>Ga0316206_1000106_pt1 | contig 167528 bp, 120 predicted proteins | sample 6monthpyrite_MG_FD_204942 | JGI IMG/M metagenome (GOLD analysis project Ga0316206, IMG submission 204942) | Microbial mat bacterial communities from mineral coupon in-situ incubated in ocean water Damariscotta River, Maine, United States -... | ecosystem: Environmental > Aquatic > Marine >... | reverse complement strand
CCTCGGCCGAGCCCGACGCGCACTCAGACCCCTCCTCAATTCGACGCCCCCTTCTCAATTCGACGCCGCTAGCCGAACGCGTTGATGCCGGTCAGCGCCATGCCAATCGCGAGCGTGTGCACGTCGTGCGTGCCCTCGTACGTGATCACCGATTCGAGGTTGCACATGTGGCGCCCCGTCTGGAACTCGAGGCTGATGCCGTTCGCGCCGAGCATGTCGCGGATGACGCGCGCGGTCTTGAGGCCGACCTCGCAGCCGTTGCGCTTCGCCATGCAGACGTGGTGCGGCTTCAAAGTGCCGTTGTCTTTCATGCGGCCGAGGCGCAAGTTCATCAGCTGCGCAAGCGTGATGTCCGTGGCGATGTCCGCCAGCTTCTTCTGCGCCAGCTGCTTGCCTGCCAGAGGCGTCCCAAAGACCTCGCGGTCGAGGCTGTAGCGCAGTCCCTCGTCAAAGCACGCCATCGCGGCGCCGATCGCGCCCCACGCGATGCCGTAGCGCGCTTGGGTGAGGCACATCAGCGGGCTCTTCAGACCGCCCGTGCCGGGCATCAGTGCCGAGCCGGGCAGGCGTACGTCTTCCATGACGAGCTCGGACGTCACCGAGGCGCGCAGGCTGAACTTGTGCTTCTGCTCGGGCGCGCTGAAGCCGGGCGTGTCGGTCGGCACGACGAAGCCGCGGATGCCATCCTCGGTCTGGCCCCAGACCACCGCGACCTGCGAGACGGTGCCGTTGGTGATCCACATCTTGCGGCCGTTCAGGATCCAGTCGTCGCCATCCTTGACGGCGCGCGTGGTCATGCCGCCGGGGTTCGAGCCGTGGTCGGGCTCGGTCAAACCGAAGCAGCCGATCGCCTTGCCACTGGCGAGCTGCGGTAGCCACTCTTGGCGTTGCTCTTCCGTTCCGAACGTGAAGATCGGATACATGACCAAGGAGCCCTGCACCGAGACGAACGAACGCAGGCCGCTGTCGCCGCGCTCAAGCTCTTGGCAGATCAACCCGTAGGTCGTGCCGTTCATGTTCGCGCAGCCGTACTTCTCCGGGAAGGTCACGCCAAACACACCTAGCTCGCCAAGCTCAGCCGCCAGCTCGAGCGGGAACGTCCCCGCCTCGAAGTGCTCCTGAATGAGCGGCATGAACCGGTCCGAAGTCCAGCTGCGCACGCTGTCGCGCACCATCAGCTCTTCTTCGGAGAACTGGTCGTCGAGGGAGTAGAAGTCGAGGGCGTTGTAAGGATCCATGGGAGGAAAAGTGCGCGGGAGGACTTGGATGAGCGCGGTATTGTAGCGACCTGACGGGCCTACGATCTCGGGTTCCCTCTGCTACCGTAGTCGCATGTCCATTCGAGCCACGCCCTCCCACCCTTGCCCTCGCTGCGGTTATCCGCGCACGCTCTCCAGCGCCTGCTCGGTTTGCGGCTGGCAGAACAGTGTCGACGATTCGCCGCTGCCCGCGAGGAGCCCCTTCCCCGCGAAACCCGCGCGCGGCGTAGCCGCCCTCATGGCTGGCCTGTGGGCCTTTCCGCGCGGCTTCCTGCTGCTGACTTCGGGGCGTGGTATCAAGCGCCTCTTGCTGCCCCCGTTTGCCATCACGGTCTTGTTCTTTAGCGGCTTGATCTTCGCCGCCGAGCGCGGGCTGTCGGACATGCTCGACGCCTCCCTCTCGGCGGGCGAGGAAGGCCGCATGGCCCTCGACTCGCTCGACCCCGGCTGGTGGCGCTCGACGCTCGAGTGGCTCCTCAACGAAGGCTTCGGGCTTGAGCTCTTGCGCGGCGGCTCGTGGGTCCTCTTCATCGCGCTCGCGATCCTGTTCGCGTGGTTCACGTTCAGCCTGGTGTTCGAGCTGATCGCGGGCCCCTTCCTCGACGAAGTTCACGGCATTCTGGAAGAGCGCTGGTTCGGCTTCGATCCGCGCAAGCTGCGCCACCGGCCGACCGAGCTCGACGCGAGCATCTGCGCACGCAACTCGTGGCTGCTTGGCGCGGCTGGCGCCGTCCTCGCAACTGCGGCTTTCTGGCAGCTGACCGGCATGCTGGCCCTCGCCGCGTTCCCGCTGTTCCTCGTCCCGTTCGCCATCGCCGCGATCCCCGGCGGCCTGCCCGGCCTCCCCCATGCGGCGGAATACGCCAAGTGGCTACGCTGGGTCCTCGGCGACAACTCGCGTGCGCTCGGCGCCAGCGCGACGGTCGCGCTGTTGACCTTGGCCCTGTTGATCTTCGCCTTCCCGCTGAACTTTGTGCCGATCATCGGCAGCCTCTTGTACGGCGGCGTCGTGGGTATGGGCACCGCGATCGGCATGCTAGATCTGCCGCTTGAGCGCCGCGACCTCAGCGTCTCCCAGCGGCTCTCGTTCGCCACCGGCCACTTGGGCCCGGTGATGCTGTTCGGCGCCGTCACGGGTGCGGTCTTCGCGATCCCCGTCTTCGGCCCGATGATCGCAATCCCGTCCGCGTCGCTCGGCGCCTTGTGGCTGGTCTGCCGGCTCGACAAGAGCTTCCTGGCGCGCTAGCCCAGGACTTTGCGCAGACATAGGAGGCCCGGCGCACATGGCTCAGAACTCAAGGACTCCCGCAGTGCCGATTCAAGGCGCGAGCCCCCTGCCTAGCCGCGCAGCGACACCTACGGCTGGACGTCGAACTCGGAGTGCAGCGGCGTGATCGAGAACAGCTCCTCGACATCCGCGTTGCGCATGCGGATGCAGCCTTGGCTCTTGTTCAGACCAATCGTCTCGGGTTCCCACGTGCCGTGAAAACCGAAGTGCGTTTTCGTGCCGTCTTGAAACCACGTCATGTAGCGCGTGCCCAGCGGGTTGCCCTCTTCGCCGTACACGATCGGCGGCTCGTTGCGGCGGAACCACGTCGGCTCTTCCAGCTTCTCGCCGATCTCGAAGTGCCCCACGATGGTCTCGTTCCCCTCGGCGCCAATGCCCACGGGGTAAGCCGCGACGACCTCGTCACCGTGGAAGTACAGAACCCAGTGCGCGTCGAGGTCGGCCAGCAGACTGACGGGCTCGGTCGGAATCCGCAGGACATCGTCGGGGTGGATCAGGTCGCGCTGAATGCCGTTCGCCTTCGCGATTAGCCCCGTGCAGATCAAGCGGTCGGGGTACTCGGCCACGTAGCGTTTGCGAATCGCGGCCAGACTGTCGCCCGGCTGCACGACGACCTCCACGGACGGCCAGCTGCCCTTCGCGCTCCAGCGATGGCGTGACTGGATCTTCTGCATCAGCGAGCGCCACGCGTTCAGCGAATCCGGGTCGGCCGCCCACGGTGCGTTGAGCTCGGTCAAGAAGACGTCGGTGAGACGCTTGGCTGCAAGCGGCTCCTTGCGCTGCGCGGCAAGCGCGCCCGCCTCGATCACACCGAGGCGCTGAAGCATTCCGAGCTCTAAGGGATCGCCGCCTTTGATGTTTGGCGGCCAGCCGGTTGAGAAGTCGCCGGCCAAGAGGCGCTGCAGCGCCCAGCGAATCCGCCCGGGCAGCTTCTCGGCCGAAGAGATGTTTTTCGCCTCTTCGCGTGCGCCCGAGCGGTCGCCCGAGGCTGCCAAGCTGAAAGCGCGCACGGCGGCATCGCGATCGGCACCCAGGAGCTCGTCCGAGACATCAAGCCAGTCGGCCACCGCCGAGGGACTGGAGTGACTGACGAGGAAGCCGATTTCAATCAGATCTTCGCGGTTCACGGGCACGGCAAAGCCGCTACCGGCCGGCGTGTCATCGATGGGCGCGGCGATGGGCTCGCGCGCGACTTTGGGCTCTGGCGTGAGCCGCGGCTGCGCCTTGGGAACGTCGGACTCGGCCGCCAGATCGGCACTCGCGCCATCGGGCTCGGCCGCTACGACTTCGTCGGGATTCGGGCCGCCCTCTTCCTTGGACTGAGGGAAGAAGGTCAAGACGGCCCAGATCAGGCCGCCGCCGAGCAAGAGAAGCACCAGTGCGCGCATCGAAGTTTCAGGTCCGGAAGAGGAGTAGGGAAGTGGAGCGCCCAGCGATGCCGTCGTTGTTCTGACCCTGAACCGTTAGGTTCAGGTGGATCCAACACAACCGTGGCAAGGCCGCAGCTGTCGAACAGGATCCGGATTTTCTCATTCGGCTCAGGGGTGTTTGAACGCACAAACCTGCGCCGCCAGAACGCTCCGAGGCCAACTCTAGCACGGCCTTCGGTTCAGGACAACGCGAGCGAGCTCAGCTGCCTGAAGGATCGGCCGTACCCGCGCTCTCGCCATGGATTAGGCGCCTTCCAACTTCCATGAAGTCCTCGCGCATACTCTCGCGATAGCGGCCTTTCCCGCCGCGCTCCGTGTCGCGTAGCGCCCCCAGAAGAGTGGCGAGCGCACTTGAGTCCGGGAAGCGCTCGGTCAGCTCCAAAAAGATCTCGCGACGCAGCCCCTCGCCGCGCCAGATGGCCTTGTAGGCCGCGCGCACGACACCGATCTCGTCCTCCGTGATCCCCGCGCGGCGCATGCCGATCACATTGGCCCCGCGCACCTTGCTGGGGTGGCCTTCAAGGATCATGAACGGAGGCACATCCTGCGCCATGCGCGTCAGGCCGCCCACGTAGGCGTACGCGCCGATGGTCACGAAGTGTTGCGCCGCCGACGAGCCCGACACGTTCGCCCGCTCGCCCACCAAGACGTGGCCGGCAAGCAGCACGTTGTTGGCCAGGATCACGCCGCTCTTGATCTCGCAGTCGTGAGCGATATGGCAGCAAGCCATCATCAAGCAGTCGTCGGCCACGCGCGTGACGCCGCCGCCCTTGACGGTGCCGCGGTTGATCGTCACGAACTCGCGCACGGTGTTGCGGTCGCCCAACTCGAGGCGCGTGTCCTCGCCGCTGTACGACAGGTCCTGCGGCGCGCCGCCCAGGCTGGCGAGCCCGTGGATCACGTTGTCCTTGCCCAGCGTTGTGTGGCCGTCGATGACCACCTGCGGGCCAATCTTCGTGCCGTCCCCAATGCGCACGTTGTCGCCGATGACACTGTGGGGGCCGATCTGCACGCCGCTGCCGAGCTCGGCATTGGGCGAGACGACGGCGGTTGGGTGAATCAAAGTAGTCATGACTAGACGTCCGTCAGGGCAAAGGTCAGCTCGGCTTCTACGGACACCCGGCCCGCCACGGTTCCGACGCCGCGCACGCGGCCGATCTCGCCGCGCATGCGGATCGTCTCGACGGTCAGGCGCAGCTGGTCGCCGGGCGAGACGGGCGAGCGCAGCTTCACCTTGTCGATCGCCATCAGGACGGCGAGCTTCCCGGTGTGCTCAAGCTTACGCAGCAGCAAGACACCCGCAAGCTGCGCGAGCGCCTCGAGCTGCAGCACGCCCGGCATCAACGGCGCTTGGGGGAAGTGCCCTTGGAAGTAGGGCTCGTTGATCGTCACGTTCTTGATCGCGACGGCGCGTTGATAGCCGTCGATCTCCAGCACGCGGTCGATCAGCAGGAATGGGTAGCGGTGCGGCAGGAGCTTCATCACCTCGCGGATGTCGAGGCCGGTCTCGCGCGTGATCAGGCCGCCGGCCTCCTCCTCTTGGATCATGTCGACCATGCGCCGCACGAGCTCGGCATTGGTCGCATGCCCCGAGCACGTGGCGATCACGTGCGCGTTCAGGTCGGCACCCAAGAGCATCAGGTCGCCCATCAGGTCCAGCACTTTGTGCCGCACGGGCTCGGAGTCCATGCGCATCACCGACTCGGGATCGCCCAGGACAAGCGTGTTCTCGCGCGTCGCGCCCTTGCCGAAGCCGGCCTTCTGCAGCATCTCGACCTCACTCTTGAGGCAGAACGTCCGCGCGGGCGCGATCTCGCGCTCGAACTCTTCCGGGCCGACGCGCACTTGGAACGAGCCGCCTTCGACCTCGGGGTCGTCAAACGACGCGATGTACTGCAGCGTGAGGCCGGGCTCGTCGACGGGCAGGGCCACAAGTGTCGCGTTCCCCTGCCGCACGAAGACGGGCTCTTTCAACGAGAACTCGCGTGCCTCGGCGCGCTGATCCACGACGCCAGCCTGTTGGAAGATCTTGAGGATCTCCAGCGAGCTCCCGTCCATGCCGGGCATCTCGGCGCCCGACACCTCGACATTCAGGTTGTCGATCTTCAGGCCGCTGCACACGGCGAGCATGTGCTCGATCGTGTTGACCTCGGCCTCTTGGCGCTCGAGTCGCGTGCGCCGGTCGCGTGCCGAGTGGTACGCGATGCTCGCGGGAATCGGCAGCGAGTCGGGCAGGTCGGTGCGCGTGAAGACGATGCCGTTCTCGGGCGAGGCGGGCAGGATGCGCACGTGCACATCCTCGCCGCTGTGGAGGCCGGGGCCCGAGTACTCGATCGCGGTCTTGAGGGTTCGCTGCGGGCGGGTCATGCGTCGGCTCCGGTGGGGTTCGTCCGCTGTTCCAGGGCTTCTAAGCGCTCGGCCATGTCGCGCAAATCGCGGATGACCTTGGGAATGCGCCGTGAGCCAGCTTGCGCGCGCAATGTCTCCATGCGCGCGCGGGCAGGCGAGCCGAGGAAGTCGACTCCGGCCGGTACATCCGTAAACACATCGCTTCCGCCGCCCACGCGCGCGCCTTGGCCGATGTCGAGGTGGCCGGCGATACCGACCTTGCCGCCCAGGATTGCCCAGGGGCCGATGTGCGTCGAGCCGCTGACGCCGACTTGGGCGACCAAGAGCGCGTTCTCGCCCACGACGACGTTGTGCGCGATGTGTACAAGGTTGTCGACCTTGACCCCGCTACAGATATGAGTGGCACCAAAGCGCGCGCGGTCGATCGTGACGTTCGCCCCAAGCTCGACGCGATCCTCGACGATCACGGTGCCGCATTGGGGCACCTTCGTCCAGCCGGCGGCGCCGGGCTCGAAGCCATAGCCGTCCGAGCCAAGCACGGCGCCCGCGTGCAAGATGCAGTCGGCGCCCACGGAGACGGACTCGTACAGAACCACGCCGGGGTGCAACACCGAGCCCGCGCCAACCTTCGCGCGCGCGCCGATGTGTACGCCCGAGACGAGGTGCGCTCCGCGACCAATCGAGGCCTCGGCAGCGATGCAGCAAAGCGGGCCGATGACGGCCGACGCGTCGACTTCAGCAGACGGATCGACGACCGCGCTTGGATGCACGCCGGCCGGGATCGCCGGCGCCTCGTCGATGAACGCGCGGATGACAGCGGTGAAGGCGGCGTTCGGATCGCTGCAGCGAAGGAGCACTAGGTCCTTGCGCTCGACCTCGAAGTCTTCGGCGACCACAACCGCGGCGGCGCGCGTGGTCTCAAGCTGCGAAGCGTAGCGCGGCTGCGCAAGGAAGCTGACCTCGGTGGGGCCAGCCTCGCGAAGGGATGCCGGGCCCGTGACGGTTAGCGCGCCGTCGCCTTCGAGGCGAACGCCGAGGCTCTTGGCGAGCTCGGCAAGGGTGATTGAGGTCATGTCTAGGTCGCTCCGACAGGGAGCCTGACCCGGCCTACTGTGCGGCCGGGCGGGGTGTGGGGCCCATGGTGTATCCGACCTCTCGGCTGGTGTCAACCGGTCCCGCCCATAGGGACCGACACCCGCTACTGGAAGCCGATCGTGAAGTTGAAGATACGCTTCTCGTCGCCCGGGCCGTCGATGATCGGGAAGCCGAAGCTGAAAGTGATCGGAACCTGGGGGAAGATCGAGAGGCTGAACGCAATCCCCGTCGAGGCGCGCACGTCGTTGAAGTCCATCGCAAAGGGATCGGCGTTCAGGATGCCTGCGTCCAAGAACAATGCGCCGCGGATCACCTCGAAGCGCTCGGTGCTGCCCGAGCGATAGCTGGTAATCATCGGGAAGCGGTACTCGGCGCCTCCGCGCAGGAAGGTCTCGCCGCCCACGGGGAAGTCCTCTTCGTTCGGGCCGACCCCGCGCAGCTTGAACCCGCGGATGCCAAACGAGCTGCCGCTGCCGCCCAAGAAGAAGCGCTCGGTGTACGGCACGTCGTTCGTGTCGCCATACGCGCCCGCAACCCCGAGCCCGCCGCGCAGGGCCCAGCCGTGCCGCACGTCGTCGAGCTCGTCGCCAAACTGACCGTAGAGGTCGCCGCGCAGGTCCATCTTCCAGAAGTCAAAGTCGCTGCCAAGCGCCTTTGTGTAGACGCTCGCGCCGGCCCGCACGCGATAACCCTCGCGCGGGACGAAGCGCGAGTCGAGCGTGTTTTTGCCATACCCCACATCGACGCGCACGAGGTCGTTGGCACCATCCTGGTCGGCCAACAGCTGCGGCACGTCAAGCGGCGAGAAGAGCGACGGCGCGCCCGTCTGGAACAGGTTCGAGACCTTGACCGTGCCCGCGCCGAGCCCCACCGAATAGGAAGAGTCGGGGCCCAGCTGACGCCCCACGCGCAAACTGATGTCGCGGCGCTTCTCGTCGTATGCGTCGTAGAAGCGGAAGTTCTGGAAGCCCTCGACCGTCAAGCTGATGCGGTCTCGCTGCCGCTGAAGGATGTCGGGATCGACCCACCGCAGGCTGTACTGCGAGAACTCGGTGCCCGGTTGCAGCGCCAAGCTCAGCGTCTCACCCGCGCCGTGGAAGGCGCGCTTATCCTGGATCTCGCCAAGGAACGAGAAGAAGGACGAGGGCGGGTCCATGATCGCGAAGTTGCTCTTCGTAACCGTCACGCCGCCGTACAGGCCCGAGTCGAAGCTGAAGTTCCCCGTGAACTGGAACTGTAGGTCGTTACCTTCCTCGACCTCGTATTCGAGGTCCTTCCACACCGGATCGTCGGTCGGGACGAAGCGGAAGGTCGGCTGGAAGTGCCCGTCTGGGTTCATCGGATCGTCGAAGAAACCCGTGCTGCGGATGCGGCGCAGCGAGCTCTCGATTTCATCGAGGTCGGCCACGTCACCCGGGTCGACCGTAATCAACCTGCGCAGCACACGATCCTCGGTGTGGATGTTGCCCTTGATGCGCACCTCGCGAATGAACTGCTGGCTACCTTGCGCGATCCGGTACGTGATGTGGACGGTATGGCTGGCGACGTCAAAGATCAGGCGCGGCTCGAGGAAGCTCCAGCTCGCCAGCTTGCCCAAGCTCGGATGCGCGATGTAGCCATCCTTGCCGTAGCGCGCGCGCAGGGCGCGACTGTCGTGCACCAACGCAGCCTGTGAAAAATCCGTCCCGGCCCGGATGTCGCACAGCTCGGCGAGCTCCTCGGTTGGGTAGTAACTGGTCGCCGGGCGCTCCTCGTCGGCGAACAGCTCGACCATCTCGAAGTCCAGGCCCGAGATGGTGTACCGCTGCCCCTCATCGACACGGATGTGGATCTCGCAGCGATCGCGGTCCGCGTTGAACTCAAGCTCTTCCAGCTCGACGATCGCATCGAACCAGCCGTAGTTGCGGTAGACCTGCCGCATCGCAATCAGGTCGGCTTGCAGCGTCTCCTCGACGAGCTCGTCACGCAGGAACCAGAGGAACTTCCCGCCGTCCAGTTCGACGTCCGCGACCTCTTGGAAGTCCGAGTGCCAGAATAAGAAGCCCGTATCGGGGAACGAGTCGGCGCCCACGATGTCCATGCCCGTCACCTTGACGAGCGGCCCCTCGCGGATCTGGAAGATCACGTCGTCGGCCTCCTCGGGACCGACCTCTTCGGGATCGGGCATCACGACGTCGACCTCGACGTGGTAGTACCCCTCGCGGCGGTAGTTGTCGATCAGCCGCTGGCGCACGAGCGGCGCCTCGTGCAAGAACAGCTCGGCCCCCGGCGAGACGCCGGCCCACTCGTGGACTTGCTCGTCATCTTCCTCGACGTTGCCAAGAAAGCGCGGCTCAAGATCGACCGGCATCTCCTGCACGATGAGCTGCAGTTCGACGCCGCCATCCACCGACCGAAAGCGCACTTTTGAGTGCACGTGGAAGTCACGCCACAAGGTCTTGATGCCCTCGTCGATGCGCGTCTCTGACAGCTCGCCCCCCACCTCTTGACCGAGCGCTGTAATCAGCTGCTCGTTGGTGAAGCGACGGTTGCCCTCGACGTGAATCGCCAGCACGCGAAACTGCGGCGCCTGGGCCGGGCCCTGAGGCGCGTCTTGCGCGGCAGCTTGGGGGGCAAACGGCAAGAGCGCCAGTACCGCAACCACAGATAGAGAACGAATCATGCGCAGAGGAGGGCTCAGGTCGGGATCGTCTCGACCTCTTGATAGGTCAGGTTCTGGAAGCGCATGAACTCGGGACGGAACGCAAGGCGCACGTCGCCGGTCGGGCCATTTCGGTGCTTGGCGATGATGATCTCGGCCTTGCCGATGTTCTCGTCGGTGCGGTACTTCGAATAGTACTCGGCGCGGTACAGCATCATCACAACGTCGGCGTCCTGCTCGATCGAGCCGGACTCACGCAGGTCGGAGAGCTGCGGGCGCGGCGGGTCGCGCTGTTCGACCTGGCGGCTAAGCTGGGCGAGCGCGATGACGGGTACGTCGAGCTCGCGCGCAAGCGCCTTCAAGCTTCGACTGATCTGGCTGATCTCTTGCAGGCGGTTCTCGGCGTGCGGCGCCTTCAACAGCTGCAGGTAGTCGACCACAATCATGTGCAACCCGTGCAGCTTCTTGATGCGCCGCGCGCGACTGCGCAGACCCATGATCGTGAGGCTCTCGTTGTCGTCGATGAAGAACTTCGCACCGCTGAAGTCATCGGCGGCGCCGGTCAAGTCCAGCCGGTCGTCGTGGGACAGCGTCCCGTTACGCAGCTTGTGCGCATCGACTTGGGCGCGCGAACACAGCATCCGATTGACGAGCTGCACGGCGCCCATCTCGAGGCTGAAGAGAAGCGCGGTCGGCGCCTCACCACCCAGCCAGTTCGGACGCGACATCACGGCGTTCTCAACTAGGTTCAGGGCAAAGGCCGTCTTCCCCATCGAGGGCCGCGCGGCCAAGATCACAAGGTCGCCGCCGTTGAGCCCGGCCAAGAGACCGTCGAGATCGTAGAAGCCGGTGGTCAAGCCGGGAAGCCCTTCGCCAGTGCGCGCATCCATGCGCTGGAACGCCTCGGCGATCGCGTCGTCGACCGACACCGCCTCGCCCGCGCCGCGCCCCTCGGACACTTCGAAGATCGACTGCTCACTCTTGTCGAGCAGGTCCTTGATCGCGACCTCGTCGATGCCCGACTCTTGTGCGCTGCCGATGATGCCGGTTGCGCTCGCGATCAAACGGCGCAGGGTGCCGGTGCGCGCGACGATGCCCGCGTGGTGGATCAGGTGTGCGGACGAGGTCACCTCGCTGCACAGGTCGATGAGGAACTCCCCCCCGCCGACAATGCCTTTTTCGTCCCGTGCTGTCAGAGCTTGGTTGATGCTGACCGGCTCGATCGGGATGCCGGCTTCGCTCATCGCCTCGAGCGCTTGGAACACAAGCTTGTGGCGCTGGTCAAAGAAGTCGTCCGCGCCGACAACTTCGAGCGCATCGGGAATGCGATCGCCAGCCAACATCAGAGCACCGAGCACACTGCGCTCGGCGTCAAGGTCATGGGGCGGGATGCGCCCGCTGGAGAGGTTTTGACTCATAGGAGGAGGCGGGCGAAGAGCATAGCGCCGACCGCCCCACGAGGGAAGCGGGGGATACGGAACCGGCCGCGCTCCATCAAGAAAGATGGGGCGCGGCCGGTTCGCTTAGGGAGAGGCGCTCTACTGGTTGAGGCTCTCTTCCGGCATCTCGATCTTCTCTTCGCCATCGTCTTCCGGAGCCTCGGGCTCCGGTTCAGGCTCCGGGAAGCCGCCTTCGGGCTCAACCATCAACGGGATGTTGACGGAGATCGCGGCGTGGATGTGGATCTCGACCTCGGTGGCACCGACTTCTTTAATCGGGCCGGAGAGGCGCACTTGGCGCTCTTCGATGGTGTGGCCCGCTTCGGCAAGCATCTTGACGATGGCCGACGCGTTGACAGAACCGTACAAGCGGCCGTCGCGGTCCGCATTTTCGATGGTGTGCAGGGAGACGCCCACCAAGCTCTCAGCGAGCGCGGTGTACACCTTCATACGCTCGGCACGCGCGGCGTCATAACGCTCACGGCGACGGGCGATCATCTTGATGTTCTCGGGGTTGGCCTCTTGGGCCAGACGGTTCGGCAGCAGGTAGTTACGGGCATAACCCGAGGCCACGCTGACCACATCACCGCAGTTGCCGAGATTCTCAATGTCCTCGCGCAGGAGGATTTCAACGGTCTTAGACATGTTGGCTCCTGGATTAGCCCACGAAGGGCAAAAGGGCGAGGTGGCGGGCACGCTTGACGGCTTTCTTCAGACTCTTCTGATCCTGAGCGCCGTAACCAGTACGGGCGCGGGAGTTGATCTGACCCTGAGTGCCGAGGTGCTTGATAAGAAACTCGAGGTCCTTGTAATCACAAGGCTCATCGAGCGTGACGGACTTGGCGGGTGCGACCTTCCGATCACCCCTGCCGCGCTTTGGACGACCTGCCATGACTAGTTCTCCTCGGTTGCGGTGGCACCTTCGGTACCGGTTGTTGCGGCGACAGGCTCGGCTGCCTCAGCCGCGGGGGCCTCGCGCTCGCGGCGCGGGCGCGCGGGCGCGTCGTCTTCCTTGTCTTCCCAGAGCTTGTACTCACCCACTTCGTCACGCGGCGGTTCGGCCACGGTGAAGTCCGATTCAGTCTCCTTAGCAGCAGCCTCGGTCTCGCCTTCGGCCACAGCGTCCACCTTCATGAAGAGGTAGCGCATGATCGTCTCGGACAAGTCGAGGTCGCGCACGAAGGTCGGATAACCCTCGCCCGGAAGCTCGTAGTAGGCCAGCAAGTAGGTCGCACGCGTGCGGCCCTTGATTGCGTAAGCAAGCTTGCGCTCACCCCAGTGACGTGCCGTGTGAACGGTGCCGCCATGTTTCGCGACCAGGTCGAGTATCTGCTGCTTTGCAGCACCCCAACCAGCTCGCACTACCTCGTTATCGAGGACGAACATACCTTCGTAAATTTGCGCCAAAGTGGCACCTCACATTTCGTTGTAGGAGACCGTCGTGAGTCGCTCGCCACAGTGGCTAGGAGCGCTCTTTCAAGTCCAAGGACCAGCGGCTATGGAACCGCGACATGGTCTTCTGAAGATCGCCGCCTTGGAGCCAGTCCCAGATCGCATCCGCGGCTCGCGCCACGGCGTCATCGATCAAGGGCCGCTCGTCAGCGTCGAACTGTCCGAGGACATGCCGCACCGCGTCGGTTGTCGGACGCCCCACTCCCACGCGCAGGCGCGGGACTGTTTCGTCCTCCACATTCCCGATGATCGAGCGCATCCCATTCTGTCCACCATGGCCGCCACGACTGCGAATCCGCAGGCGACCGACGTCCAGGTCGAGGTCGTCAACAACGACCAACAATGAGTTGAGCTCCCCACCATTCCAAGTATTGAGGGGACCGACGACATCGCCCGACCGATTCATAAAGGTCAGGGGCCGCACAAGGAGCACATCCGGGACGTGCGCTCGTGCAAACTCGAAATCGTTAGGCCCTGAATACCCGTCAAGATGGGCACCGGGTTCAAAGAGCAATCCCTCTCGGAGCGCCAGATGCTCGACAACCTCGAAGCCGACGTTATGTCGGCTGCCGAGATATTCCGGCCCGGGGTTACCGAGCCCGATGACGAGGCGGGTCAAGACGCTCCTTTGAGAAGGGGGCGGAAGAGTATAGAGGCGAGCCCCGAGAGGTCAACCCTAAGGTTGATTCGGGGCTCGCCGCCAGGCTTACTCTTCGTCTTTCGTTTCGCCGATCACCTCGACGGAGTCTGCTGCGGCCTCTTCTTCTTCCTCTTCTGGGGACTCACCGCCACCAGCGCCAGAGACGATCGCGACCTGCTGGCCAGCATCGGTCACGAGGGTACAGCCTTCGGGCATCACGATCTCACCGGCGGCGACATGATCGCCATCGTCGAGTTCGCTCACCGGGACTCCGATCGAGTCCGGGATCATCGACGGGATCGATGCAACCGTGATGTGGTCGACAAGCACGTTCAGGACGCCGCCTTTGGGGACGCCGATGAATTCGAGCGAGACTTCGTTCTCGATCTCGACGCCCAGGACAACTTCCTTGAACTCGCAGTGGATGATGCGATCGGTCAAGTAGTCCCACTGGAGCTCGCGGACAACAGCAGAGTGCTTCTCTTTGCCGATCTGGATATCGAACAGGAGCTCGTGCTTGCGACGCGCAGTGAGGAACAAGGCCTCGTCAACACTGAATGCCAGCGGGGCCGCATCGGCCGACTGCAGGCTGCAGGGAATCTGATCGTCGGCGCGTAGCTTGCGGGCCGCTCGGGAGCCGACTTTCTCGCGAAGGTCGCCGTTAAGAAGGTGTGCCATGGTGTTTTCCTGGATGGGTAGGGCACGGGCGCAGGGCCCGGATGGTTCGGTTCCGGGCGATGGCCCGGACACAGGAGGTCCCGTAGTGGCGACTACGGGGCGGGGAGCCTACGCGAAAGCCGCGCCTCCGAGGGTGCGGAGGCGCGGCTTTTTTGCACGAAGCTTGGTGCTTAGTAACCCGCGAAGAGCGAGCTGACCGACTTGGACTCGTGAATGTTGTGGATCGCATTCGCGATCAGGGGGGCGATCGAGACCACCTCGAGGTTCTTCGGACAGCGCCCGCCGAGCGGGTTCGTGTCCGTCACGAGGATGCGCTCGGCCGGGCAGTTGTCGAGCCGGTCGACCGCAGGCCCGCAGAAGACGCCGTGCGTCACGCAGATGGTGACCTCCTTGGCGCCGTTTTTCTTCAAGAGGCCCGTGGCTTCGGTAATCGAGCCCGCGGTTGAGATCATGTCGTCGACGAGAATCACGTTGCGGCCCTCGACGTTACCGATGATGTGCTCAACCGCGATCTCGGAGCCCGAGATGCGGCGCTTGTCGACAATCGCCAGGTCGGCGCTCAGCACTTTGGCGTACGAGCGCGCCATCTTGATCCCGCCGGCATCCGGCGTGACCACGACGGGGTCTTCGATCTTGAGCTCTTGCAGACGTTGAATCAGAACCGGCTTGGCGTAGAGGTGGTCGACGGGGATGTCGAAGAAACCCTGAATCTGCGCAGCGTGCATGTCCATGGTCAGCACGCGGTCGACACCGCTGGCGACCAGCGTATTGGCCACGACTTTGGCGCTAATCGGCACGCGGCCTTCGTCCTTGCGGTCCTTGCGGGCATAGCCGTAATAGGGCATCACGGCGGTGATGCGGCCGGCGCTCGCGCGGCGCAGCGTGTCGACGAGCAGCAGCAGCTCGACCCAGTTGTTGTTCACCGGCGGGCACGTCGGCTGGATCACGTAGCAGTCGCGGCCCCGCACGTCATCAAGCAGCTTGATGTCGATCTCGCGGTCGGGGAAATCCGCGACGCGGGCGTCCAAGAGCTCGAGCCCAAGGTGCTTGGCAATGCTCTTGGAGAGTTCCGGGTGGGCGCGGCCGGAAATGAGGCTGATTTCGTCGGAGAAGGCCAGGTTCATCGTGGAGGGGAGGTCAGAAGGGCTAGGCCGAAAGGGGGAGCTCCAAGAATAACGAGAGCGGCCGCGAAATCGCAGCCGCTCTCGTGGGTTCATTCGCTGGCGCTGGGTTTTGGAGGCAAACAGCGCGCGGGGACACCGACCCAGGACTCGCCTGGGCCGACGACTGTGCCTTTGCGCAGGACAGCGCCAGCGCCCGTCAGTGCGCCCGCGCCAATCTCGCACGGCGCGATCAAGATCGAGCCCGAGCCAATGAAGGCGCGGTCGGCGATCGTCGTCGGGTGCTTGTGCGTGCCGTCGTAGTTCGCCACGATCGTGCCGGCACCGATGTTCGCGCGCTCGCCGATCGTCACGTCGCCAAGGTAGGAGAGGTGCTTGGCCTTGGTATGGCTTCCAATGCGGCTCTTCTTGCACTCGGTGAAGTTGCCGACCTCCGCGTGATCGTCCAAGCGCGTACCGACTCGCAAGTGCGTGAATGGCCCGACCTCGCAGTGCGAGCCAATCGACACGCCGCGGCGGATCACGGTACACGGGAGAATGCACGTTCCCCTCCCGATGTCGACGCCGTGGTCGATGTAGGTCGTCGCTGGATCCTCGATGCGCACGCCCGCGGCGAGGTGCTCCTCCAGGATGCGCAGCTGCATGCCGGAGCGCGCCTCGGCGAGGTGCTTCAGCGTGTTGACGCCGATCACCTCTTCCGCATCGGGCACAACGATCGCCCCCACCTGGTGGCCGTCGCCCACGAGCAGGCCCACCATGTCGGTCAGGTAGTACTCGCCTTGCGCGTTCTCGGAGCTGAGGCGCGGTAGCCCTTCGAGCAAGGTGCCGAGCGAGAACGCGTAGACGCCCACGTTGACCTCGCGAATGGCGCGCTGCTCGGCTGTCGCGTCCTTCTGTTCGATCACCCCCACCACGCCACTCGGCCCGCGCAGGACGCGCCCGAAGCCGCGCGCATCCGGCGGCTCGGAGGTCAGGATCACGGCTCCTCCTTCGCTGCCAAGATCACCCCAAGCGCGCGTGAGGCCCTGCAGAGTCTCGTCGCGAAACAGCGGCATATCGCCCGAGAGCACCACCACGGGCCCTTGCACTCCCGCGGCCTGCGCCGCGCGCAGTTCGCTCTCGCAGGACAGCACCGCGTGCCCAGTTCCGCGGCGCTCGGCCTGGAAGACGGCCTGGATCCGATCGCCAGCCCCAGTCTCTTCCTTTATTAGCTCCAGATAGTCCCGAACCTCGTCCGCGCCGTGCCCCACGACAACAAGTATCCGGTTGGGCTCAAGCCCGAGCGCTTGTTCGACGACATATCCAAGCATGGGACGGCCGCAGAGCTCTTGGAGCACTTTCGGGCCAGAACTTGCCATCCGGGTCCCTTGACCCGCGGCCATGATCACGACAACGCCTGCTTCTACATCACTCACGGCCACAACCTCATTCGGGGAAACAACTTACGATCAAGCAAAAGCACTCGACCATCTCGATGGAGCCCAGAACGGCTGGCGTCCGGCGGATTTTAGCCCCGGAAGTACTGGTCAATCAAGCCGAAGAAGGTGCATCCATCAAACAGGCGAATAAACGGGTCCTCGCTACCCCAGGGGCTGATTCCCCCATGCGGTGGCAGATTTGAAACCAAATCTATGAAAATCGCAACTTGACCGTTTCGCGGAACTCGGGCTAGACTTCCTTCGTCGGAAGATCGAGCAAGGGTTCCCAGCTGCCTCACGGCGGCTCCCTCGCCTCCTCCGAAGCCCCCTATTCTCGATCAGGTTGATCGGCGAACCCGGGGACTCCATTCCTTCCCAACTACAACGCAGAGACGGGGCCCTCCGGCCAGGGCCCGCGGTGCCGCGGCACCACGTTGAAGCTCGTAGCTTGGACCATTTCGATATAGACCCCCTCTCAGGAGTTTCACCTAGGGTATGAGCAAGCTCTCCACTCTCGCGGCCATCACGGCCGCCTCTTTCGTCTTCTCGACGGCTGCCTCGGCGCAGACGCTCGCGAACGACTACGATTTCAACTTCGCCCCGATGGCGAACGGCGTTCAGGTCGGCCTCCCCGACACGTTCCTGTTCTCCCTCGCTGGCCTTGCCATGCCCGCCCACCAAGCGGGTCCCGGTGACGCCCTTCGTCGCTGCTACTCCGTGGACGTCACTCAAAGTGGCCGCAACGAAGGCGGCAGCTACGAAACCACATGGTTTACGTTCGCCCAAGGCTTCGGCGCCATGAACCCGGTTCAAGGTGTTGACGTCGGCATCATGTCGATCCAGTCCGCTACGGACTCGGACCTCGGCGGCGATGCTTGCCTCAGCCCCTGGTTCTCCAGTGCTGGTAACACGGGTGGCCACAAGGTCTCCGTCGCGACCATCCTCGGCCTGCAAAGTGGTACCGCTGGTGCTGCTTTCCCGTCGGTCTGGCAATCGATCTTCCAGTGGTCGGGCACCAGCTCGCTCTTCACTGGCGTCGCCGGTGACAACGTGATCGGCACGGACGCCCTTGGTCTGCCGCTGATCGCCAACGTCATCTACGAAATCCAGGGTCCTGTCAACGCCGCCGCCGGCAGCCAGCAGTACTACCTGGGTACCACCGACGAGCTCAACGGCCAAGGCGCAGCCTCGGGCGTCGCGGGTCGCGGCACGGGTGGTGTGACGAACGGCAACAGCAACTGGGGCTTCAGCCTGTTCGGCGTCACCGCCGACCAGTCTGGTGCGACGTCCCACACGCGTATCTTCGGTTTCGACCCGGGTTCGGGAACGTTCACCGCGTTCACCTCATTCTGGGGTAACACACTCGGTTCTTCCGAGGCCAACGGCTTCGTCGCGTTCTCGACCCCCTTCTTGTGGGCCGAGAACAACGCCAGTGTCGGCGGTGGTGCTCCTGACTGGAACATCGCTTCTGGTACGCCGTCGAGCGTCAACGTCTGGCTGAAGGACATCTGTTCGGGTGCTGAAGGCACCTCCGACGTCCTTTGGAAGACGGGTGGCGGCGGTGCCCCGGGCGCCGCGTTCGACCCGAACCTGCTCTTCAACTTCGGCTACTTCTTCTGGTCCGCCACTCCGGCGGTCACGATGCAGCAGCTTCCGATGAGCTGGGACGACCTTGGTGGTGCACTTCCGCCGAAGGCCGGTAGCTATGCCCTGAGCACCAACACGCTTCGTGAAGGCACTCAGACGCTGCCCGTCAACCTTGATCCGCTGACCATCGCCATGCTTGGCGAAGCCGGTCTGTCGAACGGTACGCCGTTCACCGGCGCCGACTCGGTGTGGTACGACGCTGGCCCGAGTGGCCTCCAGGCCATCTGGGAAGGCATGTTCGACCCGGTCGAGTCTGGTCTTTCGAAGTTGACCGTCGCTGGTGGCGCTGCCTTCCCGGTGGCCCCCGCCGCTGACCCGAGCCTTGGTGGAGTCAACATCGGTGTTGGCGCCCTCTCGGTCCAGATCCGCCTTGACCCGGTCGTTGGTGTTCGCACTGACATCGCCGAGGTCGCCAGTGCCCTGACGCTGACCCTCCAGTAGGTCTCAGACTCAGGTTCACTTGAACCAGAGGCCCGCTCCGGCTCACGCCGGGGCGGGCCTCGTTCATTTAAGTCAAAGTCGCTGTAGCCATTGAAGGGTTGGCAGCGTTAGGAGAGTGTTCACACACGTCCCTCCAACCCAACCCTTCACGATGACTCGCTCGATCTCTCTCTGCATCGCGGCGGCAGCCGCAGCCAGCTTCGCCTTCTCGCCTGCGGCCTCGGCGCAGACTCTCCCAAACGACTACAACTTCCAGTGGGCTCCAGTCTCGAACCTCGCGCAGGTTGCGCTTCCGGGGCCCTTCCTGTTCTCGTTCGGCGGCTCGATTCCGCCGCACCAAGCCGGTCTTGGCGATGCCATCCGGCGCTGCTACTCGGTCGACATCACGCAAGGCGGGCGCAACGAGTTGGGCTCGTACGAGACGACCTGGTTCTCGTTCGTACGGGGGTGGGCGCCTTCGAGCCCGACGCCCGGCGTCAACGTGGGGCTTCTATCGATCCAGTCCGCCACCGAGTCGGACCTGGGCGGCGATGCTTGCCTAAGCCCCTGGTTCTCCAGCGTCGGCAATACGGGCGGCCACAACGTCTCGATCGCCGCGGTCCTGGGGCCGCAGCCCGGCACCATCGGGGCGGCATTCCCCCAGGTCTGGCAGTCGGTCTTTCAATGGTCGGCCACCTCGACGAGCTTCCAAGGGGTGCCGGGAGCCAACACCATTGGAACGGACTCACTTGGCTTGCCCCTCTTGGCGAACGTCATCTATGAGATTCAGGGGCCGATCAATGCGGCGGCGGGCAACATCCAGTACTACATGGGAACGACGGATGAGATCGTGGGGACCGGTTCAGCCTCTACGGTCGCCGGGCGTGGCACGGGGGGCGTGACGAACGGCAACTCGAACTGGGGCATCAGCCTGTTCGGCGTGACGGCCGACCAATCGGGAGCGACCTCGCACTCGCGGCTCTTCGGCTTCGCCCCAGCAACAGGTCAGTCCGTTTCGGCACCCGCTTTCTGGGGGAACTCGCCCGGCTCGGCCGAGTTCAATGACTACGTCGCCTTCACCGAGCCGTTCCTGTGGGCCGAGAACGACGGCAGCATCGGCTCGGGCGGGCCGGACTGGAACGTCAGCACAGGGACCCCGTCCAACGTGCAGTTGTGGCTGAAGGACATCAAGTCCGGGGCGGAAGGCACCAGCAATCTGTTCTGGAAGACGGGCGGCGCGGGGGGCTTCTCTGCGAGCTACGACCCCACGCTGCTTCTGAACATCGGCTACTTCTTCTGGTCGACCACGCCCGCTGTCACCATGCAGCAGCTCCCGATGAGCTGGGACGACTTGAACGGAGCCCTGCCGCCGAAGGCAGGTAGCTATGCGCTGAACACACCGACCAGCCGCGAGGGGATCCAAACGCTTCCTGTCAACCTCGACCCCTTGACAGTCGCCATGCTGGGGCAACCCGGCCTCTCTCTCGGGACCACGTTCACGGGCGCCGATTCGGTCTGGTATGACGCGGGCCTGCCCGGGCAGCAGGCCATTTGGGAGGGGTTGTTCGCCCCCGTCGCGTCGGGGATCTCGAAGCTCTCCATGGCCGGCGGCGCAGCCTTCCCCGTCGTACCGGTTGCGAATCCCTCGCTTGCCGGCACCAACCTCGGGGTCGCCGCCCTCTCGTTCCAACTGCGCACCGATCCCGTCTTCGGTCTGCGCGGAGAGATCGCCGAGGTCGCGAGCGCTCTCACCGTGACCCTGCAGTAACGCCGCGATCTCTTCGAGAGAGGGGCGTCCCCGTCGACCCGGGGGCGCCCCTCATTGCGTAGCATGCTGCGCGTGAGCACCCCATTCCTCAAGAGCATGTCGCGCACGGTCGGCTGGCTGGCCGACCGCCGTATCCCCGGGCCCCTGCGGGCGCCGATCTATCGCACCTACGCGCGCTTCACTGGCGCCGAGCTCGGCGACGTCGCGGCCCCACTGGCCAGTTTCCCCAGCTTGGGCGCGTTCTTCGTGCGCCACCTGAAGCCCGAAGCGCGGCCCATCGAGAGCGACCCAAGCATGCTGCCTTCGCCGGCCGACAGCATGCTGCAGGACCTGTCGTGCATCGCGAAGGACACGATCCTGCAGGCCAAGGGCATGGACTACGGCGTGCGCGAGCTCTTGGCTGGCGTCGGGGCCGAGCTCGACCTCGAAGGCGGCTTTGCTTGGACCCTGTACCTATCGCCGCGTGACTACCACCGCGTGCACGCGCCCGAGACCTGCCGCCTGACCGAGGTGCGCTGGATCCCGGGCTGCTTCTATTCCGTGCGCCCGAGCATCCTGGCCAAGAAGCCGCGCGTCTTCGCGCGCAACGAGCGTGCGGTGATGCGCCTCGAGACCGAGCACGGCCCCTTGCTGATGGTCATGGTCGGCGCGCTGAACGTCGCGCGCATTCGCATCCTAGGCGTCGAGCCCGGCGAAGACCTCGCCTTCGACCCAGACAGCCAACGCCAGTTCGAGCGCGGCGCCGAGCTCGCGCGCTTCGAGATGGGCTCGACCGTGATCCTAGTCGCACCCGCGGGTGGACTGCAACCGAACGCAACCCTCGGCCAAGGCGATGCCATCAAGCTGGGCCAGCCCATTGCGGACTGGCCCAGTTAGATCGTTGCGCTCGAGAAGAGGCTATTAGGGAAGCTCGATCTTCGCGTTGCCAAGCTGGCCCGTGACCCACTCGCGCAGAGCCCATGAAGCATGCTCGGCCTTTGTCAGGTCGACCACATCCTCGTACTCGCGCTCGAGGCGGCCAAGCTTCGCATTGTTCATGCGCACCACGATGTAACCCACGGGTGTCTTCCACGCCGGGCTGACTTCACCGGCGTCGAGGCGAATCACCACGTTGCGCAGCGGACTCACCGCATCGATGTGGTCGCGCCAAAGAGTCTCATTCAAGACCTGGTTCGCCATCTGCAGAGTCGTCTTGAACTCGCCCGTTCCGAACTCCTGAGCGAAGGCATCACCCATGCTCTGGTTCACGGCGCGGAACGACTCGACGAGCTCGCGGTTGTGGGTCATCCGCAGAGTCGTGAAGCTCTCGCCCGCATCGACCTTGGCCTTGAACGCGTCGGCATCGGCCTTCGCCTTGTCCCAGTCCTCGGCACCCTCAACCCCTTGCGCCGGATCGCGTGGCACAAACAGCGCCAGCTCGAAGTCGGGCTCCCAGCCAAGAATGAAGAAGCCGTTCTTGTCGAAGAAGTCGCGCAAGTGCGCCTCGTCGTTCCAGCCTTCCGGCTGGCTCGCAGCGAAGCCGCCGGTGATCATCAAGTCGTCCAAGTAGAACGAACGCGAGGGATACCCGCGCTGGCCCAGGACGAAGTCCAAGCTGAAGAAGGACATCTTGTGAGCCAAGTAGTCGTCGGCAAACTGCAGCCAGGTCGTCTTCACGTCGGGCAGCTTGCCCGCTTTGGCGAGCTTGGCTTTCAGCACCTTCGACCAGATCACTTCGCGCAGCTCGGAGACCATCAAGGAAGGCTTGATGCCGGACTCGATCAAGCTCCAGATGTCGTCGATGCTGATCAGCGTACGGTCGCCGGCGTACTCCCACGGCGGGAGGATCGTGTCGCCCTCGATCGGCCCGGTGTAGATCGCCGCCAGCGTTCCCGCGGGCAGCTCGTGGGTCATCGTGGTCCACGTGCGGCGGAAGCGCATGTCTGCGCCGGCGCCGGCAAACAGAACGGACATCGGGTCGACAAGCGCGGCGATCGGCGCGGCGTCACGGCCCTCGGTCTTCGACAGCTTCTGGATCGTCTCGCGCATCAGCATGCCGAGGCTCGCCGCCTGCTTCATTTGATCATCACTCGTGAACGCCTCGCCCAATCCCACGGGCAGCTCATTCACGCTCTCGACGGGCGGAAAGCACGCCAAGACAGCCTCGACCATGTCGCGCCGCACGGGCTCGACGGCGTCCATCGGGATCGCCATGCGCAGAGCCAGAGTCGACAGCGCGTACTCCTTATCGATGCCCTTTTGCGCCAACCAGTCGGCGAAGTACAGGTCCCATTGCTCGTCGCTCATCCCGTAGGGAATGCCCGTCTCGGCGGAGGCCATTTTGCCGATCTCGACGTAATAGCTCGGGTTCAGGACACCCTGGCCGTACTTCAAGCAGAGCCAAGTACGCAGGTCGTCGCGTGTGATGTCGACACCGTCCACGCGGCACAGGAGCTCGTTCGAGAAGTCGACGCCCGAGACGTCGACATCCCAAGCGTCCTCCATGCGCACCAAGTATTCGTCCGAGACCGTGTCGCGCCAGGTGAAGACACCGGCTTCGACGCGCGCCTCCATGCCCTCGGGCATGTTGACCGTGAACTCGCCGCCCTTGACGATGCCAGTCCCCGCCGGCGCGGTGCCAACCTGGGGCCTTTGAGTCGAAGGGGCGTTGTACTGTGGCTTGCTGCCGCTAGGCCCTTTGGGGGTCTCGGCTTCCTTACCGAACATCATGTAGGCACCGAGTGCGGCGGCCACGACGACAACGAAAATGAGGATCGAACGCATGTTACTTGAGAGGGAGGAGGGGGATCGGAACTCCGGAGAGGGAAGCCTAGCCCGAAAATGAGGCCGAGGGGCTGCGGCAAGCGGGAACAGCGGCAAAAATAGGCCACCTTTCCCAGGGCTCATCATTACGCCCGCGCGGGCTCCTCGTGAGCCTGGGCCACGGTAAACTCGCCCCGATGGAGTCCCACGAGCCCCCGCCGCCCCACTTCCGGAGCCTTCTGCGCTTGTCGGTCGCGATCGTCCTGGGCGACTGGCAACACCTGCGCGAGCTGCGACGAGGCGCCGATCCCGACCGCTCGTGGCGCGAAGCCGTGCTGCAAACGCACCTGTTCGCGGGCTTCCCGCGGCTCGTCGAGGCGTTTGGTGTGCTTGAGGAAGCAGGCGGCCTTGGCACGCCGGATCCGGGCGAGCTGGCCCCCACGCGGACCGAGGCCGAGGACATCGAGGCCGGCTTCGGGTTCTTCCAATCCGTCTACGGCCACCGCGCGCCGCGCGTGCGGTCGATGCTCGAGGGCTTCCACCCCGACTGGGGCCGCTGGGTGCTCGGCCACGCCTACGGCCGCGTGCTGACACGCCCGGGCATCAGCGCTGCGCACCGCGAGCTGTTGGCTGTCGTCTGCCTCGCCGCCCTCGACCAGAGCCGCCAGCTGGCCGGCCACGCGCGCGGCGCGATCCGCTGCGGCGCGCGGCCAGCCGAGCTCGACGACGCCGTCGACGCCGTCGCCGATCTTCTCGACGCAGACGTCCTACGACGCACGCGCAAAGTGCTCGAGACCTTCGGCGTCGAAGAGAGCTAGCGCCCGCCGTACCTAGTGCTGCGCGCGGACGGCGACGGTCAACAGCCGCACCTGTTCGCGCGCGCGCAAGTTCAAGCCGTATGAGCCGGGCTTGTCGAGGGAGAGCGGCGAAGTCAGGTCCTTTTGCAGGACCTCTTGACCGTCGATACGTACCGCGAGTTGGCCGCGGCGCTTGTCGAACTCGAGCTCCAGCTCATGCGTTGTGCCGCCGACCAGAAGCGCGCGCGGGACGCTGTCGCCGCCGCCGCTGCGCAGGTCGCTCAGCAGCTTGTCCTCACCGCGCACGCCAGCGATCACCGTCGAGCTCGAGCTGCCCGCCGGCGTGCGCACGATGAAGCTAAAGCCCGCCGCCGAGGCTACGATCAAGCGCTCGTCGCCCGTGCTTGGTGGCTCGGTAAAGCGGAAAAGGCAGGTCACCGGACCGCTGTCGATGTCCAGGGGACGGCGTAGGACGAGCCGCGGCGAGTCGCGCTTCAGAAGGTCCGCATCGCTGGCAATGTCGCCGGGAGACAGCCAGCCCACGCCGTCCGGCTGCCATGCGCCCGGCGCAAACCCGTGCCACTCACCGAACGAGAAGTCGTAGTCCAGAGCGACGGTGCCCTTTCCCGTAAAGCTGGCAACGCCCTCGCCGAACGCGGCTTCGAACGCCTTGAGGTCCGGTGTGTTCGTGGGACTGCGCAGCTCGTCCTTCAGAGCGCGCAGGGCGGCCGCTCGACTGCTGACGAGCTCGAGGTCGCTGAAGTCGACAAGCAGCCTGTCGATCGCGACCACGGCGCGGCCGGGGTCGCGGCGTAGGCGGTCTTGGCGATCGGGCTCGTCGAAGTAGAGCGTGGCGAACAAGCTGCGCGCTTGACTGAGGCGCAGCGACTCGGCCTCGGCGCGCGCGGACCGCGTGCGCTCGACGCTGCGCACGATCTCCGACGCAAGTTGATCCCACGGTGCGGCCGGCTGTTGATCGCGAAGCAGCGCGTAAGCGGTGTCGAGATCGCCCTCGCGGAAGCGGAAGAACGCCCGCGCCAAGATGGCTGTCTCGGCATCGAGCCCGACTGTCCCGAAAGCCTCAACGTCAGACGTCTCAAGCATGCGCGCACCGCGCGGCAGCCCGCCACGTGGCGCCTCGATGAACAGGTCGTAAACGCGGCGCTTGCCGACGGCGAAGCTCATCCCGCCTTCAGGGCCCGGAGCCAAGATCAGTAACGTGCCAGGCGAAAGCACCTCGGCGGCCATGTGCAAATCGATCACCTCACCATCGCGCTCGCCAAGCCCGACCGCCGCTTGATCGCGCAGCGCAATCAACAGCTCGCACTCGGCGAGGCGCGTGTCCACACGCGCCTCGAGCTCGCCCCACCACGGCGTTGCGACCGATGCATTCGCCGCCAGCCAGGCGCGGCGCCCTTGCCAGTAGGCCTGCACCTCTTCGTAATGCCGCTGCGCAAACGCGGGCCCCACCGCACTCTCCTCAACCCAAGCCATCAGCGAATCAAGCGCCTCGCTCTCGCCAAGGTCGCGCCCACCGGCCACGCGCCGCTCGTAGTCCTCAAGGTCCGCGACCGCTTCGCTGAGCTTCCGGCGCGCAAGGCCCGCGGGCTCGACGAGCAGCTCTTCGCGCACGATGCCACGCCGCGCAAGCTCTTGTTCGAACGCATCGCGCAGCCGCGCGCCGGCGTTGGCGGGCGCAAGGTCGCGGGTCAACTCGTCCGACAAGTCGCGCGCCGCCAAGTCGATCCAGCGCACAAGCTCGTCATCAAAGAGCCCCCACCGCCGGTCCAGATCCGCGCGTGCATTCACGAGGCGCGTCTCCAAAAGCGAGACAAGCCCGGCGCTCTTTTCCAGCGGCAACGTGCTGAGATCGACGCCTAACTCGCGGGGCAAGTCATCCGCGCCGATCGCCAAGCGTTCGTACGCCGAGCGCCAGCGGCCGCCCTCGATGAGGCTGTCCACTTCCGCCAAAAACGGGTTGGCCAAGGCGGCCGTGAGCTCGGAGCGCAAGCGCGAAGTCGCGCCGTCCAGCGCGCGCTCGAGGCGATGATCGAGCGCCACGATGCGCAGTCGAAATTCACTCGGCGCCATCTCAAGTGCAATGCCCACGCGCTCGACCAACAGCCGCTCGAGCTCGGAGCTGATCACGGTCTTGGCGGAAGAGAAGTCGCCCGCAAGCAGGTTCCGCTCGAAGCGATCCGACGTCTCGCGCTCAAGCTCTTCCAGCACCGCATCACGGGCCCCGCGAACGCTCGCTAAGAGCGTCCGCCACTCGTCGAGGTCGCCCGCCGGCAGCTCGCTGCCCATCGTCTCGAGTTGCGCCAAGAGCGCGCCCGGCGGCGACGCGCCACTCGCAAATTCCGTCTCGAGTTCCGCCAAAGGCGCATACACCTGATGCCCGCCGCCCGGCTCCCACGGCCGGTTCCAAAGCAGGAACGCGCCCAACACAACAATGCCCAGCATGCCCACCGCAAACACCGTGCGCGGCAGCGCGCTATTCGCACCGGAGGTCGGCTCGAGGCTGGCCGCGCGCACCTTGGGCTTGCGCCGCTCGCGCACGCGCTCGAGGTCGCGCAACAGCTCGCGCGGCGTCTGGTAGCGGCGCTCAAAGTCGCGACTGAGGCACTTGCGCAAGACGAGCGAGAAGCCACGACTCAAGTCGGGCTCGAGCTCGACCGGATCCGGAACGCGTCCGTACAAGACGCCCGACAAAACCTCGGCCACGTTCGCGCCACGCAGCGGTGGCTCGCCGCAGACCGCGTGGAACAGCGTCGCGCCGAACGACCAGATGTCGGTGCGGATGTCCACGGAAGACGGATCGCGCGCCTGCTCGGGGCTGATGTAGTGCGGCGTGCCGAGCGTGCCTTCCGAGCCGGTCAAGTGCGGGTCATCATCGGCGAAAGCAAGACCGAGGTCGGCCAGCCGCGCACCCGAAACCTTGTCGATCAGGATGTTCGCCGGCTTGATGTCGCGGTGCACCACACCGTTCTCCCAGATGTGCACAAGTGCTTCGCAGAGCGGGATGAACAGCCGCAGCGCCTCGCGCTCGGAGAGCCGGCCCTCTTGCCGCAGAAGCAACGCCAAGCTGGGCCCGGCGACAAGCTCCATCGCGAACCACCACCGATCGCCGGTGCGGCCCATGTCGATCGCCGACACGATGTGCGGGTGCGCAAGCCGCGCCGTCGTGCGCGCCTCGCGCTGCAGGCGGCGCACCATGCGCGGCCGCCCCGTCAGCTCTTTGTGCAGGACCTTCAGCGCGACCACGCGGTCGACGTTCTCTTGCCGCGCGCGATACACCGTACCCGTCGAGCCGCGCCCGATCACACCCTCGATGTGATAGCCCGGAATCTTCAGCCCAATGCCGCCGCGACGAGGCGCGATCGGCCGCGGGCTCGGTGTCGGTTGGAGGACGTCCTTGTCCTCGCCCTCTTCAGGTGTTGGCTCTTCGGGTTCAGGCATCGCTTGAGGATTCGGCGCCAAGGCCGTACTTCTCCATCTTACGCTGCAAAGCAAAGCGGCTGATCCCAAGCTCGGCCGCCGCGCGACTCTTGTTCCCACCCGCGCCTTCCAGCGCGCTCGAGATCGCCGAGGCTTCAAAGTTCGCCACCGCCGCGCGCAGGTCGCCCGAGACGTCAATCGGCGCCACCTCTTCGGGTGCGTTGAGCCCTGCGGACGCGAGGATCTGCGGCGACAAGTGCTCGAGCCGCACCACCCCGTCCGCCAGCACAACAAGCCTGCGCATCTCGTTTTCAAGCTCGCGCACGTTGCCCGGCCAGCTGTGCGCGGTCAGCGCCGCCACGACCTCGGGGGCCAAGTGCGGCGTCTCGCGGCTCGCATCCCGCGCCGCGCGCGCCAAGAGCGAATCGGCAAGCAGCGGGATGTCCTCGGCACGCTCGGACAGGCTCGGCAGATCCACCGACAACACGTTCAAGCGGTAGTACAAGTCCTCGCGGAACTCCCCCGCCTCGACCAAGGCAAACAGGTCGCGGTGGCTCGCCACGATCACGCGCACATCGACTTTCTCCTGGGCGGTTGAGCCGACTGGCCGAACCTCGCGCTCTTGCAACACGCGCAAGAGCTTCGACTGCATCTCGGCGCTCATGTCGCCGATCTCGTCCAAGAACAGCGTCCCGCCATCGGCCTGCTGAAACAGCCCGCGCCGATTCTTATCGGCGCCCGTGAACGCGCCTTTCACGTGCCCAAACAGCTCGGACGAGAGCAAGGAATCCGGCACCGCCGCGCAGTTCACACTGACAAACGGCCGCGTCTTGCGCGCCCCGTGTTTGTAGATCGCGCGCGCGATCAGCTCTTTGCCCGTGCCGCTCTCGCCCGCGATGCGCACCGGCAGGTCCGACTCGATCACGCGGTCGAGCACACTGAATACCGCGCGCATCGCCGACGACGTGCCGATGATCTCGTTGTAGTCGTAGCGCCCACGCTCGCGACTCAGCTCGCGCCGCACCACCGACAGCTCGGCATCGCGGTCGCGCACCTTGCGCCCGAGGCCCGCATTCAAGCGCCGAATCTGCTCGGCCGACAGCTCGAGGCTCTCGTTCTGCATCCGCAGCGCTTCCATCAGTCGCGCATTGCGAATCGCGACCGCGGCCAAGTTCGCCAGGTGCTCGGCTAAGTCCAAACCGTCCTCGCTGAACACGCCACTGCGCAGCCGGTTGTCGACGTACAAGACACCCTCGACGCGCTTCTTGATCTTGATCGGCAAGCACAAGACTGAGCGCAGTCGCAAGTCCTCGACACTGCTCATCGCATCGAAGCGCTCGTCGCGCCCCGCGTCCATCGACAAAACCGGCCGGCCGCTCAAGAGCGCTTGGCTGGCAATGCCGGCCGACAAGCGGCTCTGCGGAACGGGAATGTCCGAGCCATCGAAGTTCCGCGCGAGGCGCACCTTCAAGTCCGCGAGCTCCTTCGCGGGCTCCTCTTCATCCTTGCCACGCTCGGCCAACAGCAAGAACCCGCGCTCGGCCTCGGTCAGCGCAATCGCGCTGTCGACGATCAGCTCGAGCAACGCGCCCGTCTCCGTCTCGGCCGCAAGCTGCGTCGCGATCTGCGCGAACGTCGCCAGCTTGTCCGGCGCGCTGCCCTCTTCGTCCGCCTGCGTCCGCAGCCCATCGATGCTGACCATCGTGGGCGCCGCCGGCACCTCGTCGTCCTCCAGCTCGACACGCACGCGCGTCCCGCCCACTAGGAACTCCTCGTGGTCGGCGATGCGCGCTCGCACGATGCGCTCGCCCGCCACCGTCGTCCCGTTGGCCGAGTCCATGTCCTCGACCCACAGCGCTCCGGCCTCCAACGACAGCTTGCAGTGGCGGCGCGAGACAAGCCCCGAGTCGAGCCGCAGATCATTCTCGATCGAGCGGCCGATCAGGATCTCGGTCATGGCAAAGCGGTAGATGGATTGGGCTCCGTTCTCGGCGACGGTCAGCTTCATCGGGGCACTCTTGGGCTGGTTCCAGACCCTCTCCGGGTCTCAATCTGTGTGAAATCGCACATGCAATCCCTACAGGATAGCCCCTGTGCGGTAACCGCACAATTGCAGATGCCGATCAGATTGTGTGCGGATCCCCGGCGGATTGGCCAGATCGCGCGCGGCCCAGCCTGCAGACCCAGAGCAGACCCCTAGCGGGACCCTCGAGGTCTTCCAGGTCCAAAACCTCTCAAAGTCCCGAGATCCACCAGCCCACCGGGTCCTGCATCCCTTAAAAAGGGAGCAGCCAGCCCCCCCTTATGATCTCCAAAGCCTCCCCAGAGGACCCGCGGTGGTACCGCGACGGTCTCTCGTTTAAGTGCACCGCCTGCGGCAAATGCTGCCGCGACCACGGCGAGTACGCGTACGTGTACGTCTCCGACAAGGACCTCGAGGGCATGACCGCCACGCTCGGCATGGACGAGGACGACTTCCTCGAGAAGTACTGCGCGCAGCTCGACGGCTGGACCATCCTCAAGCGCACCGGGGACTCGTGCGTCTTCCTCGAGCCCACGGGGCTCTGCTCGGTCTACATGGCGCGCCCGAAGCAGTGCGCCACCTGGCCCTATTGGATCGACAACCTCGAGTCCAAGCGCAAGTGGGAGATCGACGTCGAGGCGTTTTGCCCCGGCATCGGCAAGGGCGAGGTGAACTCGCCGGACGAGGTCGACCGCGTGGCGCAAGAGACCGAAGACTGGTACGAGTGAATCGGAGGGGGGTGTGGGGGCGCGTCGCGGCGGCCTAGGGCCGCACGCTCCAAGCGCCCCCGCACCCCCCTCCGATTCACTCTGCTTGCAGACCGCGTCCGCAATTCGAGCGGGGTTGTCTGACGCTAGTTGATTGTCAGCTTCTGGCTGCTCGCGGACTCGCAGGGCGGGTTGTCGGCGGCTTGTTGGTTGTCTGGCTCTGGCGGCTCGCGGACTCGCTGAGGGCGGTTGTCGGCCGCTCGTTGATTGTCAGGCTCTGGCGGCTCGCGGGCTCGCTGGGGGCGGGTTGTCGGCGGCTAGTTGGTTGTCAGCTTCTGGCTGCTCGCGGACTCGCAGGGCGGGTTGTCGGCCGATCGTTGATTGTCAGGCTCTGGCGGCTCGCGGTCTCGCTGGGGCGGGTTGTCGGCGGCTAGTTGGTTGTCAGCTTCTGGCTGCTCGCGGACTCGCTGGGTGGGTTGTCAGCGGCTAGTTGGTTGTCAGCTTCTGGCTGCTCGCGGACTCGCTGAGGCGGGTTGTCGGCCGATCGTTGATTGTCAGGCTCTGGCGGCTCGCGGACTCGCTCGGGGGGGGTGTCGGCCGCTAGTAGATTGTCAGGCTCTGGCGGCTCGCGGACTCGCTGAGGCGGGTTGTCGGCCGCTTGTTGATTGTCGGGCTCTAGTTGTTGTCGGCCGTTGGTTGCTCGCGGACTCGCTGGGAGGCGGTACTCCCCACTGAATGCAACAGGGCTGCACGTAGCTCAGCATCCACTCTCCCCGGAAGGTGGAGCCCATCAAGAACACCAACAACAACATTCAAGGCTTGCCCACTCTGCGGGCTTCGCTATGCTGAGCACACGCGCATCGGTGGCTCTGTGAGTCGCTCGTTCCCTGGTGTGATGCGTCGCTCGCTAAGCACTACGTTTTCGCATTTCCGGAATAGCACATGACTCCGATTGAGCAAGGCAGCCGATGGGCGAGCTCCCGCAGGATGCTGTCTCACTGGTGGCCGGTAGCTGCCTTAGTCACTCTGGCTGCAGTTGAGATTCCGACTACCATCAGCAATCTGGGCCCACAAGATGGATTGCGTTGGCTAGTTGGTAACCCCGGTGCAATCCTCTACCGATTGGCGCTTCTTCCGATATGCATGGCCGTTGTCTTCTCCACGATTCGCTCTCGGGAGTATTCCGAGATCCTCGAGAAGCGGCGATGGCTACCGACTCTGCTCCCTGCCGTTTTGGCGGCATCCTTTGCCGTATTCGGGTATGGTGACATGGGGGACAGCTTTGCGGATCGCCCTCCGAAGCCATTTGATATTAAGCCTGGACTCATTCACGACAAGTCTCTGATTCTAGAGAGATATCTGCACGAAGTCGGCAGCGATCCCAATGCGCTCACTACCGATCCTGGGGTAATAATGCTGGCCCTTGCGGGCAAGATTAAAACAGCAAGGCCACCCAGCAAGCTTGCCGAAGAACTCAAGGCCGATATATTAACGGCGTTCGGAAAGGATTCATGGGCGTCCGTCGTTTCTGATGCCAAAAATGGCTCGAAACGGAATGACATTCACCGCACAGTCTTAGCGTATTACTTCCCAAGCTATGCCCGATTCAGAGGCCGTGACAAGCAAGTTGATTCAAGAGATTGGATGAGCTTCACCTCCTACTGGGGCCAACTTCAGAGCGCCCTAGCTGGTGCTTGCGGTGGATTTTCCATGGGCGTGGTCCTGGTCGTCGGACTGCTTGGAAGAAGTCTCGGAGTAGATTCCAGGAGGCTCTTGGCACACAGGATGGTCCTCGCATTAAGCGTGGGCATGCTCTGGATCCCGCTGCGGATGTGGTCTGAGTTGTACAGTAAATTTGGCAACACCAGTGAAGTTGGGTATCAGTCCCTGTGGGTATCCATGGCTGTATTCTCTATGCTTCTCGCCGTTCTATTGACCCTTTTAGTAGATAAAATCTCGCATGTAACCCTTGGGGCAGGGGCGGCATTGATCACTATTGTAACATTCATCTCGATACCTAGACTATCGGGATTTGTGGAGCTCTTGAATGGGAGTTCCTTGCTCATTGTTGAAGCTGTTTTTGTCGTCTGCTTAGTTACAGTTGTCACTACGGTGCACATGCGAATCTTGGAGGCGTCTGATCCCGAGCTAAAGGCCCAGCTCGACGTGGATCCATGATCCGCGGTACCTTGGGGACATGAAGACACTCATGTTCGCGCTTGTCCTGCTCTTGGGGCTGGGCGGCTCCGCTTTGGCTTCGGACGATCACATCGTGCAGCCCTACTCCTCGCACTCGCGCGAGGGCCTGTTTGTGCTCGACGTCGAGCCGCTGGAGGCCAGCAACTTTGCGGGGGCTCATTACCGTCTGCTTCGGAGCGGCGAAGTTGCCTGGGAGGGCACGCGGGCGTTCACGTTGGACACCGCGGTCGTGTCGGACGAGGGGTTGGTTTTGGGCTCGGCCTTGACACGGGAAGAGGAGACGGGTCGCGGGCAGGTGACGATCTGGCGGATCGATGTGGTGGGCGCAGCGCAGCTCCTGTACGCGGTCGACCGGCACGCCCCACTGGCGATTCACGGAGGTCGCGGGCCCTGGGTCGGTCAGGTCTGGATCGATTCGGAAGGGCGGCTCGGAAGGGTCCCACTCGTAGACATGCTCGGCGACACGCGCGAAGCCGTCTTGACGTTCGACCTCGAGTCGGGCGAGCGCCTGACCGATGGCCTGCCGGAAGGTACGGATGCGAACCGGTTGTGGAGCTCGGAGGATGGCATGCGGCGGCGCGGCGAGGTGCCGGATGCGCCCTACCCAGAGCCCTTTACCCCATCGCTCTTGGGCAAGACGCGGCCATTCACGTCGATGGAGCCTGACTCGGACAGCGAGCCTGTGCGTGAGATTTTGGCAGCCGTTTGGAGGACTGGGAGCAGGCTCGAACAGGTGGTCTATGACTCAGGCCGCCGTGAGTACTGGCGCGAGCAGTTCGACCTCGAGGTGCGCCCGATCGGCGAGCCGGTGCAGCTCGACATCCCGTGGAGTTTCCGCCCCATGATCTGGAGCCCCGGAGGCCCGGGGGAGTGGCTGGTCGCGACGCGAACAGGCCCCACGGCAAGCTGCATGCGTCTGAGCCGGCTCGGCGCCGATGGCGAGGTCCTGAGTGAGCTGCGCTCCTATGACCTGCCCACGATCGAGGCGCTTGAGGCTCTGGACGCCGAGCGTTTCGTGGCGCTCGGCTCGCGCATCGACAGGTACTCGCACGCCAAGACCTTGGTGATTGGCGTGTACACGTATTCGGGAGAGCTGGTCTGGGAAGAGCCGCTCGAAGGGCGAGCTTCCAGCGAACCGCTGCTTCGCTCTCTCTTGGCGGTGCGCCACGAAGCGACCGAGGAAGAAGGCGCGCCGGGAAGGATCTTCGTACTTCGGAGCCACCAGCGGAGGATCGAAGTCTTCTCGCTCGAAGGCGAGCGGCTCGAGCAGCGTCCGCTATCACCGGACGCACCGAGCCCTGCGGTCTCCTTGACAGTGACCGTAGTCGGCGGCCTCTTGGTCGGCGGCTTCGAGCCTGCCGGTGGCGCGACAAAGATGCCCACCACGCGCCTCCTCGGCTCGATCGACAGCGCTGGCTGGATCTGGCTGCGCAAGGCGTCGGGCCGCCGCTTCTTTGGGACGAATCCCAACACGTCCGCCGTTCGCGTGCTCGACCTTCCGCGCGAGCTCGAGAGCCCACCCGTGGTCTCCCGGCGCCCCTCCACGACGCCCACCGGTCGCGTGCTCGTGGCCCGCAATCCGGGTAGCCCGATCCTCCCGCTCGCCGGCGCGTCCTTGGTGTTCTCCCCCACCGGTCAGCTCGTCGATGTGATCGACCATGGCCTTCTGGTCGCCACGGTGACAAGCGCGGGCGAGACAGCGAATGCGGAAAGCGGCAACCTCCTCGGCCCGTCAGAGATCCTCGTCGGGCTCCGATTCGACGCCTCGCGCAACACCAACATCGTGACCTGTCTCGATGCAAAGCAGAGAGTCCTCGCCCAGACCAACCGCCGCCCCAACGGCGACTTCTTCGGCAACGAATTCGGCAACATCGACGACATGCTCGTCGACGGAGGCGGCACGATTGCCGTGCTCGAAGACGGTCTGCTTAGCTTCATGACAACGGAGCTCTCCGGTGGCTCGATCGTGCAGCTCCCGACACCGCATCCCGATCTTCTCGCGCTCGCCGCACCGTGGGCCTTACTCTCGGCGAGCGCCGGAAAGCAGCTCATCCACATCGAAACCGGCCGCTTCTACTCCGTCGCCCGGCGGCCCGAACTCGAGGAGAAGCGCCCCCTCGCAAGCGGCTTCTCGCCGGAAGGCGACGAGCTGTGGTTCGTGACCGCCGAGCCGCTCGAACTATGGCGCTATTCGCTTCCGAAGACGCAGTAGGACTGCGCCGATTCATCCCCGTGCCGATGGCGAGTCCGGCACCAATCCGTCGCGATCTGGCTCGGCCCCCATGTCGTCCGGCTCGCTCGTCGAGACAGCGCCGGATTTGTCCCTGGCTCGGTATCGGCGTGGGGATCACCGCGGTACCTTGAGGGCATGAAGACACTCGCGCTCGCTCTCCTCGCGCTGCTCGCACTCCCCAGCCTCGCTCGCGCCGCCGATCCCGCGCAGCCCTTCGTGCTCTCCTCGCCGAGTGGGTTGTTCGAGCTCCAAGTCGAGCCCCAGCAGGCGAGTCCCGTTGGCGATTGTTCCTACGAGCTTTGGCGAAGTGGCGAGCGGCTGTGGACGGTGATGCGGCCGTTTGTCTTGTCGGAGGGTGTTGTCTCGGATGAGGGGGTCGCGCTCGGCTTTGCCCTGACGCGCACGAACAGCCCTGGCCGTGGAGAGTTGGAGGTGACCATCTGGCGCATCGGCGCGCGCGGGGAGGCGCGAGTCCTTGAAGCCATTCGCCAGCGCTCGCCACGGATTATGCATGGCGGGCCGAGTCCGTTTATGCACGGGCTCTGGCTCGACGACTCGCAGACGCTTGGGCTCGCCTACTACTCGGACTACGAGCTGTTCTCGCCCGAGAAGCGTGAGCACTACCTGGCCTTCGATCTTGAGACCGGGGACGTGGTGCCCTTGGCCTGGTCGGCGGAGACGCCTATGGATGGAGTCTGGCGCATCGCTGACGGCATGCGGCCGCTCGTCGAGATCCAAACGGCTCCGGCGCCCATCCCGTTCCAACCGGTCCTCATGGGAACGACGGCTCTCCTGCCTTCTGTGCCACAAGCGACTCCGAAGACTCCGGCCACCGGGCCTGTGCGGGATGTCGTCGCCTTCGAGCCCCTCGCCGGCGGCGGCTTTGAGTTCGTGACGTGCGAGCAGGAATACGAGGCCTTCCACATCCAACGCGTCGACGCCTCCGGGTCCCCGGTCGGCACCGCGCGGGTCCTCGACCTGGACCTCGATCCGCATCGAGCCCTCCTCCTCCGCTTCCCGGATGGCGCGTGGCTTGTTTCGGATCCTGACTACGGCTTCAGCCCCGACAACGAGACGTACTGGATCGACCCGGATCCCTCCAAAGAGCCCGTGCAACTTCCCGAGGAGGGCCTGCCGATCTTCGAAGCGCTGGCCCCCTTCGGGCCCGGCGAGTTCGTCGCCCTCGGCTCGCGGCGGAACAGGCGGGAGTCCTCCGTGAAATTCACACTCGGCCACTACACGAACACGGGCGAGATCCTGTGGGAGGTTCCTCTCGAGGGCTGGACGGGTGCGTGGATCGAAGACGATCCGTTCCCGCGCTACGAACTAGCGGTTCGCGGCGAGGGCGAGGCGCGCGGCTGGATCTTCGCCGGACCGGAAGACCTCGGCCCTTTCTTCATGACCGACCGCACCGGAGCCAAGCGTGGGATCGTGGCCCTCCCGTCTGAGTTCGCGCCCAAGTTCTACTTCGGCGGCCGCTTCTCCCACGACTCCTCCGGACGCCTCTTCTTTGACCGCCTTCAAGGGGGGCCGGTTCTCGATCCGGCCTGTGCTTCCTGGGAGTTCTCCCGCACCGGCACTCTCACGCGCTGGGTCGACCACGGGCTCTTGCGCGCGTCGATCACCGCGAGTCCTGACCACGCGAGCGACGTCTGGGTGGGCCTCGCCCGTGATGCCTCCCGAAGGATCAACACCTTGGTCTGCCTCGACACCGACTTGCACGTACTCGCCCGCAGGAGTCGCCGTCCAGACGGGAGTTTCAACAAGTCGATCGGTGACATCCAGACCGGCCCTCGTGGCGAGGTCGCAGTCCTCGAGAGGGACTACATGTCCAGCGAGAACTTCCTGACCCTCACCACGACCTCCTTCGAGACGGGCACAACGGTGCGGCTCTCCGGGGGCCCGCCCCGGCTCGGCGCGCTCGCCGCGCCGTGGGCCTTGATCTCGGCGAGCGGCGACATGCAGCTCATCCACATCGAGACGGGACGCTTCTTTGCCGTCGCCACGCCGGCCGAAATCGAAGACCGGCGCATCCTCACCACGGGCCTCTCGCCGGAAGGCGACGAGCTGTGGTACGTGACCGCCGAGCCGCTCGAACTATGGCGCTATTCGCTGCCGAAGACGCAGTAGGACCGCGCCGAGTCTTCTGATAACACCCTCCCTATGAACACGCGAACGGCCTGGCTTCTTGGATTCTTCACGAGCGCGGTCCTGTGCCTGTCCGCGGCGGCAAGCGACGCGCCCGGGCGCACGCTCCTCCTGCGCAATGGGCGCACGGGGGCAGCGCTTCCGGCGGCGCACATCGTTATCGCCTCGGGGCAGATGGCGGACTTCGGGGTTGAGGCCGATCGCGCGCGGCGGGCGCTCGCGGCGGGCGAGGTGGGCTCGGTGTACGACCTCGCGCGTGTGCGGGAGCTTGGGCAGACGTTCGTTGCGGACGAACATGGGATTGTGCATGGAGCGCTCGATCAGTCGCTCGAGGACTCGGCGGTGATCGGTCTCTTGGCCGTGGCCGAGGGGACTGCCGAGCGGCCGCGCCTCGAGGCCGGGGCTCTCTACATCATGGAGTCGATCATGGACATGGGCAGCGGGCCCGTGCTGCTCGACCTGTTCCCGAGGACACGTGTTGAGATCTCGCTGGACCAGCCGGCGCGAACGGACTTGCCGGTCCAGGTCTGGCTCGGTGAAGCGGGCGCGGCGAGTGAAACGCTGCGTGCGTTTGTGCCCGCGGGTGCGAGCCGGCTCAGTCTCGCTCTGCCCGTAGGATTCGGCGGAATGATGCTCGCAGGGATGGGCGAGCCGGCCCCGAACCGTGGCGAGCTGGTTGTGACTGCGGGGGTGAGCCCGGCTCTTGAAGACGCCGTGCAGGTCCCGTTCGTGCGAGGCGCCGAGCCGTCGGTCGTCCAGCTCAAGGAGCCCGCCACCGGCTCGATCGAGGTCCGACTCGATGTCCCGCCAGGTTGGGAGGCGATCGTCCGCGAGACTCCGGTGTGGCTCATGGCTAAGTCCGTGGAAGGCGAGGCGCGCGATATGCCACGGACGCTCTGGAGCACGCGCATGGAGGCTGGCGTGGCGCGCATCGAGGGCGTCTGCCTTGGCGGGGAGTTCGACGTGGTCCTGCAGCCCGGCATGCTTATGTTGAAGCAGCCCCTTGCCCAAGGCTCGGGTGCTGGGCCAACCGCGGCAGGCGAGACCGCCGTCATCGAGCTCGACGCATTCGGCGGCGCTCAAGTAGCGCTTGGAGCACGCCTTGTGGATGAGAGCAAAAGGCCGCTCGCCCACCGAGCCGTGCGCTGTGTGCCCGCGAGCCCCGGCGGCTTCATGCCAGGGTTCGTCGAGGCCGACGCGGTCGAGCGGCAGACCGGTGCCGAAGGGCACCTCACTTTCTTGATCGACGACCACTGGAACGCGGCGTGGTGGTCGCTCGAGGTGCCAACCGAAGGCGGGCCCACGCTGCGCGCGATCGTCCACTCGCCAGACGGTGCGGGTCCGCTTGTTGAGCTTGGCGACGTCGTGCTTCAAGCCCCGCGGCTGCTCGCGAGTGGGAGCATCGTCGACTCGCTCGGCGCTCCGATGCCAGGGCGCCCGGCCCGGCTCGCCTGGCTCGCCGATCCGGACGCTGACGTCGCTGCGACCGCGAACGATGACTGGTTCGTCTTCGAGGACCTCATCGCAGAGACCGACAACGAAGGGCGCTTCGAGATCCACGGCGTGCCTCCCAGCGTGGGTCAATTCCAGATCACGACCATCAAGCGAACGAACAGCGGCCTGTCGGGTGGCGTCATCGGCGAAACGGTCAAGAGCTTCCCCCTCGTGGGCGCCGAGCTCGTGCTCCCGGCGCGCGGGGGCATCGCCGGGCAGGTCCGCCTCGGAGACGAGCTGCGCGAAGAGCTCGGCGGCGAGGCCCTGTGGCCGGACCTCGCCTATGTCTCCTACGAGCAAGCCGGCAAGAAGCGTTGGTCCGGGATTCATGGGCCCGGAGGGTATGGCATGGACGAGCGTCTCTTTGGCGTCGGCAGCGGCCCGGACGCCGAGGGCCGCTTCCGGCACCCGGACCTTGAGCCCGGGCTCTACACCGTGCAGGTTCACTCGCGCTGGACCGGCGAGGTTTTGGCCGAGGTCCCCGGCATCACGGTTCATGCGGGCCGCATCACCGAGAACGCTTGGACCGAGGCGCTAGAATTGGACGAGAACGCGTCTCTCGCGAGCCTTGAGATCGTCGACGAGAACGGCCGCCGCATTCCGCGTGCTCAATTGATCGGCGACAACTTCCAGAAGGGCCCGACCGTCCCCACCGGCCGCGTGCGCTTCCTCACGCTCAAGACCGGCTTCGAGGTCGAAGTGCACGCCGCAGGCTTCGCGAACGCCAAGATCGTGATCGAACCTGGCGAGAACCGCATTGAACTTTCGAGCCAGACACAAGCCCGCCCCGAGCCGGAGAGTGCGCCCGACAAGTGATGCGAGCCTTGTGAGATCGCGACGGATTTGGATGTGGCTCGGTACCGCGCTGGGCTTGTCGTGGTCAGATCAGGTACTGCGTTGCTCTGCATCGACACCGAGCGCACTGCTCGAATCCGCCGGTCCCCACTCGACCCCAAAACCATGCGAAACCTCCTCCTGCTACTGACCCTTGCCTGCTTGAACTGGCTGCCCTTTGCCGGGGCCAAGTCCAGCGCGGAGCTGCCCGGCGCTGCCCAGGACGAAGCGCAAACGACGGACACCCAGAAGGCCGTGCTGATCACCGGCGCTAGCTCGGGCATTGGCCGGCGCACCGCCGAGCTCCTGGCGGCCAAGGGTTACTTCGTTTACGCCGGCGCCCGCAAGGCGAAGGACATGGAAGAGCTGAACGCGCTTGAGAACGTCCAGGCGGTGCGCCTCGATGTCACGGTGCCGAGCGACATCGCGGCTGCCGTCAAGACGATCACTGAAGCCGGCCGAGGCCTGTATGGTTTGATCAACAATGCCGGTGTCGTGGTCGTCGCGCCGCTGCTCGAAGTGCCTGAAGAGGACCTTGATTTCCAGCTCGATGTCAACGTGTACGGCCCCTTCCGGGTGACCCAGGCCTTTGCGCCGCTGATCATCGAGAGCAAGGGGCGCATTGCGACCACGGGCTCGATCTCGGGCATCGTGACCTGGGGGCTCGGTGGTCCGTACACGATGAGCAAGCATGCCGTCGAGGCCTACACCGATGTGCTCGCTGCGGAGATGGCCGGCTTCGGAGTCGCGGTCAGCGTCGTCGAGCCGGGCAACTACAAGTCGCGCATCTCGACCAGCATGCTCGAGCGCCTGAAGGGCAAGGGCTACACCGCGAAGGGCTCACGCTACGAGCAGCTTATGCAGAACCTGCTCAGTGGCCCAGCCGACCGAGCTAAGTACAAGGAACCCGACGAGGTCGCCGAGGCATTCTTGAGCTTCCTCACCGACGAGAAACCCAAGCGGCGCTACATGGTGGTCCCCGATCAAGGCGAGGCAGAGTTCACAATCCGAGCCTCCCTGACAAGGCTCGTGCAGATGAACGAGAAGCAGCCCTACACCTACAGCCGCGATGAGCTGGTCGAGATGCTCGACGAGGCGCTTAAGCAGTAACCCAGTACCGAGCCAGGAACAGATCCGTCGCTATCTCGGGAGTGCCCTGCTGCGTATTGGGCCGCTTCGAGATAGCGACGGATTTGTACCTGGCACCGTACCGACTCTTCTGCATCGGGCTGTTGGGCGAAAGCTACTGGGCCGGCAGAATATGAAGCTCATCGACTAGGAATTTCTCGAACTCACCGCCAATTATTTCATGCGCGACTGGCGAGAAATGGCGGTCCGGTGGCCACAAGTAAATCGACTCCAATGTGGGCATCGCAGACAAGGTTTGTATAAATTTGGCCGTTGGATCGAACAGTGCGATATTGAGATTGCTGCAGATCTTCTGCCAACCTGTCTCGCGGTTCAGCCGCCCGATATGTAAATGTTCCATCCGGCGTTTGAAATTGATGCTCAAGGGTCGACCCTGTGATGAAGCCTAGATCTCTTGCCAGGTAAGTCACCGGGAGCAGAGTGACCACGAGTTCAGCGCCGGAGGCCTCGACTTCAGTTTTCATCTGGCTCAAGATGGCCTCAAGCAATCGACACTGGTAGGTGTTAAGCTCGAAGTCTTCGTGGATGAATGCGCTGACTCCTGTAACTGAATTCTGAGGAGACCAATCGATCTCGCTTCCAAGCCCCGTGATGGATGGAACGTCCTCATGGCGATCGTACAGCCTGTATCGGGGGTCGACGGCAGCGGGGCTCGCGGGGGAATTGGCGGCTTCTGACGCGGGCAGTGCGTCTAGGAGGACCTCGAGTAGTCTGCTGTGGATAGCTCCGCCGCCCTGGCTCGAGGGCTGCTGCAGTCTCTCCAGGGGGGTACCGTCCGGCTTGTGGAGCGAAAGTACCCCACTGTCGTCTAGGACAAAATACGGCTTGTAGAAGTCCTTCCTATGGAAGTTTGAAATGATATTGCAGAGGTCGTTATTAGCGCAAAAGGAAACGACTACTAGATCGGGCTTCCATGCGCGTCCCTTTTGCCGGAAGGCAAGCAATTCTTGGTCTGTTCCCCAGCCTGAGGAAGATAGAATGCCGGTTGTAATTCGACCACGAAGGCTGCGTTCGGCGACTCTAGGGTAACGGGTATCAAAGCCATCGGCACGAACGTACGCCGGTGCTAGATAGGAGTCGCCGAGGACGAGAATGCGAGGCTTGGTCCCGTCGTCGGGGTCCTGATTGGGGTCAAACTGCCGGTATTCGCTTGTAGACCAGCCTAGATTGATATCCTCGATGAACTCGTCGATTGGAGTCGGAACGAGCACTCTCGCAGCGATCTCCCCAGCGGCTAGGGCGAAGGCTAATCCCAAAATTAGGGAAAGGATCTTGCCCTTCCACGCCTTCGAATGTGAGCGATTTATTCCTTTAGAATCCATAGAAAACATGTACTAGGGCTAGCAACAAGGGGGGGGGTATGCCGATCCATGTTGGGGGAGCGGGTGAGCAATGTCAACCTGCCAGACTCACCAAGGAGTCGATTCTTGGCCCCCTCGGTACGGTGTAGCCTTCGTAGGCGCTGCCACCGCTTGGGTGCCTCCATGCGGTACCCGATGCCATACTTGGTCAGGATGTGGGGCGGCGCACCGGGGTCCTCCTCCAGGCGCTCGCGCAGGCGCCGGGTGTGTACGTCGACGGTGCGCTCCTGCCCCGCATAGGTGGTGACCTGGTACGGTGCCCTTCTTCGTATTGGCCCGCTTGGAGATAGCGACGGATTCATACCTGGCACCGTACCGACTCGTACCGACTGAAATTACCGACCGCTTGGAAGGAGCGTGCCGGATCGTCTGGGCGGGCCGTCCCCAAGCAGTCGAAGACCGACAATCAAAAAGCCGCTGACAACCTCCGCTCGCAAACGAAGACGGTCGGCAACCGCGTGAATGGAAGGGGGGTGCGGGGGCGCTTGGAGCGTGCGGCCCTAGGCCGCCGCGACGCGCCCCCACACCCCCCTTCCATTCACTCCTACGCCCCTTTGAAGATGGGCTTGCGCTTTTCGCTGAAGGCCGCGAGGGCTTCGAGGCGGTCTTGGGTGCTGAGCGTGCGCTCGTAGCAACGCGCCTCGAGTTCGAGGCCTTCGCGCTGCGGGAGTTCGCTGCCACCGTCGACAGCCGCCTTGGCGGCGCGCACGGCGACGGGGCCGTTCGCGGCGATCGAATGCGCGACGTCGCGGGTGACGGCGGCGAGCGCGCCCGGGGCGGCGACGCGGTTGACAAGGCCCATGAGGTAGGCCTCGTGCGCGTCGAGGCGGCGCGCGGTCAGGATCAGGTCCTTCGCGCGCGACTTGCCGATCAGGCGCGGCAAGCGCTGCGTGCCGCCGGCGCCGGGGATGATCGCGAGGCTCGTCTCGGTCAGGCCGAAGCGCGCGGTCTCGACGGCGACGCGCAGGTCGCACGCGAGCATCATCTCGGTGCCGCCGCCAAACGCAAAACCGTTGACGGACGCGACCGTGGGCTGCGGCATGGCCTCGATGTCATCCATGAGGCCGCGGATGTTCTTGACGAACTCGGGCACGAGGTCCATCGGCATCGTCTTGCGCTCTTTCAGATCGGCACCCGCGCAGAAGGCCTTTTCGCCCGCGCCGGTGATCGTGATGCAGCGGATCGTGAGGTCTTCCGCGAGCTCGGCAAGCAGCGTGCGGAAGCGCTTCAGCGTTGGGAACGAGAGGCAGTTCATCACTTCCGGGCGCGTGATCGTGAGCGTGACGAGGTCGCCGTCGCGCTCGTGGGTGACGAGCTCGGGGCAGTCGGGGACGGAGTTGGGGAAAGTCATGGTGGTTAGGATAGCGCAGCTTGGATGACAGCTTCGAAGTCGATTGCGGCGAAGCAGGCGTGCTTGTTGGCCTCGGGGCACCGCTCTTGATGGCACGGCCCGCAGGGGACGCGGCCGACGAACATTTGGGTGCGCGCGAGGTGGCTTGCGGTGTGGCGCGGGTCGGTTGGGCCGAAGAGTGTGAGGGAGTCGGCGAGGATGTGGCGGGGTCCTGTGTCCGTAGTGATCGCGTGATCACATAAAAAAGAAAGGGCACGCAGTTCGGGCAGGCTGGCGGCGAACGCGACAAGCCGCGGGTCCTTGGGCAGGGCGTCGAGGCGCGCTTGCTCGTCCGGGCCGGCGACGGCGACGATGGAGCGGCCGGCCGCGAGCAGCGGCGCCACGATCGGGCGCCAATCGTCGAGCGCTTTCGCCGAGCCCGCGCGGCCGCCGACGTTGATCAGGATGAACGGCGCGCCCTCGGGCAGGCCTTCGGTGGTGAGGCGCGCGCGGGTGGCGGCCAGCAGGGCCTCGGTGGGGATCAGCTGGGGCTCGGTTCGGCGGACGGGGACGCCGAGGCTGCCGACCAGCTCTTGGGCCGCGGTCGTGAACGGGCGCGGAAGGACACGCCGCGTTTGGGGCAGGCGTTCACGCGCGGGGCGCATCGAGTCGGTGAGCAGCGGGCCGCGGCCATCGCGCGCCCAGCCGATGCGGCGCGGCACGCGCGCGCGCAACGCTTGCAGCGCACTGCGGAACGAGCCGCGCAAAAGGAGCGCGGCGTCGGCGGCACGGAGCGCCGTGTCCATGGCGCGCTCGTCGTTTGCGTCCAGAAGCGTGGCTTCGCCAAGACCGGGCGCCAGGTGAAACAGCTTGGGATCCAACAGCGGGAAGAACGCGCGCGGCAGCGCGATCGTCAAGCGTGCGGGGGCGACCATGAATGCGGCGAGCGCGGCGAGCGCGGGCTCGGCCATCTGCACGTCGCCTAGCCAGCGCGGCATCCAGACGAGCAGCTTCTCGTCGCCGCGAAGGTGTCGCATTAGACGAGGCCGAGGACGCGCTCGGCGGCGGCGACAACCTGGCTGCTCGGGATCTCGACCATGCACGCGTGGTGCTCGAGTGGGCAGACGCGCTCGAGGCACGGCGAGCAGGCGAGGCCGTCCTTGCGCACGATCTCAGCAACCTCGAGCGAGGTCGCGGTCAGCTCGGGTAGGTTCGGGCCCATCACGCTAACACACGGCGTGTCGAAGGCGGCGGCGTACCAGCGTGGGCCGCTGTCGCCGACCAGCAAGAGGCGCGCATGTTTCACGAGCGACTTCAGGCTGCCGAGGTCGCGCGCCTCGGCACTGAGCGACACGGCGGCGGGCGCAGCGGCGGCGACAGCGTCCATCAGGCGCTCTTCGCCGGGGCCACCGGTGACGAGCGTGCGCCAGCCGTGGCGGGCGTGCAGCGCCTCGATCGCCTCGGCAAAACGCGGCGGCGGCCACAACTTCGCGGCGCCAAACGCGGCGCCGGGGCAGCACACGATGAAGGGCTCGTCGGCTTCGAAACCGGCTGTGGCAAGCAGCTCGGCAGCGCGCGTCGCATCGGCATCCGTCACGTGCAGCACGGGGTGCAGTGTCGGCGGGAAGAGGCCCGCCAGCGCGCCCACGTCGCGCAGCAGGTTTGCGGTCGGCGTGGCGACACGCCGGCCCGCGTGGGTCGCGGGCGTCAGCTTGTGGGTCAGCAGCATGCCGCGGCGATGCAGGTTCACACCGAGGCGCGCCGGCACGTGGGCGCGGAAGGCACGCAGCGCGGCGCCAAACGAGCTCGAGAGCAGCAGCGCGACGTCGGCACCGAGCTCCCGATACAGCGCGGTCTCATCCGCGCCTTTGTCGAGCGCGTGCACGTGCGCCGCGACTGGCCCGCCGGCCAACACGGGCGCGAGGTGGCCGCGCACGAGCACGGTCACGCGCTCGAACGGACTCGACGCGGCCGCGGCGGCTTCCAGCACCGGTGTGGCCATGACCAAGTCGCCCACCCAGTTGGGCGCGCGGATCACAAGGTGTCCGGCAAGCTGTGGAGAGGCGCTCATGGTGGCGAACAGGTTACGCATCCTCGGCGGCGGGACCAAGAGCAGGGCCCGGGCTCGGCGCGTGGACGTGCCGCGGAACGTGCGCGCGCATGCCGGCGGCGCGGCGCTCGACGCGCGCCAAGAAGCGCCGCTTCGCGCGCTTGTTTCGCGGAGTCGAGATCGCGCTGTCCTCAAGCGCCGCGAAGTAGTGCGCGGCAAAGCGCAGCCGCTCGGCCTTCATTGCAAGTGGCGCCGAGCTCGACAGCGCGGCGAGGTCCTTGACGAACCAGCGGCTGCGCGGGCTCTTCGCATGGCGCGCGCGGCCGGCGTCGAGCAGCGCCAGCTCGCCATCCTCCATGACAACGACGTGCTCGAGGTAGAGGTCGCGGTGGTACCAACCGGCGTCGTGCATGTGGGCCACGAGGACCGCGAGGTCCCACGAGAGTGGCTCGGCTTCGGGCGCACCAGCCTCAATCAGCGAGCGCAGGGTCGCGCTGTGCGGCAGGTACTCCAGCACGACTAGGCTTGAGGCGCCCGACTCGCAGAACAGATAGGGCTGCGGCACGGGCAAGCCGGCGGACAAGAGGCCAGCGAGGTTCTCGGCCTCGCGCTGTGCGGGCGAGCGCGGCAACTTGCCACGTAGCAGCTCGGCGCGCGCCTCGCGCGCGTCGCTGGCCCCGAAGCGCTTCACAACCACTGGCAGCTCGGCGTCCAAGGCCAAACCCACCGCGTCGCCATCGACGTCAAGCACGCGCGGCGCGCCCGGCTCGGCCAGATCGACCAAAAACGTCTCCCGACCCGGCAAGCGCCGCAGGCAGGCCCCGACCTCGAGCCCAAGGAGAGCCCCGCCTAGCGCCTTCTCCGAGCCCGCCACGGCCTCGAAGACAGCCTCGCTCTGATCGTTTCGGTCTGGTTTCACGACCTAATCCTCCCGAGCGGGGCAGACTTGGTCAACGCACTTAGAGCCGACCCGCAAAAAAGGCATAGGTTTCCCCATCGAATTCCCCCCAAGGGGGTTCCCCATAGCGTCTTCCAAGGATCGAATACGCACCCCTTCAGGTTCAGCCTGCCGGGAACCGATTCAACTCTCCTCCCCCTTCGTCCCCCTACCGGCCCAGCGCCGCTCGATCCGAGCGCTCTGCTAGACCCGAACCACGCCAGAGGCATGAGCACTCAAGCCCCCATCGCTACCCCCGAGCAGGCGCTCGCCGACGAGTTCAACCCCTTCTTGGCCATGGCGCGTCGCTTTGACATCGCCGCGGACCACCTCGAACTCGATCACGGCATCCGCGACGTCTTGCGAACTCCCGGGCGCGAGCTGTCCGTCGCGGTTCCTGTTCTGATGGACGACAAGACGGTCAAGGTCTTCACCGGCTACCGCGTGCAGCACAACTACGTGCTGGGCCCGTGCAAAGGCGGCATCCGGTTCGCGCCGGATGTGCACCTTGATGAGGTGCGCGCGCTGGCCGCGTGGATGACGTGGAAGTGCTCGGTTGTCGGACTGCCGTTCGGTGGCGCCAAGGGCGGCGTGATCTGCGATCCGCGTGAGATGTCGATCGGCGAGCTCGAGCGCCTGACGCGCCGCTACACGGCCAACATCATGGACATCCTTGGCCCCGACCGCGACGTGCCGGCGCCCGATGTCAACACGAACCAACAGACGATGGCGTGGATCATGGACACCTACTCCATGCACGTGCGCTCGACGCAGACCGCGGTCGTCACCGGCAAACCGCTGTCGCTTGGCGGCTCGCTCGGTCGCCCCGAGGCCACCGGCCGCGGCGTGATGATCAGTGCGCGCGAAGCGCTGAAGCGCCTCGGCATGCGCCCCGAAGACACCAAGGTCGTCGTGCAGGGCTCCGGCAACGTCGGTGGCATCGGCGCGATGCTGATGCACCGCGAGGGGTACACGATCACCTCGCTCTCCGACATGTACGGCGCGATTCACAACGAAAAGGGCCTCGACGTGCCCGCAGTGCTTGAGTACCTGGCCGACAACGGTCGCCTCGAGGGCTTCCCAGACGCCGTCGCCGTCCCGAACGACAAGCAGCTCGAGCTTGACTGCGACGTGCTTGTGCCCGCCGCCGTCGAGAACGCAATCACGTCGAAGAACGTCGACAGGATCAAAGCGAAGCTGATCATCGAGGGCGCCAACGGCCCGACGACGTTCCAGGCCGATCAAGTCTTGGACGAACGCGGTGTGATGGTCGTGCCCGACATCCTCGCGAACGCTGGCGGCGTGACCGTCTCCTATTTCGAGTGGGTCCAAGACCGCATGGGTTACTTCTGGACGGAAGAGATCGTGAACTCGCGCCTTGAGCAGATCATGGTCCGCTCGTTCGACGAGGTCGACGAGGTCGCCAAGAAGCACGACACGTCCCTGCGCATCGGCGCCTACATTCACGCCATCGGGCGTGTGGCCACGGTCTACCGCCTGCGCGGCGCCTTCGCCTAAGTCGGGGATCTAACCATGGCACAACCAATCCTGCCGCCCCTCGAAGAGGGGCTGATGCCCAACACGCCGCTGCTTGACGAGGAGTCCCCCTTCGCGTCGATGATGGCCGTGTTCGACGACGCCGCGCGCCGGCTCGGCATCGACATGGGCGAGTACCAGATCCTGCGCAAGCCCGAGCGCGAGGTCACCGTCGCGGTGCCCGTGCGCCTCGACGACGGCTCGATCCGCGTGTTTGACGCCTGCCGCGTGCAGCACAACGCGGGCCTCGGTCCGTTTACGGGCCCGCTGCGCATCGCTCCCGATCTGAAGCTCGACGAGCTGCGCGCCCTGGCCGCGTGGATGACGCTGAAGTGTGCCCTCGTGGGGATCCCACTTGGCGGCGCAGCCGGCGGCATCCGCATGAACCCGGACAAGTACAGCCGCGCCGAGCTCGAGCGTGCCGTGCGCCGCTACACCGCAAGCCTGCTTGACGTGATCGGCCCCGAGCGCGACGTCTTCACGCCCGACCTCGGCACCGACGAGGGCGTCATGGCCTGGGTCATGGACACCGTCTCGGAACACAAGCGCCACACGGTCTCGGCCGTTGTGACGGGCAAGCCCGTGTCCCTCGGCGGCAGCGCCGGCAGCAAAGACGCCGTGGCCCAAGGCCTGCGAGTGATCTTCAAGCTGGCCTCCGAGCGCTGGAACCTGCCGCGCACGGGCGCCAAGATCGCCATCCAAGGCTGCGGCGAAGTCGGCGGCAACCTAGCGCGCATCCTGCACGAGGGTGGCCAAAAAGTGATCGCGATCTCCGACATCAACGGCGCGCTGTTCAACCCTGAGGGGCTCGACATTCCGTCGATTCTTGAGAACTACGCCGAGCGCGGCAGCCTCCTGTCACACCGCGGTGAGCACGAGTTGATCTCGAACAAGGATCTGCTCGAGCTCGAGTGCGATGCACTCGTGCCGTGCGCGGTGCCGAACGCGATCCACTCGGGCAACTCGCTGCGCATCAAGGCGCGCGTGATCATCGAGGGTGCCCACGGGCCCGTGTCGCACAAGGCCGACGCGATCCTCACCGAGCGCGACATCCCGGTGATCCCGGACATCCTCGCGAACGCCGGCGGCGTCGTGCTGTCCTACTTCGAGTGGGTCCAGAACCGCCAGGGCATGCCGTGGCTCGACGTTGTGATCCAAAAGCGCCTGCGCCGCTTCATGACCGAGGCGTGGTACGCAGTGGTCGAGTCGCGCGAGCAGCACAACGTCACGTTCCGCATGGCCGCCAACATGGAAGCCGTGCGCCGCGTCGAAGCCGCTGACACCCTGCGCGGCGTCTACGCGTAACGGCAAGGCAACCTAAGCCAAGAGCGCGGGCGCCTCACTTACGCTTTCTCGCGCTCTTTCCACCATGACAAAGCAAAGCGCACGCTGACGAAGACCAGCACGATGCCCAGTAGGATGCGCGCGTAGTGGATCACGCCGGGTTGATGGACCGTGCTGACGCCTAGGATCGCGCCAGCGAGGGCGCCGAGGGCGAGGGGCGGGGCGACTTGGGGGTGGATCGAGCGCTCTTGCCAATACAGCATCAGGCTGCGGCCCGACGTGACGATCCCGGCTGCCATGCTGCAGGCACGCACGCCCGCGAAGGACAGCGAGCTGGGGCCAAGCAAGAGCGCTGGCACCATCACAAGCCCGCCGCCGATGCCGAGGATCGGCGAGACGAAGCCGCCGAAGAAGCCGGCGGTGGCAGCGTAAGCGATCGCGGTGCCGGTGATCGGCTCGGTGACCGGTTCGATGAGATGCGCGCCGGCGAAGAGGATGCGCACCGCGGCGATGGCGATCACGATCGAGAAGAGGCCGCGCAGGTTGTGGGTGTCGAAGCGCTTCGAGACGGGGTAACCGAGCTGCGCGCCAACGAGGATGCCGAGGGCTAGGCAGCCCACAATCGGCCATTGGATGGCGCTGTTGCCGCTTGCGACCTCGGTGATCGTGGCGCCGCTCGTAGTCGCGAAGACGAGCAGCAGGGACGTCGCCACGGCACGGCGCAGCTTCAGGCCGAAGCCGAAGTGCAGGATCGGAACGGTGAAGAGCCCACCGCCGATGCCGCACATCGCGCCGATGAAGGCGATGCCGAGTCCGATGACGAAAAATAGCGGCGCGCGCCCCCCGCGGTCAGTGGGCGGACCAATCATGGACTCGGAAGTTGGGCGCTTCGTATTCGTCATGCAGGGGGGCTTGAAGAGTCTGAAGGAGGCGCGCCGAGGCGGCGGGCAAGCTCGCTGGAGTCGTGGTCTTTCGGGTCGCCACAGATCTCGATCTCGATGCCGAGCTCGCGATCGACGGGCGCTTCGGGGACGTTGTCCACCGTGTAGTCGGTGCCCTTTGTGTGCACTGCCGGCACGAGCTCGCGCAACGTGGCCTCGAGGGTCGGCTCGTCGAAGGGCACAACGAAGTCCACGGGGCTGAGCGCGGCGACAAGCTCCGCGCGCTCGACAAACGGGACAAGCGGCCGCGTCGGGCCCTTGATGCGCGCGACCGATGCGTCGGTGTTGATCGCGACAACCAGGACATCGCCGCAGGCCTTCGCGGCGGTCAGGTAACGCAGGTGACCGACATGCAGAAGGTCGAAGCAGCCGTTCGCCAAGACCACACGCTGCTTGGTGTCTTGGAGACGCCGCGCGAGCTTCGCGCGCTCCATCACGACGCCCGGTTTAGACAAGGCCGAGCTTCCCGACGCCGGTCGGCAGGAGCAGCCCCGGTGCGAAGTCGGGCAAGAGTTCGGCGGGCAGCGCAGCCAGTGAGGCCTCGAGCTCGGCGCGCGTGCAGACCTCGGCGCCCAGCTTCATGACCACTACGCCGGCAGCCGCATTCGCCAGCACCATCGCCGCGGGACCGCGCAGGCCGGCCGCAAGACCCAGTGCGAAGGCCGCGGCAGCCGTGTCGCCGGCGCCCGTCACATCGACGACCGCTTGCGATCCGAAAGCGGGCAGCGCCACGCCCTCGTCAGGCAGCCCGGCGCCAAACAACGCCATGCCGCCCTTGCCCAAAGTGACAAGCAAGAGGCCGGGCCCCGAGCTGCCCAGCACCATGTGCGCGGCGCGCTTGAGCGCGTCCTTGTCCTCGAGCTCGTCCGCGTCGCGGCCAACCGCGCGCGCAAGATCCTCGCGGTTGGGTGTCATCGCGGCCACGCCGCGGAAGCTGCGAAAGCGCGTGCGCGGATCCAGTACCACCGGCGCGTCTGAGAGCTCGCGGAAGCGTGCGACCGCTTCGGCCAGCTCGGCGTCGCACATGCCGTAGCCGTAGTCCGAGATGATCACGGCATCGACGTCGCCGGCGAGGCCGATGAAGCGCTCGATCAAGCGGTCGCGGCGCTCGCGCGGAGCGGGGCCCGCGGGCTCCTTGTCCATGCGCAGAACTTGCTGCAGCGTGCGGTCGTGCTCGCCGGCAAGGACACGTGTCTTGATCGGTGTATCCCAGCCGTCGACGACCTCGACGCCAGCCATGCCCACGCCTTCGCGGCCGAGGCGCTCGAGCAACGCGCGCGCGGCGTCGTCGCGGCCCAAGCAGCCCACCAGCTGCACCGCCGCGCCCAAGCTTCGCACGTTGCGCGCGGTGTTCGCCGCGCCGCCGGGCAGGATCTCCTCGCCCTCTTGGCGCAGGACCACAACCGGCGCCTCGCGCGATGGGCGCGTCGGGCGCGCGTAGATGTACCGGTCCGCGACCAGGTCCCCCACCACGGCGACGCGCAGGCCGCTGAAGCGCGGCCAGGGACTCGCGGATCCCGAGCCGTTCGAAAACGGTGAGCCGGGGGGAGTCGAGGAGCTAGACATGGGGAGGGCGCGAAAAGCGCGGCGGGATTGTAGCGCCTTGGCGCCTCAGAATCAGGTGCCGACTGGCTTGGCCGCCGCAGTCGTCCATTCATCAAGTTTGATGGGCTGATCCGCCGCGTACAGCTTCTCGTCCGCTTGGTAGTAATCGTCGCGCACGCCCATGAAGGCGTTGAACTTGATCGCGTAGTGCACCTCGCCCGCCTCGATGGCGGCGCGGGCGGCCGAGGCGTCGAGCTCGCGCACGCGCCCGCGAAAGCGGCGCCACTCCGCAGCGCTCAGGCTCATGACCTCGTCCACGAGCGGCTGGTAGCGGCGCGCCGCGGGGAAGGCCTCGTCTGAGAGACCACGCGAGGACGCCAGCCGCGCGTTCACAAACCACGGCATGCAGGTGGCGAGCTTCTCGATGAACAGGTTCTCGTCCGCGCCAAAGTCGAGGCACGACGACTCGGTGAAGTCCGTCAGGCTCGGGATCTTCGCAGGGTCGATGTAGCCGCCGTCCACGGACAGGTCGAAAGCCTTCGTGCCCGGGAACGGGTAGAACAGAGACGTGCGGAAGCGCCCGATGTCGAGGCGCGCGAGCAAGTCGACCGTCTCGAGTCGCTCGGCGTGCGTCTCGCCGGGCAATCCGACCATCACAAAGCCCGAGCTGTGCAGGCCTGCGGATTCCGCAAGGCGCACGGTCTCTTCGATGTCGCGATCCGACATCGGGCGCATCAGGACTTCCTTGCGCACGCGCGGCGAGCCCGACTCGATACCCATCTTCAGGATCGTGCAGCCGGCCTCTTTCAGCGCCACGGCGACGCGCTCGTCGAGCTGCTTCACGTGCGCGTTGACCACAAACGGCACGTTGATTTCCGAGTCGCGATACGCCGCGCAAAACGCGACCGCGTGCTCGACGTTCTGCGTGAACAGGTCGTCGTCCATGATGAACGTGCGCACGCGCTCGTAGCGCGACAGCACGAAGCGCATCTCGTTCAAGACGTCTTCGGGATCGCGGAAGCGGAAGAAGCCCAGCTTCGACGCGGGCACGCCCTGGTCGCGGCGATACGTGTCGATCACCTCGTGGTTCAAGCAGTACGTGCAGCGGTACGGGCAGCCGCGGCTTGTCAACAGCCCCGCCCAGCCGTCCTTTGCATCCAGGATGCGCTGCGTGTCAAACAGCTCGTAGTCGGCCAGCGGCATGCCCTCGACACCGGGGAACGGCGCGACCGGGTTGCGCGTCCAGCTCGACGAGTTGCAAGTCGCCACGTCGCGCGGCCGCTCGGCATTCCACGTCAGCATGTTCGGCGCCGTGCGCGTGTCCTCCCCGGCTTCGATCCGGCGCACCAGCTCGAGCAGCGCCTCCTCGCACTCACCCACCGCGACGAAGTCCCACGCGCCGTCCCCCATGACAGCCTCCGGTACCATCGTCGGGTGCACGCCGCCCACCACAAAGGCCGGCACGGTGGCCTTCATCGCCTCAAGCCGCTCGCGCAGCCAGCGCACCAGCTCGAGCGACTCGCCATATTGCTGCGACAGACACGAGGCCGCGATCACGCCCGGCTTCCACGCCAGAATGTCGCGCAGGATCTCCTCGCGAGTCGGCACCGGCGGCAGGTTCTCGTTCAAGTTCACCAGCCGCGTCTCATGCCCGGCCCGCTTCAAGAAGGCCGAGATCATCGCAAGCCCGTGATTGAACCCCATCTGCGTGTTGAGGTTCGGATAGACGAAGAGGACCCTCATGCGCCGGCCTCATTCGCCTTGGCAAGAATCGCGGTCGTCGAGCGGCCCTCTAAGAGCGGAGCCAGCACGACGCGACCGCCGTGCTTCTCGACCCACTCGGATCCCACGACGCCTTTGTCGCGCCAATCCTCGCCTTTAACAAGGACGTCGGGTGTGATGCGCTCGATCACGTTCTTCGGCGTGTCCTCGCCGAAGTCCACAACGGCGTCGACCATCTCGAGCGCGGCCAGCACCAGCTTGCGATCGCCCAGTGAGTTCACCGGCCGGGTCGGGCCTTTGAGGCGCGCCACACTCGCGTCGTCGTTCAGCCCCACGATCAAACGCTCGCCGCACGAGCGCGCGTAACGCAAATACTGAACATGCCCCGCGTGCAAGACGTCGAAGCAACCGTTCGTGAAGACGATCCGCCGCCCTTCGCTGCGCCACTCGGCGATCTGCGCTTCGAGCTCACCGCCCTCGCTGTTCAGAACCTTACCGCCGCCCACGCGCCGCCGGCCGACCGCTGCCAAGAGCTCGGCGCGAGTCACCGCCGCCGCACCCGCGCGGCCCACAACGATGCCCGCCGCATGGTTCGCCAGCTCGACAGCAGCGCCTAGCTTGAGCCCCGCGCCAAGCCCCAGCGCGATGTGCGCAATCACCGTATCGCCCGCGCCGACGACGTCGAAGACCTTCTTCGCCTCGGTCGGCGTGCGCCAGTCCTCGCCCGCCTTCGTCCGCCAGTAAATGCCCTCGGGCCCCAGCGTGATCACAACGGCGTCGAGCTCGGCGACCTCCATCAACTTGTCCCCGGCGGCCGGCAGGTCACTCAGCTGCTCCAGGCTACGCCCAAGCGCCTCTTCCGCCTCTTTGCGGTTCGGCGTCACCAGCGTCGCTCCGCGGTACCGCGAATAATCGTTACCCTTCGGGTCCACCAAGACCGGCACGCCGTTCTCGCGCGCAATCTTCACGACCGCCGCAATGACATCGTCGGTCAAGAGCCCCTTGCCATAGTCCGACAGGATCACCGCGTCCGCCGCCGCAATCGACTTCGGCAGGCGCGCGAACAAGCGCAGAAGACTGTCTGGTTCGAGCGGCCGTGTCTCTTCCCAATCCACGCGCAGCATCTGGTTCACGCCCGAGACAAAGCGCGTCTTTTCCGTCGTCTGCCGCTCGTGCTCGACTTCGACGCCCGCGTTGCCAATCTCAAGCTCGGCCAGCATCGACACCATCCGGCGTCCGAGCACGTCGTCGCCGACCACCGAGATCAGCTCGACGCGCGCGTCCATCGAGCACAGGTTCGCGCACACGTTGCCAGCGCCCCCGAGCCGCAGCTCGTCGTGCTGCGCCGCCAGGACCGCGATCGGCGCCTCGGGCGAGATGCGCCGCACATCGCCGGTGATGTAGCGATCGAGGATCAAGTCGCCCACGATCAAGACGCGCGGCGTGCCGAGCCCCTCGACAAGATCGATCAGTTCGTCGTTCTGCATCAGATCTCGCGCAAGTAGCGGCCGCCCGTCGTGACTAGCTGCTCCGAGTACGCCTTGACGCCGGCCTCTAAGCTCATGAACGGCTCTTCGTAGCCGACCTCGCGCAAGCCGTCCAAGTCGGCTTCGGTGAACGCTTGGTACTTGCCCACTAGCGCGTCGGGGAATGGCACGCGCGCGATCTCGAAGTCGCGCCCGAACAGCTCCTTGTTCGCCAGCATGATCTCGGCGATGTCCAGGAACGAGCGCGACTCGCCCGTGCCGCAGTTGAAGATGCCCGACACTTCCGGGTTCTCCAGCATCCACATGTTCACGGCCACGACATCGTCGACGTGAATGAAGTCGCGCCGGAAGTCCTCGGAACCCTCGAACAGGCGCACCTCGCCGTCCGTGCGAATCTGGTTGTAGAAGTGGTACACGACCGACGCCATGCGGCCCTTGTGCATCTCTTGCGGCCCGTACACGTTGAAGTAGCGCAGCCCCACGACCTGGCTCTCCGCGCCGGTGGCGTAGCGACGCACAAGTTGGTCGAACAGGAACTTCGAGTACGCGTACACGTTCAGCGGATCCTCGCAAGCCAGCTGCTCGCTGAACCCGCTGCCGCCGCTTCCGTAGACGGATGCGGACGAGGCGTAAAACAGAGGCACCTCGTGCTCGAGGCAACCGAACAGGATCTCCTTCGAGCTCTCGAAGTTGGCCGCCATCATGGCCGTGCCGTCGGCCTCCATCGTGTCCGAGTTGGCGCCTTGATGGTAGACGGCCTCGATGCCGTCGCCCAAAAGCTCGTCCCAGCCACCTGCGAAGTCGCGCCAATCCACAAAGTCAGCGAAGTCGAGGGAGTTCAGGCCCAGGTGCTTTTCGCCATTCGTGAGGTCGTCCAGAATCAAGATGTCGTCGATCCCACGCTGATTGAGCGCGCGCACGAGATTGCTGCCGATGAAGCCGGCGCCGCCGGTGACGATGTACATGCTGGAGAGGGGCTCGGGGTCTGAGGGACTAGCGAGAGGCGCCATGAAAGCGCCTCAGGAGCCCACAGAATAGGTGACAAAGTCGGAATCGCGAAAGAATCCGCAATGTTCGTGGCACGTCTCGCGCTTGAGGTACGTTTTACTTGTAGCCCTGCCCCTATGGCTCTGCATCCAATCCTCTCTCCAAAGTCTCCATAACCACACCTATTATGGCTCTCTCCCGATTTGGGGCCTGCCTTCTCGGCGCGGCCCTCGCCCTCTTTGCGGCGCCTTCGGCGCAGGCAACCTCGCCAGCCGGCGTGCCGACCATATCCCTCGATAAGCCGCTGTATCAGACCGGCGACTCAATGACCCTGACGGTCACCGGCACCCCCGGCCAGATGCTCTGGCTGCTGTTCGATCGCCGCCCCGGACCGACCGTCATTCCAGGGCTTGGGACGTTCGAGCTCGAGATGGGCGCCCAGCTTGGTTCGTTTGCCATGGGTGTGATCCCGCCAAGCGGCACGTTCACGGCATCGTGCCAGCCCGACTGCTTCTCGCCCATGGTCGGCCAGCCGACGTTCATCCAGGCGGTCACCTACGACACGCAGGCACCGCTGCCTGTCTACATCTCTAACCTCGAGGTCCTCGAGGTGCAGCGTGGCGACGAGTGCCACAACTGCCCCAAGACCCCGATCATGGACCCGACCTTCGGTGTCGGCTCTGCGGGCACCGCGGTCTACCTCAACGGCATCGGCAACGACTTCGTGTTCGCACCGGGCGCCAGCTTCTCCGAATACGGTGATGGCACCGCGCGCCTGACCGGCGAGATCTATCGCCCCACGGTCCCGACCGAGCGCTTCCTCTTTGACACGCTGTTCACCGGCTACAACGGCCCCGGCGACATCGCCTACCCGCCGGCTGGTAGCCCGAAGAAAGAGCTCGCCAGTGGCGCCTACTCGGACCAAGGCGGTCCGATCGAGCCCGCTACCTGGCACTACTACCCCTTCTTCAACGGCCTCCTGATCGGCCTTGACGACTTCGCAGGCGGCACGGTCACGATCGCCCGCAGTGGCCCGTCGTTCCAAACCGGCTTCGGCGCGAACGGCAAGGACCTGACCTACGGTGCCTCGGCATGGCTCAGCGTGGCTGTCCTGACGCAGCCGACCTCGACGACCCTGAACTCGACCGGCGGTGGTGACATCAACATCTCCGTGGGCGACTGCCCGGCGCTCTCAACCCCGCTCTGCGCGGTTGCCGCGTTCCCGGACACGTTCTCGCCTCAGCAGCAGCTGGCCCCCCACGCGGTGGTCATGTTCCAGCTGGACGGCAAGTACCTGTTCACGGGCCAAGGTGGCATGTTCACCGAGTTCCCGGACGGAACGGCGCGCCTGCAAGGCGAGCTCGTCCACGAGACCGACTTCACCAAGAAGTGGGACATCGATGTGCTCTTCAACACCTTGATCGATGTTGGCGACCCCCAGAACCCGCCGGTCGGCAGTCCGAAGCTCGAGCTGATGTCCACGGCCTACGTCTGGAACGGTGGCCCGATCGATCCGGCGTCTTGGCACTACTACCAAGAGTTCACGGGCACGCTCAAGGGCAAAGACTCCTTCGATGGTGCTGATCTTTTGATCACGCGACGCGGCCCGGCGTTCCAAGTCGGCGATGGCGCCAACGGCAAGAATATCCTGTACGGAGGTTCTGCTTGGACCTGGTTCGACGTGATCAACCAGCCCTCCCAAGGCCCGGCCCTTCCGGTCCACACGGACGGCGACATCAACATCTCGCTGGTGCCCTGCCCGCCCGGCCCGTGATGCCAACTGGCTATCGAGCCAGCTAACACAAGGCGCCCCCGCGATCATCCTTGATCGCGGGGGCGCCTTCTTTGGTGACGGCTCGGGGGCTATTCGAACAGCTCGAGCACGCAGACAGGCGGCCGGCCCACGCGCGCCACGTCACCGTGGATCACGATCGGCCGCTCCATCAGGATCGGCGCTACGGCCATGGCGGCAAACAGCTCGGCAGGCGTCGAGTTCCCATCCAGACCGGCCGCTTTGTACTCGGCCTGGCCGCTGCGCACCCATTCACGCGGGTGCCGGTCCAGTTGGCGAGCAAGAGCCTCAAGTTCGGTCGCACTCAGCGGCTCTTCCAGGTACAGGCGCTCGGTGAACGCGATGCCGGCATCGTTAAGTATCGAGGCGACAGCTCGGCTCTTCGAGCAATGCGGGTTGTGCAGAAGGACGGCCGGATCAGACTGGTTAGATGCGCTCATGGCGCCCACGCTAACTAGAATAGGCGCGACCGCCAAGCCCCGTTCCAGCCACTAGCACCCACTCCTTGTGAAGCAGCTCCTTCTAGTCATCTTGCTTGCCCTGGCCTCTGCCGCCTGCACCACCACGCACACGCACTCCACCCAGTACAACGGAGTGGATGGGCTGCGTGGCGAGCCGGTCGAGTACCAGTCCACCACCCGCTACGCGCTGCACTTCTTGTTCATCTTCGGGATCGTCGGGGACGCGGGGCAGGATGCGACGGTCGATGCGTTCACGGAAGAGGCCAGCTCGCGCGGCGCCAAGCGCATCAACATCAAGCAGTCGGACACGACGACCTATTGGTACGTGTTCCCGCCGCTGTCGTTCCTGATCCAGCCGGTCTCCCGCACGATCTACGGCGAGGTCGAGGGCACTACCAGCGGGAACTAGTGCGGGACAACGAGGACGCGGCCGATGGCTTCGGTCGGCGACGCGAAGCGCGCGCGGCGCACGCGCACGCGCGAGCCGATTGCCACGATCGGCTGCGCGAAGATCGCAGCGCGGACGGCCTCTAGGCGCTCTTCGGCCAGCAGCAACGCTGCGGCCTTGGTGCGCCGGTTTGCGCGTCGATCGGCACCGGGACGCAAGAGAGCGAGGACTTGATCCAGGGCCGCTTCCACGGCGGCTAGCTCGCCATCCAGCTCGAGAAGCACCGCCCGCCCGGCCTCCATGCCGCTCGAGTCGCCCGACGCAAAGCGCGCGCGTAAGTCGGTGGCTTCGCGCTCGCGCTCGGCCAACAGGAGGTCGCGCTCGGTGCCAAGGCGCATGCCAAGCGCGCGGCAGACTTCCGTGCTCGGGTTGGCTCGCTTCGCAAGCTGCGCCAGGTCCTCGGCTCCGAACGTGTGCACTAGGTCGAGCTTCAGCTTGGGGTCTTGGCGCAACAGCTCGAAGACAGGTGCGAGCTCGCCCTTAAGGTCGAGCGCCAACTCGGCGCTCGCCGCAACGAACGGAAGCGCCGGTGGCTGCTCGGGAAGCACCAATGGCTTTTCGCTCGTCAGCCCGGTCATGTCCAGAACGCCCCCCACGATCCGCAGCGGCGACGAGGCAATCGCCTCGCCGATCACGAGCCCGATCGTCTTTGTGATCTCAGTGCCTAGCCCGTCAATGCCTCCGTCGGGAGCGACAGCGAGGTCGAGTGGCAGCACCACGTCGCCGTCCTCGTTCCGCAGGAGAAACAGCACCGTATCCAAGGGCGCGGGCAACTTCAGGTAGGTCGAGATGGGCCCACCGGGTGGCTCCGACAACGACAAGTACGCGGCACTTGCGCGCATCGAAACAGCAGCCCCGCGCTCGCCCAAGAGGCGCACGTCGAGGTCGAGGTCCAACAGGCCATCACCCAGGTCCACCCCACCCTTCCGCGCCGCTCCGCGGAATACGGGTAGCTCCAGGCCAGCCAGGTTCAGGCTGACCCAGCCTTTGGGGTTCGGGAACAAAGTCACACGGCCCGCGGCGTCGAGTCCGTTGAAGGCCTCCCGTTCGACGCCTTTGAACTTGTCGCCGCCGCCGGTAACCGCGGCAGCAGCAGCGCTCAGAATTCCGGTAAAGACATTCGCCGCCTCTTTGCGCTCGGGAAGCTTGGCCTTGCCCGCGCCCACGTACAGCTCGAACGATAGCGGTATCGGCTCGCGCAATGCGCGCGTTGAGAGGCCCTTCAGGCTGAAGTCCAGATCAACCAGCGGCAGCTCGACCGGCGGCTCGGTTGTCGTGTCTCGAAAAACGAAGTCGAGTCCCGACGCAAAGACCTCGTTCACCGTGATGTCGAAGGGCTCGCTCGTGGCGTCCACCTCTTCGGTCAAAGGTACCCCGTCACTTGGACCCGCGCTCTTCAGGACCAAGCCGGCCACCGAGAGGCCGCCAGGGACCACATCGATGCGCCCCACCGGGTCGGTGAGTTCAAGCTGCCCGATCTCGATGCCAGCCGCGCTTGCCGAGTTCAGTTCCACGGCCAGCGAGCCAAACCCCAGCTCGACCGGCGCGTCGGGACTGCGCGTGAACGCGACGTTCGACAGGCTGAGCTCGCCGCTGATCCCACGCGCAAAATCGAACGCCAGCGGCCCGCGCCGCGTGACGCTGAGGTCGGCGCTCAGTTGCCCGCTCAGGTGCCCGCCCTCCATGGCAGAGGCATCTAGGCTCGCCGCCAACGAAGGCAGCGCGCGCGCCAGACCGGAGCCACTAAGGCCGTCCACATCCAGCTGCACTTCCATGTGCGGCTCGTCGCGGAACGGATCCAGCTCGAGCCCCATCGTCAGCGACTCGACCGCCGGCAGGGCGGCGCCCGTCAAGTCAAAGTGAAGCGCCTGCGGCGACTCCTCTTCCGCCGCAAGGTCCACGCTCCACGGCTCGCGGCTCTCCAGAACCAGCGACACGTCAAGAGGCTCACCACCTTCGGCTTCGTCGGTGAAGCCAAGCTTCGCAAGCTCGAGCCGCATATGGCCAAGCGCCAACAGCGGCCGCGCGGGGCTTGCCGCCACGCCCGCAACGGCGGTCCCCTCTTCGGTCGCCACCGGCGCGTCCAACACGGCTTCATGGGCCGCGCCCAACACCAATCCCGCCGCGTGCAGAGCGCCTAGCTCGTCGCGCCGCACGCTGAGCTCGACACCAAGCACCGTCAGCTCGGCCACGTCGACAACCGAGTCCGACAGGCGCGGGATTCCGAGCGCCGCGCGCTTCACGATCAAGAGCTCCTGCTCGCCGTCGCGCGAATACAAGTCGTCAACCACCAAAGAGAGCGCCGCGGGTTTCCCACCGCCCGCCGCCATGAACGTGGCCGCAAAGTCGAGCCCGAGACTTCCATCCGCAAGCTCGACCAACGTACCCGGCGGCAGATAGGCGGACAGCGCCGCCCCTCGCACGCCGCCAAGCCGCAGCTCGCCCGTGGCCTGATGGGTTTCATCTGCGCCGCTCCCCAAGGTCAGCTGCGCATCCAGGCGCGCCGTCTCCACAAGCCCCGGTGCTGTCAGCTCGAGGCCAACCGCAGTCGCTTCCCCCGGCTCGATCGCGCTCACCTGCGCGGCGAATCCCAGCTGATGCAGCGCGCCGGCCGGCACGGCCGCATCCGCAAACGACAAAGACCCGCCTTCAATCTGAAGCCCTCCAAATGCCATTTCCGGCCCGTTCGCGGCACTTGCCGCCGGCTCTTCCAATGCCGGCACCGCGGCTTCTTCAGCCGCAGGGCCAAAGCTAAGCCCGGCAAAACCCAGCAGTCCCTCGGCATCGCGCACGAGCGCCAGCTGGGGCCCTTTGACCGTCACCGGCCCCACCGACACGCGCTCGGACGAGACGCGGAGAGGCACGTCCAGCGCGTCCAATCCAAGCCACGTCTCCCCGCCCGCCTCAAGCGCCAAGTCCGTCAGCCCAAAGCGCCCCTCGACGCCGCCGTCCGCATCGAGAGCCACGACGGCCTCGATCCCCAGCTGCAGCTGCCCGCCTTCCAGCGCGCCCGTGACTCCCGCGGCCTTCAGATACGCCGCGCCAAGCTCGCTCGAGAGCCCCTCGCCTGCAAGCTTCCCGCGCAGCGTCAATCCCAACCACGGTGTGCCGGTCGTCGGCGTCAGCGCCGCCTCGAAGCTCAAGCTCTCCGCCAATCCCGCTTGGCTGAAATCGAACCGCAGCGTTGCCGTCTCGGCCGAGTCGGCCCCCAAGACAAGCGCCGACACGTCCAACTCCAACCGATCGGGCAGCAGCACCAAGGCTGGAGACACCGTCTCGTCGCGGAAGTTCAGCTGGGTGCCCGTGATCGAGAAGTGCCCAACTTCCAGTTCGGGCAAGCCGCCTCGCACGGAGGGCTGAGCGGGTTCCAAGGCAGGCTCGCTTCCCTGACCCGCCTCGCCGATTGCGCTCGGCAAGAACACCAAACCCGCGACTTCAAGACTGCCATCCGCCCGGCGCACGACATTCGCCGTAGGCCGTACGACCTCGACCCGCGCCACTCGCAGAGCGCCGTCGCCCACGAAGAAGTCCCGCACCAAGACGCCGTCGATCCCGAGCAGCTTCTCGCCGTCCTCCCACGCGAGCTCGGTCACATCCGCGTCGACGCGGGTCCGGCCGTCTGCTAGCGTCTCCGCTACCACGTTTAGCTCCGCGCCCAGGTGCGCGCCGCGCAACTTCGACTCGATCCCGGCCGCCGCCAAGTAGGGCCCGAGCACGACCGGCGCCACGCCATCCACCGAAAGCACCACTTCAACGTGGCTCACCGCCCCTAGCATCACAGCGCCGGTCACTTCGGCCAGCTCAAAGACGCCCGGCGCAGCGCACTGCAGGCCGAAGTCGGCCGAGCCCCCACCAGAAGCCATCCGCGCCAAGCGCAACGAGCGCAACTCAAGCGCCAACTCGACCGGCGCGGACAAGCCCGCCTCGTGATCCGACCAAGCCAAGTTCACCCCCTCGACCTCCACGGGACCGAATCCCCAAGTGGATGAGGCCGGCTCCGCGGCCGCTACGGTGGCCGTCGGCGCAGCCTCAGCCGCGCCCCCCGCCACCATCCGGAAGCCCGCGACTTCCAAGTCCCCGGCCGCATTGCGCGCGGCCTTCGCGGCCAGTCCCCGCAAGACCACACGGCCAACGCCCGCGTCCGTCACATCGGCCGAGACAAGCTCCAGCCCCAACGCGCGGCTTCCATCCGCTTCGACGCGCACGTCCTTCGCCGACACGCTCCACGTCACCGCAGCCGCGTCCAAGCGCCCCGCAACCCGCGCGCGCACCTCACCATCCACCTCGCGCGCGGCCGCCTCGATGCCACCAAGTGCCTCGAGCTCGAGCGCTGCCGCTAACCGCACGACCGCCTCGGGTTTCAAGTCCACCATCGCCGCCACGAGGTCCAAGTCCAACGCGCGCGTGCCCGCCGCGAGCTGCCCGTCGACGCGCACGGACTCAACAAGCCCCGGCGCGCTGGCCACCAGCGCAAAGTCGCCGGGCGCATCGGGTTCGCCGAGCCCGCGCAACTCGACCGACACGTTCGCGGTCTGATCCACGCCGTGCAGCGAATCGGTCAGGCGCACATCCAGCGAACCGATGTCCAAACGCTCGAGCGCCAGCGGCAGCGCCAAGCTTGTCGTGGGCTCACTCGGCGTCGCCTCGGCAACCTCTTCCGAGGCGCCAATCAGCGGCTCAAACTGCCAGTGCCCCTCGTCGTCACGCTGAAGAGTCAGAGTCGCATGCCCAACCGACGCGCGCGTGACCCGCAGCTGGCCCAGCCCCAAGTCGGCCATGTCCACATCGCAAGCCACGTAGTCCACGTCCAACAGCGGTGCTGGCTCCTCGCCCTCGCGCAGCACAGCCACGCGCAGGCCGCGCAGCTCGAACATGCCGCGCCAAAGCGTCAGGTCCAAGTCGCTCCACGTCAAGTCGAGGCCCGCGCCTCGCGCCGCGCGGCGCGCCACGGGCTCGAGCCAAAGCGACTGCGTCACACGCCCAAGCGCGAGGCCCGCCGCGACCACCAGCAGCGTCTTCTTGATCCGCGGATGGCGCTGAAAGAAGCGCTTCCTCGGAATCGATTGGGGCTCGATGTCGGCACTCATTCTGCGGATCCCTCAAGTTGTTCGTTCGCGGCTTCGAGCGCCGCACGGCGCTCCTTGCGGGGGCTCAGCGGATCAAATCCGCGCGGTGCAAGCCCACGCCGGTCAAGCCACGCAAACGCCCGCGCCCGCGCGGCCGGGCTCGAGTCCTCCAGGAAGATCCGGTTCTCGGCAATCAGCCGCGCGCCAAAGCTCTCAATGCTGTCGCTCGATCGGAGCGCATCCTGAATCAACGTCGGAAACGCGCCCAGCTGCCCCGCAGCCACAAGCGCGATGCCACCAAAGGCGGCGCGCAGCTCCGGCGCGCGCTCGTCCCCCGCCGACAGCGCGGCAACAAGCGCGCGCCAAGCCGCAGCCTCAAGGCTCCAGCTTGGATCAAACGGGTCCGCCGCCGTGTTCTTCTTCGAGGCCGCGATCAAGTCCGCGGTCAAGACATCCAGCGCCGGCCGATCCAACACAAGCACCAACTCACGCGCAAGCGGCGTCTCCAGGGCGCCGCTTAGGAACACAAGTGCCGAGCGCGGATCCACGCCGGCCTCGACAAGCTCGCCCAGCCTTGCGATGGTCTCGCGCGCGGTCTCAGCCACCGAGCCACCCTTTGCGATCGTCCGCACCAGCGTCGCGCGCGCCAAGTTGCGCTGACTCTCCCCCACGCGCTTGAGCGCCGTCGCCAGCCGCGTGCCCATCGCCGCCAACACCTCGGGCGTGGCCTCGTCGCCCGCCGCTTCGCCCAGCTCGAAGTACACCGCCAGCCCAAGCGGCCGAACCTGCGCATCCGGTGCCGCGAACGGCGATGGCAAGTAGATCAATCCCCGCGAGCCCGCCACCGGCCGCACCGTGGGCACAAGCCGCTCGTGGCGCGGACGCGCTCCGCCCGGTCGATAGCGCGCCTCATTTGGAGTCGTCACCGCCTCGGGATCTTCCGGAGTCACGGCGTCGCTCATCCCCACCAGCCACGCAAACTTCCCGTCGCGGCACTCGAAGGCGAACTCGACGGCCTTCTCGATCGGCGGGCGCTTGGGGAACTCGCCCAGGAAGTTGTCCGGGTCCTCGACAGCCTCCATCAGCGACGCGCGCAGCTGATAGGTCATACCGGCTGAGGCCAGCTCGTCACCGTGAAACAAGAGCAGCGCTTCAGAGGGCTCCGCTTCGGCGAGCGCAGCGCGGCCTGCCTCCGCCGCATTGCCCAACGCCAGCCGCGACCGCCCGAACAGCCTGGGCGCCGCGCGCAGCGCCTCGCGCTCGTCGTTCACAAGGACGACTTGGGTCCGCTCCGCCAGGGGATCAGTCTCGAACGTCGCGGGACCCGTGGCCGTCAGCCACAGCTCGACCTCGAGCGGCAAGACCCGCCGGGGGTCCGCCTCGATGTCATTGGGCCCCAAACTCGGATGCGGGCCCTCCACACAGCCGCCCGCGTAGGCCGTTGCGTCAAGCAGCAATCCTTCCGGAGCAACGACCTCCGGCGGAGGCCTCAAATCCGGCGGCACAGACCGGCAGCTTGCCCCGATCCCTATCAGGACTCCGACTGCCCACAAACTCACTCGCTCGACGCTCTTCATACGGCGCCGATTTTAGCGGCAGAAGTCAGTCCAGGATCAGGATCCTCACGTTCCGGAAGCGAACCTCGGAACCGTGGGTCTGTAAATGCACGGGACCGGTCGCGCGCAGCGGCTCGCCGCGGTGGAAATAGTTGTCCATCTCGACACCCTGGACGATGGAAACTCCGTTCAGCCAGACATCGACCTGCGCGCCGGCCATCTTCACGCGCATATGGTTCCACTCGCCCGGAGGTAGGTCCGCGAGCGCAAGCGGGAAGCGCTCGTGCACGTCATTGTTCCACAGGCCGCCCGAGCCACGCGGCGCACCGTTCCCGACTTCATTCGGGTTCGCTGGATCCCAGATCTGGACTTGGGGATAGCCGCGCAGGTAGATGCCCGAGTCACCGAGCGGCTGAATTTTCCAATCCAACTCGAACTCGAAGTTGCCGTAATCGGCCGCCGTGACCAGATGCGGGCCCGCGCCATCGGACACCAGCTCACCGCTGTCGACGCTCCAATGCAGAGGCACGGCCGCATCCCACCCGGCTTGGTTCTCGGGAGTGATCGCCGCAGGATCAAACGTCGAGCCACCGACCCAGCCAGAAAGGTCTCGGCCGTTGAACAGCTCGATCCAGGCGCCGTCTTCTTCGAGAGCAGGTTTGGGCGCGGCGCACGCGCCAGCAAACGCAACAAGCAACAGGGCAGCAAAACGCATCGGGAACCTCATGAGCACGTGGGATCGGGGAAGGTGGACGGTGTGTCACGATAGCGATCGTGCAGCCAAAAGTATTGCTCGGGGGCAGCGAGGATCTGCTTCTCAAGCTCGGCATTGATCGTAGTGGCGATGGCCTCGGGCGACGCGCCGGCCATCTCGTCCGGCCAGATCACACGCTCGCAAACGAACCGCCAGCGGAGGTCGCCCGTGCGGTAGGTCGCCATGAACACAACCGGGCACTTCAGCCGTCGCAAGAGGACCCCCGCGCTGCGATCCGAGCGCGCCGGCCGTCCAAACAGAGGTGCCAACACAGGTTTCTGCCGTGCACGCTGATCCAACAACATACCCATGCAGCAACCCGCTTCGATGATTTTAGCTGCAAAGGCCATCGCGCCACGGCGCGGCAGAACCCGGATGCCGCGCTCCTCGCGCATCGCTTGAATCTTGATCGACATCGGCCGGTTGCGCGGCGCCTTGCTGATCGCGTAGAAGGGCTTAAACCCGACCGCGGACGCGATCTCAGCCGCCGTCTCCCAGTCGCCGACATGTGACGAGACCGCGACCACGCCGCCAGCCTCCATCGCTCGCCGCGCGTCGTCCGAAAGGACAACTTCCGTGCGCTCCAAGAGAGCCTCGCGGCCCCCACCAAGGCGCGCCTTCGACCGCGCAGGAGTAATCGCGACCTCAAGTAGATGCGCATAAGCCCCGGTCACGAACCGCTCCACTTGGTCGTCGGTGACAGGCTCACCCGTGCACGCCAAGGCCTGGCGCACAAACGCCCGCGCCGAGCTCGCATGCCGCTTGTCCACCAGCTTCGCCAGCCTTGCCATCACTCCTTTGAACACGTTCAGGAGCGGCCTCGGCAAGCGCGCCAACACAAACGTCGCCGCGCGCCACACGCCGTACTCGACGTACGCCATGGGCGTGTTGCGATCGCCCTCAACCGGCTGCGCTTCGACGGGCCACGTGGTCTCAGCTTCCGACACACCGCCAAGCGTCTCACCCTGCACCGAACTAGCCATGCAAACCCTCGTGCAGAGCGTCCCGCTCCACGCCAGCCTGCGAGCGTGGAAGCGAGGCTAACAGTGCATCCAAGACATCCACGCCGCGTGTCAATTCCATCTCGATCTCAAGCGCAAGCACTTCGCTAGCGTGCCCGCTATTCGGCAAATGCCGCAGCTTGACAGCGTCCTTCGCCGTCGTCACCACAGCCACCCCGGCACCCGCTTCGGCTTCCCATGACGCGAATTCGGTGGCTGTGTACTCATGGTGATCCTCGAAGCGTCGCCGCCCCACAAGGTTCGCGCCCAGCCCGACCAAGGTCGCTTCGAAGGCCCTCGGATTCCCGATGCCCGACACGGCCATCACAGCTCGACCGTCTAGCCAGTCGAGCGCAACGGCCTCGCCGTCCAAGCCGACAAGACGCGTCGCGCGGTGGCGCGCCAAGAGCCGCGGCACGCCGGGCGCCCAGGCCTCCAGCTCTAGCTCCAGCTCGTCCAAGCTATCCTGCGACACAAGGTCCACGCGCGACAGCACAACCGCGCCACAGCGGCGCAGCGCCCTAGGCGACTCGCGCATCAGCCCACGCGGCAGAAACGCGCGCGGGCCGCGTTGCATTCCCCACGGCCGCGTCGCATCGATCAACACCAAGTCCAAGTCGCGCCAGAGGCGCCGGTGTTGAAACCCGTCGTCCATCACAACAACGTCCGCGCCCGCTTCGATCAAGCGCCGCGCACCTTCGATGCGATCCGGCATCGCCACACGCGGGAGCTCGCCCAACAGCTCGGCGTACAGCTGCGCCTCGTCCGAGCCCGCACCCGCCACGCCCGCCTTGCCATAACCACGCGACAGAATCCCGGGCCGCAGCCCGCGCTCCTGAAGCCGGCGCACAACCTCGACCACCATCGGGGTCTTGCCCGTTCCGCCGGCCACGATGTTGCCCACGCACACAATCGGCACGTCGACTTTTGTGCTGGTGAGGCCCCCATGGTCATACCCGATCGAGCGCAAGCTGGCGACGGCACCAAACAGCCACGACAGCGGCCGCAAGACCTCAATCAAGCCGCCTCGCCGGTCGAGACGCTCGGCGGCCGTCGGCTTGGAGCCCGCATGATTCGTAGACGCCGCCACGACCCTAGAAGTACCCCAGGTCCTTCATTTTTTGCACTTGCTCGTCGGACAGCTCGATCGACTCGGCAGTGCGCGCTCCTGCGGGGCTCTTTGCGTGCAGCCGCAGCAACTCGGTGTCCAAACGCTTGGTCAAGTCGCCCACTAGGCGCGCCTTCTCGACCGCCAGATTCTGCTGCTCTTCTGGATCCGCAATCAGGTCATACAGCTCAAACACCGCCAGCTTTTCCGCTGGCTGCGTGCGGATCAGTTTCCAGCGGTCGATCGTCAGCATGTCGCGCAGCGCAAAGGGCGGCATCGTGCCCAAAACACGCGTTGAAGCCACGTTTGCCATTTCGTCGCCAAGCATTTCTCCAGGAAACGCGGCGGCCTCGTGGCCGGTCAAATCGAGCAGCGTGTGGCCCAAATCCAGCAGGCTGACTTGCCCCGCACTCGTTCCGAGAAGTGGTGCCTCTGCGCCGCGCGGGTCGACGATCAAGAGCGGCACGTGCACGAGCTCTTCATACAGCGTGAACTGATGCGAAAGCTGGCCGTGCTCGAGGAATTCCTCGCCATGATCCGCCGTGATCACGACCAGCGTGTCGTCCGCCTGATCAAGCTTCTCGAGCTCGGCCAACAGCTCGGCCAACAGCTGATCTTGGTACAGGATCTCGGCGTCGTAGCGCGCCGCAAGGAAGCGCGCCTCTTCATCTCGCAGCTGCGACGTCGCGCCAATCAAAGCATCCATCGACTCGGCGCCCGTCAGCGGACCGGGGTAGTCCGGGTACCACGCCTCGCCCGAGCGCAGGTAGCTGAAGTGCGGCTCGTAGTGATGCACGTACAGGAAGAACGGCTTGTCCTTGTCGCGCCCGTTTTGCAGGAAGTCGAGCGCGGCCGCGTTGATGCCTTTGCCGGTCGATGTGTCGTGCGTGGCGAGGTGATCTTCGTTCCAGACATCGAAGCCTTGGTCGTAGCCAAACACGCTGGAGATCAGCATGTTCGACTGCACGCCGCCGGTCGAGTAGCCCGCCGCGCGGAACGCCTCGGCGAGTGTCGTGAAGTCCGCGTGCAGCTTCTCCGGATGCGCGGTGACACCGTGGTCCTCGGGTGCGAGTCCGGTCAAGATCGACGCGACGCTGGGTTTGGTCCACGGCGAAGCCGCGCGCGCGTTTGTGAAGTTCACAGCGCCAGGCTGCTTCGCGAGCGCGTCGAGGTTCGGCGTTGTTTCGCGCTCGTACGAGCCTAGTCCCGTGTGGTCGGCGCGCAGGGTATCGACCACGATCAGAAGGACGTTCTGCGGCGCCGGCGGCGAGGCCTTTGAACAACTGGCAAGCGCCAAGGCCCCAAGGGCCAAGAAGACAAAGGCGTGCTTCATGGTTGGCTAGGCGTCTCGCCGCGGCGCCCGTTCAGATCCGCCGGAACCAACCCGAGCAAGGTCTGCAAGGTCGGCGTGATCGGGCCCGCTGGCAGCGGCGTCTCTTCACGTGGATCCGTCGCAAGATCGAACTCGATCCCGCGCGGCCCGCCTTCGGCCAGATGGTCGACGACCCACTTATGCCGCGTCGTGGCGTCCACAACGCCCCACATCAAGGTCCGCTTGCGCTCCGAGCCCGCCTGCACAAGCGCCGGTTCGAAATCGACGTGCATGAAGAGTCGCTCGCGCGGTGTCTTGGCGAACAGCGAGCGGCCCTCACCCAACTTGCCCTCGAGGCCGGCGAGGTCGAGCGCTGTCGCGCCGACGTCGATTGCGCTGACCGGCCGCGCCTCGCGCCCCGGTGCCAGCCCCGGCGCTTTGATCCATAGCGGCACCCGCGTCAGGGTCTCCGACAAGTCGACCGTGTGGCCAACCCACGGGTCCGCCCCCCACGTCGACTCGCCCAGCTGTTCGCCGTGATCGGCCGTGAAGATCACCACGGCATCGTCCCAAAGTCCGCGCTTCTCAAGCTCGGCCGCCAGCCGCGCCAGCGCGTGGTCGATGCGCTCGACCTCACCGGCGTACAGTTGGCGCAGCTCGGCCAGGTCCGCAACGCTAAGCTGACCCGCAGCGAGCGCGGCGCGCAGGTCCTTCAACTCAGAGAAGCGTGTGACGCCCAAGTCGCGCGTCTTGTCACTTGGCTCATAGCGCCAATGCGGCTCGAAGAAGAAGCCGAATAGGAAGATCGGCTCATCGGGCGAGACGCGCGCGTGCGTCAAGGTGTCGAGGCTGACCAAGAGCTCGTCGACGGCCGCCTCGGCGCTTAGGCCTTCATGGCCACGAGCGAGGTCTTCGCTCCAGAGGTCGAACCCCTGCGCGTACCCGCCCTTCTTGCGGATCAAGAAGTTCGTCATCACGCCGCCTGTGTGCCAGCCGCCTTCGTCGAAGGCCTCGGCAAGCGTGCGGTGGCCGTCGCCCAAAGGCGCCAGCAATCGGGTGACGCCGTGCTGCCACGGCCACTTGCCCGTCAGCGTGCTCGCGAGGCTCGGCTGCGTCCATGGAGCTGTCGCGTGCGCGGCATCAAACACCAAACTGGACGCGGCGAGGCCATCCAGGAATGGCGTATCCGGCAGCGCGTCATCGCCTGCATAGGCTCCAAGGAAATCCGCGCGCAAGGTGTCAACCTCGAGCAACAGGACAAGCGGGGGCCGATCCGCGGACTCCGCTTTGGAGCACGCGCACAAAGCCAAGAGGAAGAGCGCAGAGGCTCTCACTTCATCGCCGGTTTGGGAGCGGCTGCCCTAGAGGAGCGGCTGCTCTTCTTCGGGGATCAACTCGATCAGGCCGCGTTCCATTTCAAGGAAGGCGATTTTGATCGGGTTCGTCTCGCGTGTCTCGACAAGCGGGGCTGCGCCACGCACGAGCTCACGCACGCGCTTTTGCAAGAGAGCGGTCTTGTGGAAGGAGCCGGCGACGGCCTTCTGGAGGCGCTGGGGCAGGGTCTGGTCCATGGTCAAGGAGCCGTTGGGCTCTCTCTTTCGCGGATTGGCGGCGGCGCGACGGAGTCCAAGTGACCTCGTCCAAGCGCACGCGAGCCCAAGAAAGTACGCCAAATTCGGCGCTTGGTCAAGCAGGCAAGCATTCTTTGCCCTCAAGGGGTTTACCCAACTGGCCGAAATGGACTCCGAGGTACTCCACCATGACCCGCTCTCAGGCAACGTCCAGAACCCATTCCGTCATCCTGCGCCTAGGCGAACGCTTTTGCAGCCTGCCCGTGGAGTTCGTCCGCGAGATGATCGTTTTGCCCGAGATCAAAGAGCTCTGCGGGACCCAGGACTATGTCCCCGGCGTGATCACGCTGCGCGGCGAGGCGATCCCCGTCGTCGATCTGCGTATGCGCCTGGGCATGGGCGACATCCTGGACGAGAACCGTGCCGTCATCGACACGCTGAAGCAGTGCGAGCAAGACCACCTGAACTGGATCGACGAGCTGGAGGCCAGCGTTCGCGAGGACCGGCCCTTCACGCTGAGCACCGACCCTGAGCAATGCGCATTTGGCCAATGGATGGGCGCATTCATCCCTAAGACCCGCGAGCTTGAGCACCTGTTGCACGGCTTCGACGCCCCGCACGCCTCGATCCATGGCGTTGCCACAGCGGTGACCCGCCTAGTGAGCCATGGGGATGTCAACGGCGCACTCGGCGTGATCGAAGGCACGCGCACGACCGAACTACGCTTCATGGTCGAGCAGTTTAAGCGCGTGTTTGCACTTCTCTCCCAAAAGCCCTGGCAGATCGCCGCCGTGATCGAGGTCAAAGGTGAGCAAGTCGGCGTCATCGTCGATGAGGTCGCCAGCCTGGCCTGGATCGCTGAAGAGAAGGGCGATATCTCGCGGGAAGCAGCGAGCATCGACAGCCTTTTTTCCAGCATGGGGCGCAGCGAATCGGACGGCCGCATGGTGTCGATGCTCGCGCCTCACGCCCTCCGGGTGCATCGCGCCGCCTAGCCGTAAGAATCCGGCCTCTTTTCTGCGGGGAAACCGAGAACATCTCGATGTCCCCGCTACAGTTCACATCGTCGTGAGCCCTTGCTGGCTCACTCGATCAGCACGACTGAGAAAGTTCAATTTGGCACGAGAAAATCTGGGTTTAGGGGCCCACAGAAGGTCACATAAAAGATAACTTTATCTTGTCTTTGCTGCCAAAGACGTGTGCCTCGAAGCTCCCCCCCGTTCCCGTCGCCGACTGGCAACCGCACAATCAAAGAGCCCGTTCCATCAGCTTTCCGCCTGGATAACCCGAGATCATGAGCGCTCCCGATTCAGCTACGCCCACTCCCGCCGAAGCCCTCCCCCTTATTAAGGTAGAGACGGGCCTCGGGGACAAGGTCTACCAAGACCACTCTTGCGAAGTCATCTCCGACGCTGGTGAAGGTGCCCAGAAGGCCGGCCAAGGCTTCGGTGCCCTGTCTGCGAAGATGGGCAACGGCGCTTGGACCGTCGAGATCATCCCCGCCGAGATCGAGCCGCCCCCGCGGACGCCCGGCAGTGCTTCGGGCGTGCGCATCCGCATCGGCCAGAAGGACATCACGAACATGGGCGACGCTGCGGGCATCGCGATCGCGTTCAACGAGCAAGTGCTGCTCTCGCGCCACCGCGTGGATGCGCTCGAGGACGACGCTGTGATCTTGATCGAGTCGAAGTGGGCTACCCACTCGAACCCGAAGGTCGTCGCCGAGTGGGAGGCCGCGATGAAGGAGATGTCCACGAAGAACTACAAGTGGATCCCGGTGCCGCTCGAAGAGGAGACGGCCAAGGTCGTCGACAACCCGAAGAAGGGTAAGAACATGTTCGCGCTCGGGATCCTGTGCTGGGTCTACGATCGCGACGTTCAGATTGCCAAGGATCAGATCTCGGCAACGTTCGCGCACAAGGCGCAGAAGATCACCGACGACAACCACACGCTGCTCGACAACGGCATGGCGTGGGCGAAGGAGAACTTGGACTTCCGCTTCCACGTCCCGGCGACGCCCAGCGACAAGGATCTTGTTGTCATGAACGGCAACGAGGCGCTGGCCATGGGCGCGATCGCCGCGGGAATCGAGCTGTGCTCGATGTACCCGATCACACCGGCTTCCTCGGTCTCGCACTACCTCGCCAAGGTCTATGACAAGTTCGGTGGCGTTGTCCACCAAGCGGAAGACGAGATCGCTGCAATCGGTGTCGCGCTGGGCGCTTCGTACGCGGGCAAGACGGCCATGACGGTCACTTCCGGACCCGGCATCGCCCTGAAGCAAGAGTTCATCGGCCTCGCGATCATGACCGAGATTCCGCTTGTGGTCGTCGACGTCCAACGCGGTGGTCCCAGCACAGGCCTCCCGACAAAGGTCGAGCAGTCTGACCTCTTGTGCGTGCTGTTTGGTCAGCCTGGCGATGCGCCCAAAGTCGTAATCGCCCCGTCGACAATCGACGAGTGCTTCCACTGCATGATCACCGCGCGCCAAGTCGCTGAAGCGCTGCGCACAACGGTCTTCATCCTGACCGACGCCAACCTGGCCACTGGCGTCAGCCCGTGGGAGCGACCGAAGCTGGACCCCTCATGGGTCGCCGGCCCGCCCGACCAGAGCCCGATCCCGGAAGGAACGCATCCTTATGATTGGGACCCAGAGACGGGCCTCAGCCCGCGCTTCGTTCCCGGTCAGCGCGGCGGTGAGCACACGGTCACCGGCCTCAACCACGATGCTTCGAGCCACGTGGTCTACGACCCGCAGACGAACCAGCACAGCCACGCGATGCGCAGCCGCAAGATCGCGGTGTTCTCCGAGACGCTGCAGCCGCCAGCCGTTCACGGTGGCGACGAAGGCGACCTGCTGCTGATCGGTTGGGGCTCGACCAAGGGCTCGATCGAAGAGGCCGTCGACCGCGCGCGCGCCGAGGGCATCAAGGTCTCGTCCACGCACTTGACCTTCATCTCGCCGCTGCAGCCAGGGATCAAAGAGATCTGCTCCCACTTCAAGAAAGTCATCACGGTCGAGCTGAACTACTCCGACGCCTCGGACGACCTGCACGTGACCCCCGAAAACCGCCGCCGCGGTCAACTGGCCTTGCTGCTGCGCGCCGAGTTGTTGGTCGACATCGGTAGCTGGGGCAAGGTGCCCGGCGCGCCCCTGCGCCCGGCCTTCCTCGTCGAGCACGTCATCAAGAAGTACACCCCCAAGAGCTGACCCCTAGGAAACGAATCATGGACACTTCCCTCCTCGAGATCGGCGGCGCTTCTGAAGAGCGCAAACTCAAAGCCAACGACTACAAGGGCCCAACCGCGCGTTGGTGCCCCGGCTGTGGTGACTTCTCGATTTTGGCGACAACAAGGCGCCTGCTCGAAGCGGAGCAGATGCTGCCCGAGAAGACCGTCTTCGTTTCTGGCATCGGCTGCTCGAGCCGCTTCCCCCACTACTTGAGGACGTACGGCTTTCACGGTATTCACGGCCGCGCTCTGCCGCTTGCGCTCGGCACCAAGTTGCGCCGCCCCGACCTGAACGTCTTTGTCGTCATGGGTGACGGCGACTGCACGTCGATCGGCGCAGGCCACTGGATCCACGGCATTCGGTACAACACGAACCTGACCGTGCTCCTCTTGGACAACAACATCTACGGGTTGACCAAGAAGCAGACGTCGCCGACGACTCCACACAACTACGTGACCAACACGCAGCCGCAGGGCTCGTACCTCGAGCCTCTGAACCCGGTCAGTGTCGCGCTCGGTGTCGCGAACGCCTCGTTCATCGCGCAGACCGCAGACTGGATCCCCGCGCACCTGCTGGCGACGATGAAGGCCGCGGTTCAGCACAAGGGACTGTCGTTCATCCGCATCCTGCAGCGCTGCCCGAAGTGGACCATCGACATCTTCGACGCGAAGGTCAAGAAGCCCGACGAGATCCAAGTGCTGACGCACGAAGACGGCATCCGCGACGCGAAGGTCGAGAAGATGTACAAGCACAGCCTCGAGCACGACCCGTCGAACCTCGACCGTGCGCGCGAGCTCACCGCCCCCAGTGAATTCACACGCATCGGCCTGTTCTACAGGAACGAGAAAATGGGTGTGTACGACGAGATCCGCCGCACCGACACGTTCACGGCCGAAGAGAAGCTTCAGACGCTTGAGAAGGAGTTCGATCGCTATGCCATCTAAGAGCACCCAAGTCAGCCTTGAGTCCTTGCTTGCGCCCGCACGGCGCAGCTACCGCTCGGCCGTGGTCGCAGCTCGTGAAGAGTTGCGCGCCCTTGCGGCGCCATCCAAGGGAGATCTCGATCCCAAAGTGGCCGATCCGTTTGCGTCCAGCTATATCGACCCGTCGAAGCTGGCGCGGATGACTCCCCATCAGGACCACGGCCAGGCGGACACGAAGCGACTGACTGCCTCCCTTGATGTTCTCTCGGGATTGCTCGACCAAGGTGACGCTCTGTTCACGATCGAGGTCCCCAAGGGCGGCGATCTGCTTGGCCTTGTCCAAGCGCGTCTGGCGGAAGTCGGCCGCGCGTTTGCCGCCGCCCGGGCCGCGTCCTTGGCGCAAGCGGGGATGCCCAGCTCGTCGAGCGAAGCGGGAGACATGGCCGCTTGGCCGTTCATACGGTGGAGCTTGGCCGAGCGCGCGCTGGCGCCGTCACTCTTGATCAAGTTGCACGGTGAAGACTTCGCTGCCGAAGGCCTTGCGGCCTTCGCCGACGGAGTTTTCGCCATGGGCTTCGAAGTCACCGGACCCTCGAGCCCCGCGCCGCTTGTTGGACTCGTGCGCCCCGGCACCTTTGTTGTGCAAGCGTCCGAAGCGCCGAAGGAACTCGCCCCGGACGCGCCCGCATTCGTGGCCGTCTTTCAAGATGCGCCGGCGACCACCGCGCTCTTCACGCACGTGCCGGCAGCCACGGCTGTTTCGGGCGAAGGGATCTACAACCGCCTCGAGATCAGCCGCTTGCCCGAGACCAGCCCCACGGGCCCGCTCGGCCCGAAGAGCGTGCGCCAGCTTCAAGAGGAGCTGCGCCAGCTTGCCGCGCTTGCGATCGAGCCCAACGCCGCCGGCGAGGCGACCGCCGCCGCGCCAGCCGACGAAGCGACCACTTCGGCCGCTGCCGCCACGAGCGCCTCGACCGACCCCATCGACCGTCTAGCCGCCTGGCTGCTCAATCGCCGCCAGGAGTAACCTCTCCGCCTCCTCCCCCCCCCCCCAAAAAAAACCCACGATTCCCACATGGATGCCGCCTCGATCCTCACCTCGGGAGCCATTCTTGGTTCAGTTGGCCTCGCTTTCGGGGCCCTGATCGCCGTCGCGAACCGGCGCCTTCGGGTCTGGGAAGATCCACGCATCGAGGGCACCGTCGAGCTCTTGCCCGGCACGAACTGTGGAGCTTGCGGATCGCCCGGTTGCCGCGGATTCGCCGAGCGCTTGGTGGCGATGGAGGTGCAGCCTTCGGGCTGCACGCAGGTCGACGAGGAACAAGTCACAGCCGTGGCGAGCTACCTCGGTGTCGACGCGGGTGAGGCGACGAAGCGCGTCGCGCGCCTGTTGTGCGCAGGCGGCAGCGATGTCAGCGTGCGCCACGGCGCGTACACGGGCGAGAAGACCTGCGTCGCGGCCGCAGCGGCCGCCGGCGGTGCCAAGGCCTGCTCTTGGGGCTGCCTCGGACTCGCCGATTGCGCGGTCGTTTGCGACTACGACGCGATCGTGATGAACGCACAAGACCTGCCGGTGGTGATCCCCGACAAGTGCACCGCCTGCAACGACTGCGTGGTCGCCTGCCCGAAAGACCTCTTCGCAATCATGCCGGTTGACGAAAAGCTGATCGTGCAGTGCAAGAGCCTGATGGAAGGCGACGCCGCCGTCGACACGTGCGACGTCGCGTGCACCGGCTGTGGCAAGTGCGCCATGGACTCAGCCTCGGGAGTCATCGAGATCAAGGACGCTCTCGCGATCGTCAATTACGAACGGAACGAAGAGGCCTCGGAAGAGGCCACCAAGCGCTGCCCCACTGGAGCCATCCAGTGGATCGAGTGGGCGCAATTCGAAAGCACCAAGGACCTCCAAGACAGCCTGCCATCATGAAGTTCTTCAGCAAGACTCAAGCCGCCCCTAGCGCCGCCGCCGCGACCCAAAGGAGCCAAGGCACGCCGCGCTTCCCCGGCATCCCTACGGCGACCGATGGCAGCTCCGTCGTGGTCCACGCCGAGACGCTTGGTGGCGAAGCCGCGGGTGCGTACCCGATTACGCCCTCGACACAGATGGGCGAAGGCTGGGCCGCCGCCGTTGGCGCGGGCAAGCACAACGTCTTCGGGCGCAAGCTTGTCTTCTTCGAGCCCGAGGGCGAGCACGCCGCCGCCGCCGTCACCGCCGGCATGAGCATGACCGGCCTGCGCTCGGCCAACTTCTCCAGCGGTCAGGGCATCGCGTACATGCACGAGTCCCTGTACGCCGCCGTCGGCAAGCGCCTGACGTACGTCTTGAACATGGCCTGCCGTGCCATGACCAAGAGCACGCTCAACGTCCACGCCGGCCACGACGACTACCACGCCGTCGATGACACCGGCTTCTTCCAGATGTTCGCCAAGAGCGTGCAGGAGGCCGGCGACCTGTGCCTGGTCGCGCACCGCGTTGCCGAGCTCTCGCTGACGCCTGGCATCTGCGCGCAAGATGGCTTCTTGACAAGCCACGTGATCGAGAACGCGAAGCTCGTCGAGCCCGAGCTCGTCAAAGAATACCTAGGCGATCCAAGCGACATGATCCCGTCGCCGACCGCCGCGCAGAGGCTCGTCTTCGGCGAGCACCGCCGCCGCATCCCCGAGCTGTTCGACGTCGACAACCCAGCGATGCTGGGTGTCGTCCAAAACCAAGACAGCTATGCCCAAAGCGTGGCTGCCCAGCGCCCGTTCTACTTCGACCACATCCAAGCGCTGACCGATCGCGCAATGGCCGAGTTCGGCGAGCTCACCGGGCGCCACTACGCGCGCGTGATGGGTTACAAGACGGAGGACGCGGAGTTCCTGCTGCTAGGCCAAGGCTCGGTCTGCGACCTGGCCGAAGTCGTTGTCGACCACCTGCGCGAAGTTCACGGCATCAAGGCCGGCGTGGTCAACATGACCATGTTCCGCCCCTTCCCCACCGACCTGTTGCCGCAAATGCTGGCAGGCAAGAAGGCCGTCTGCATCCTCGAGCGCCTCGATCAGCCGCTGTCGGTGGATCCGCCGATGATGCGCGAGGTGCGCTCGGCGATGGGCCAAGCGGTCGAGAACGGCCGCAGTTCGGCGCCAAGCGATAACTTGCCGCACGAGGGCGTCACGCCCGTGAACGCGAACGACGTGCCCGAGTTCTACTCCGCATGCTTCGGCATGGGTAGCCGCGACCTGCAACCGATGCACCTGATCGCCGCTGTCAAGAACATGCAGACGAACGGTCGGCGCATGGTTTATCTCGGCATCGACTTCATCCACAAGGGGCACGTCAGCCCGAAGCTCGAGCTCTGGCAGCAAGAGCTCGTCGACGCCTACCCGCACATCGCCGGACTCGCGCTCGAACCGGCCGAGTCGATCAACCTGATCCCCGCCGGCCACACGTCCGTGCGCATCCACTCGATCGGTGGCTGGGGCGCGATCACGATGGGCAAGAACTTGGGCATCACCGCCTCGGACTTGCTTGGCCTCTACATCAAGGCCAATCCGAAGTACGGCTCGGAGAAAGCCGGCCAGCCCACAACGTTCTACGCCACGCTTGCGCCCGAGCCGATCAAGGTCGGTGGCGAGCTGCTCGACGTCGACGTTGTCCTGAGCCAAGACCCGAACGCCTTCCACCACACAAACCCGCTGATGGGTGTCGGCGAGAACGGCGTGGTTGTGATTCAGACCACCGAGGACCCCGAGGCCTTCTGGCAGCGCCTGCCGAAGTTCGCTCAGGCGACGATTCGCAAGAAGAACATCGCGCTCTACAAGCTGGACGGTTTCAAGATCGCGCGCGAAGAGTCCACGAACGACGACCTGCGCTACCGCATGCAAGGCGTGGCGTTCCTTGGCGCGTTCTTCAAGTGCTCGCACCTGATGCAAGAGCACGGTCTGACGGAAGAGCGCCTGACGGATGGCCTCACCAAGCAGATCACGAAGAAGTTCAGCCGCTTCGGCCAGGCCGTCGTTGACGACAACATGCGCGTGATCAAGCGCGGCTTCGACGAGGTCGTGCAGGTCGACTACGAAAATTACGCGGACGAGGGCGCCGAAGAGGCCGCCTCGCCCACGATCCCCGCCTCTCTCGCGCGCTTCAAGGGCGACGGTGGCATCGGCGATGCCGGCCGCTTCTGGGAGCAAGTCGGGCACCTGTACCAGACGGGCAAGGACCCGATCGCGGACCCGTTCATCGCCATGAGCGCGATCCCCGCGGCGACCAGCGCGATGCGCGACATGACCCACGTGCGCTTCGAAGTGCCGAAGTTCATCCCCGAGAACTGCACGGGCTGCAGCCAGTGCTGGAGTCAGTGCCCCGACTCGGCGATCCCCGGCATGGTGCACACGTTTGAAGAGATCGTGGACGCGACCGTCAAGACCGTCTCCAAAGGCAAAGGCCTCGCGAAGTTCAAGACCGTGCAGAAGCACGTCGTGAAGGAAGCGCACAAGCTGATGGGCGCGTCGAAAACGAAGGACATCAACGGCGTTCTGAACACGGCCTTCGAGACGATCAAGGACAAGCTGAAGCTGTCGCCCGAAAAGCGCAAGGACATCGACGCCGAGTTCGCGCTTGTCGCCGCCGCGCTGCAGGACTTCCCGATCGCGCGCACCGGGCCTTTCTGGGACGCCCCCGAGAAGAAGGGCAAGGGCACCGGAGGCCTGCTGTCGATCACGGTCAACCCCGAGACCTGCAAGGGTTGCATGGAGTGCGTTGACGTGTGCCCCGACGGCGCGCTTGAGCTGGAGACGCAGACGGACGACGTCGTGGGTCTCTTGCGCTCGAACCAAGAGCTGTGGCACAACTTGCCCGAGACCGATCCGCGCTTCGTGAAGATCGCCAACCTGGAAGAGGGCATCGGCACCTTGTCGTCGATGATGATTCAGCGCAGTGTCTACGGTTCCATGCTGGGCGGCGACGGCGCGTGCATGGGCTGTGGTGAGAAGACGAACATCCACCTATTCCTTGCCGCGTTGAATGCTCTGATGGAGCCGCGCGTTGAGGCGCATCTGACCAAGTTGCGCGGCATCGCCGAGTCGCTCGAGGCGCGTGCCCGCCAGATCGCCGCAAGTGATGTCAATCTAAGCCGCGCGGCGAAAGGCGACTCCGAAGCGCTCGAGCTGTCCGGCGACGACCGCGCCGCGATCGCCCAGCTGGAAGAGGCCAAGGCTGCCATTGCCGACCTGGTCTGGCGCTACGAAGAGGGCCCGTCTGGCCGCGGCCGCGCGAAGCTCGCGATGGCCAACTCGACCGGCTGCACGTCGGTCTGGGCCAGCACCTTCCCTTACAACCCGTACCCGTTCCCCTGGGTCAACCACCTGTTCCAGGACTCGCCCTCGATCGCCCTCGGCGTCTTCGAAGGCCACATGCGCAAGATGGCCGACGGCTTTGTCGCTGTGCGCCGCGCCGAAGCGATTCTGGACGGCAGCTACAAGGCGGACGAGCTCGAGCCCGTCCTGGCGAAGTTCGACTGGCACGACTTCAACGATGAAGAGTTCCATCTCTCTCCCCCGATCGTGTCCTTGGGCGGCGATGGTGCGATGCTCGACATCGGCTTCCAAAACCTGTCGCGCCTGATGGCCAGCGGACACCCGATCAAGGTCGTCGTGCTGGACACGCAGGTCTACTCGAACACCGGCGGCCAGGCGTGCACGTCCGGCTTCACCGGGCAGATCTCCGACATGGCCACCTATGGCGATGGCAACCACGGCAAGACCGAGCGACGCAAGGAGCTCGCGCTGATCGCCATGGCCCACCGCGGCGTCTTTGTCGCGCAGTCCAGTCAAGCGATGCCGGCGCACGTGCTGAAGGCCTCGATCCGCGCGATCAACACGCGGAACCCCGCGGTCCTCGTCCTGCACTCACCGTGCATGCCCGAGCACCTGATCGAAGCCGACGCAGGCGCGCGCCAAGCCAAGCTTGCGCTGAGCTCGCGCGCCTACCCGATCCTGATCTTCGATCCCGAGAACGCCGGCGACACCGCGAGCTGCCTCGAGCTGGACGGCAACCCCGCCATGACCAAGACTTGGTCGACTTACAAGCTCGACTACGTTGACGACAACGAACAGCCGCAGCAAATGGAGCTGCCGATGACCGTCGCCGACTGGGCCGCCACCGAAGGCCGGTTCAAGAAGCACTTCACGAAGCTCGAGGACGACACGAACGCCATGCACTATGGCGAGTACGTGCTGCTCGACGCCGCGGGCCGCGAAGGCCATACGCCCTTCATCTACACACTGGGCAAGGACGCCAAGCTGGGCCGCCTGAAGGTCTCACCCGAGATCTGCAAGCTGGGCCACGAGCGTCTTGAGTTCTGGCACGAGTTGCTCGAGATCGCCGGCCGGCGTCCGTCCGAGCGTGCCCACGAAGTCGTTGAAGCCGAGCTTCAGAACGACCTCGAGACGCAGATGACTGCCCTGCGCGCCGAGTACGAGGGCAAGATGACCGCGCTGAAGGCCAGCTACCCGATCAGCATTGCGCGCTCCATCGCGAAGGGCCTTCTGGCCTCGGCCGACGGGTCGAAGACGATCGCCGAGATCCTGGCTGAATCGCCAGTCTCGCTCGATGACATCGACTTGGATACAGCCGCCCCCGCCGCGCCGACTGCGGCAGCTGCGACGCCGGCGGCCCCTGCTGCGCCGGTCGCTGTCGCGGAAGCGCCGGCCCAGGTTGAAGCCCCGGCCCCGGCCGCGGTCGAAGAAGACGACGATGAAGAGCTCGCCATCGAGGCCTACATCGACACCGACTCCTGTACGTCCTGCAACGAGTGCATCCAGACCAACGAGAAGATCTTCGCCTACAACGACGATGGTCTTGCCGAGGTCATCGACCCCGAAGGCGGTCCCTTCAAGGACATCGTCATGGCGGCCGAGAAGTGCCCCGTCGCGATCATCCACCCCGGGACGCCTCTGAACCCGAAAGAGAAAGACCTCGACGAGTGGGTCAAACGCGCCGAGGAGTTCAACTAAGAATCCCATGGCCCTCTTCACTCACGAAGACCGAGCTGCCTTCTCCGGCGGGGTCCACCCGCCGGAATCGAAGGAGCTGACGGCGCACCTCCCCATTCGGCGGATGCCCTTCCCCGACGAGGTCGTGATCCCGCTCAGTCAGCACATCGGCGGCCCGTCGAAGCCCATCGTTGGGCCCGGCGATCACGTCGAGCGCGGCGACAAGATTGCCGAAGCCACCGGCTTTGTCAGCGTGCCGCAGCACGCCTCGGTCACGGGCACCGTGAAAGAGATCCTGCGCTGGCCGCACCCCACCGGCAACCTGACGCACGCGATCCGCATCGTCGCGGACCCGTACTCGGCACAAGTCGCGCGCCCGCGCACGATCCCCGAGTGGGAAGACCTTGATCAAGCGGGCCTGATCGCCGCCGTGCAACAGGGCGGCGTGGTCGGCTTGGGCGGAGCCGCGTTCCCGACTCACGTCAAGCTAAGCCCGCCCGAGGGCAAAGTCGTCGAGCACCTGATCCTGAACGGCTGCGAGTGCGAGCCCTACCTGACCACCGATCACCGGATCATGGTCGAGTACCCGGGCCGCGTGTTGACCGGCCTGTTGATCATGATGCGCGCGATGAAAGTCAAGAGCGCGATGATCGGCATCGAGAACAACAAACCCGATGCGATCGAAGCGCTGAAGGCCGAGTACGAGCGCATGCGTCCCGCCTTCCAAAACGAAGGCGCGCACGTGGAGATTCAAGGCCTGACCGTGCGCTATCCGCAGGGCGCCGAGAAGATGCTGATCGAGGCGCTGACTACCAAAGAGGTCCCGTCTGGTGGCCTCCCGATCGAGACCGGCGTCTTGGTGCAGAACGTGGGCTCGGTGGCGTCGATCGCCGAGATCTTCGAGACGGGTCTGCCGCTTGTCGAGCGCGTCGTGACCGTCACCGGGCGCGGCATCGAGCGCCCGAGCAACCTGCTTGTGCCCATCGGCACCAAACTGCGCGACCTGTTTGCCGCGTGCGGTGGCACGACGTTCGACGCGCGCCAAGTCGTGATGGGCGGCCCGATGATGGGCCCCAGCCAATCCAACCTCGACACACCGATCGTCAAGGGCGTGACCGGTGTCGTGGTGCTGCCCGAGGCCGAGCTCAAAACGCAAGAGGAGTACGACTGCATTCGGTGCGGCCACTGCCTCGACTCGTGCCCGGTCTACCTGAACCCGCAGCGGCTCGGGCTCCTGGCTAAGAACCATCGCTACGCAGACATGCAGTCGGACTACCACCTGCAAGACTGCATGCTGTGCGGCTGCTGCACCTATGTGTGCCCTTCCAACATCCCCCTGAGCCAACTGTTTGGTGCCTCGAAAGCGGCCCTGCGCAATCAAGGCTGACCCATGAGCTCTCCTCCCCCCCAGTGGGTCGTCACCGCCCCGCCGCACGTCAAAGGACCGGACTCGACGCCCCGCATCATGTGGACCGTCGCGGCGACTTTGATGCCCGCGCTCCTCGCCGGCTTTTGGGTCTTTGGCATCAGCGCTGTGATGGTTGTTTTGGCGGCCGTGATCGGCTGCCTTGTCACCGAGCGCCTGGTTGGCAAATCCGGAACGCTGACCGACGGCTCGGCCATGATCACCGGCATCCTGCTTGGCATGACGCTGCCCCCGGGCATGCCGATGTGGATGGCATTCTTTGGCGGCGTGTTCGGCCTGGCGTTTGGCAAGCTGATCTTCGGCGGGCTCGGCAACAACGTGTTCAACCCCGCGCTTCTCGGGCGAGCGTTCTTGCAAGCCGCGTTCCCCGTCGCGATCACCACCTGGCCCGCGCCGGGCGGTAGCTTCTTCACGCTGAAGGGCGACACGTTTTGCCTGCCTCTGATGACCCCGTCGCTCAGCATGAACGGCGCCGACCACCTCGCCGGCAGCGTGGATGTCATCACCGCAGCGACGCCGCTCGGTGCCATGAAGTTCGACCATGCCACGACGGGCATCATGGACCTCTTCCTCGGCCGCACGGGCGGCAGCGTCGGTGAGACCTCGGCGGTCCTGATCCTTCTAGGCGGCCTCTACCTGGCCTATCGCGGCTACCTCAATTGGCGCATCCCGGTCTCGATCTTCGCCACCGTCGCCCTGTTTGGCATCGTGCTGGCGAGCATTGGCTACGAGCGTTATCCCGGTGGCCCGCTCTTCCTACTTGGCGCCGGCGGCCTGATGCTCGGCGCGGTCTACATGGCCACCGACATGGTCACGTCGCCGGTCACGAACAAGGGCGCTTGGATCTTTGGGCTCGGCGTTGGCGTGCTGGTCGCTTTGATCCGCGTCTGGGGCGGCCTGTCCGAGGGCATGATGTACGCGATCCTGCTGATGAACATGTTGGTGCCGTACATCAACAAGAAGACCCAGCCGCGGGTCTTTGGCACGGGCCTGAAGAAGGCGGAGGCGAAGGCATGAGCACCCCCGACACCGTGGCGACCGAAGTCCCCGAAGAGCCGACGCCACCCGAGGTCTCCAGCTTCAAGTTGGTCGCAACGCTTGCGGGAGCCGGCGTGCTTGCGGGCCTCCTGCTTGTCTTCGTGTACCAGGCCACAGCGCCGCGCATTGCGAAGTACAAGAAGGAGCAGCAGGAAATCGCCGCGCGCGAAGTACTTGGCGGCGCGGACCGGCTTGAGAAGCTGGACTTTCACGACGGTGCGATCACGGTCGTGCCCGAGGGCGGAGACGTCACGGGTGAGGTCCTGTTCCGCGGCTTCGACGCCGAGAACGAGCTGATCGGTTACGCCCTACCGGGTGGCAAGTTTGGCTACGCCGATGTGATCGAGCTGATGATCGGCTACGCGCCGCACACACGCACGCTGCTAGGCATGAAGGTGCTGGGCAACAAGGAGACACCCGGCCTCGGCGATGGCATCATCAAGAACAAGGTCTATGCGGGGCAGTTCCCCGGCCGGGCGCTGCCGCTGATTGCCACGAAGGGCAAGGGCGAGAGCCGCGAGTCCGCCGAGGTGGACACGATCACCGGCGCGACGATCTCGTCCAGCGCCGTGATCGGGGGCATCAACGCCGCCGTCGAGGAGTTCTCGGCCGCCATCGAGGCCTTCGAACAAGGAGCAACACAATGAAGCTCGACAAGCATTCGAATCGTGCGATCCTGCAGAAGGGACTCTGGACCGACAACCCGGTCCTCGTCCAGATGCTAGGTCTGTGCCCGACTTTGGCCGTCACCAACACCGTCGCCAACAGCCTCGCGATGGGCATCGCGACGTTCTTCGTGTTGCTCGGCTCCAGCATCCTGGTGTCGACGCTGCGCAAGCTGATCCCGTCTGAGGTGCGCATCTCGACCTACATCCTGATCATCGCGATCTTCGTGACGATCGCCGACATGGGCCTCGAGGCGATGGTGCCCGAGATCCACAAGGCGCTGGGCGCCTTCATCGCGCTGATCGTTGTGAACTGCATGATCCTCGGCCGCCAAGAGGCGTTCGCCTCGAAGAACCCGGTCGGCAAATCGATCTTGGATGCGGTCGGCACCGGCACGGGTTTCTTGATTGCGCTCATCCTGATGGGCGGCATTCGCGAGATCGTTGGCATGGGCTCATTCCTCGGCATGCCGCTGTTTGGCGCGCACTACCAGACATGGGTCGTCATGATCCTGCCCCCCGGTGGCTTCCTGACCCTCGGCGGCATCCTGCTGTTCATCTCTTGGCGTGAGATCAAGAAGGAACAGAAGGCCGCCCTCCTTGAAAATCCTGAACCGATGAAGGAGGCCGCCTAATGGGTGACAGCATTCCTCTGATCCTGGTCTCGGCCATGCTGGTGAATAACTTCACCCTGGCCCAGTTCCTGGGACTGTGCCCGTTCATGGGCGTCTCGAGCCGCGTCGACACTGCGCTGCGCATGGGCCTGGCCAACATCTTCGTGTTGATCCTGACCTCGATCGCCGCGTGGTTCCTGAACACCTTCGTTCTGGACGCCGCGCCGTTCCTGCGCACGATCTCGTTCATCGTTGTGATCGCCTCGCTCGTCCAGCTGGTCGAGATGGTGATCAAGAAGTTCAGCCCCAGCCTCTTCCGTGCGCTGGGCATCTACCTTCCGCTGATCACGACCAACTGCGCGATCCTCGGGCTCGCGATGAACCAGACCAACAAGGGTTATGGCTTCTTCGCCGGCCTCGCGTACGCGCTTGGCGCCGGCCTCGGCCTGACGCTGGCGCTTGTCCTGATGGCCTCGATCCGCGAGGAAGCCGACCTCGCGCCCGTCCCCCGCATCGCGAAGGGCATGGGCCTCGTTTTGATCATCGCCGGCAGCATGTCGCTGGCCTTCATGGGCTTCGGCGGCCTGTTCACTTCAGGAGGCTGAGATGACGACCCTCTTCACGGTTCTCGGCCTCGGCCTCTTGTTCGGCCTGTTCGGCCTCGTCCGCCACAAAGACTGTGGCGGCAACTGCGGCTCCTGCGGCTCTGAACCCTGCGACTCCAAGCTCGACGATCCCCAATCATGAAGCACCCCTCCCGCCGTCAATTCCTCTTCGGTGCCGCCACGCTCGGCGCCGGTGCCTTCGTGGTGCGCGGCCTCACGAACATGACGGAGACGCGCCGCATCGTGCGCCGCAGTCTGCCGCTGATGGGCACCCTTGCCGAGGTCGCGATCGTCACCGGCGATGGCATCTCTCACAGCGATGCGATGGACGCGCTCGACGCCGCCTTCGCCGAGCTGCGCACAACCGACCGCCTGATGTCGCGCTTCGACGCCGCCTCCGACATCGGCCGCGCGAACCTAGCGGCCGGCGCGACCGTCACCGTCGATCCCCGCACGCGCTTCGTGCTCGAACAGGCCCAGCGCTGGAGCGAGGCCTCAGCCGGCCGCTTCGACCCGTGCCTCGGCTCCCTCGAAGAGCTCTGGGACGTCACCCACCGCGAGGTCCCGCCGACAGCGGCCGAGCTCGACACGGCCCGCGGCAGCTGGACGGACCTCGACCTCGGCACCGCGGGAGTCACGCTCGCGAACTCCACCAAGCTGGACCTCGGCGGCATCGCCAAGGGCTTCGGGATCGACGAGGCGCGCCGCGCGCTCCACAGCCTCGGCATCCAATCCGCGCTGATCAACGTCGGCGGCGACCTGTTCGCCATGGGCACCAGCGAGGACGGCGATGCCTGGAAGGTCGGCGTCCGCGATCCAAAGGACCCCACGCGCCTCACAGCCACGCTCGAAGTCACCGACGGCGCCGTCGCCACATCGGGCGACTACGAGCGCTACTTCGACTTCGAAGGCGTCCGCTACCACCACATCCTCGGCACCACCGGCCAGCCCATCACGCGCCCCGGCCGCCACAGCCAGACGATCAGCGCTCCGGACTGCCTGACCGCCGACGCGGCCGCCACGGCGACCTTTGGGCTCGCCCAACCTGAAGCCCAAGCGCTGATCGCGCAATTGGCCCCCACGGCCCGCGTGCGTGCCTGAGACTCCCAACACGCCCGAGGCGCCATTCCGCGAGCCGTAAAAGACGAGGCCCCGAAGAGCAAAGCTCTTCGGGGCCTCTTTCGAACCATCGAGAGTCCCTCGGGCCGATGAACCCTCACCCCTCCTATGATGCGAAGGAGAGAAGAGGGCACAGGGTCGAGCTGATTTGCACCGGCCCGCACTTCACTTCAGGGGGAGCACTCTTTCATTTGGACCGAAGCCCAAAAATCAAGAGCGCGAAGCGCCCGTTCAAATAAAGAAACGCCGGGAGTCCTGAAACCGCGCCAACAAAGGCGCAATTAACCGTGTCCGAAGTTCATCACCGACCCGAAATCGGCCCTCTTGCCCCTTCAAGGCCACCTTTCGGGAGTCATTAAGATGAACATAATGACAGAAAACTCTGCCCCCCGACCGTCAGACACAGCCTGGGCCTGCGTTATCCTGAAAAGCTGGCGCCCTTCCCGGCCGCCCTCCCATGCACCAAGGCCTTGATCCCTACCACCAACCCGCCGTCCTCGTCCTGACCGGCGCGGGCATCTCCGCGGACTCGGGTCTCGCCACCTTCCGCGGCCAAGACGGCCTCTGGGAGGGCCACAACATCGAAGAGGTCGCCACGCTCGGCGCCTGGGTGCGCAATCCGGCCCTCGTCTGGCGCTTCTACCAGCTGCGCCGCGCCGCGCTCGCCGATGTCGAGCCCAACCCCGCCCACTACGCGCTTTGCGCCCTCGAGCGTGAGCTCGCCCAAAGGGACCTCGAGTTCACGCTTGTCACCCAAAACGTGGACGACCTGCACGACCGCGCGGGCTCGAACCCGCTGCACATGCACGGCGAACTCAAGACCCTGATCTGCCAGTCCTGCGGCACCAAGACCTTCGACGAGACGCACCTCTCGCCCACCGACTTCGTCCCCTGCTCCAACTGCGACGCGCCGCGCCTGCGCCCGCACATCGTCTGGTTCGGCGAGCGGCCGCTGCACATGCCCGCCATCGAAGCCCGCCTCGCGCGCGCCACCCACGTCGTGGTCATCGGCACGAGCGGCCTCGTCTACCCCGCCGCGGGTTTCCTCTCGGCCGCCCGAGCCACCGGCGCCGCCACCTTCGTCAACAGCCTGGAAGAGCCCGCCAACCTGCACGCAAGCGACCACTTCCTACCCGGCCGCGCAAGCGAAGTCGTCCCCAAGCTGGTCGAAGACCTGCTGGCAGAGCTGAGCTAAACGGCCGCGGCCAGAAGCTCGGGCAGGCGCGCGAGCTCGTCCGTCACGAGGTCCGCGCCCAGGTCCCTCGCCGTGTCGCCAAACGCGCCGGTGTAGCCGACGCACAGAAGCCCGCTGGCCCGGCCCGCCGCCATGTCGCCGGCGCGGTCGCCGACCATGACGCCGGTCTGGGCGCCAAAGCTCTCCATCAGGTCCGCGACCATCTCGGCCTTGTTCCTGATGCCCGGCGTGTCGAGGCAGCGCGCCTCGCTGATCCACTGATCCAGGCCGAGGCCGCTCATCATGTGCTCAAGATAGTGCCGCCCGCAGTTGCTGGCGATGCCCATCGGGACACCAAGCCGCTGCAGTTCGTCGAGCGCCTCGCGCGCACCCGGCAACAGCTGCGCGCCGTGCGCCTTGAGGACGCGCTCTTCCTCTTCGACGCACGCGGTCTGCAGAGCGTCGAGGTCGCTCGCGTCCAGATCCGGCAGCACCATGCGCAATCCGATCGCCATCGGGTGGCCCACCAGGGTCATCCACTCGTCGCCGGTGGGCTGGCGGCGCTCGATGCCGCGCTGGGCGAAGACCCGCCGCGTGGCCTCGCGCGCCGCCGGAATCCAGAACTGGTCCGTGGCCACAAGCGTGCCGTCGAGGTCGAAGATCACCGCATCGAAGGGAAAGGCTGAGCTCATGGCGCCGATCATACGGTCTAGGATAGGCGCATGCTGATCCCCCTTCCCCCGGCTCTTCTCGCGCTCGCCCTTGCCCTTGTTTCCGCCAGCGCTCAGGCGCCCAGCGATCCGCCGCCCTCGCGCGCTCTGTCGATGGAGCTGTGCCGCGAGCCGCGCCTCGCGGGCACGCGTGGCAGCCAGCGCGCCGCCGAGTGGGTTGCGGCCAAGCTAGAAGCCGCCGGCTGGCAGGCCCAGATCGAGTCGCGCAATGTGCTCTTGAGCCTGCCGCGCTCGAGCCGCGTGACCTCGCCCGGCCTGTTCGAGCGCCGCGCGCGCTTCGACCCCGACGCCGTCCCCACGGGTGATGTGCCGCTGGTGCTGGCATGGGCCAAGAGCGGCACCGCCACGGGCGAGATCGTCGACGTCGGCCGCGGCCTGCGCGCCGACTTCGAGGCGCTTGTCGCCGCCGGCGTCGAGCTCGACGGCACGATCGCGCTCGCCTCGTACGGAGGCGCATACCGCGGCGTGAAGGTCGCGATGGCGACCGAGTTCGGCTGCGCGGGCGCGCTCCTGTACAGCCCCAGCACGGAGGACGGGCCCGCGAAAGGCCCGACGTGGCCAGCCGGTCCGTGGAAGCCCGCGTACGATGCCCAGCGCGGCTCGATCCTGCCCTTGACCACCGCGCCCGGCGACCCTTCGACGCCCGGCTGGCCCTCGCCGCTCATCGGCCAGGCCCCCGAGCGCGCGCCGCTCACCGGCGCCGCCCTCGCCGCGCGCCTGCCCACGATCCCCGCGCTGCCCTTGGGCTCGGCCGATGCCCAGCTGCTTCTGAGTGCCCTCGCCGCGGGCCGCACGCCGCGGGTCACGCTCGAGCTCGACATGCGCGTCGAGAGGCGCGCGATCCACAACGTGATCGGCACGCTGCTGCCCACCACCGGCCCCGGCGGCGACTTCGTGATGGCGGGCACGCACCGCGACGCGTGGGTGCGCGGCGCTCAGGACTCGGGCTCGGGCGTCGTGTCGCTCTTGCGCGCCGCGCAGCGCCTCGGCGCGCGCTACCAAGACGGCTGGCGGCCCGAACACGAGCTGCGCCTTGCCTTCTGGGACGGCGAGGAGACCGGCCTGTTCGGCAGCACCGAATGGGCCGAGGCGCACGCAGGCGAGGTCCAGGCCCACTGCCTCGCGTACCTCAACGGCGACGCGTGCGTGTCGGGGCTCAACTTCCACGCCTCGGGCACGCCGGGCCTGCTTGGCATCTTGAGCGATGTCCTTGCCAAGCAGCCTGCCTTGCACCCCGTGCAGACCGAGGCCGGCCACGAGCCCAGCATCCTCGACCAGTGGAAGCCGCGCCTCGGGCTGCCCGGCTCGGGCTCGGACTACACCGTCTTTCTGCACCACTTCGGCATCCCGATCTTGGACTTCGGCTTCGGCGGCAACCCCGGCGGCGGCTACCACACAGCCGTCGACGACTTCGGCCTGATGGACCGCTACTTGGACCCCACCTGGCAAGGCCACGAGGCCGCCGGTCGCCTGTTCGCCGACCTGCTGGCCGAGTTCGCCACACGCGGACGCGCCAGTTTCGACGCACGTGAAGCCGTGGCCGAGCTCAAGCGCACGTTCGAGACCCTCAACGCGGACCAACCCGAGCTCGACCTCGCGCCGCTTCTCGACGCACTCGGCGAGCTTGGCAGCCAAGTCGACAAGGACCCCGCCGCCGGCGCGCACCTGTACGCGCGCCTCGCGCTCGAAAGTGGCCTGCCCGACCGGCCCTGGTACACCAATGCGCTCTGGGCTCCGGGTGCCGAGACGGGTTACGCGGCCGTGCTGCTACCCACAATCCTCGGCCATGAAAACCAGGCCGAGCGCATCGCCGAGCTCGCGTCCCACGTACGCGCCGCGCTGAAGTGACCGCGCGAGCGGCTACGGGAGCAGCAGAACTTCGACTGCGTTGGTGGTGCTGACGACGCGGTTGGTCTTCGGATCAATCAGCACTGCAGCGTGGTAGTAGATCGTCCCTATCAAGCTCGGAGCCTGACCTGCCGGCATCGAGAGACGCGCCTGAGCCTTCCCCGTTGCATCGAGATGCCCACGGCAGCCGCCGTATCCGGGTCGGTCGATCGCCGTCAGCATCATCTCGCTGTAGCTATCGTAGTTCAGCGGCACGCGCACGCTGTCCATCATCGTCCCCGGGAAGACCCCCGAGCTCGAACCAGCCACGATGTAGCGAAAGCCCGCAAATGACTTCCCCGCATCGATGCTAAGGATTTGCTCGCCACCTTCACTTGCCGAAAGGCTGATCGTGTCGGACACGATCTTTGGATCGAGAACCAAGTCTCCCGCGGCAGCGGCAACGAGGCCGCCTGCAAGGAGGCAAAACACAGCGCTAAGGAGGGGGAGCTTCATGAGCAAGTCGTCTCCTTCCAAGTCTAGAACAATGTTACAAAACCGAAAGAGTCGGATTTGCTATTTTCTATCCAGCACGCTCAGGGCTGCCTCGATAAGGCGCTCGACCGTCAGGGTCGAAGTGTCCGCATCCCGCGCGTAGGAACACGCATCCGGGGCCGTACTCGCGATCTTTTCCCCACGGCCGTACAGCTCGATTTCGGCGGCCGATGTCGGCGCGAAAAACGCCACGGTGGGCACTTTTCGGGCGGTCGCCATGTGCAGGGCCAAGCTGTCGGAGGTGATCAAGAGATCCAATCCGCTAATCAGACCTGCAAAATCTAGCAGTGGGTTGTCGCAGCCCGGATCGACCAGCAGAACCCCATCCGCCCCGCCCACGGCGGCCGCAAGGCGCTCATTGCGCTCGCGCTCCTCGGGCCCACCCAACAGGACAAACGTCGGACGCTGCCCGTCGGAAGCCTGCAGATGGAGGTCGAGCTGCCTCGCGAGCGCCACAACGCGCTCCTCGGGCAGCGCTTTGCTGCGCCAGCGCCCGCCCGCCCCGGTGTTCAGGCCGATCATCGACCCACTTCGAGACGCGAGCCGGGCCGCCGCCGAGGTGAGGACCTCGTCGTCCAAGCGCAGCAGCGGCTCCCCCATCGGGATGCCGAGCATCGCCGCGTAGATCTCGGGATGGCTCCGCGTATTGGCGATCTTGAGGCGATCCGCCTCGGCCTTGCCAAACGTCGACAACAGGCCCATGTCAAACCACGGCGCGGCAGCCTTTGTGTACGTGCGCTCGCCATCCGTATCAGCCGCCACGTAGGCACCGATCACGCGCGGCTCCACTTGCCCATCGGCCAGGGCCGTCGCCAGCGCACAGAGAGGCGGCTCGTCATCCAGCGAGAGGATGCGGTCGAAGCTGCCTGGCCCCAAGCGCTCGCCCAAGCCCGCGATCGCCTCATTGTCCTTGGGATCCACGGCCAAGAGGTCGGTGATCTCGGTCCCGACTAGGCCCTCCAGCAACGGGCGCGCCGCATGGGCGGTCACCCACGTGATGTCGAGGCCGGCGCCATGCACGGCGCGCAACCCAGGCAAAATCGAGGTGGTCCGCAGCACATCACCAAGAGCGCCGGTCTTGATGATGAGGATCCGGCTCCAGTTTTCGTCGTTGTCCACAGTGCGGCTAGTTTACCCGGCCCGATGAGACGCGGCCCGCAGCGCCTGCGGGAATCCCACGTGGCTCAGTCGGTCGCAGGCCTAGGACCCAGCAACTGCGACAGCAGCTTGCCGTACAGAGCCGGGCCGTCCGGCGCGCGCTCAAAGCCAGCGTCGCAGCCGACCTCTTGAGCCGTCCACGCCTGCACGCCCTCGAGCGCGGCGGGTGGCCTGCCCGGCGCTGTCAACCGCCGAATTCCGCGCCGCAAGACGTGCCCATCGGGCCCTTCAAGAAGAGTCCAGTTGTAGACCGCCGAGCCCTTGAACGCATCCACGATCGACGGCCGCGCATCCATTCGCGTCGCCGGCAGCGGCAACCCGAGGACCTCGATCAGGATCTGCGGCACATCCACCAAGCTGGCCATGCCTTCACTCCTCAAGCCCCCGAACAGGTCGGCTGGAAGTGCAAGACTCAGCGGCACGCGGAACCCAGAGTCGTTGTCGAGACCCAGCTTGCCGTCGCTCGCGAAGGCCGTCATCAAGATCAGACTTTCGGCGCGGCGCGCCTCGTCGAGCCCACCCGGCGCCTGCTCAAGGCGGCGCAAAAAGTCGCCAACTTTGCTGCCCCCGGGCCCCGCATCCGCGAAGTGAACCCAGACAAACGAGGGCCGGTCGACTTCCGTATTCCAGAGCTGCAACACGCGCGTGGCAAGCACTTCGGCGCCCTCAAGGTCCTCTTCGACCGTGCTGAATCCCTCAAGGCCCGTCGCGCTGATCAGCGGCTCTTCCAGAAATGCCGCGGTCGCGCTCCCCTCGGCAGCAAGCCCCATCGCCGTCGTCCATGTGCCGGCCGGCAGCCTCTGGCCGGCCGACTGCACGCCACTCATGAGCGGCAGCAGACCGGTGAACATGCTCGCGGCCGCAACGGAGCTCACCGTACTTGGCGTGTAGCTGTAGGCGATGCTGGTCGAGCGCTCGACGAGGCCCGCCACGAACGCGGCGGACAGATCGGGAGCGCCGGCATCGAGCGGCCAGCTGCCCGCCGTGATCACAAGCTCGTTCATCCAAACGGGCGCGGGCGTCTGCCCCATCGGCTGCCCCGGCCCAAGCACAAGCGGGAGGAAACCCGCCAACGGGATCAGCGCGAACAGCGCGACCAGCTTGAAAGCGAGCGGTTCAGTCAGTCGCATTCGATCGCCCTAGAGCTTCCCGCGAAGCGCCATCCAGCGAAGCTGCAGAACCGTCGCATACCCGCGGAACAGGATGCGCATGTTCAGGGTCGACTCGCCGCGGACGCGGTCGACAAACTCGATCGGCACCTCGCCGATTCCGATGCCCGCGCGAGCTGTTTTGAACAGCAGCTCTTGCACGATCGCGGGGCCCTTGGAGAACGTGTCCTCGACATGGATGGCGCGCAAAGTCGACGCGCGCCAGCAGCGGAAGCCCGAGTTGCAGTCGCGCACGCCCACACCCAAGAAGATGCGGATGTACATGTTCGCGGCCAAGGTGATCAGCTGCCGCACGAACCCGCGATCCGAATCGGCGCCGCCTTCGACCGCGCGCGAGCCCAGGACAAGACCCGTGCTGTCGCCATCGGAAGCCAAGCGCTCTAACATCGAGGGGATGAAGCGCGGGTGGTGGCTGAAGTCCGCATCCATCTCGATCACGATGTCGGCGCCCATGTCGAGCGCCTTCAAGAAACCCTCGCGCCCAGCCGCGCCGCGACCGCGATCGGTCGTGCGGTGCATCAGGTGCAGCCGCGGCTCCGTTTTGCCGGCCTCTTCAACGATGCGCCACGTTCCATCGGGCGAGTCGTCGTCCACGACCAGCACTTCCACGTTGGGGCCGAGAGCCAAGAGCTCCTTGGCGAGCTCACCAATGTTCTCCGCCTCGTCATAAGTCGGAACCGTGCAGACGACTTTCGGACTGGCGGGGGTCAGCATTTGGGGGAGGGCCGGAGCGGTGTGCAGAGGGAGGCGGGCTCGGCAAAAAAGTTAGACTAATCGGGCCCGATTGACAACCGCTCAAGCAGACTTTGCGCGATGGACGTTGCGAAGACTAGGGCTAGGCGAATGCGGTATCTCGCGATCGGCCTGATCGCGGCGATCGGGCTTCTGCTTGTGCACTCCGCTGCGCGCGTGGGACCCACCTTCGACGAGCACTTCTATATTGCGTCGGGGCTCTCCTATCTCGAGCACGGCAATTTCTCGCTCAACCGCGAGCACCCGCCGCTGCTGAAGTTGATGGCCGCCACGCCGATCTGGATTCTGTGGAAGGCCGGGCTCTTGCAGGTCAACTGGCCGGCGCATGCCGAGGCGATGGTGAACTTCCCCTCCGCGTTGCTCTTTCAACTGAACGGCGAGTCCTACGTGAAGCTGTTCTTCCTCGCGCGGCTGCCTTTCATCGGCTTGACGCTGCTGATGATCGTCGCGCTGTGGCGCAAGGCGCGCGCGGCCTTTGGCGACGAGGCGGGGATCGCTGTGATCCTGCTTGCCGGGTTCAACCCCAACACGCTCGCGAATGGGCACCTTGCCGCCCTCGACGGCGGAGTCACCGCGCTGATTCTGATCGCGGCACTCGCGTTTGCCGAGCTGCTCGAAAAGCCCACGTGGCGGGCGACGCTGATTGCTGGCCTCACCTTCGGCCTGGCGAATCTCGCGAAGTCGACGGCGCTCTTGCTGGGTCCAGCCATGGGCGCGCTGGCCCTGTTCGCGGCGCTCAAGACACGCTCGCTGCGCCCGCTTGGCCTGACCGTCGCGGCGTGGTTCGTGGGCCTCGGCCTGTTCTCGCTTGGGTACGGCTTCGAGGCCACGAGCCTCAACGACGCCTGGGGTGATGCCCGGTACGTCAGCGATACGGCGCCGAGTGAAGCCGACACCAGCGCGACCGAGTCCATGATCGCCGACGCCCGCGCCACGCTTCAAGATCAGGACGCCACGCACGAAGCCACCTACAAGCAGCTCGCCACGCTCGGCGACGCGCCGGGCCGCCTGCGCCGCGAGGCCGCCATGCTCGTCCTGACCGACCCGTCCGACCGCGACGCCTCCATGCGACTCGAGACTCTGAGTCAGCTCGCCGGACGCAGCTTCCCGAACCTGCCAACGTGGCGAGCGTGGTACCTCAGCAACCTTGGCGACAGCTGGGACAAGCGCGTCCTCACGCAACCGCTGCTGCGAAAGCTGGCGCAGGGAATCTTCGGCACAACGCACCCCATCCCGCTGCTGCCCGCGCTCGTGGGGCTGGACTATCAGCTCGAGCACGCAGCCGACGGCCACACCAGCTTCTACGCCGGCCATGTTGTTGTCTCGCCGGGTGACTTCGAAGACGGCAACCCCTATCCTGGGTATTACCCGCACGTCTTGCTTCTCAAGAACCCACTCCCGTTTCTCGCCCTGTGCGCTCTTGGCTTGGTCCTCGCGCTCACGCGGAAAACGAAGTGGCGCGTGTTCGACCTTGCCGTGCTCTTGGGGATTCCGGCGCTGCTCTTCTACACGTTCGCGACCAGCAACATGCTGATGGGCATGCGCTACATTCTGCCGGTGCTGCCGTTCCTGGCCCTGCTTGCGGCGTCCGTCGCGCAGCGCCTCCCAAGAACCACCCTGGTTCTGGCCACGCTGTCAGCGCTGCCCGCAGTCTTGAGCCACCCCCACGAGCTGATGTACTTCAACACGCTCGCCGGCGGCAACGACCTACGCACGGGCGGCCCCGCGACCACCATCGTGAGCGACGATTGGGGCCAAGGCGTGCGCCGCACGGGAGCCTTCTATCAGAGGAACAAGGACAAGCTCGCGGAACTCGGCGGCTTCTACTACACGCCTCTCACGCGCGGCAGTTTGCGCGCATATGGCCTCGAGGGCATCCCGCAACCAAGGCCGGGTGTCGAGGGCATCGTGGCCGTCCACGCGCTCGACTACTGGCGCGACGCGACCACCGACGAGCCGCCCATCCGGGTCTACGCGTGGCTCGATGCGTTCGAGCCCTTCGATGTGATCGACGACTCGGTCTACCTGTTCGACACGCGCCCGGGCGACCACCCAAAGCCAAAGTTAGACTAACGAGCAGTCGCGAAAATGGTCGCCCAAAAGCGCCCGGAAACCCCACCTCAAATCGCGCCCGTGTCGCCCAAAAGCGCCCGAAAACCCACCCGAAATCGCCCACTGCCGATCAGCGGCGGCCAAAAAGCCGTCCGCTGCATCGGCAGCGGTTGGGCCCGCCCGTCGGGCCCAACCTTAATCGCCAGTTAGATCCTCATAACCCGTATAGCCAAGCTTCGCAAACTCCGCCTCCGTCGCCGCATCCCCCACCTGACGCACATCGGGAATCTCCCCCATGCCGTCGATCGCGTTGCGCAGAATCTCGCCGAACTCCTCAACCACCGTGGCATACGCCGGATCCGCGATGTCCAAGTACTCGACCGTCGTGCGCTTGTCGTGGGGATAGCGAGCCAGCGTCTTCCGCTGCGTGAACCAAGGCGCGTCGGCGCGCCACTGCGCGTCCTCGCGGACAAAGGGTTCCGTGTCCGTGCGATACCAAAACCGATAGTCGCGCGTGCGCACGCTCATCGAGATCTTGCCCACACTCGACAGCGCGTAACCCGCGCTCGGCTTGGGTGCCAGTAGGCTCTTCCCGTCAAGCTGATACGGCTCAGGCAAGTCCATCAGCTGCAGGATCGTCGGCGTGATCTGAAGCATCTCAACGATCGAGTCGTCGATCCCGGGCTCGACGCCCTTGGCGCGCAGCATCAGCGGCACCCACTCGACACCTTCACTGATCGAGAGCCCGTGATCGAAGCGCGACCAGCTCTCGTACAGCTCCTCGCCGTGATCGGAACCGAAGATCACCGCGATCTCGTCGGCGTCGTCGCGCGCATTCACCTCGGCCATGAAGCGCCCAAACTGGCGATCCGCGCCGTGGATCTCGGCCTTGTACAGGTCCCACATGTGCTTGGACTCCTCTGCGTTCGGAAACGTCCGCGCCTCTTCCCATGCGTTGAAGGCGCGGTACTGAGGGAACTTCTCCAAAACCGGTCGCGTGGCGTAGTCCCAGTCCTGCGGGTCGGGACGGTGCTCGGCGTGCGGGTCCATCAAGTGAACCCACAAGAGGAAGGGCCCGTCTTGAGTCTGCAGCCACTCGATCGCGTGGTTCACGGTGTCGATGTCCCACAAGTACTGCTCCGTCTTGTCTTCCATGCCGCAATACTTCACGTCCCAGCCGTCGTGAAAGACGGTGCGCGGCTCGGGCTGCAGGACGCAGATGTTGGCGATAAAGCTGGCGGTCGTGATCTTGCGGCGGCGCGCAATCTCGGGCAGCGTGACCACGTTTTGAGCCAGCTCTCCACGTTGCGCGTGAATGCCGTGGCGCCGCGGGTGCAAGCCGGTGAAGACCGAACTAAGGGCCGGCACCGTCAGAGACGCCTGGGAGTAAGCGCGGTCGAAGACGCGCGCTTCCGAGGCGAAGGCGTCGATGTTGGGCGTGTTCTGCAGCGTGCTGCCGTAGACGCCGAGCTGATCCGCCCGCAACGTGTCGATGGTGAAGAGGATCACCTTGTCCATCACCGGCGCGTTTGTCTCTAAGGAAGAGCCCTGCGAGCCAGATGAGCCCGCATCGGATTCAACCGTGGGATCGGGCGCCTGTTCGCCACAGGCAACAAAGAGACTTGCCACCAAGGCAAGCAGAGAGGTGCGGGAGATGAGTTGGAGGGGCTTCATAGAGAGTGATTGATCCTCGAGTCGGAGCGGCCACTTATACTAGCACCCCATGTCGACCTCCCCCTGCGCGTTGTTCTGGCTCACCTCCCTCGCCCTCTTTGCAGGCTGCTCCGAGCCGGCGGCCCCTCCGCGCCCCAACGTGCTGTTGATTACGGTCGACAGCCTGCGCGCAGACCACCTCGGCTGCTATGGCTACGATCGGGAGACCACGCCCAATCTCGACCGACTTGCGACCGAGAGCGTTCTCTTCGAGCGCGCCTACTCGCACGCGCCCTTCACGGCACCGTCGCACGCGAGTCTCCTGACCTCGCTGCACCCGAAATCCCACGGCGTCTTTGCGTGGGCGGAAGAGCTCTCTCCCGGGGCGCGCAACTTGGCCGAGCGCTTCGAGCCGGCCGGCTACCGCACGGGCGCCTTCTACAACCACCCGGGGCTGCGCACGTCGAACGTCACGCGCGGTTTCGACGAAGTGCAAGAGCGCTACTTCGAAGAGGCGCCCAAGACCGCCGCCGCCTTCCTCGACTGGGTCGACGCCGACGCGCAGCCCTTTGTCTCGTGGGTCCACCTGTGGGATGTGCACCGTCCTTATGGGTACCGCGATTGGACGCCCGACTTCTACGCGGATCACATCGAGCGCGCGCCGGACGCCATGACGCTCGCCTATGCGGAAGACAAGTTCGGCTCCCCCGTCCCGCCCGCGACGATTGAGACCGGTCGCACCGAAGCCGCGTACAACCTCAACGTCGGTCGCCGCGAGACCCTCACGCGTCAGATTGGCGAAGAGCGCGCGACGGCGAACATGGACTTCATCCAGACGCGCTACGACGGCGGTGTGTGGTTCGCCGATCAGGGTCTCGGCCAGATCATCGACGGGCTGCGCGAGCGCGGGTTGCTCGACTCGACCATCCTTGTGATCACCGCGGACCACGGCGAGTCGCTGACCGAGCGCGACGCCTGCTACTTCACGCACGACCCGTTCCTTTATGAAGAGACGCTGCACGTCCCGCTGATTGTGCGCTTGCCCGGCGCCAAGTACGCGGGCACGCGCGTGAGCGAGCTCGCGCGATTGATCGACGTCGTGCCGACCCTGCACGAGCTGGCGGACGTGGCGCTAGTCGGCGACGAACAGGGCCACAGCCTGGTCCCGCAGATGGCGGGCCAGCCCTCCGAAGGCGCCGTGCTTCTGGCCGGGACAAGGACCAAAAACGCCAAGGAGACCGTCCAGCGCATCGAGCCAGGCCAACCCGGCTGGCTGGAACAACGCGTCGCGATTTCGGACGGGCACCACAAAGCGATTCACGATGTCGAGGCCGATGTGTGGCAGCTCTTCGATCTCGACGCCGACCCGGGCGAGGTCCACAACCTCGCCGTCGACCCGGCGTTCGCAAAACAGCTAGCCCATCTCCAGGCGATCGCCGAGAAGCTCTCGACGTCCTTGCCTGCCGCCGGCGACACGACAACTGCGCTTGCGGCGGATCTCGAGCAGCTCCTCATCAGCACGGGATATCTCGGCAACGAGTGACGAAGTCTCATCCCGTAGCCAAAACCCTGGCGCACGAGCCCGGCTAAGCGGGTAGAAATAGGAGCCCCATGTTGGAACCCGCCCCCACCGTGACCCCTGGTCCACGCTCCCTTATCGTTCTGCCGACCTACAACGAGGCCGAGAACGTCATCGCGATGGCGACCGAAGTGCTCGCCACCGCGCCCGGAATCGAGGTCTGCGTGGTCGACGACGGAAGCCCCGACGGCACCGGCGCGCTGGTCAAGAGCGCGATGGAGACGGAATCGCGCCTGCACCTGATCGAGCGCGCGGGCAAGCTCGGCCTCGGCACGGCATACCTGGCCGGCATGGCGTATGGGCTCGAGCGCGGCTTCCAGAACATCCTCACGATGGACTGCGACTTCAGCCACAAGCCCAGCTATCTGCCCGACCTGATCGCGGGCATGCAGAGGCACGACATGATGATCGGCTCGCGCTACATCCCCGGCGGCGGGATCGCGAACTGGCCGTTTCACCGGCGCTTTCTGTCCAGCTTCGCGAACCTGTACACACGTGTCTTGCTGCGGCTGCCCACCCACGACAACACGTCGGGTTTTCGCTGCTACAGCCGCGAGGTGCTCGAGACGATCGACACGGACGCGATCAAGAGCTCGGGATATTCGTTCTTGGAGGAGATGGTCTTCCGCGTGCACCGCGCGGGATTCCACGTCGGCGAGACGCCGATTTTGTTCGAGGACCGCGTGCTCGGCACATCCAAGATCGACCGCTCGGAGATCTTCCGAGCGGCCTTCCATGTGCTCGCAACGGCCTTGCGGCCGCCTCCGCGCGCGAAGCGTCGCTCAAGCTGAATCCTTCGCCGCCGGGCGCGTAGACTGAGGACATGAAGTTCCTCCTCGCCATCCTTGCGGCCCTTGCGCTGTTCGCAGCGCCCACTCCGGCCGCCACGCCCGCCGCCACGCCCGCGGTCGCGGCCCTTGGCGACTGCGCCACGTGCGGCAAGCACATCTACTTCGGCGAGCGCTGCGTGTCCTGCATCGTCGCCGCCAAGCGCGCCGCGCACAGCCACCCGTGCTCGGTCTGCGACAAGCCGATCCTTGTCGGCGAGCGCTGCGCTGCCTGTGCGATGGCAGCCGCGAAGCAAAAGCTCGCGCATCCGTGCGTCGATTGCGGCACCACGATCCACCTCGGTACGCGCTGCACAAGCTGTTCGGCCGCGCACTTCAAGCACGAGTTCCAAGGCGCCCTCGGTCGCGCGAAGGCTGCCGGCGCCGCGCTTGGCAAGGACGCACAGCTGCGGCTCGCCGCGCTGCTCGAGCCCTCGGAAGAGGCTCAAAAGGAGCACGCCAAGGCGATCGAGAAGGCCGAGTCCGGCTGGCTCGCGCGCACAAGCGCGTGGACGGCCGAGCTTGCTAAGGACGGCGGCTCGAAGGTCACCGCTGCGGCGGGCGGCCTCGACCGGCACGCGTCGGTCGCGCTCGGCGCCGCGCTCGAAGTGGCGGCCGCCGTCGAGAACAAAAAGCGCGACCTCGCCGAGTCCGCTTTCGACAGGGTCTTCTCGATCCCGGTCAAGACCGAGCTCGGCCTGACGAGCCTTGGCGACCTCGCCACCCAAAAGCTCGTCGCGAGCGTCCCGGCTGTGAAAGGCACCGACTTAGTCGAGGACCCCGCGGCGGTCTTGACGGCGCTGATTCTCGTCGACCCGATGGCGTTCTTGATGGACTTCGAGCTCGTCCCCGACGAGTCCGGTCCGCTCACGATCGTCGACGCCATCGCGAAGAAGAGCGCCTCGGATCCCGCCACCGCGCTCGCCTGCCTCACGCTGGTCGAGGCCACCCGCAAACTCCAACGCGGCGAAGATCTGACGCGCTCTTTGCGCGACATCAGCCGTGCGCTCGAGGTGCTCGCACCGGTGGAACAGGTGCTCGCACCAGCTAGGGCGTTATCCGCCTCCGATGACGAGTAGGAGCTCGAGTTTCTCGCCCGCAAGAACAAGCACGTCTTCGCCCACGGGTTGCCCCGCGCGCCAGACGCTTGGCAAGAGCCGCGCGTCCGCATCGAACACAAGCGCGGCCGCGGCCGGACGCTCTTTGACCAAGGCCTCGAGCACGGTCCTGCAGGTCGCCGGCAAGTCCAGCTGTACGCAGACGCCGCCGTCACCAAGCGCCTCGCCGAGCGCGCCAGTCGCCAACACCGTGACGTCGCCGCGCGCCTGAGGCTGCGCTGCCGCCTCGCTCGCAACGCTTATCGAGGCCGGCGCCGGCCTCGGCTTGCGCGCGCCTAAATCCAAGTCGGGCGCCGCCTCGCCCCGCGCTGCCAAGTAGCCGTCCAGCATGCCCGGCTGCGCCAGTGCCTCCTGCGCCCAAGCGGGCACCTTGAGCGCCCCGCGCCACTGAATCTCAAGTGCGCGCCGCGCCATCACAAGCTTGGCCCCCATCGCGACAAAACGCCGGCCCGCGCCCGCGCCGCGCTCGATGGCTGCGGGCGCGATCCAGTCCACAAGCGTGTCGAGCGCAAGCGCCCCATCGACCAACAAGCCCGCCGTCGAAAAGCTGCAGAAACCCACCGTATCCAGAGCCGCCGCCAGGTCCTCGTGCCAGGCCACAAGCTGCCCCTTACCCGCCGCCTCGCGCGGGTCGAGCGCGCGCGCTTCGATGCGCGTCCCATCCGGCAGCTCGACACAACCGTCCGACTCGCTCGCCCCACTTGGACGCGTCACCAAGAACGGGAAGCTGCGCATCGGATCGTTGCCAGCCGTAGCGATCACTTGCCCCAAGGTCGAAGCCAAGTCCGCCTCGGGCCGCGCGGACTGACCACCCGAGTCGAAGCTCTCGCCCAACAAACCCAAGCGTTCAGCCAAAGCCAAGCTGCCCATGGCCGGTAGCTGTTCGATCGCCGCCAGCATGCTCAGCAAAGAGCCAAACTCGACCTGCGGAAGCGCCGCATCTGGCTGAAGCCCGAGCTCGGTCGCGCGCGCCAAGAGCGCCAAGCACGCCCCCGCCTCGCGCGCGTCGAGCCCTTCGTGGTCGCACGCTGCAAGCAGCTGAAGCGCCGCGTCGAATGCGCCCTCGCCAGCAAACCCAAGGTTCGGCCCCAACGCGTACGTCGCGCCAAAGCGCGCCCCGCCGCGCCCGCCTCCCGGCCGCTCGAACACAAGCCCGCACGGCGTCGGGCACCCGCGGCACCCGTGGTGCGCGACCTCGGCCGCCGACGCATCGCGTGTCAGCGAGGCCGCTTCGTCAGAGCCTAGCCGCACCTGCCGATTGCGGCTCCACAGATCGCCGCGCGCCGCAAACGCCACGAACAGCTCGAGCGTCCCGCCACGCGCGCGCTCGCCAAGCCGCGGGCTCGCCTTCGTCGCCCGCGCAAGGGCGGCCGGAATCGGCGCCTCCGCTCGCGTTCCAAGCTCGGGCGCTTTCACCACCACGGCAGCCAAACCGAGCCGCGCCAAGACCGTGCCCAAACCACCTCTTCCGGTCGTCACGGCCACGTCGTCGCCCGTCACCAAGATCCCATACGGCACGCCGCGCCGCGCGCCAGGCCCGGCAGCGATCGCGGCCGTCTGCCACCCGCGCTTCTCCACCAAACTCGAGGCCACAAGCCGCTGCGCCAAGTTCCCAGGCAAGTCCGGCACCTTCACGAGCTTCGCGGCGATCCCGCCTGCGCCCGTGTCCGCTGGCTCAAGCTCCAACACAAACTCGCCCGCATCAAGTCCCGGCGCCGCGTCGATGCACAGCGCGACCACGGGCTCGTCCTCGCCAAACAGCCCCAGCAAAGCCCACGCCAGGCCGCCGCCCACCGCGCCCTCGGTGTACCCGCCGGTCAACGGCGAGCGCGCGCCGATGTGCACGCGCCCCGACGACGGCAGCCGCCGCCGCGTGGCTTCACCCAAGGCAAACACGAGCCGCGGGCTAGCAAGAGGCGCCTGAGGCTGCAGCCCAAGGCAGGTCGCACTGCCCCCCAGCGGCTGCAGCTCGCCTTCCAAAGCCCGCCACGAAAGCTTGCAAACCCCGCCCGCCTCGATGCGTATCTCGAGAACGCGCCCCTCTGCAGCGGCATCGCTTACCATGTGCGCCCCGATTGGACCGATTCCGTGAATGGATTCATCCCTACTAGGGTACCTGCCCAGCTCTCGACGCGAACCAACTTGAACACTTCGAACCTCAGCCTCGGCCGCCTGTTTGGCATCCCGATCTTCGTCCACACGACCACTCTGTGGTTCCTTTTGGCGATCGCCGTGTTGTCGAGCCTCGAGATGGCGATCGCGACCATCATCGTGCTCTCGATTGTGCTTCTGCACGAGCTCGGTCACAGCCTCGCGGCCCGGCACTACGGCATCGACGTCCTGAAGATCGCGATCTACCCATTTGGCGGCATGGCGCACATGGCGATGATCCCCGAGCGCCCGCGGCAAGAGCTCGTCGTCGCGCTCGCCGGCCCGCTGACCAACTTCGTTCTGGCCATCCCCGGCGTGGTGATTCTGGCCATCGCCGGCTTTGGCCGCACACAGCTTGCCGATGCCCCGATCGTCACGCTCGCGTGGTATTGGACCTGGGTCAACATCGTCCTCGGCGGTTTCAACCTGCTGCCCGCGTTCCCGATGGATGGCGGCCGCGTCCTCCGCGCGATGCTTGTCAACAAGCTCGGCTACCTAGGCGCCACCGAGATCGCCGTGCGCGTAGGCCGCTGGATCGCCGGCGGCATGCTCGTGTGGGCGATCATCGGCCCGGGCTTTGGCCTCGGCCTTTTCTTCGTAGCCGTCTTCGTCTGGCTGATGGGCACGCGCGAGCTCTTCGCCGTCCGCCTGCGCTACGGCACGCCGTTCGGCGGAGCCAACTTCGGCGGCTTCGGCGGCCAAGCCGCGCCCGGCGGCCAACCCGGCAACTTGAACGACCTCTTCGCGAACATGTTCTCCGGCCAAGCCCGCCCCGCCCAGCCCGAACCCCCGCGCGAGGCCGCACCCGGTCACGCCGACATCGTCGTCGAAAAGGAAGACAAACCCGCCGGCTTCAGCGAGAGCGAGATCCGCCGCCTCGAATCCTCGCACGGCCGCATGCCCCGCCGCCCGCGCTCGGAGTAGCGCTACAGCGCCTTGTCGAGCGCGGTCAGAAACGCGCGCGCGGACTCAGGCTCGGGCAGCTCGAACAGCTCGGCGAAGTGGGCGGCGAGACGCTCGGCAATGTCTTTGCGGACGGCGGTGCGCAGGCCGGCGCGGCCGGCGAAGTCCTTCAAGAGCGCGCGCTCGGGGGCGCCCAAGCGCGCGAGGCGCGCGGGTGTGAAGCTGTCGGCGTAGCTCTCGACGGCCTCTTGATCGATCTTGCGCCGCGGGCGGCGCGTCAGCCAGGTGCCCTCGGGGCGGTTGCGCTCGCGGGTGACCAGCGTGCCGGCCACCATGTCGCCGAGGCGGCGTGAGTCGGGATGCGCGAAGATCACCATCAGGCCGATCGGCAGCGGCAAGGGCAACAGCTCGATCGGCAGGAAGAGCGCGCGCAGGGCGTGCTGCGCCAGGCTCGCGGGCGCGCCCGAGCGGTCGATCACGGCCAGCGCGAGGTTGCGCTTGCCAATCGTCTCGCGGCGGCGCATGGCAAAGAAGATCTGCCACAGGGCCGGAATGGCGACGCCCGCACCAGCGATCACCGCGAACACAAAGTCGCTGATGTAGGTGGGATCGATCGCGCTGATGATGCCCGCGATCATCATGAGTACCATCACAACAATCAGGCACAGGCCAAGGTCCAGGGCGCCTGCGGCGGCGCGGCTGCCGAGCCCGGCGAGCTCGAGTTCGAGCCTCTGTCCCTCTTCGGTGTCGATCGAGTAGCTTGCCATGCGCTTCAGGGTAGCCGCACTGCGCGTGGATTGGGAGCACGGGTTGGCTATGCTCTTAGCAATGGGTACAGCTAAGGACTCGCACGAGAAGTCGCCGCTTCACGAACTGGATCGGCTGATGACGTCCGTTCGCCGCCGCGGGCTCAAGAAGCTCGCGAAGAAAGACGTGTTGGCGCTGCCTCAGATCTACCGGCGCGCGCATGCCGAGCTGGCGCTGCGGCGCTCGGAAGGCGAGCCCGAGGCGAGCTTGCGCGAGGCCGAGAGCACGCTCGCGCGCGCCCACGGCTTGCTGCATCGCGAAGCGAAGCTGGGCGATCGCGGGCCGCGACTTCAGCGGTTCCTTCGCTTCTTGTTCGCGGACTGCCCGCGGGCGCTGCGCACGGAGTGGCGCTTGTGCCTGTTCAGCCTAGTGATCGTCTATGGGCTGGCCGTGTTTGCATTCTTCATGGTGCAGCGCGACATGAGCCACGCGTACACGTTGCTGGATCCCGACATGGTGCGCAGCGAGATCAGCCAGCTAGAAGACCTGAACCCCGGCGAGGAGTTCCGCGGCAACTTCACGTTCGGCGTGGGCGAGTCGCCTCAGACCGCGGGTTTGATCATGGCGCACAACATGAGCGTCGGGATCCTGTTCTTCGCCGCGGGCTTGATGCCGCCGCTCTTCCTGTTTCTGATGGCCACAAACGGCCTGATGCTGGGCGTCTACACGTCCGTTGCCTATTCGCATGGGCAGGCTGGCGCGATCTCGTCGATCCTTTGGTGCCACGGTGTCATCGAAATCCAGGCGCTGGTCTTGGCCGGCTGCGCGGGGCTGATTCTGTTTCGCGGCTTCCTGCTACCCGGTCCCTACACGCGCGCGGAGTCCATGGCCCGCGGCGGCCGCCGCGCCTGGCTCCTGTTGGCACCGACCTTTCCCATGCTGTTTGTCGCCGGCACGATCGAGGGCTTCGTCAGCCCCCACGCGCCGCTTGCCGTACGCCTAACCGTCGCGATCAGCACCGGCCTGATGCTGATCGCCTGGGTCACCCTCGGCGGTCGCGATCAGAAGTCCACCCCCATCCTCGAACATGCCTAAGCCCACCGCGCCGCCCTTCGACACCACCGAACTTGAAGCGCTTGTCGGGCGCGAGGGTCGCCTCGGCGGCATCGGCCGCGCGAAGGTCACGGTCGTGCGCCGCCTGGGCGCGCAGCATGTCTCGACCTTGCACGTGACCTGCTCCGATGGGCTCGAGAAGAAGGCCACAAAATCCTACGTCGACACGGTCGTGCGCGACCTGACCAACGCGGGCGAGCGCGACTGGGCGCCCCTGCGCACCGCCAACCTCGGCGCGCGTTATGAGTGGGCCTCGGGCCCGGTCGCCTTTAGCCACTTCCGCGGCGAGGGCTCGTCGGCGGCGCTCATCAAGATCAACACGCACGTCGGAGTCGACCGAAGTGCGAGCCAGCCGACGTTTGGCTTCTTCGATCGCGGCGGCCGGCGCTCGGCGACCTGCGGCGCGCTCTCGATGCTGCTTGGCGGGCATGACGAGCCCTTCATCCACGAACTGGAAGAGCTGTTCGGCTCAGGCGGCATCGACCGCCTCGCGCTCTTGCGCGATCCCGCCGTGACGCCGCCCGACCTGGCGCCCTTGTTTGCCGCCGTCTTGCAGGGGCGCCTGCAAGCGCGCCGCGCCCTGCTCGACAACGTCGAGACCGCAAACGACGGCCTGCCTGGACCGGATCACCTGTTGATCGTCGCGTCGGTCACGATCAACCAAAAACAAAGCGATCACGAGCTCCTCATCGGCTTCTACGCTGGCGAGCGCAATCCCCAAGGCCGCCTCGTCATGACCTGGTGCGGCCTGCCCGACGACCCGCGCGAGCTTCACTACGAGTGCCACCACCACGGCGTCCATATCAGCGCCGCCGACCAAGGAACCCGCCCCGCGCGCGGCGCCTTCGACCACCGCAGCCTGATCGCGGATCGCTATCACGAGCGCGAGCCTCTGTCCCTCAACGACCAGGCCACCGCCGCGCTCGACGACCTGCACCAAAAGCTGAACGACCCTGCGCACCCGTGGACCGGCCTCGCGATCAAGGGCTCGGCCCTCGCCCTCGGCGAGCTGCTCCCTATCCCCGCGCTCTTGGCCCTCTTCGCGGGCGGCGCCCTCGAAGTCAACCACGCCTTCAAGCTGTCCCGCATCGCCCACGGCCACGCCAAGCCGCACGAGGTCGACGCCCTCTTGCACGACGCCGCGGACGACCTCGCCACCAGCAAGCCCGAAGAAGCACGCGCGACGCTCGAGGCAGCCATCACGCGCCTGCGCGGAATCGCCTAGCGCGGCGGAGCCGGGCCGCCGGATGCGACCACATGCGTCTCGAAGTCCGCGATGACCACGTCGAGCTGCCCCAAGGCTATGTCACCGCCCAGGCCGGCCAACGCAAAGTCCTGGAACCAACTCTCGTTCAGGCCCACGCGCAAAAAGCCCGCCCCGCTCGTCACACTCGGCAGGTCGAAGCTGCCACCGTGTTGCACGTAGGTTTTCGCCACCGGATGGAAGCCCTCCGCCCACGGCGCGTCGCCACCCTCGACAAACAAGGTGACCGAGAGCCCCAGCGCCTCAAGCTCAATCTGCCCGTCAAAGTAGCTGCCCGCAAGATCTACCTGCAAGCCCCCAGTCACGCGCCCCCACTCGCCAAGGTCGAAGTCGACCACACTCGCATCGTTGCCCGCGACAACGACGCGCTTCTCGGTCGAGATCATGCTGTTGCCACTCCACACCGCCGCGAACACAGTTCCCTCGGGCACGGACTCGAAGCGGAAGGCGCCGGCCTCGTCCACGGTCGTGTTCGCCTGCCAAACATCCTCCAGATCGTCACTGAGGAACGAGCGTCCGAAGAGCACTACGAAGACCCGCTCCGTGTCCTCAGCTCCCAAGACACGCCCACTCACACGATGGCCTTGGGCTAGCCGAAGCGTCAGCTCGCCGGCGTCAAGATCGAGCTCTTCGCGTGCAAGGCGAAGCTCCGGAAAACCCTCAGCCTCGATTCGAAGAGAGGCGCACTCGGCCCCGACCTCCAGCCCATCGACCGTCACCCCAAGCGGCGGCAGGATCGGTATCGAGAAGCGCCCATCCGCGCCCGTCTCCACGCTCTTTCCAAAAGCCGTGGTGATCGAATAGCTAGAGGGATCGCTGCCGCTCGCCTCCCGAACCCGGTTCACCGTGCGCACAACGGCGCCTTCGACCGGGTTCGAGCCCGCGTCGACCACGCGCCCACGCAAAACGTGCCCCTTCCCCAACTGGAAGAACACCTCGGCCTCGCGCTCAAACGAGTCGACCTCGAAAGTCCGCGAGTCGCCCGAGAAACCCACCGCAGAGACCACCAAACGGAAGCTCCCCCAACGCTGAAGCAAGAGCGGCACGTCGAACTCAGCAGCCCCGCGCGTGCCCTCGAACATGAACTTGCCCGTCCAGCTCGCCTTCATGCCGTCCGGGCCGCCCGGAAGGGGCTCGCCGATCGATTCGAGTCTCACTTCGAAGCTCTCTACGAACGCACCCACGTCGTCGGTGACATGTGCCGTCACATGCCCGAGGCTCGGCGGCGCACTCAACACAATGACGATCTCCTCGCCGGGTATTTCGTCGAAGGCACGCATGCACTCCGCCTGCGCGAAGGGAGCCCGCTCGGCCTGATGCACGTCGGTCACGATCACCAGACTCGCGGCGGAAGCGCAACGAGGGTCCTCCTCGAAGGCAAAGGCTCCCGCATCATCCGTTTGCACGCGCCCCACGCGTACGACACCGTCTTCCAGGCTCTCAAGGTTGACCTGGCCCGAGTAGATCTGCTCGGTCGTCACGCGCTCAGAAAGCACAAACAGGCCAAGCGAGCGGCCCGCCACCGGCTTCCCGGCAGGGGTCACGAGGCGCCCGTGCAAGCCCGGTGCCGCGCTCGATTTCGCCTCGGTCCTTTGTGCTTCAACCGCGCCCGCGCTAACACTCGCGCCGAGCTCCATCTCCCGAGCCGCGCCAGGACCTTGCTCATGTGCGTCGTCGCCTCCAGCCACATCCAAAGCGGCCTCTGCTGCTGCGCCACTCGCCGCAACATCAAGCGAAGGCGCACCGCGATCGTGGGTTACAAACAGAGTCGCCAAAACAGCCAACAGCACGCCACACGCAGTCAGAATCGTCTTCATCGAGAGAGCCCCTAGTCCAAGGGTCAGAGTCCGGGAAACGGAGGAAACCTGGATGAAGGGAGCGAGGCCAGCCAGCCATGCCGCGCGGCCGCCGGGCGTCTCGGCATCGAGCTCAAGCCGCAAAGCGGCCAGGCCACGCGCTAGCTGCGAGCGCACGGTCGCGCCAGGCATGCCCAGGCGCGCGGCGATCTCTTTCGGCTCGAGCTGATCAAAGAACCGCAGCATCAAGACCTGCCGCTGCTTCTCGGGCACACGCCGCAGAGCGCGCACGACCGTCTCTTGCCAATCGAGCCGCGCCTCGGTGTCGAGCGCATCTACGGCGCCTTCGCGCTGCGCCTCACTTGCAAAGCGCGTCTCGTGCTCGGTCCGCCGGCCACTTTTGCGCCGCCGCTCGAGCAAGAGCAAGCGCGCCACGCCCGCAAGGTAAGGCCGCAGAGCGCGAGGTCGCCGCTCTTTCGCAGCCACGGTCGCCCAGGTCTCCTGAGCAAGATCGTCGCCACCCGCGGCGTCCCCCACGAGCTGCGTCGCAAGCCGCTGCAGCCAATCAACATCGGCAAGCAGCTCGTCTCCGTCGGGCCAAAAGTCTGGAAGGGTTTTCTTCATCCACTCTCCTCCTGCCGGAGAGGAGGCCAGCGTTGCACACTTCTCAAAAAAACCATGCGTCCCGATGACTGGGACGTCCCCACTACTCGAAGGCCTTGGCGAGTTCGCCGAGGCCAATCACCCGCACGCGGCCGCGCTCGGCTCCTGCGATCAGGAGGTAGCCGCCTTCGCCCACGGCTGCCGCGACCGCCATGTTGTAAGGGACATCCCAGGGAGCCACGAGGCTCTTCGCCACCGGCCCTTCTTCGCGGGTGATCCCGAGCAGCCAAAGTGCCCCGCGAGACACGGCGCAAAGGTCATCGCGACCGTCGCCGTTCACATCCCCGACGCAAACCCAGAAGCTGCCGAAGCGCTCGTGATGCCGCAGCTCGCCGACGGTGGGCCCGCTCCAGCTCGAGAATTCGACCTGCGGAGTGAAGGACTCCGGCCGGGCACGCGCGTCCGCCGGGGCACTCAAGAGCACAAGCCGACCGGGTCGTGTCGCGCGATCGCCGTAGCTCGGATTGCTGTGGACGAGCTCGATCTGCCCGTCCCCGTCGAGGTCGCCACCCGCCCCAAGTTGCACGCCAAGGGGAAGCCTCCCGGGCCCCGTCATGGCCAGCGCGCCCAGCCCTCGGCAGCGCGCCACGTGCCCTTTCGCATCGAGCGAGAATAGCAGCGTGCCCACTTCGCGGTCCCGTGGGCCGAGCAGCATGAACGTGCTCATCACCAGCACTTCGCGGGTCCCATCGCCGTCCATGTCACCCAACATCCCGAGGGAGTCCCCGGCGCAGAACTTCTCCAGGGTCCGTGTCCCCCCGCGAGCCCACGCGCGCACGGGCGCGTCGGCCATCAAGTCCCACGACTCACGCAGACTGCCATCCGGCCCAAGACAGAGCACGAGCAACGCACCCGCGCGCTTCTCGGCGCCGTCCGTCAGGGGCGCCGAGACGAGCATGTCCGGCACACCGTCACCGTTCACATCGCCGAGCGCGACGAGCGCATTCCCCAGCGCACGCAGAGGGTTTGCGCGTGTCCCGAACGCGGCGGAACCCAGCCGATGCGCGGCTTTGGGCAGACCATTCGGCCCGGCCAGGACGATCCACACGGCGCCCGCGAGCTTTTCCGCTCCGGGAGTGCCGATGGCGTAATCCTCGGCTCCGTCCCCGTCGAGGTCGCCGAGCAAGACCAGTCCGCCGCAACTCTGGCGGTCGAGCCCTTCCTCGGGCTCGGCCTCCGGATACGCAAGCCGCCACAGGTCCAACATGCTGAAGCTGGCGCCCTTGGGGAGACCCTCAGAGCGCGCTGCGGGAAGCGGCACAAGCAGCTCGACTTCACGCACGAGATGCGCGGCCAGGGCGGAGGTCTTGGCATATGCCGCGACCTCACTCTGCGGTGCGACGAGCCCCATGTGGGGCCCGCTCGAGGCTTTGCGCGGCTTTTCCAGCAAGGACGCAATCGCGCGCAGACCTTGAGCGGCCTCCGTAAGCTCGTCAAGTCCCACGCGCGTGCCGGGAACCTCGACATCCGTGCCCATGGAGACAAGCTCGACCTCTCCCTCCGGAATGCCGCGCACGCGGTAGCGCACAAGAAAGGCCTCGTCGCCCAGAAGCGGATGCTCGCCCTCGTTGCCAGCACCAAGCGGCCCAAGGCGATCATCCGAGGTCGTCCGCGCAAAAACAACAAGGCGCTGGCCCACCGCGTAGTCGCCGAAACGCCCCGCGCAGGTCCAGCCCCCGAAGCGTGCGAGGACTAGGGTGTCCGCCTCGGTCTCGCCTGCGATCCACCGATCGGCACGCAGAGTGTACGTCTCTTCGCCCAAGTCGACGATCTCACCGGCGACGATCACGTCGGCGCGCACGATGACCTCGGACAGCGGCAAGGGGCGGTAGTCTAGGGGGGCGCCGCGGGCGGAGGAGACAAGCGTGAGAGCCCCGAAGAGGAGCCTAGCGATGGGATGCAGCATGGGCGCCACTCTGCCATGGGTGCGAACCGGCGGCAATGGTTGCGCGGCTACGAGCTACACGACAGCATCGAGCAGCCGGGCTCGTTGCGCGCCCAGGCGGGGCGGCGGGTGGCGAGGTGCTCTCGGCCGGGCTGCTCTTCGTAGGGGCGGCGCAGGGTGTCTTGCAGCTCGTGCAGCTTCGCGAAGTCGCCCGCTTCTGCGGCCTTGATCACGTTTTGCGCCAGCCAGTTGCGCAGGACGAAGCGCGGGTTGACTTGGTTCATGGCGGCGGCGCGGTCTTGGGCTGCGCGCTCGAAGTAGCGCTGCATCCACGCGCTGCAGGCGAGCCGGTGATCACTTGAAGCGGCCGGGCTGCCCTCGGCATCGCCATGCCAGGCGGCCTCGAAGGCGTGCAAGGCCCGGTCGGGAGCCGCGCAGCTGAGCTCGCGGAAAAACAGCGTCATGTCTGTCTCGTGGGCCGCAAGAAGTCCAAGCAGATCCTGCACGAGCTCCAAGTCAGCCTCGCGCCAGCCGCCGTCCAAACCCAGCTTCGCTGCCATCATCGCGTGCCAGCCCGCGGAGTAGTTCTTGCCGTAGTCATCAACAACGGCCTGCAGAGGTTCCGAGGAGCCAATCAGCGGATGGATCGCGTGCGCGAGGCGCACCAGGTTCCACAGCCCGATCTGGCTCTGCTTCGCAAACGCGTAACGGCGGCCGTGCGCGTCGGTGGTGTTCGGCGTCCAGTCGGGATCGTAGTCCTCGAGCCATCCATAAGGTCCGTAGTCGATCGTGTCGCCCAGGATCGACATGTTGTCCGTGTTCATCACACCGTGCACGAAACCGACGCGGCCCCAGTGCACCATCAGGTCGGCCGTGCGGCGCGCGACCTCGGCAAACCAGCTTGCGTACACGTCCGCGTCGATCTCGCCCGAGTCGGGCACGAGGCTCGCGAAGTGGTGGCGAATCGTGTGATCCGCAAGCTGCTTGAGGAGAGCGTGATCGCCGCGCGAGGTCGGCAGCTCGAACGAACCGAAGCGTACGAACGAGCGCGCGACGCGGCACACAACGGCGCCCGGCTCGAGCTGCGCGTTGCCGTCGTAGAACATGTCGCGCATGACGTCCTCGCCCGTGGTCGCGAGCGACAGCGCGCGCGTCGTGGGCACGCCCAAGTGGAACATCGCTTCGCTGCACAGGAACTCGCGCACGCTCGAACGCAGGACCGCCAACCCATCCGCCGAGCGCGAGAACGGCGTCGGCCCCGCGCCTTTTAACTGCAAGGTCCACGAGTCGCCGCCCGCGTCCCGCACCTCGCCCAAGTTGATCGCGCGCCCGTCGCCCAGCTGCCCGGCCCAGTTGCCAAACTGATGCCCGCCATACGCCATCGCGAACGGCTGCATCCCGGGCAAGACCTCGTTGCCGCTGACCATCGCAAGGAAGCGCGGGCTGGAGACCGCCGCTTCCGAGAGGCCCAGCAGCCCAGCAACCTCGCTCGAATGCGTCAGCAGCGCGGGCGCCGCCACGGAGCGCGGTTCGACCCACGAGAACGCCGCGCGCTCGACCGGCCGCGTGAGGTTCATCCGCTGCGGATCGGCCGGAAGCTCGTCGGTGAAGTGATTTTCGAAGTGGAGCTCGGCTAGATCGTCAATGAACATGGCGGGAGTCTAGCAATTCTAACGTTAACGTGAGTCTTGGAGTCATAAACCGGCCTCGAGGCCCTTCAGGCCCACAATCCCGCGAGCCTCAGCGGGTTTTACGCCTCGCGCCAGAAGGTCGCACGCTGCCTGAACAATCAAGAACCCACCCCATTGAAGGCCCTGCCGATCAGCGGCGGCCGAAGGCCGTCCGCTGCATCGGCAGTTGATGACTCGCTCCGCCGAGTCATCAATGTTTGTGTAAGTCTTTGTGCATCAGACGGCGGCTTTCTCGCAGTCGCTCAGATGCGGGCAGCCGGCGCAGGACCTCGGCCAGGGCTTCGTCCTGCTCGGCCTCGAGCTTGTGCGCGACGTGGTCGATCAACGCCGCGGGGAAGCCGCGCTCTTCGAAGAAGGCGCGGTCGTCAACAAGCGCTCTCGCGGCGGCGACGGCCGAGCCAGGCAGCTCGGCGAACTGGTCGAGGTCGGTGCTGGGCTTGGCCTCGAGGCCAGCCGCACGCGCGGCATCCTCGGGCGTTGCCGCCTCGGCGCACGTGGCGATCCCAGCCAAAAGCAGCTGCGGGAACGCGCTTCCATCGGGACTGCGGTACTCGACCGTGGCGCGCGCGAGCGACGTCGGATAGGCACCTGTCTCGGACGGATTCACGACTTGGTCGAGCCGCCGATCGACGGCGAAGTCAAGCGGCACGCGCACCAGGCTCGCGCGGTTTTGGTGGCCCCAGCAGATGCGCGTCGGCGCCTCTTGGCCGGGCACAAGCCGCAGGTAGCTCGCGGCCACTGTGCTGCCGAATGCCGTCAGCGCGGGCGCGCGTTGCAGCACGGATCCCACAAGCGCCAACGCCTCGTCCGACAGCTCGCCGTCTGCGCCTTTCATCACATTGACTCCGTCGCGGTGAATCGCGAGGTGCACGTGCATGCCGCTGCCGGCCATGCCCTCGTCGAGCTTCGGCAGGTACGTCACCGACGCGCCGTGACGGTTGGCAACCTCGCGCACAAGCCAACGCGCCACGCACAACCATGTGCCCAGATCCTCGATGCGCATGAGATCGAACTCGAGCTCGTGCTGCTCAACACGGCAGCCGTCGATCTCCGCCAGGTGCGACGGCAGCTGCCCGATGTAGCCGACCTCGCTGTGGCAGTACTTCACGTTGCCGGCGATCGCGCTCATGCAGCGCAAGACTTCATCGGCGAGTTCGCGCGAGTGCAGGTACGGACTCGATTGGTGGTAGTTGCTCTGCGCCTTGCCGGGAAAGCGCTCGTCGGTCGGGCGCGTGAACGCATAGAACTCGAGCTCGGCCAGCGCGTGCAACTCCGCGCCCGTGCGCTCGCCGAAGCGCGCCGCCGACGTCGCCAGAGTCGTGTCCGGAGTCGGCGCCGGGTTGCCGTGGCGATCGGCGAAGCGGCACACGATCTCGAGCTCGTCCGGCGCCCACGGATTCAGGTAAGCCCAGCGGTAAACCGGCAGCACGTACAGGTCACTCTCGCGCGTGTGAAACAGGCCGGGGAACAGGCTGGACCCATCGACGCGCTCGCCGGCGGACAAGACGCGCTCGAGATACGCGCGGTTGTTGATCGGCAGGCGCAGCTCCTTCAGCTTGCCATCGAGCGCGGAGTAGCGCAGGTTCAGAATGCGGATGCCGTCCTCCATGCAGAGGTCCACAAGGTCCTGGCGTTGCCAGTCCTCGGGGGCCTTCCCAAAGCGGCGGACGAGCGGGCGGATATCGGTGGCGAAGGGGCTGGGAGTTGCGCTCATGGTGGGCAGATCCTAGCACCGGATTCACATTAAGGATATTGAACTCGCCTTTCTGCCAAAACGATCACGATCACGACGTGATCGCCTCCACAGGCATGGGAAGGCCGATCGTGAGGCGCGCCTCCGCGGGTGTCGCGACCTCGCGGCCACAGCTGTGGGCGAAGCGCGCGAGCCGCTCGACAAGCCGCGGGTTCGAGGCCGGCTCGGTGCGTTTGGCATCGAACCACAGGTTGTCCTCGAGGCCCACGCGGACGTGGCCGCCCAGCTCGATCGCAAGGCGATTCATCGGCAGCTGGAAGCGGCCGATCCCCGCGGCCGCCCACGTAGCACCCGCCGGCAGCGCGGCGACCATCGCGCGCAGGTTGGACTCGGTGGCAGACAGCGTGCCGCGATTGCCCAGCAGCAAGTTCGTGTACACCGGCCTTGGCAGGATGTCCTTGCGCAAGAGGTAGCCGATCAGCTCGACCATGCCGAGCTCAAAGCACTCGAGCTCGGGCGTGATGCCCAGCTGCAGCATGCGCGCGGCAAGCGCCGCGATCATGTCGGGCGTGGTCACCGACGCCTGCGCGGGGAAGTTCAACGAGCCAAGCGTCAGCGACGCCATCTCGACCGCCGGCGTACCTGCCGGGTGCGGGCCGAGCGCGGCGGCGCGCTTCTCGAACTCGGGGAAGTCACGCCCGCTGGTCGACACGCACAAGATGATCTCGGGAGCGGCCGCGTGCACGCGCTGCAGGATCTCGGCGAAGACCTCGGGGCGCCACGTGGGCGCGCCGGTCTCGTCGCGCGCGTGCAGGTGCACAATGCTGGCGCCGGCGGACGCGCAGCGGCGCACGTCGGTGGCGATCTCGCGCGCGGTCAACGGAACAAACGCCGAGTCCTTGCGGCGCGGAATCATGCCGGTGATGGCGGCGTTGATGATCAGCTTTTGCATGTCACTTGTACTCGATGTTCTCTTTGGTGATGCGCGCCGGGACGCCCATCGCTTGCACGTGCGCGGGCAGGTCCTTCACGACCAGCGAGCCGGCTCCAACTAGACAGCCCGCGCCGATGTGGCGGCGCTCGATCACGGTTGCGCTCATGCCGATGTAGGTGCGCTGTTCGATGTGCACGAGGCCGGCCACGTTCGCGCGCGGCTGCAGCGTTACGCAGTCGTCGATGCGCGTGTGGTGGCCGACGGTCGCGCCGCGATTCAAGAAGACGTGCGCGCCCAACGTCGCGTGCGTCGAGACGATACAGCCGGGGCCGATGAAGCAGCCGGGGCCCAGAGTCGCGCGCCTCGAGACGCGTGCAAGCGGGTGGACGAGCGTCGCAAAACGAGCGCCATGGGACGCCGCCTCTTCAATGTACGACCAGCGGTTCGTGGTCGAGATGCCGGAGACGGCTAGATGGGTCTCGCAAAGCGCATCGAGCTCGTCGATCCACAGAATGGGCAGGCCTTCAAGTGTTTGCGAGCAGCGCTCGCGGTCCAGGTTCTCGATGAAAGCTGCGACCTCGAAGCCCGGGATCTCATCGATCAAATCGAAGAGCTCCTCGGCCAAGACGCCGGTGCCCAAGATGACAAGCGGTTGCATGGCGGGCTACCTTAGGCCCGGCGACGCGCGAGCCACAGGCCCAAAGCAAAGGGACTGAGCGATCTTGCCCTGTCCAAGTACTGTTTGCGATTCGCGGGGTCGCGCGCGGCGCACTTTTTCAGGGTCTTGGCGAACGCGCGCCGAGCCAATGGGACTAAGTCAGGCCGCTCGGCTTCAGCCCAACGCAGCGTCTTCTCGTGGAAAGCCAGGCGGCCCGGCCGCGTCGCGCGCTCGTTGTTGTGCAGCTGCTGTGGGTGCGTGCGATACAGAGTCAGCGGCGCGGGCAGCGCAAGCAAACGCGCGACGCAGGCGAGCCGCAGCCACAGGTCGCGATCGGATGCGCCGGTGACGGCCTCGTCGAAGACTTGGGTGCCGCCGGGCGACGCCGCGGCGAGCGCCGTGCGGCGAGCGACGACGCTGGAAGGCGTGGTGATCCAGTTGCGGTCCAGAAACGCTTGCTGCGTGCGCCTCATCGTACGCGGCAGTCCGCGAAAGCGCGGCTGCTTGGGCAGCGGCTGCAAGGCCGCGTCGGTGACGATGCGGTGCGTGAACGCGAGGCCCGCGTCGGGCGTGGCGTCGAGCGCCGCGACGCAGGCGGTCAAGTGGCCGGGTAGCCAAGCATCGTCTTGATCGAGGAAGGCGACCAGCTCGCCGGTGGCCGCGGCGAGGGCCGTGTTGCGCGAGCGCGCAGCGGCGCCGCCGCGCTCGGAATGAATGATCAGGTTTGCGCCGGGTGGCAGCTCGTAGCGCGCGACGAAATCGGTGCCCGACGCGTCGTCCACCACGATGACCTCGAGGTCTTGGTAGTCCTGGGCTGCAACGGAAGCCAGCGCCTGGTTCAAAAACTCGGGCTGCTGGTAAGCGATTGCGATGACGGAGAGGCGTGGCATGGGCTCGTTACAATGTGGGCCATGTCCACCCCGATACAACCCTCGGCCGACCTCGCGCGTGCCAAAACCGCTCTGCGCGAGCACTTTGGCCACGCAGGATTCCGTCCCCATCAGGAGGCAGCGATCGCCGCTGTTCTGGCGGGCCGCGACGTCCTTTGCACGATGCCCACCGGCGCCGGCAAGTCGCTTTTGTACCAGCTCCCCGCGGTGTGTCTTGACGGCCTCACACTTGTGATCAGCCCGCTGATCGCGCTGATGAAGGACCAGGTCGATGCGCTGCAGCGCAAAGGCATCCGCGCGCAGTTTGTGAACTCCAGCGTCGAGGCGCGCGAGCGCAAGGCCCGCTTGGACGCCGCCGTACGCGGCGAGTTGGACCTTCTGTTCATCACCCCCGAGCGCTTCCGTTCGCCCAGCTTCCAGGCGAGCGAAGGCAGCCTGCCGATCAGCCGCTTGGCCGTCGACGAGGCGCACTGCATCAGCCAGTGGGGCCACGACTTTCGGCCGGACTACTCACGCCTCGGACGCTATCGCGCACGCATCGGCAAGCCACCGACGATCGCCCTGACGGCGACCGCGACGCCGCGTGTTGCGGCGGACATCACGGCCGCGCTCGAGCTCGACGACCCGTTCCTCGTGCGCACGGGCATCGAGCGACCGAACCTGTTCTTGGGCTTTCGGCGCGTATTTATGGCCGAAGAAAAGCTACCGCATCTGGCCGCGCGCATCGCGCGATTGCGCGGGCCGGGCATCGTGTACTCGACCTTGATCCGCGACCTCGAGGAGCTGCACGACGAGCTGCGCCGGCGCGGCATCCCCAGCCTCGTCTACCACGGCAAACTGTCAAGCCGCGAGCGGCGCGCGATGCAAGAGCGCTTCATGGCGTCCAGCGAGGACGAGCCCGCGGTCGTCTTGGCGACGAACGCGTTCGGTATGGGCGTCGACAAGCCCGACATCCGCTTCGTCTTGCACGCGCAGGTGCCGCGCACGATCGAGGCGTGGACGCAAGAGGTCGGCCGCGCGGGCCGCGACGGCAAGCCCTCGTTCTGCGAGACGCTGTTCTTCGACGAGGACCTCGCCGTGCAGCGCGAGTTCGTCGGCTGGGCCAACCCGGATCGAGAGTTCGTGCTGCGCGTGTGGCACACGATCGAGATGTGGGGCGAGCGCGTCGCCACGAAGGAGTACGAGGACCTTGTCAAAGAGCTGCTCGTCAAGAACCGCCGCGACAACCGCGCGCGCATCGCGCTGAAGTGGCTCGAGGTCGTGGGCGCGCTGACCGGCAGCTTCGAGCGCCACGACATCCAAGTGAACCCGGCCTTCTTGCCGAGCGATCTGCCTGCCTACGTGGGTTCGCCCGAGAAGCTCGACGCCGACCTGCGCGGTCTTTTGGGCCTCGCGAGCCTCGCCGGTGAAGATGCGGGCTGCCGCCGCCAAGGGCTCAGTCGCCACTTCCAACTGGAAAACGAAGGCGCTTGCGGCGTGTGCGACGTTTGCCTCGAAGCCGGCGCCTGGCTCGACGAGCACATGCCCGCCATAGCCACGCCGCCGCAGCCCGAATCCGGCCCAGCCCCGCCCGCAGACTTCCCCTTCCAGCGCGGCGACTGGGTCCGCTACGGCCGGCGCGGCATGGGCCGCATCCTGTCGGTCGCAAGTCGCGGCAAGCGCTTCGAAGTCACCATCGAAGACGCCTCCAGCCTCAAGCGCCGCACGATCGACCCCTCCCGTGTCCCCCTCGAAGCGCTCGAATAGGGCCTCCTCATCCGGTTTATGGCGGCACGAGACCCGCGCCTAGTATCGCCGCAAGTCTCTTGGTGCCGTACACTTGGCGCGTGAGCCCGGATGCCGTTCTTGTCGCAGTCCTCGCCCTCGCCTCGTTGACGCTGGCCGTCAGTGGGCGTGCCAGTCTTGACGTGATCGGGCTGGGGCTCGTGCTGGGGCTCGTTGTCTTCGGCGTCCTCGATCTCGACACGGCGCTCGCCGGCTTCTCGAACCACGCTGTGATCACGCTCGCCGGCCTGTACGTTTTGGGCGAGGGGCTCGCGTCGACCGGCGCGCTGAACTTTGTCGCCCACCGCCTGACCGAAAAGCAAGGCGGCGATCCGTGGCGTGTCGTCGCGCTGCTCGCCGCTCTTGCCGCGCTGATCTCGGGCATCGCCAGCAACACGGCGGTTGTCTTAGTCTTCATCCCGCTCTCGATCGAGCTCGCGAAACGCCTGCGCATCAGCGTCACGCACATCCTGATGCCAATCGCGTTCGCGTCGATCTTGGGTGGCACGCTCACGCTCGTCGGCTCGACCACAAACCTGCTGACGAGCGGCGCCGGCGAGGCCTTCGGCAGCCAGCCGCTGGGGCTCTTCAGCATGACCCCCATCGCGCTCGTCCTGTGCGTGGTCCTGATCCCCACGACGCTGTTTCTCGCCAAGCGCCTCTTGCCCGCGCGCCACACCTTGACGGAGAGCCTCGCGTCGAGCCCCATGCGCGAGTTCGTGACCGAGATGCGCGTCGGCAAGGACTCGCCCCTCATCGGCCTGGCCCTCGCCTCGTGCTTCGACAAGGATCGCGTGCGCCCGCTGATGCTGGTCCGCGAAGGCCGCGTCCACTGGCCGCCGTTCACAAGTGAATCCGAGCCCATCCCCGAGGACGACACCAGCGCCACCCCGCTCGCCGCCGTCGAAGGCGACAGCATCATGTTGGCCGGCCGCGTCGATGAGCTGATCGAGCTGCAGTCCGAGCTCGACCTCGGCTTCCTCGGCGACACACGCTTCGACCCGCGCACGATGGAGCTCTTCGAGCTCGTCCTCGTCCCCACCTCATCCCTCATCGGCCTGCGCCTCGGCGACCTGCACCTGTGGCGCGACCTCGGCGTGCTTGTCGTCGCCGTCCTGCGCGGCGGCCACCACTTCCGCCAGCGCGCTGCCAACATGCGCCTGCGCCCCGGCGACGTCTTGCTTGTCTCCGGCCCGCCCGAGTCCGAGCCCAAGATCGAGCGCAGCCAAGACTTCTACCGCATCACCGGCGCCGCCGCCGAGCCCCAGCTTCGCTCGCACGCCCGCCGCGCCCTCTGGATCACCGCAGCCGTCGTCGCCGCGTTCTTCGCCGGCACGCTGCCCGCGCTCAAGCCCTTCCTCCCGATCCCGCTAGTCGCCATCGCCGGCGGGGTCGCGATGGTCGCAACGCGCTGCCTCAACACCCGCCGCGCCTACCGCTGCATCGGCTGGCCGATCCTGATCTTTGTCGTCGGAGCGCTCGCCCTCGGCGAAGCCATGCAAGCCACCGGCCTCTCCGCCGACCTCGCGCACGCCATCGTCTCGATCTTCGAGCCCCTCGGCCCGCGCGGCACGCTCGCCGGCCTCTTGCTCGCCGGCACGCTGCTCAACCAAGTCGTCTCCCCGTACGCCGTCTCGGTCCTGCTCGCCCCCGTCGCGATCTCCACCGCCCAATCGGTCGGCGCCCCCGTCGCGCCCTTCCTCCTGGCCGTCGCCTTCGCCGGCTCGAACGCCTTCGCAACGCCCCTCGGCCACCAAGTCAACCTGCTCGTCCTCGAGCCCGGCGGCTACCGCTACGCCGACTTCCTGAAGGTCGGCGTCCCGCTCACAATCCTCTATTGGCTTGTCGCGTCTGTCGGCCTTGGGCTGTACCTGTAGAGGTAAATCGGTGTCGGACGAAAAAGCGTGTAACACCTAAGCGGCCCGTCTCCATCATGGGTGGAATGGCGGACGAACGACTAGAGCTCTTGTACCAACACTTCGCCTTGCGAGGTGACGTGGCGGCTCTAGCCGAGGTGTTCGACCGTACGGCACCGGAGCTCCGGAATCTCGCGCGGCGCCTAGTCGGAGACGCGCACGCGGCTGAAGATCTGGTGCAAGAGACTTTTTTAACGGCTATCCAGCGGCCAGCCAGCTTCGACCCCCAGCGCAAGTTAGGTCCCTGGCTCGTGGGCATCCTGGTCAACCGGGCTCGCGAGGTTCGGCGCCAAGAGGCACGTGTCATCGAGCCCGAGCGCCTCGACGCGCAGGGCGTCTCCCCGCCTGACGTCGAGGCGGCCCGGCGCGAGCACCAAGACGCGGTCAACGCGGCCGTGCGGGAGCTGCCTGCGAGCCTGCGGGTCGTCGTCGAAGCCAAGCTAGCCGGGACCGATTCACGGAGCCTCGCAACACAGCTCGGGATCTCCTACGGAGCGGTGCGCGTGCGCCTCTCCCGCGGACTCGCGCGCCTGCGCCGCGTCCTGCCCGCTGGCCTCGCCTCGCTCTTCGCGATGGTCTTCCTCCATTCCCAAGGACTCGCAAGGGTGCGTGTCCGGGTCCTCGAATCGGCCGCGCAGCACCCCCTGGCTCACGGAGCGGGCGGGCTGGTCTCCGGCCTTGGAATCGGAAGTGTGATCCTGATGAAGAAACTCGTAGCCGTAGCCGGTGTGCTCTTGGTGGCCTTCGCTGGCGTCCTGTTTGTGCGTGGGCTCGAGCCGGAGCGCGAGTCCGTGACGCTGGACTCGACGAAGAGCTCCCCGCATGAAGTCGCATCGAGCGCCGAGCCCGCTCCGGTCAACCTGGGAGGCCCGAGAGCGGCTCCAGAGCTCGACGCCGAAGCCGCTCGCCCGAGCCGAGAAGCCGTTGCCCCGCAGCCGTCGCCGAGCATCGAGTCCAGCACCGTCACAGTCCAGGGACAGGTCGTCGACGAGAACGAACGGGTCCTCGTCGGGGCCACGGTGACACTCTCGGCGTACAAGGAGTGGGCACCTGGCGCGGAGGCCAAGCCACTCACCGGCAAGCTCGTCGGTTGGACGATCACGACCGACGCCGAGGGCCTCTTCCGCTTCGACGTGCCCGAGCCGACGAACGCGCGAACGAAGCTCACCATCGAGCCCGATGCCTTCCACGAGGCGTGGAGCCTGTTGTTCGGAAGCGGTCCACGCTACGGCGACCCGTCACTCACCGCTGGCGTCAAGGACGTGGGCCTCGTCCGGCTTGGTCCCTCGGGCGCCATTCACGGCACGGTCACGAACCCCAACGGCCAGCCGATTGTCGCTGCCAGGCTCTACCTCAGCACCAAGGGCTACGACACGCTGGGCCACGACACCGAGACCGACGCCAACGGCGATTGGACGATGCCCCACGTGACCCCGGGCATCTTCGGAGTCGCCGTCCGTGCGCCCGAGTTCGTCGGGGTGTTCCACCCGGGAATCGAGGTCGTCCGCAACCAGACCTCCGAGCCGGTCGCGATCGTCATGGAGCCCGCAGAGCGCTTCGAAGGACGCGTGCTCACACCAGGAGGCCAGCCCGTTGTCGGGGCCGAGGTCGTAGCTTCGCCACTGGACTCGGACACATCGGGAACGCGCTCGCCAGGGTACGCGCGCACCGAAGCGGACGGGCGTTTCACCGTCTTCCTCCAGCAGCCGGGCCTCCACGAGTTGACCGCAGAGCTCGAGGGATTCATCCGGCCCGCGTCCGCGCAGCCGAGCACAACCGTCGAGCCGGGCAACACCGACATCACGCTCACGCTCGAGGAGCTGCCCCCCGTCGCCTTCCGTGTTCTCGACGAGGCGACCGGCGAGCCTATTTCGTCCTTCGCACTGCGCATCGACGTCTCCCTTCCCGAGGATGCGAGCATGATGAGGTTCCGGTCCAGCGCCGAGCCGCGCATCGAAAAGCACCCCGGCGGCAAGGCCACAGCTGGCGCGCGCACCGGCGTCGACCGCGTGGTCGTCAGCGCACCGGCGTATCGCTCGACGAGCGGGCTCGTCACTCTCGACGCGCCTGTCAAAGGCAGTGACGGCGGCGCTACCATGACGGTGAGGCTCGCCCCACTGGACCCTGCGGTTCACGCTCCGAGGCTCGCCGGTCGCGTCCTCTCTTTGGGCGCGCCCGTAGCGAACGCTCGTGTCACGCTGCTGCCCGGCCGCTCACGAGGCTCTGCCTCTTCCGACGAACTCCCGTTCACGCTTGGCAACGGCACGCCTCTCACCACAGCGACCGATGTGGAGGGTCGCTTCACCTTCGAGGACGCTACACCAGGCACCTATAGCCTCCGAGTGCGAACCCCCGGAGGCCTCGGCGCGAAGCTCGACGACGTGCGTGGACCATGGAAGAGCGACGTTGATGTCGGCGACCTCCAGGTCGAGGCCACCGCCACCCTCCATGGCCGCGTGATCTTGCCCGCGGGGCTCCCGCCAAGTGGCCTCGCGGTCTTCCTGGACGGGGAGGCCTCGCCGATCAAGACGCTGGTCGACGAGCACGGCAAGTTCAGCCTCGAGGGCATCCTGCCCGGCAAGCACTGGCTCTTCTCGGGACGAATCATGGGCAAGCTCGACTGGGGAGATGGCCTTGCACTGGACCTCCGGCCGGGCGAGTCCCGCGAGCTCGAGCTCGACCTGACCGCGCTTGCGTTGCTCCACGTGAGCCTGACGCTCACCCTCGACGACAAGCCACTCACGGACGGCAAGGTCACGTTCCATGGCCTCGACGCCGGTGCATCGCCAAGCGCTCCTGAGAGCACCACCCTCGGTGACTTTTCGAGTGACGAGCTCGGCCACGTCGCCGGCTCGGTCCGCGCGCTCGGTCGAGTCTGGGTCGAGGTCGAGCTGTTTCGGCAGGGCACGCTGATCGCGCCCGACCCGCTCGAACTCGAGCGCGGCCACGACCTCACCACGCGGCTCGACCTCACAAAAAGCAGCCTGACACTAAGCCTGCCACCCAAGGTCCAAATGCCAAGCGCTGGCTTCCTGCGCATCGTCCTCAAGCCTCTGGACACCCCCGGCTCCGGCGCGCGGCTCGTCTCGCAGGTAGGCTCAAGCTCCACGCCGGGCACCTTCCGCTTTGACACGATCTCCGCAGGCCGCTTCCACCTAGCGTGGACCCTGACCGAGAAGCGCGACCGCTCGACCGACGACATCCTTGCCGGCATCCCGCCGTTCGCCGAGGTCGCGAGCGGAAGCCAGGACGTCACGATCGACGAGACGCCTACGACGATCCAACTTCAAGAGTGACGAACCCCCAGCGCTCCCAACGCTTCTCGATGAAGAGCACGCGGTAGTCGGCCGGCCTGTTGTCGACGGCCAGGGATGAAACCGCTGAGTCCGTGGCACCGTATGAAACCTTCCTAGTTCCCGAAGCCGCCTTCGCCGAAGAGGCTTGCCACCGTGCTGGCGTCGATCGCCTTCTGGTAGACACGGATGTCGTCGAGGCTACCCATGTAGAAGCGATTGGCGCCGCCCGATGTGTCCTCCGCGCCGATCAGGATCTTCGACGAGCCAAGGTCGGCGGCCAAGCTCGGTGCGGCCGAGGACGAGGCCAGCACGCCATCGACGTACAGAGTGACGTTGCTGCCAAACGCATCGGTCGACACGACGACCACCACGTTCGACCACAGCCCGGCGGTCAAGCTGACGCCAGCCTTGAAGGTTGCGGTCCCTCCCGCCGCCAAGGGCAGGACATACGTCGGCTCGAACGCGCCAGCACCGCCATCGAGGGAGAGACGATCCCCACCAGCGTGTCCCGCGAGGAAGCTCACGGGTTTGTTCGCGAGCGTCTTGACCCAGATCGAGTAGCTGTACGAAGTCCCAAGCGCCACGACCGGAGTCTCGATCCAAGGTGTGGTGATGTCACCCGTCCCGGTGTCGTTCGACTTCAAGAACATCGCACGATTGGCCAAGCTGAAGCGGTCGACCTCATCGTAGAAGGTGTTGAAGTCTGTACCCGTCCACGTCCCGCCGCTGTAGCTCGAGGCAATGCCATCGTTGTTGTTGCCCGAAGTGTCGACAAAGTTCTGCTCGAGCGGATAGTAGACAAGCTGACCGAGCCCCGGGTTGCCCGTGTCACCGGGAGGATCCAGGGGCGACGGATCCAAGCTGTCGTTCAAGCCATCGTCGTCGGTGTCCGCGTTGCGCGGGTCCGTCGCAAGCAGGCTCTCGTCGAAGTCGGTCAGGCCGTCGAGGTCTGTGTCGCTTGCGCTCGGATCCGGGTACACGTGGTAGGTAAACTGCACCAGCTCGTTTCCCTGGCTATCCAGGAAGATCACATCCCAACCGTCGTGAACCTCTTCGCCGTCGCCCAAGCCGTCGAGGTCGGTGTCGACGGCATCCTTCGACGTCCCCCAGGCCTCTTCCTCGCGATCGAACAGGCCGTCGCCATCGGTGTCAGAGAGGTACATCAGAGTCACGCGCTTGCCCGTCTCGAGCTTGATGTCGGCGAAGTCGGTGAGCGACAGAGGGCCGAAGTCCGAGCCGTTGCCAGCCACGGTCCAAAAGCCCAAGATCGAGTCGTTGTCCGCATCGATGAACGCCGTGCGGTCATCGATCGAGGTCAAGACCTGTTGACCCGTCTCCGCATCCGGCTCTGTGCCGAAGCTGAGCCCCACGACCTCGGTGAGTGCCGTTCCCAGCGCGACGCCCTTGGCCGAGCCGTCGGGATTGCGCTCGACGTTTGTCGCGATCGAGTAGCGCTCGACGCGGCCGTCGCCGAAGTCGATCACGATCAAACCGCAGCGCTCCAGCACGTCTTGGCCTGTCACCGCAAAGTTCTTCGTGGCAGTGCCCAACTCGTCGGTCTCGAACAACGAGTACGAGCCCACTTCGAAGAACAGGCTGGACGGGTTCTGCATGAGCGGCTGCATGGCCTGCCAGTTGACACTCCCGTTCTGCGCGATGAAGGTCGCTTCGCCACCGGGGGCCAAAACCAGCCCCTCTATGGGCAGGTCGCCGGGCGTCGGTGACAGCGTCCCAACAACCTGGAACGAGTTGGGATTCAACGGGTCTAGCCTAAACGCGATCACCTTCATGTCCTTCATCAGGAACGTGCGCTCGGACTGGTTGACAAACTTCAGCGCCTGCTGGATTTCGCCATCCTTGAACGTCAGCTGCTCGCCGGTCTCGAATGAGTTTGAGTAGGTCTGCTGGGTCTCTTGCACCGAGTTCTGGCTCCAACTTGAGGACGTCTCACGACTGAAGCTCTCCTTGAACTGCAGCTCGCCCGAGGTCTTCACGCTGGCCTTCGGTGGGAACAGTTTGGTCGAGACCTCTTGGCTGATTTTTTGGCTCGACTCGACAGCGAGTTTGGTCGAAACGGAGTCCGTTTGCGTCGTTGACTGCTGGTCGCGTTGCAAAGTCGAGCTCGCCGAGACGCTCTCTTGCGTCTGCGTCTTCTCGGCATTCAGAGTCAGCGACGGATCCCCGTTCAGCTCGAGCGCGAGCTGCGGCAGGTCGGCAATCCGCGGATTGAAGCCACCGCCTAAGATCTCCTCATAGTCGGTCAGGCCATCACCGTCGGTGTCAGCGAGCGTCGGCGAGGTGCCAGACAGGGACAGCTCTTGTCCATCGAACAGGGACGGGTTGGGTTGAGCCGTCCCGAGCGGTCCGCGCGCGTCGCCGTCGGTGTCGACGTCACTCGGATTCGATTTGTACATCGTCATCTCGGCCAGATCGCTAAGCGCGTCGCCGTCGGTGTCGGCGCGCGTGGGGTCAATGCGCGAGGCGAACTCGGTTGCATCGTCCAGGCCGTCGCCGTCGGTGTCGGCCGCATAGGGCGAAGAGGTGACGGTTTTTGTGATCAGCTGATCGTAGCCGTCGAGGTCCAGCGTGATCGTCCAGCCCTCTTCCTCCAGAGCATCGGGCAGGCCGTCGCCGTCCCAATCCGCAAGGCTTGCGTCAACCGTGACATCGCCCAGATTGAGGGTCTGATCCTCGACCACAAGCACGGTGGCTTGGTACACGGGATCGCCCCCGATTTTGACAGCCACGTCAACGAGGCCCGCGGGCACGTCCAAGTTGAAGAGCCCCGTGCTGCCGGTCACGACCTCGCCCAAGGAAGCGCCGCTTGGGTCGCAGGCCTTCGCCAGCGCGCCCGCCATCGGAGCACCGCTGGTGTCCACCACGCGGCCAGCTACGGACCCTGTGGCGGTGGTCCCGCCCGCGAGGGTGGTTGAGCTCCCGCCGGAGCATGCCGTGAGGATTAGGGACAAGAAGAGGAGTAACGGAACGCGAAGGGAGATCATTGGTGAAGCTCGCTGCTTGGGAAAAACGGGGGGCACAAGTCGCCATCCCCCCCCGCGTGGCCTGCGGCAGAGTTGTGCCAGGACTTTCCGATTTTCTGCACCGCGTGTGCGCTCGGGACCCCCGGACTAAGGCGTAGGATGCCTGTATGCAGTCGGAACAAAGCCTCCCGCTTCCCCGCGATCCACGCCGTCTCGCACTCGACGACGAGCTTGTGCAGGCCGCCTACGGCGATCTGCGTGGACTGGCTGACGTCGTTCTGCGCGATGAGCGCGCGGGGCATACGCTGCAGGCGACGGCGCTTGCGAACGAGGTCTGGCTGAAGCTTGGCCGGCAAGGGCACGCGCGGTATGGGTCGCATCAGCACTTCCTCGCCGTGGCGGCGCGAGCGATGCGACAGATCCTGGTCGACCATGCGCGCAAGCGTGCCGCGCTGTGCCGAGGCGGAGATGCGATCCGCGTCACGCTTGTGGAGGAAACCGCGCGCACGGCCCCAACGCACAATGAGCTCGATGTGCTTGCACTTGAAGAAGCGCTGGTTCGCTACGAGAAGCTCGACCCGCGCGGTGCCGAGATCATCGAGCTGCGCTTCTTCGGCGGCATGACCGAGGCTGAAGTCGCGAAGCACCTGAACCTGTCGCGGCGCACCGTCGCCCGCGAGTGGCGACTTGCCAAGGCTTGGCTTGCGGAAGCCCTCGACGAGTGACAAGCTCCGACGATCACGCCAAGATCAAGGCCCTGTTTCTCGACGCGCTGGAGCTTGACCTCGCCGATCGCGAAGCGCTTTTGAACGAGGCGCCACCCGCGATCGCCGAAGCGGCGCGTGCGCTACTCGAGCGCGATGAAGAAGGCGCGACCCCGTTCGAAGCTTCGATTGGCCGCGCCGCTGACGTGCTGCAATCCGCGCCCTCCGACACGCCCGAGCGCGTCGGCTCGTTCCGCATCGTGGAGCGCATCGGCGCAGGCGGCATGGGCGTCGTCTATGAAGCCGTCGAAGACGACACCGAACGCCACGTCGCGCTCAAGCTGCTCGCGCCGGGCCTGGTCGCGTGGAGTGGCCCCAAAGTCAAAGAGCGCTTCCGCCGCGAGATCATCGCGCTCAGCCGACTCGAACACCCCGGCATCGCGCGCATCTTGAGCCACGGCGAGCTCGGCGAAAGCGCGCGACCGTGGTTCGCGATGGAGCTCGTCCGCGGGCGCGATCTTGGCACCTATGTGAAGGAGGAGCAGCCGGCCCTCGCCGCGCGCGTGCGGCTCTTTCACGCGATCGCGGAGGCCGTCGCCCACGCTCATCAGCGAGGCATTGCGCACCGCGACCTTAAGCCTGAAAACATCCTCATCACAAGCGATGGCGAACCCAAGGTGCTCGACTTCGGCATCGCGCGCATGTTTGAGGACAATGGCGCAACGCGCCTGACGCTCGAGCGCACGGCGGCCTTTGTCGGCACGCTTGCCTACTTGCCGCCCGAGCGCCTCGACACGGGCGCCCCCACGAACCTCGGTTTGGACGGCCGACGCGGCGACGTGTACGCCCTCGGCTGCGTCTTCTGGGAGGCGCTCTTCGGCCGCCTGCCGCTGCCCCTCGAAGGCACGCCGCTGCCCGCCGCGCTGGAGATCCTGCGCACCGAGGAGATCCCGTCTCCGCGCAAGCTCAGCTACAAGACCGAGAGCGGCACCCGGTCCGGGCACCTGCCGCGCGACCTCGCCGTGATCCTCGAGACCTGCCTCGCGCGCGAGCCCGTGCGCCGCTACGCCGATGCCGGAGCGCTGGCCCTTGACCTTGAGCGCTTTGCTGCCAGCCGTCCGATTCATGCGCGCCCGCCGTCGGCAGGCTACCGCTCGCTCAAGTTCATCCGCCGCCACCGCGTACTTGTCGCCGCGACACTGCTTGTCTTCGCCAGCCTTACCGCCGGCATCGTCACCACGGCGCGCCAGGCCAAGCTCGCGAGCCAAGCCGAGCGCCGCGCGACCGCCGTGCGCGACTTCCTGCTCGACGACATGCTGCGCGGCGCGAATCCCTGGCGCTCGGGCCAGGTCAGGGTCGAGGACTTGCTGCGCCAAGCTGGAGCCAACATGGACAAGGCCTTTGCGGGCGACAGTCAAACCCTCGAGCTGATGCGTCTCGTGCTCGGTGAGACGTGGGCCGGGCTCGGCCGCAGCGCCGAGGCGCGCCCGTACCTCGAACAGGCCCTCAAGGTCGCGCGCAAGGATGCCAGCCCTGATCTTGAGGCGATCCTCGTGGTCCTCGCGACCCTTGATCTCGATGGTGAGCGCCCGAAGCTTGCCGCCCCTGTCGTCCACGAGCTCGAGGCGCTGAGCCCCGACTCGCAGCAAACGCTCTGGCTTGCCGGTCGCCTCGCTTCTGAGCAAGGTGCCTTTGAGATGGCCGATGCGAAGTTTGACGAAGTCGGCGCAAAGACCGGCGCCTTGCATGCCGCGCTCTTGAATTCAATCGCGCAGAACAAGCTCCGCCAAGGGCACTATCCCGCCGCTCTCGAGGCCATCTCGACTTGCCTCCTCGACACGGAAGAGCGCCTAGGATCCATGTCTCCAGAGCTCGCAATTCGACTCGCGACGCGTTCGCAGATCGAGATCGACACTGGCGAACTCGACGCGGCCCAAGCCGACCTCGATCGGGCCGTTGCCATCCTCACCGAGCAGCTCGGGGGGCACCATCCCGCGCTCTTGCCCCTGCGCCTCCAAGATGCGCAAATCGCATTCGTAGCCCAAGAGGATGAGCGCGCGTTTGGCCTCTTGCAAGCCATCCAAGACGACCTTCCGAGTCGCGCTCAAGCCCCGCTCCTCTGGGCCCGTCTGCTCTCGACTAGAGCCTCTTTGACGCTCTTCCAGGACAAGACCGACGAGGCGCTAGCCATGGCCAACGAGGCGATGGAGCTGGTCGAATCCGCGATTGGATCAGCCCATCCGCTCTTCGCGACGATGCTGCTCACGCGCGCGCCGATCTTCGAGTGGCGCGGAGACCTCCCCGCTGCGATCGAAGATCTCGAGCGCGCGTCGACTCTGTTTGCCAATCACGTCAGCCCGCTGCAGGCAGAATACGCCGAGACCGAGCTCACCTTAGGCTCGTTCCTGATGCGCGCCGGCCGCTTTGAAGAGTCCTTGCCCCACCTGCAGCATGCGGTCCAGCTGTTCGAGACGATCCGTGGCGCAGAAAACATGACGACTCTGTTCGCCAAGCACGAGCTGGCCCTCGGCTTGATCGAGGCGGGCACGCCGAGCGCTGGTCGTGACCTGCTGCGCGAACTCATCGAGGTTGGCAAGCGGCTCGGCGGAGCCAGCTTGATGGGCGTCGCAGAGAACCTCCAAACGCTCGGCTTTGCCGAGGCGCGGCTCGAAAACTTTGGCGCCGCGGTGGACGCCTACGAATCCGCGGCGCAGCTCTTCAGCGACCTGGGAGCACCGACCTCGCCGAACCTCGCGAAGCTCTACGCCTCGATGTCCAAAGCTCACTTGCAGCTCGAACACTTCTCCGATGCGCGTGCTGCCGCGACGCAGGCCCTGGAACTGTACAGCGCCATCATGGGTTCCGACTCCCCGAGCGCGGAACACGCCCGAGACCTGTTGACCGCGATCGACGCGGCCGCCAAGAACGCGAAACTCTAGCGTTCCGACTCGAGCTCAGCCCGCGCCGCGTCGATCACGCCTGTCGTCACCGGCAACTCGAAGCGCTGCTCGGCGGCGGCTCCGATGTCGATGAAGTAGCCCCCGTCGGCGAGGCGCAAGTATGCGTTCAGTGTCGTCGTGCGCCACGGCAGCTTGGCGCGCACGTCGACACGCACGCGACCCAACCACGGGGACGCGAACTTGACCTCGCGCGTGTCGAACACGAGCCTAGGAGCGCCTTCCATGTACTCCCACTCGTAGGGCCCGGCGCACGGCCGCAACAGGGCCACTGTCAGCGGCGCCAAATCGCCGAGGTCGAAGTCGCTCGGCAGGGCCAAGGTCACGATCGGCGCGGCCTTGAGAACGACCCTCAGGTTCGAAGTGTGGATCTGCACCTTCTGGTCGAGGTAGCCAGGCGCGCTGACCACGAGCTCGGTCGCCCCGACCTCCGGTAGGGCTATGTGATTCCAATCGGGTAGACCCTTGTGCCACGGGGACGGCACGCCGGTCGTGACGGACCAATAGCGCACGGATGGGATCGTGGCTCCCTCCACGTCCACGACCTCGAGCTCGACAAGCGAGAGTTGCTCCGCAGGATCGAGGTCCTGCATGCGCGGATCCCGCGTGACCTCTCCGGCGCGCACGACCAGGTCGTCCCACTCGCCAACCGTGATCGCGGGCTCGCCCGCTGTGACCCTCACGCGGTACACGCCCGACCGCAGCCCCCGCCAGACAACCTCTCCTTCGCGCCCCACGGTACCGAGCCACCAGTCCTCCACGCGATCGCCTCCCCCATCGGAATCCATCGGCGCAAAGTCGTCCCAAGTAGTCACGTCCACCGGCTGGATGAACGTCTCGAAGACCAGGCCCGAGAGTGCCTCATCAATCATCAGGTTCCCCTCGATGGCGCCGGCTTTTTCGAGCGTGAGCAAGACGCCCATGTCACCGGGAAGGACCGGCTGCCGAGTGCCCGCCATAAAGCCATCCGCCACGGCTTTCAGCGCGAGCTTCGGCTCGTCTCTCCCGACCTTGGCGAACAGCTCGAACGCGCCAGTCTCCGGGGTGGGCGCGCACTCTTGCCCCTCGAGCCCGCGCCAGCGAACCGCCTCCAGACCTCGCCGTAGAAACACCTCCTTGCGCAAGACCATGACGTCCGCGCCCGCGATCCCGCGCCCGGTCTGGTCCACGACCCGGCCCTCGGCCAAACTTGGCTGAGGCTCGAACACGACGTCACCCAAGTCGACCAAGCCGCCCAGAGGCTTCTTGGAGAGCCGCGTACGGTTCGTCAGCTTTCGCTCTTGGGGGCGATAGTGCACGAAGTCGAGCGCCAATCCCCACTCGCCCGGATAGGCGTTCAGGGACTTCGCCTCGGCGCGAAACTGGCCTTCGGAATTCGTCTGCACACGCGCACTGCCGGCTCGGAAAGAGACCTCCCCGACGATCTGCCACTCAACCTTGATCTTGGCGTCCCCCAGGATGGCGCCCGACCCACTGACCGCACGCCCCTCGAAGACGACGTCTAACACCACCGAATCCGAGCCCAAGTTCCCCTCTGCGCCGCTCGCCGGCGCGGGCTCGGGGGAGTCCACCTCGCTACGCGTGGCTCGCGAAGAGCCTTCACTCAATTTGTCGACGGGAGCGGCGGCTTTGCTTTCAACGGGTGCTTCGATGCCCGGCTCGACCGGCGCGACGTCCGAGCCACTGCCCGCCAAGAAGTACGCAAGTCCCAGAGCGATCAGAATCACGAGGGCGATCGGCGCGGACCTTTTCATGGGAGTCTCCTTGGTTCCCGGTGAGCTCGATCTTCATAGCGCGCGAAGGTCTGTGGGCTACTGTTAGGCCCCGAGGAATCGCGCGGAGAAAAGAACCGATTGTGGAGGAGGGTCTCGCGGATGCGCGCTACAGCATGCGCCGCTCTTGGAACCACGCCGACAACAGCGGGCCCGCCGTGCGTGTCGCTTCCAAGTTCAGGACACGCGCGCGCTTGGCGAGCTCGGTCAGGCCGGCGAGGCGCTCGTCCGCGAGGCGCACGGCAGCGGCGGCCTCGAGCTCGTGGCCGGGCTCGGGTTTTTCGCTGGCGAGGGCGACCAGATCGGGGTCGTCAAACGCGCAGAAGACGATGCGGTTTTTGCCCGAGTGGGCCAGCGCGAGCGCCTCGGCTTCGACGCCTAAGGGGTCGGCGACATCGGACAGGACGATCACCAGCGCGCGGCGGCGATGGCGTGCGTTCAGCTCGTCGAGTGCGTCTGCAAGCTGGCTCTCAGCTGCCGAAGCCTCGAGGCTGAACACGGCCTCTTTCAAGCGCAGAAGTTGGCGGCCGGAACGCGCCGGGGCGACGAACGACAGCACGCTTGAGTCATAGGCCAAGAGGCCCACGCGGTCGCCTTGGGAGAGGACCGCTGCGGCGAACTCGAGACCTGCGTCGAGCGCGTGGTCGAGCTTGGTCCACTCGGGGATCCCCGGCTCGACGATCGACGTGCCCATGCGCCGGCCGCAGTCGAACAGCAAGATGACCTCTTGGCCGCGCTCGGGCTCGTACTGGCGCACCATGGGTTTGCCGCGCCGCGCGTAGGCCTTCCAATCGATCGTGCGCGGCTCGTCGCCGGGCACGTAGTTGCGCAGGGACTCGAACTCGGTCTGCCCGCCGCGCGCGTGGCGCTGGCGCGTGACGCCAAGGTCCCACCAGCGCTGGCTGGCAACCAGCTGCAGCGTGCGTTTGAGGCCCGCCATCGCGGGCTCGACGCGCACCGTCTGCGCGCCCGTGAAGAACACCGAGCGGCGCGCGAGGCCCAAGGGGCCGCGGATGTGAATCGCCAAGGCGCCCAGCGCAAAGCGGCCGCGGCGGCGCGCGCGGTAGGGACGCGTGAAGTGGACGCGGATCAACTGCAAGGGCGCGGCGCTGCTGCTCTCGGTCACCGACGCGACGACGCCAAGTGGCAGCGGCGCGGCCTCTTGCTTCTGCTCCTCGCCAAACGGGAGCTTGGACAAGTCAACGCGCACGCCATCCGCGAACTCAAGCGCAGAGAGCGCGCGTGGCACGAAGTCGGGATCCAGCTTGTCCTCTTCCGTGAACGGGGCGAGCGCTTCGAAAGCCGGCGGAGCCGCTTCGTGCAGCTCGATCTCAAGCCGACCCGGGAAGTGTCTCGCAACGGCTGCACGTGGCGTGAAGCGCAGCTCGATGCGCCTCTCGAGAATCGACTCAAGGCCCACGACCGACGGCACCTCGCGCACGCAACCAAGCTCGCGCTCACTTGGCGTGCAGCGCTTGTCGTACACAACCGCGGCGAACACACCCAGCATCCACGCGACGGCAGCGGCGTGAAACCAGAGCGCACTGACTCCTAAGGCGCTCGCAAACGAGACGCCCAGAATTGCGATCAGAGGCCCCCCCGCAAAGAGGAGCGCGGCTCGCTTCGTTGGGATCAGCGCGGGACCTCCTCGCTGTCCAGGATGCCGCGCAAGACGGCGTCGGTCGTGCGGCCGACGATCTCTTCGGCGGGGTCGAGCGCAACGCGGTGGCGCAGAGCCGGCAGGAACACGGCCTTGATGTCGTCCGGAGTCACGAAGTCGCGGCTGTCCAAAGCGGCGTGCACCTTGGCGGCGCGCAGCACAAAGACACCCGCGCGCGGTGAGGCGCCCAAGACCAGCGATGGCGAGCGGCGCGTCGCGGTGAGCAGCCGAACGAGGTAGCCGTACAGCTCTTCGTGGACGTTGGTTTCGCTCTCGATCTCGGCGGCCAAGCCGGCTAGCTCTTCGGGGCTCGAGACAGGCGCGACACCCAGCTCTTCGGGGCTCGCGAACACCGAGCGCGCGTGCGCGGCGGCCAGCAGCGCGGCTTCGTCCGCAGGTGTTGGGTAGCCGATGCGCACCATGAATAGGAAGCGGTCCAACTGCGCCTCGGGCAAGGGGTACGTGCCCTCGTGCTCGACCGGGTTTTGCGTCGCGAACACCGTGAACGGGCGCGGCAGCGGGCGTGTCTCGCCGTCGGTGGTAACCGAGCGCTCTTGCATCGCCTCGAGAAGCGCAGCTTGCGTCTTTGCGGGCGCGCGGTTGATCTCGTCACACAGAAGGAACTGCGCGAAGATCGGTCCCGGGCGGAACTTGAAGTCGCCGGTCTCGGCGCGGAACACCGACGTGCCGGTGACGTCGGCCGGCATCAGGTCGGGCGTGAATTGGATGCGGCCGAACTGCCCGCCAAGCGCCGCGGCAAGCGTGCGCACAAGCAGAGTCTTCGCCACGCCGGGCGGGCCTTCCAAGAGGATGTGCCCGCCGGCAAGCAGCGCGATCAAAGAAGCGTGCACCTCGGCGTCGAGGCCCACCAGCACTTTTTGCGTGGCGGCAAGGAGGCGCGCCTCCAGATCGGCAGCGCGGGCGGGGAACAAAGAGTCAGTCATGGTTCAAACCGTCGGTTGGGGTCTCGAGCCACTCGGGGTGACCGGCGCGAGAGGCGATCCCGGCAAGCGCGCGCGCGCGCTGGCTGGGTGGAGGGCGGCGCGCGAGGCGCCGATCGAGCGGGAAGCTGCGCCGCGCGGAGAAGCTCCACGCCCAGAAGCACAGCCCAAGGATGATGGCGAGCGTCGCGGGCACGAGCGGCATCTTGAACAGGAGCCCGACCCAGGATTCCTCGTTGCCGAGCAGCATGGACGACTGATCGAAGAGCGGCCGCGCCGGCTTGTCTTGGCCTGCCTGCAGGTACTCGATGAGGCGCGTGAACAAGAGCGCGTTGTCGGCCTCGACCAAGAGCTCGTTCTCGAAGGAACGCGGGGCGCCCAAGGCGATCAAACGGCCCGCGCCCCACGGCGCAATGGCCACAGCGACGGGCACGCCACCCAGCTTGCTCACCGAGCCGGCCACCAGGGGGAACGACTCGACCTTGTTGGTCTGCTTGCGACCCAACGTTAGGAACCGCACGCTGTCGGTTTGAAGCGTGAGGTCTTCGCCCCCCGAAAAGCCGCCCGCAATCGGCGCACGCACTTGCCAGTCGCTTTCCCGGTCGCCAAGGCTCAAGTCCATGATGTCGTCGTCGACACCAAGACCATCCCACAAGAAGTTCAGGTCGTCCCAACTGGACACCGGCACCACGAGATCACCGCCGCCTTCAATGAAGACGGAGTACCACTCCGGCGAGAACGAGCCTTGCCCCTCTTCGCTGTCCTCATCAAGCTCGGGCAGACGCGGCAGAATCACGAGCCGCGCGTCCGACTCTGCCAGCTCTTTCGGGCTGCCCTCGAACTTGCCTGGATTGAAGCCGAGGTCCTGCAGAATCAAAGTCAGCGCGAGGTGTCCGCGCTCGGAAGTGTCCGTAACTCCTCCGTCTCCTTGAGCGCCTCCCTCGGCGAACATCGAAACGACAACGGCCGAGATGAAGAACAAAACAAGCGCGCCCGTGCAGCCAAGTTGCTTCATGCCACCCGCTCCGCGCAGAGGTTTGCGAGCTCGTCCACATCCGCCGCCGTGATCTCGATGCGCCCATACTCGAGCTCTTCGACGCGCGGAAGAAGCCGCGTTAGAAGCTCGACATCGGGCCCCTCGCCGCGTGTTCGCGCCAGCATTTCGCGGCATGTCCACGCGCGGCGGTACACAAGCTGGTTGCCGCGCCCCAGAGCCGTGACCAGCACCGCCCAAAACGCCCGCAGCGCCGCGTTCAAATCGCCCGCCGCTTGCGCCGCGCGCGCGGCCTCAAGCTGCTCGGCGATCAGCTTCGCGCGCAGCACCTTGTCGCTCTCCTCGCGTTTTGCTTTCGAGCTCGTGCTGCCCTTGAAGTACACCAAAAGCCCAACCACGACTGCGATCACCACCGCTCCAGCAACGATGTAGGGCATCGCGTCTAGGATGCCGGACCCGCTGAACGAATCCGAGCCGCCGGAGCTCGAGGATTCCGAGCCGCTGGAGTCGCGCGAGAAGAGGTCCTTCAACCACTTGAGCCAGCCCGGCTGGTCGCTCTCTGGCTTGTACAGATGCCGCAGCTCTTCGCGCGACTGCACGGCCTCGACCGCTTTTTGGACCCTCTCGGGAGTCACGCGCCCGCCCTGCATCATGAGCTGCGCCTCTTCAACTTCTGCAGAGCGAAGTGCAAGTCGACGCCCTCGAGGCGCGCGCGCTGATCGAAGTAAAACGACGCGAAGACCACGCCCGACAGTGCCGCGATCAGCGCTGTGAACACACCACCCAAGAGGCACACCGCAAGGTCCACAACACGGGTCGAAAGGCCGTAGTTCACCGCGAACGTCGTGCGCGCAATGGGATCATCCAACTGCCCAAGCGGCCCTTGCAAGAACAACGAGAGCAACACCAGCACCATGAACAGCCCCAGCCAGCGCCAGAAGCTGCCGGTCACCAGCGAGATGCTGCGCTTCATCGCATAGGGCACGCGCATCAGGGGCCCGCGCTCGGTCTCCAGCATGTAGATCACTGGCGCTAGCGCAAAGAGCCAGCTGACGATGAACGTCCCCACGAAGAACAGGCAGACCCCAAGGCCCGTCAGGGTCCCGGTCACAGCGCTCAGCAGCAAGATGCCCATGAACTCCAGCGGCCCGATCCCCAGCATGCGCCCCGCCGAGGTGTCGCCGCCGGCGACGTGCGCACCAAACACGCGCGCGGCGAGCGCACCCAAGAGGCTCGCCAGGACCGAGGTCACACCCACCTCGACAAGCGGCTCCCACGCCTCGCCCGAGAACGCCGGCTGCACCTGAAAGAACATCAAGATGCGCATCGGCACGCACAGGATCAAGCCCGCACCCATCAACAGGCCGAAGTGATCGCGCAAGACCTCAAACGCACGATCGAGCACACCGCCGACGGTGCGCGGCCCAAGCTCCTCGGCGCTCAGCGGCTTTGCCGCCCGCGCCGCTTGCCCAACCTGCCACCCGCGCTCGCGCGGGACCGCCACAAGGCGCTCGCGTTGCAGCTCACTCACGACGCGAGCCCTCGCTGCTTACAGGTTGCCGAGGTGAATCGCATCCGTCGGGCAGTTCCGCGCGCACGCATGATCGCGCGTGCACTCGTAGTTGGCGAGCTTACGCACGGTGGCCTTCTCGCCGCGTGCCCAAAAGGCGTCCGTCTCGCACACCATCTCGCACATCCCGCAGCCGATGCAGCGCTCTAGATTGATGCGCACGCTGACGTAGTCGCGCGGGCTCACCGGGCACGCAAGCCCAGGCACAAGCTCATCGGTCACAAGCTCGCGCGTCGCAGCGTTTGAGGTCAAGACCCGCCGCGCCTCTTCCTCGCCCAAAGCGATGACGCTCTTGACGTCGTCGAAGTCAAAGCGCGACAGGTGCCCGACCTTCGGCTGAATCAGCACCGTGCGATAGTCCGCGTGCATGTGAAGCATCTGCTCGACAACCACCTCTTCGGCGATCTCGAACGCGCGCATCATCGTGCTCGCCAAGCGGTTCTTGTAGTTCGGGTCCTTGAACGTCGCCTTCACCGTCAAGTCGACGGCGATGATCAGGTCGGGCGAGAGCGTCTTCGCGAACCGCAGCGGCAAGGGGTCGACGATGCCGCCGTCCATGTAGTGCTTCTCGTCGTGTTGGTACGGCTCAAAGATCCCAGGCAGCGAGCAAGACGCGTACACCGCATCCACCAGCGGCACGTCGTCAGCGCCGGGCGCGCCCCAGAAGACCGACCCGCCGGTCTCGAGGCAGACCGAGTTGCAGTAAAACGGCATCTCCAGGTCGCCCACCGCGCGATCGGGCAGGATCTCGCTCAGGTTCTCGCGGAACGTTTCGCCCGAGTACATCGAGGGTGCGCGCACACCCTTCAAGAGGAACTTCACGTAGTTCAACTTGAAGTAGTCACCCTTCTGCACTTTGGTGACGATCTCTTCGATCTCATCGTGGTCCGCACCGGACGCCGCAAGCCCGCCGACCAAGGAGCCGATGCTGGTCGCCACCAGCGCGTCGTACTCGATGCCGAGCTCTTTCATCGCGCGTAGCACACCGATGTGCGCCATGCCGCGCATGCCTCCGCCGCCAAGAACCAGCACGGTGCGCGGCCGCTTGCGATGCCCTTGTTTCTTCGCGATGCTCTCCATGCCCCCCATTACACGGACTCAAGCACGGGAAGTCCACGCGGCGTAGGGCGAGTCGAAGAGGCGCTCCGAACTTCTCGCTGTAAGATCGAGGCGCGCAGCCCGCTTGGAAATCCCGAAAGGGCCCAACACTTGCCAGACTGGCGCATTGAGACCTGTGCCATGGAAAACCCGCCCATCGAAGTCCGCATCGAAGACCTCCTGCAGCACGCCGGATTTGTCCGCAAGCTGGCCCTCAGCCTCGTCCGCGACGCAAACGCGGCCGAGGACTTGGTGCAGGACACCTGGCTCGCCGCGCTCAAGCGGCCGCCACGCGACGCCGGCAATCTGCGCGGCTGGCTCGCGCGCGTGGTCACGAACGTCGCGCGGCAGCGCGGCCGGCGTGAGGCGCCGCGCCGCGCGCGCGAGATCAGCACTCACGAAGAGCGCCCGACCGCGACGCCGGACGAGCTACTTGCCGCCGTCGACGCGCAGCGCGTGCTGGCCGAGCAGGTCCTCAATCTGGCCGAGCCCTACCGCAGCACCGTCGTCCAGCGCTATTGGCAGGGGCTCGACTCGACCCAGATCGCCGAGCTCGAGGGCATCACGCCCGGCGCGGCGCGCTGGCGACTCAAGCGTGGCCTCGACAAGCTGCGCGAACAGCTCGACGCCAAGCACGACGGCGACCGCGAAAGCTGGTGCCTCGCGCTCGGCCCGCTTGTCGCCTTGCGCCCGCCGGCGGCTGCCCTCGGCGCCAAAGCCGCGGCGGCCTTCTCGCTGCAGGGCCTCGCCAAGAGCGCGCCCTTTCAGCTCGCCGCGCTCCTCCTGCTCGTCTTCGCCGGCGCATGGGCTCTGTTCGCGTCAGGCACGCTCAACTCGCACCCGATCCGCCCAGCGCCCCTCCAACTGACCGACCGCGAAACGGCGAGCTCCGGCCCTCTCGCGGAGAGGATGGAGGTACCCCAAGCGCGCGTTGCCGAGGCCCCCCAACCGCCTACTGCCGAGCCCGACCTCACGCCACTCGGCCTCGTCGCCGCCACCCCGCCGCCGGCTCAACTGACAAGCGCGCAAGAGATCGCCTTCCGCATGTCTCCAGACATGCCGCTCCAAACCGCAAATCCCGAAGCCGGCGCGCTCTTCGGATCCGCCGTCGACTTGAGTGGCAACATAGCCTTGATCGGTGGCCGCTCGGGGCACGCATTCCTCTTCGACACGAAGCGGGGGCGCGAGCTCGCCACGCTGTCGTCCGAGTCCGGCAAGCTCGGCACCAACTTCGAAATCGAAGTCGCCATCGACGGGCAGCATGCTCTGGTGGGACCGATCCGGATGGGAACTTCTCCCTCGCTTCAGGCCAAAAAGGCGCTCTCCGCAAAGGCCCGGGACAAACTCAACGAACAGGTCGGTGTCGCCCTCTTCGACGTCAGCGATCCGAAGCGGCCAACAGAGACCGCGATCCTCTTCCCCGACGAGAAGCACGAACTTCCGAACTTCGGCGCCGCGATCGCCATCGATGGCAACACGGTCCTTGTCGGCGCCCCGGTCAACACCGGCAAGGGCAAGCGCGGCAGCGCGGCCTTCCTCTTCGACATCAGCGACCCAAAGCAGCCCAAACAGCTTGCCAAGCTCACCTCCGGCGCATCGAAGAAAGCCGATGCCACGGGCCGCTTCGGAGAGTCCGTCGCGCTCTCATCCGGCCTCGCTCTCGTTGGGTCACACCGCCTCGAGCGCGTGGGTGTCTTCGATGCGGCGACAGGCGAGCGGCTTGCGTCCCTGGCACCTAAGCAGCCTCAAGCCATGTCGGGCTTTGGCCAGTCGGTCGCGATCAGCGGTACGACCGCGATCGTCGGCGCGCAACTTCGCATAGGAGAGCCTCTCATGGCCCTCACGACCGCAGCCTATGTCTTCGACCTCAGCGATCCCGAGCACCCCGTCGAAGTCGCCCGCATCACAACCCCGATCGCAATCGGAGGCAACCAGCCCGATGGCCCCAAAGCGAAGCTCAACACCCCAGCGGTCTCGCTCGATGGCACGCTGCTTGTCGTCGGGGGCGGGCGCGATCTTGTGGTGCCGTACGACTTGAGCGACCCCGCAAGGCCGCGCGAACTCACTTACCTTCGCTCGCCCATTCGCGGAGAGTGTCAGTCCTTCGGCTCGCACCTCGCGATCGATGGCGACACGGTCGTGATCGGCGCGCAGACGGACGCAACCTTCAACCGCGACACAGGCGCCGTCTATGCCTTCGAAGTCCGGCGCGGCGCGCCTCGCTAGCTACTCGAGCCGCCGCGCTGGGCGCAGACCAATGCCCTCACCTGGCCCCCAAACTTGCACCCCAGCCCGGATCGCCGTGCGAGAGCCATTCGAGCGCGTCACGTAACTCCCGCCTCGAACCACGCGATCCTCACTCCCCGGGTCGCCTGCAGGCCGCACGGCTAGGCCCGTCCCCGGAAGGTGCTCGGCGTCATCGTAGATGTACAGAACATCCTGGCACCACTCATAGACGTTGCCGACCACATCGTGCAGCCCAAAGGCATTCGGCTCAAAGCTGCCGATTGGAGACATGGAGGCCCAGTGGTCATTCCACACCTCGGGCTTCTGATCCTTGAGGTCATCGCGAACGATCCCAGCTGCAAAGGCCGCTTGATCGAACAGATTGGCAAAGTCCACCAGCACCGTTGGGTCCTCGCCACTCGGCCAAGGCGTCCGTGTCCCTGCGCGCGCGCCGCACTCCCACTGCGCCTCGGTCGGCATCTGGAGACCCAATCGCGCCAGAAGCTCAGTCCCATCGAGCCAGTTGATGGGCTCGACGGGCAAGCTCCTATCGAGTGGCGGCGGGATGCGCAGCCCGGGCGGCGCAGTCAGCCGATCCATGCGCAGCTGCTGCCCCTTGCTGAGCTCGTACTTCGCAAGGAAGAAGGGATCGAGCTCGACCTCGAACGGCTCCTTCTCGAGATTCGGCGCCCCTGGGTACTCGATGCCGTCACTGCCAATCCTCGCCGTCCCACCCGGGATGAGAACAAGCACGATCCCGATCTCGGCACTCGGCACGCAACAGCCCTCAGCATCCCGCAAGGGAGCGGTGCCGGTGCCGACGACCAAGAACTCTTGCAGCGTGCTCTTCGGATCGCGACCAAGTGGCACGAGCCCGACCTGCGGCTCGATCAGGAGCCCTCTATATAAGGAGCTCGCGACTGGATCTGCGATCTCGGCGATCGCATCCGCCCACAAGCCCGCGCCGGTCACCCGGCTCTCCTCTTCGATGCTTTTGCAGAGCGCCATCCGCGCGCGCACGCCCGGCAAGCTGTCCGGCACCGAGTCGTTCTCTTGAAAGTCCAGCAGTGCCGCCTTCAGCTTGTCCAATCGAGGTCCTGCGTCTGCGTCCAGGCTCGTCGCAGCCACGACGATGGCCTCGGCCGCCTGCATCCACGCTTCGATCCGAGGCACCGTGGCAAGCCGGGCCGGCCAAAGCGTCCCCGCCTTGGCGCGCAGCTCGGCGAGCTCAATCCCGAGGGTCACCGCGCGGTGCTCGGCCAAGAGCGCCTTGGCATCGAGGTCCTTTTGCAGCAGCTTCTCGTTCGCCCGATCGAGGTAGCTCGCGGCCACGGCCACGACGACAAGAAGTCCGACGAGCATCCCCGCGGCGACCTTGAGCGCGCGCGCGTTGCGCTGGCAGAACTTGGCAGCGAGATAGAGCCGCGTCGGCGCGCGCGCAACGACAGGCTGGTGGCGCAACAAACGCTCGAGGTCGTTGCCAAGCGCGAGCGGCGACGGGTAGCGCTCGTCCCGTTCGGACGCGAGCGCAGTCATCACGATCCAGTCCAGTTCGCGCGAAAGGCCTGGTTTCACGCGACTCGGCCGTGGGGGCTGCGCACCTGCGATGCGCGCCCGTAACTCCTCGGCGCCCAGGCCACTGGCACTCTCCACGTGATACGGCCGCGCGCCCGTCACGAGCTCGTACAGAAGCACCCCCAGCGAATAGACATCGCTGCGCGCATCGATCTCGTCGTCGCCGACTCCGGCCTGCTCGGGGCTCATGTAGTCCGGCGTCCCCACGAACTCGTTTGCGAGCGTGAGCGTGATGGACTCGACCGGGTCTGGATGCACAGCGCGCGCCACGCCGAAGTCGATCACCCGCGGCCGCGCGACCCCACCTTCGGCGCTGACAAGCACGTTGCTGGGCTTCAGGTCGCGATGCAGGACGCCCTTGGTGTGAGCGTGCTCGACGGCGCGGCACACGTCGAGGAACAAGAAGAGGCGTGCGTCGAGCTCAAGCCCTTCGCCCTCGCAGAAGTCCGTAATCGGCACGCCGTCCACGTACTCCATCGCGAAGTAGGCCTGCCCGCGCTCGGTCGTCCCGGCATCAAACACGTGCGCAATGCCGGGGTGGCTCATCCGCGCGAGCGCTTGGCGTTCGCGCTGAAACCGCGACTGCACCTTGCGCGTGTCCATGCCCAACTTGATCACTTTCAAGGCCACGCGGCGCCGCACGGGCTCCGTCTGTTCGGCGAGGTACACCGTGCCCATGCCGCCCTCGCCAAGCACCTCGTGGATTTCAAAGTGCCCTACCCGCGTGGGGTGCCCCGCGCTCGCCGAGAGCGCCGGTGCCTCGAGGAAGTCGCCGGACCCAGAGCTGCTTGCCAAGAGCGAGCGCAGCTCGCTGCGCAGCTCGAGATCCCCTTCGGTTTGGCGCAGAAGCTCGGTCTCGCGCTCGGGGCCCTCGAGTTCCATGAGGACCAAGAACAGCTCGTACGCCCGCCGACCCAGATTGCGATCGCCCTCGGTCAACCGTCCGCCTCGCCGTCCAGATCGCGCCGCAACCAAGCGCGCGCATAGGCCCACTCGCGCTCGACCGTCGCGGCCGAGATGTCGAGCTCGCGCGCGCACTCGGCGATGCTCAGCCCGCCAAAAAAGCGCAGCACCGTGACCTCGCACGCTCGCGGCGCAATCGCCTCAAGCCGGCCCAGAGCGCCGTCTAAATCGACCAGGTTCACGCTGCCCATCGCCGGCTCGCAGGCAACATCCACCAGCGTCACGTTGGCCTTGCCGCCGCCCCGCTTCAGCCGTGTGCGCCGCCGCGCCTCGTCGACCAGGATGTTCCGCATCGCGCGTGCCGCCGCACCAAAGAAGTGCTCGCGGCTCTGCCAGCTGACCTCGTCTTTGCCGTTGCCCACGAGCCGCAGGAAGGCCTCGTTGACCAGCGCTGTCGCCTGAATCGTCTGGCCGGGCGGCAGGGCACGCATCCGGCTGCCCGCAAGCTGTCGCAGATCCGTGTAGACAAGGTGCCACAGAGATTCGGCGGCCGACGCGTCACCCGAGCACGCCGCTTCGAGCAGTTGGTCCACTTGGGGTTGATCGGGCATTTCCATGGTCGGTCTCTTGCGAAGAATCTACCCACCCTTGGGGACCCGCGTTTCCCCGTTTCCAAGAAGTGCGCAAGAGCGTGAATCCAGGCTTGGGCCGCCTCTCGAGAACGCCGATGAAATGACAAGCGATTTGGGTCGAGCGGCCGCACCCACCAAGAGAACCCACACCCGAGTGGTATCGGTGTCCTATAAGGAGTTCAATCCAAGGAGCCCAAGGCCCAGGAACAATCCATGCTGCTAGATAAGAACATCGTGCTCGCCGCCGGCCTCCGCCTCCCGCAGGTGAAGGCGGGTGGCGCCTATATGAAGGAAGAGGCCGCGCACATGGGCACTGCCGTGACGCGCGAGCTGCTTGCGCGCACCGAGCTGGACCCATCGATCTTCGACGAGGTCGTCTGTGGGTCCATCGGCCCGCCGCACGACCAGGCGAACATCGCGCGCGTGATCGCTCTGCGCGCCGGCATCCCGCGCCAGATCCCCGCGTACACGGTCGCGCGCAACTGCGCCAGCGGCATGCAGGCGGTGACCTCGGCGGCCACGCAGATCGTGGCCGGCCAAGGCGAGACGTATCTGGCGATTGGCGTCGAGCACATGAGCGGCTACCCGCTGCTCTTCAACCGCAAAGCCACCAGCTTCTTTGCGAAGCTCGCGACCGCGCGCAGCACGGGCGCGAAGCTGAAGGCGATCGCAAGCTGGCGACCCGCGATGCTGGCGCCGCGCATCTCACTCTTGGAAGGGCTCGTGGATCCCGTCACCGACATGATCATGGGCAGCACGGCCGAGCTGATCGCGCGCGACTTTGGCATCACGCGCGAAGAGTGCGACCTGTTCGCCGCCGAGAGCCACAACCGCGCACAAGTGGCGCGCGAAGCCGGCCGGTTGAACGACGAGATCATGCCGTACTTGCCCCTTGGAGCCTCGTCGCGCGCGAAGGCGCTGATCGCCGATGACGGCATCCGCGACGGGCAGAGCCCCGAAGCGCTGGCCCGCCTGCGGCCCTACTTCGAGAAGCCCGACGGCATCGTCACGGTCGGCAACGCCTGCGGCATCACCGACGGCGCAGTCGCGCTTGTCATCACCACCGCCGAGCGCGCCGGCGAGCTGGGCCTGCGCCCGCTCGCGCGCATCCGCTCGTTTGCGTACACGGGCTGCGACCCGAAGCGCATGGGTCTCGGCCCGGTGTCCGCCGTCGCCAAGTGCCTCGATGCGGGCCGCGCCACGTTGAACGACGTCGGCATCGTCGAGCTGAACGAAGCCTTCGCTGCGCAGGTGATCGGCTGCCGGCGCGCGATGGCGTCGAAGAGCTACTGCGAAGAACACCTCGGTCGCTTGAGCGCGCTCGGCGACCTCGACCCGAAGAAGCTGAACCCCAACGGCGGCGCGATCGCGATCGGCCACCCGGTCGGTGCCACCGCCGCGCGCCTGCTTCTGACCACAGCACTCCAGCTCGAGTCCAAGGACCTCGAGCTCGGCCTCGCCACCCTTTGCATCGGCGGCGGCCAAGGTGGCGCCGTCCTTCTCGAGAGGTGCTCCGCATGAACACGCCTATGAATGACCCCGCCCTCGAGACCGACGCCCTCGCCGGCGTGCCCGGCCCGGCCAACGCGCCCGAGCCCGGCGCCTGCGTGCGCTACGAACACCCCGAGCCCGGCCTCGTGCGGCTCGTGCTCGACCCGCCGCACAGAAGCATGCCCGTCTTCGACGTGCCGCTCCTTCGCGACCTTAGCGCCGCGGTCGATCGCGTCGCCAAGGAAGGCAGCTTGAAGGGGCTTGTCATCTGCGGCCGCGATCCCTTGACGTTTGCGGCCGGCGCCGACCTCGACGCCGTGGGCCAGCTCGAGACGCCCGAGGGCGTCGCGCGGTACATCGCCTTTGGGCAGCAGCTCTTCCAGCGCATCCACAAGCTGTCGCGCTCGGGCGGAGGCAACCTGATGGTCGTCGCCGCCGTGGGTGGTGCGGTGCCCGGCGGGGCGTACGAGATCTCGCTCGCGTGTGATCGCATCGTGCTGGTCGACGACGACAAGTCCCGCGTTGGCCTGCCCGAAGTCAAGTTAGGCATCGTTCCCGGTTGGGGCGGCTGCGCGCGTCTGCCGCGCCGCATCGGCGTGCCGATGGCGCTCGACGTCATCTTGAACGGCAAGCTGGTGCGCGCCAAGAAGGCGAAGAAGCTCGGCATGGTCGACCGCCTGACGAAGGTCGAGTACCTCGAGCGCGTCGCCGCGGACATCGCCATGGGCCGCATGGACTGCAAGCGCAAGTCGCGCGGCAAGTCCAAGTGGCTGGTCGACAAGAACCCGCTCGCGCTCAGCCTGATTGGGCGCACGGCGGCGAAGGGTGTGCACAAGGCGACCGGCGGTCACTACCCCGCGCCGCGTGTTGCGATGGAGCTCGTCTTGGCCTCGCCGCGCGAGTCCCTGAATGAAGCGCTGGACGCCGAGCGGCGCGTGAACTCGACGCTAGCCACGAACCCGATCACAAAGGCGCTGATTGGCATCTTCCACATGTCTGAGGCGGCCAAGGGCCTGGCCAAGGACGCGGACGGCAAGAAGCCGGCGCGCTTCGAGCGCGGCGCGGTCATCGGCGCGGGCGTCATGGGTGGCGCGATCGCCAGCCTGTCGGCCGAGCGCGGTTTCGAGATGCGCCTGCGCGACCTCTCGCGCGATGCGCTTGACGATGCGGTGCGCGCGCACCAGAAAGAGATCACGAAGAAGCGCCGCCGCCGGCGCCTGCAAGGCCACCAAGCGGACGGTGCGCTCGACCGGCTCGAGGTCACGACCGAAGCCATCGGCTTTGGCAAGTGCCAGTTTGTCGTCGAGGCCGTGGCCGAGGTCCTGAAGGTCAAACACGCGGTCTTTGGCGAACTCGCCGAGATGCTGCCCGACGACGCGATCTTGGCCACGAACACCTCGTCGCTGTCGGTCAGCGAAATCGCCGCCGGCATCCCGAACCCCGGGCGCGTCGTAGGCATGCACTTCTTCAATCCCGTGCGCCGGATGCCACTCGTCGAGATCGTGCGCGGGGCCGAGACAACGGACGACACGATCCAGCGCACGGCGCGGCTCGCGCTCGACCTGGGCAAGACGCCGGTTGTTGTGCGCGACGTGCCCGGCTTTTTGGTCAACCGCCTTTTGGCTCCCTACCTCGACGAAGCGCTGTGCCTGGTTGAAGAGGGCGCCGCGCCCGAGCGCATCGACCGCGCGCTGAAGTCGTTCGGCATGCCAATGGGTCCGTGCGAGTTGATCGACGAGGTCGGCCTCGACATCGCGTCCCACGCGGGCGCGTCGATGGAGAAGGGCTACGGCGCGCGCATGACCGCGAACCGCTTCCTTCAGCCGCTTCTAGAAGGCGGCGACCTGGGCAAGAAGACCGGCACCGGCATCTACCGCTATGAATCGAAGAGCGGCCGCCCGCGCATCGTGGGCTTGAACCCGAAGCTGCCAGCCGCGGCCTCAACCAGCGCGATCGCGCTGACGACGGCCGAGATCGCCGACCGCTGCGTGCTGGCCATGGTCAACGAAGGCGCGCGCGCGATGGAAGAGCTTGTCGCGCGCACCGCCGGCGAGTTCGACTTGGCCACGATCTTTGGCATGGGCTTCGCGCCGTTCCGCGGTGGCCTCTTGGCCTACGCCGACGAGCGCGGCGCCGCCGCCTTGATCCTGCGCCTCGAGGCTCTTGCCGCCACAGTCCAAGGGCGCCCCGGCGGCCCCGAGCGCTTCGAGCCCGCGCCGATCCTCCACCACCTCGCCCAAACCGGCGAGTCGTTCCACACGGTCTTCGCCGCCGCGAAGTCCTAAGACAACCCCAGACCTAACGGGGCCCGCGCGCCCCCATCCCATGACGCAAGCCAGTGCACAGGCTGCTGCCACCGGCAGCGGCCTTGTCCGCGCGCTCTTCCTTGGCGCCGCCAAGAAGTCCGCGTTCCTGCCCTTCCCCGCACCCGACGCCGAGACCAAGGAGACCACCGACGAGGTCTTCGAGATGGTCAGCTCGTGGGCTGACGAGGCGCTTGACCCCGCCGCGATTGACAGCGCCGCCGAGATCCCGAAAGAGGTCCTCGACGGCTTGGCCGAGCTCGGTCTCTTGGGACTGATCGTGCCCGAGGAGTACGGCGGCGCCGGTATGGGCCAATACGCCTATTCGCGGCTGATGGAGGCCGTTGCGCACCGCTGCGCCTCGACCGTCACCGTGATCGGCGGGCACATGGGGCTGGCGATGAAACCCGTGCTTCTGTTTGGCACGGACGAGCAAAAGCAGCGTTGGCTGCCGCGCTTTGCGGCGGGCGAGGTCCTTGGGTCCTTCGCGCTGACGGAAGCCGGCGCGGGCAGCGACGCGGGCAACCAAATGGCCCACGCGGACGAGCAGCCCGACGGCAGCTTCAAGCTGAGCGGCACGAAGGTCATGATCACGAACGCGGGCTTCGCGGGCGTGTTCGCGGTCTTCGCGCGCACCGTCGATCCCGAGGCGCCGAATGCGCCGCTTGCCGAGCGCCCGATCTCGTGCTTCTACGTCGACGCGAAGGCGCCCGGTGTCACGGTTGCGCCGGAAGAGAACAAGATGGGCCTCAAGGGCAGCTCGACCTGCGAGGTCGCGTTCGACGAGGTGATCGTCCCCGCAAACGACTTGATCGGCCCGCGTGGCGGCGGCTTCAAGGTTGCGCTCAACACCCTGAACACCGGCCGCCACGGGCTTGCCGCATGTTGCATCGGCCAGGCGAAGCTGGCCTCGGAGCTCGCCTTTGCGCAAGCCAAAGAGCGCGTGCAGTTCGGCCAGCCGATCGCGAAGTTCGGCCTGATCCAAGAGATGCTCGCCGGCATGCACGCGGACATCTACGCGATGGAGGCGGGCACGCACCTCGCGGCCGGCCTGATCGACCGCGGTGAAGACGACTACCTGCTGGAGTCCGCCGCGTGCAAGATCTTCGCGACCGAGCGCCTGTGGACGCTCGCGAACGACGCGCTGCAGGTCGCTGGCGGGATGGGCTTCATGAAGGAGTATCCGTTCGAGCGCATCGTCCGCGACGCGCGCATCAACTTGATCTTCGAGGGCACGAACCAGATCCTGCGCACGCTGGTCGCGGGCCAGGGGTTGCGCCCGTTCCTGAAGGACTCGGCCGAAGAGCTCGGGCCCGACGAGCTCGCCACGGCCGGCGACTTTGCGCCCGCGCTGCACGACTCGGCGACACGCGCCCTCAAGCTCGCCGCCGAGCTAGGCAAGCGCACCCGCGCCCGCGCCGCGGCTGGCCTGCGCGACCTCTTGCGCGATCAGCCCGCGATGGCGCGCTTGTCCGAAGCTGCGACTGCGCTGTACACGGCCCTGGCCGTCCTCAGCCGCGCAACCACCGAGCTGGGCGCCGGGGCAAGCGACCCCGAAGCCCTCGCCGACGTCGCCAACCTAGCGGTCCGCCGACGCTGCGCAGGCGCCGCTGAGGCCCTCGCGCGCTTCGACGACCCCGATACGGCGCTCGAACACCGCATCGTCGAGCGCGCCACGGCCTAGCCGAGCCTTCCGCAAGTCGAATCGCAGCTGTAAGGTGCCTTGCGCCTTGCGGCTGCGATTCTCATTCAGCCCGGGGAAGAAGCCGCGCCCCCCCACCGTCGAACACACTTCGACCCCGCCTCCCCACATCCCCGAGCCGCCATGCACTCGAGCCTTCTTGCCGTCCTCGCGACGGCGCTTCTCCTCCCCGCCGTCCCCGCCACGACCATCACAGCGGCCGCGCCTCTGACGCAAGATCCGGCGGCAGAGGCTCCTGACCTGACGACCTTGTACCAAGGCTTCTGCGCCGACGAGGACTTCGACGGGCTTGTCGCGCTGTGGCAGAAGAACAAGACCCGCGTGCTGGGCACGATCGACCGCGACCTGGAGGGCAGCCTGGCTCTGTGGGAGTCCGTCCAAGGTGGGAGCACGGAAGAGGTACCGCTGCCCGACGACGCAAAGGCAGCGATCGACGCGCTGCACGCCCGTGCGTTATTTGGAGCGCGCGCCGCGAGCGCCGCCTTCGACCGCCCGATCTTCCTCGACTACGCGTCTTCGTTCGTGGGCTGGAGCACCAAGCAGAAGCGCGCGTTCCGCGAAGGCCAAGCCGCCTTCGGCCGCGCCGTCGGCGGACTGCGCACCGACGACCATGCCGCCGCGCTCGAAGGCGGGCAGCAGTGCTTCGATCTAGCCCTGCCGCTGGGCGACTGGTGGGGCACCGCGATGGGCCTCGGCGCCAAGGGCCGCGCGCTGCTCGCGATGGACCGCAAGGAAGAGGCGCTCGCCGCGCTCTCTCAAGCGCGCCTCTTGAACCACGAGCTCGGCCTCGAACAAGCGGAAGCGCGCAACCTCACCGACATGCTCGACGTCCTCGAAGACCTCGAATACTGGCCCCGCGCCCTCGCCGTCTGCAACGACCTAATGGCCATGCTGGGCGACGCCGGCAGCGACATGTTCGGCGACCGCAAGAAGGCCATCGAGGCCCACCTGTAGGTCTGAGTCGCACTCACTTCTTCACTCGCGCTCAAGCCAAGTGCCGCACACTCCCAGGCAGTTGGGGAGTGTGCGGCACTTGGCTTAGTGCAGAAGCAAAGAAGCGAGTCGGACTCCGGATTACGGGAACGACTTGAAGCCGACGATCACCCACTGATCGAGGTCCGAGCTAAACACCCACTTCGCAACCAGCGGGTCCTGCTTGGTTGTGTGCTTGCTGAGCACCGCGGTCATGCTGACCGCCGTCCCACCGCCCGGGATTGCGAGCGGCGGTTGCCGCGCCTCGTCCTCGCCCGTCACGACCGTCTGCACGATCTTCGGGTGGTTGCCCAGCCAGCCATGCTTCTTGCCGTACTTCCCAACCATGCCGACCATGTCCTCCTTGGTCGTCGGCTTGAAGAACCGCTCGAGCTCGCCCATGCTCGACGTATCCCACGCGGTCGCGAACTCCAGCGCACGGTCCCCCAAAGGCGACGGGCACAAGCGCAAGTTGTACATGTACCAGCGGTCGCGCGACGGCTCGAACTGCCAGCTAGCCGTACCCCAACCTTCGAGGTCCTCGCCGCCTTTGCCGAGCCCTTCGAACGAGAACGCAATCTCGGCCAGCTCGGGCGCATCGGCTGTGCCCTTCGTCAGTTTGTGAGTCTCCTTCAGCACGGCCGGGAACCCGCCTGACCAACCGCGGTGCTTCTGAATCAAGCCAAGCGTCTCGGCAAAAGCCTCCGCCTTCTTCGGGTGGTACTTCCCCGATAAGGCCTCGAGGTCACCGCCCTGCCAATTCTCGACGAAGCTCGCCGTGACCTTGTCGAAGTCCGGCTCGGCCCCCGTCAAGAACCCAAACCAGCCCTGCACGTAGCCAAGGCCGCCAAGGACGACCAGCACCAAGAGAACCGCTGCCGTGTACGCCGGCACCTTCGTCGTCGCCTCGTGCGGATGCCGCTCGCGGATCGAGCGGTGCGCCGCCAGATGCTCCTCCACGTCGGCAGTCACCTCGCCGCCGCACTCTTTGCAGGGGTAGACCTTGGTGTCGCTAGGAACTTTGTAGGTATGGCCACACGCGGCGCAATGCGCCACGAACTTCGAGTCGGACATGGGGGTCTCCGGCAAGGAAGATGCTCGAGTCGGGGAGGGTGGAGCCAGCGCGGGCCCTCGAGCGAGGTCCATACCAGCCACTCCCTTTATAGGACTTCAAGCGCGCGCTCCCTAGGCCCGTTCCCAAGACTCGCGCAGGCGGCTAACCGTGGTTCCAGTTCTCAGGGTCGTTGCTATCACCCGGCGACAGCCCCAGCTCGTCGCCCTCAAGCCCCACGCCCAGCCCCAAGACCGTGCGATTTGCATAGTTGAAGTTGCTCGTGACCTGGTTCAGCTCGAGCACTTTCCCGTCGTCCCAGCCCGCCTCGCGCAGGACATCCACGTCGCTCTTCGCCATCGCGCCGGGCTCGCGCGTCAGCTTCGCGGCGTAGTCCAAGCCAGCGCGCTCAGGCCAGCTCAGCAGCTCGCCCAAGACGTCGTCGATCGCGGCACCCACCTCGAGCGCCGCAAGCCCAACCAAGAGCGCCGCGTGGAACTCGTGCCCCAGATCCCCGCGCTCGCGCTTCAGCAAACGCAAGAGCCCGGCGCTGTGATGCTGCACGCAATAGTCGCAGCGGTTGATGCGGCTCGTCCACACGCCCACGAGCTCCAGATACCACTTCGCCAAGGCATTGCCGCGGTGGTGCAGGACGCTCTTGTACAGCGCCATGTGCCCCTCCATCGTGTGCGGCCGCAGGCTGTGGCTCAGAAGGATGTTGTCCACCGCGCCGCCGGGTCCGGCCACGCGCGCATACAGCTGGCCAAGATCGCCGGCAGCTGCGTCCGGCCCAATCGTGTGAATCCAAGTCATGCACCCAGCCTACAAACCCTGGCGCGAATCCAACGCATACGGTGCCAGGCACGAAGTGCACAGGATTCGGCAATGAAGCACCGCTACGATTGTCGAGCGCGCTTCTGCAGAAGGGGTCGATTCGATTGCAGAGCGTCTTCATTGCCGAATCCTGTGCACTTCGTGCCTGGCACCGTATGCGTTGGATTCGCGCCTTCCGATCCGCGCGCCGTGTAACTCAAACGTGCAAACTGGCGCGAACAGGTGCGCGACAGCCGCGCGCGCCCCATCATGCGGTCATGAAAACCCGCCTCTTCTCCCCGCTCCTGTTCACGCTCGCCCTCGCCTCGTGCGCCGCTGACGGCACGCCTCAAGACGAGCCCGAGCGCCCGATGCCGCCCTCCGAGATGATCGAGGGCGAGCCCATGTACACGGTCCTGCCCAAGGACGCGATCCCGTCGATCAACGAGCCCACGTTCCTCAGCGGCGAGGCCGCCGCGGCGCAGATGCAGCCGAACGAGATGGTCATGGGCATCGTCGGCAAGGACGGCACGGCGAAGGCTTACTCGGCCTGGCAGCTCGACGGCCACGAGATCGTCAACGACACCCTCGACGGCGACCCGATCGCCGCGACGTGGTGACCGCTTGCCAACGCGGGAGTCGTGTACTCCCGCAACCTGAATGGTGCAACCGTCGACCTCGGCGTCTCGGGCAAACTCTGGAACGGCGTCTTGGTCATGTTCGACCACGAGTCCGAGTCGCTGTGGACCCAAGTCGATGGCCGCGCGATCAAGGGCGAGCACCAAGGTGAGCGCCTCGAGCACATGAACTCCGAGTTCACGCCCTGGTCCACCTGGATCGCCGCGCACCCGGACACCCTCGTGCTCGAGAAGACTGAGGAAGAGCTCGGCCAGTCCGCGTCGCACTACGCCGACTACTTCTCAGATCCCGACGCGCTGTTCTTCCCCGAGCTCGGCGAGGGCCTCGGCGGCATCGCTCCCAAAGACATGATCTATGGCCTTAGGGTCGACGAAGCTGCGCTCGCCATCAAGGCCTCCTTGCTCGAGTCCACGAACCTGATCAGCGCGGTCGTCGCCGGCACTCCAGTCGCCATCGCGCGCGACCCCGCCACCGGCTTCGCCGTCGCCTTCGAGCGCCGCGCAGCTTCCGGCGCGGTCCTCTTCCCCGCCACGGTCGACGGCGCCTTCCCCACGGCTGAGCTCATCGACACGGCCACCGGCACCCACTTCGACCCGAAGTCGCTGCCCCAAGTCCGCTACGACCGCACCTTCTGGTACGCCTACAAAAAGAGCCTGCCCCAAGTCGCGGTGATGACCGACTAGCGACAACCGCCGAATCCAACGCATACGGTGCCAGGCACGAAGTGCACAGGATTCGGCACTGAAGCGCAGCTTCGTTTGTCGAGCGCGCTGCTGCAGAGGGGGTCTATTCGATTGCAGAGCATCTTCAAAGCCGAATCCTGTGCACTTCGTGCCTGGCACCGTATGCGTTGGATTCGCCCAAGAGACGGCCCCGAGCCAGTTTCGGACTCCAAGGCCGGGCAGATCCTGCATTTAGGGCCCGGCACATTCTGCATTTCATGGCCGGCAGATCCTGCAAAAAGGGTCTATTGACCTTGTTCTCGAAGGTCGAGGTCGCGTCGTCGCCCTCGGGGTGAAGTCGGCGACACAAATCGACGAGCGCGGCCAATACGGAGTGTGACCAACCGGTTACAGCCAGACTCCAAGCGCGCGCATAGAGTCAAGGCATGCACATCTCGATCGCCGCCTGCCTCTTGTCCTTGCTTCCCGCATGCCTCGGCACCCGGCCGACCTACCCAGTTGACGGCAGCTCTGAGTCGCAGTTGCCAGGCACCGAGACCCAACCACTCGACGCACGGGACCTGCAAACGCCTCGAATCGAACTGGCCTCCGACGAAGAGCCGTGCCCCCAGTCAGACACCAGCGAAGGCCACGTCGTCTCCGGTGTCGTGCACGACACCGCGGGCGCTCCGCGTACCGGAGTGCCGGTCGAGCTGTACCGCCCCGAGATCCTGAAGTCCAACTGTGCCCAGCGCGAACAGTGGTGGAGTCTTTGGGGCGAGGGCGATCGCAATCAGTCTCGAATCGGAACGACGGTCACCGACGCGACCGGCAGCTGGCGCATCCCCACCACTGAGACGAGCGAGCTCGTCGCGCGGGCCTTCGAAGGAACAGGGCTGCACACGCTCGAGCGATTGAAGCCAGACCCCGAGGGGCAGACAACTCACGTCGACCTGACTCTACCGCTGGGTCGCTACATCACCGGGCGCGTGATCCGGCCGCCGGGTTTCCCGATGGACGGATTGGAGGTCGTCGGCGGACTCCACCTGGTGATCGACAACAGCGGATACGAGCCTCATGGTTGGTTTCAGGACGACGACCGTTACCTCAAGGCGGTCCTCGAAGAGGACGGCAACTATCGACTCGGCCCGCTCGGCCCCGGGACGCCTGAGGTCGCTCTGGTCGATCGGGGCGGCGAGCGCGACGGCTGCACGGTGCCCGCTTGGACCATGATGGAGGGCGAGTTCGACTCCCTGTTTGGTGCCGACGATCCCGAGGCCACCGATCCCTATGTCGTGGACTTCGATCTCTGCGAAGTCTTGCCGGGCAACCTCGCCGTGCGACTTGCCCCCGGCGAAGCCCGACGCAAGGACCTCAGTGTGGCTCTCTACAACGAGTCGGGCGAGGGCAAGTGGCCCGTGCGCTCGCTCCCGGTCGATCAAACGAATCACGTCATCCTGCCCGCACTGTCGGGGGCTTACCGCCTCATGGTGGAGGCCAAGGGAGCCCTGTACTGGCTGCACGATGGGGTGATCGAACTCGAACCGGGCGAGCTGCAGCCCGTCGAGCTCGACTTGCGCGGCCGCATCGGCCTCGTCTCCGTGCGGCAGCGCGCGGATCAGAAGCCCCTCGCCTACGAGTCTCTCAGACTCGTGAGCCAAGGGGCGGACGGCATTGTCCGTGTCGATCCGTGCCGGACCGACGAGAACGGACACCTGCGCCTGAACCGGAATATGCACCACCAATGGCTCACGCGCGCCCCCTACACCAAAGAGGGGAGCGCGGACTTTCGCGCGTCCCTCGTCGAGGTCACGTGGCCCACTTCCGCGACCGAGCCCTGCGAAGTCTTGATCGACTGATGTCATGGGGACTCGCGTCGCCAAGGCTCCTTGACTCACTACACTCGGCGCATGAACCCAGCTCTCCTCGTCCCGCTCGTCGCGCTCGCGCTCACGCAGTCTCCGGCCCAAGAGCCACCCGATTTCAGGTGGGCCTTTGGCAACACGGCCGATGCCGCATGGGTCGCCCAGCACGAAGAGAAGCTCGAGGCCATCGATGGCTGGTGGAAGGCCTTCGAGGCCTACAGCCCCGAGCTTGAGAAGGTCCTGCAAGGCCAGCACCTCGCCACCCTTGAAGCGTGGATGCAGGAGCACCTCGCTTCGCTGGATCCCGAGATCATGTGGGAGTTCGGGCCCGGCCTTCGTGGCGGCTACCGGCTTGTGCTCACGCCGGAGAGCTTGTACTCGCTGCGCCCGCTCGTCACCACGCTCATCGAACGAGCTCCCGAGCTTCCCGGCTGGGAGTTCTACGGCTATCGGCTGCCAGAGAACGTCGACTTGCTCGAGGCGATTCTTCGAGCTCGTGGCCAGCGCTCTCTCGAGGACACGCGCGTGGTCGTCAAGGCCGGAGTGAACCACATTGTCGACTTCGAGTTCCAGTGTCCCGATTTCAAGGGGCCCGACGATGAAGATGCCAGGAGCGCAGCATTCGTCGCCCTCGAGACCCTGCTCGGCGAGCACGACCTCAACGTCTGGGTCGGGTACATCGACGTCGCCAAGGGCGACGGGGCGAGCGGCGTCGAGCTCAAAGACCTCCGGTTCGCGTTCACCGACGTCGTCGACTCGATCCAAGCCGACTTGCCGGAGAGACCGCTTGCCGAGGAGTCCCTGGAGGATGCGTCGTGGACGATGTGGGAGCCCAAGCGCCAAGCCGACCTAATCGTGGCGAGCTCGCCCCTGCCAGCCATGTGGTCGGTCGCGCACTCGGGTTCCGTGTTCTCCTCCGAGCGCTTCAGCAAGAACCATGAGACGTTCTGCTACGTGAAGCTCCAGATTGAAGAGAGCCCCGAGTCAGACACACGCCTTGAGCAAAGATCCCACTTCGAAGACGCTCTTATCGAGGCACTGAGCAAAGACAGCCTCGGTGCGCTCGTGGGGAACGGCACGGGTCTGCGCTACAGCTACATCGAGCTCGCCTTGACGGATGTGAACGCAGGCATCGAGGTCGTGCAACGTGTCCTCCGCGAGCTCGATGCCCCGAAGCGCAGCTGGCTGCTCTTCTTCGATGCGATCTACCAAGACGAGTGGGTCGGCATCTTCGACGAGACACCAGCCCCTCCTAGGTGACGGGGCTCAAACCTCGTACAGAGTCGTACTCGCTACCGAACGTCGAAGGCCTCTTCGGCGCCGGTGCCGGCGACCTCGATGTGGGTTCCGTCCCCCTCTTGCAGCGGGCGCTCGCCGGCGACGAGGCCCTTGCGGTAGAGGCGCACGCGCACCTCGTAGCTGCCGGCCCTTGAGACGAAACCCGCGAACGAATTGTCGCCGCGTGCAACGAGCTCGATCACCTCGGTGTGGTCGCGGGCGCTCAGAACGAGCCGGCCCTCTTCGCCCGGCTTGAGATCGATCGGGCTCGCGAGGCGCACCAGGACCTCGAGGCCACGCTGCATCGTGATCGTCTGCTCGCCGGGGTGCAGGCTCACGTCCTCGGTTCGGTAGCCTGGCACGACCAGCTGGCCGACCAGTGGGGCTTGCGACGAGCGCCAGAACAGCTCGGCGCCTCCGTAGGGCGCGGTGACCTCATTCGAGTCCGGCGCCGTGAAGGACACGCCGGGAAGCTCGACGCCTTCTTCGTCGACGGCCTTCACGTGGTACCTAAACAGCGGCCCGCCGAGGCGCAGCGTGTCGAGGCGCTCTTGGTCAGCTGGCGAATCGGAGCCCGGCAAGAGGTTGCCGAGGAAGGCCAGCACCTCGTCGCTTCCGAACTCGCTCACCTCAATCTCACAAGGCGTGCGAGGCAGGCCCTCGATCTGGAAACGCCCGTTGTTGGCGGTCTGTGTCCAGCCTTGGCCAACGCGCTGTCCCGCGCCGTCTGTCGAGAAGAAGCTGACCTTGTAGCCGGACAACTCGCGCTTGACGTCGCTGACCAGCCGCCCATGCAGACCCGCGGCCTCTTCAAAGACCACAGCAAGGTCGCGCTCGCCCGGATGGACCACAATCCGCTGATTGGGGAGCCCATCCGCGCCCACGGCGAGCATCAGAACCTCACCGCGATTGGGGTCAAGCTCTAGCGGGCCGCTGATGTAGACGGCGAACCGATTGCCATCGGTCACAAGTCCCTGCTCAAACAAGCTGCGTCCGTTTTCGCGGCTGGGATCTCCGAGTAGGAACAGATGCCCATTTGTCACCTCGACGCCTTCGCCTTCGGGGTCCAAAGCGAAGCCGGTCAGCGCTGGGATCTTGGCTTCCATCGCCAGGGTCCCCGCGTCGTTCTCCCCGTATTCCAAGTCCTCGGGCAGAGCCGTCCATGCTCGACTGCGCGCGAGCGGGTCCACTGGGTCGCTATCGAGCCGCAACACAAAACCCATGCCCGCGCCCCACTGAACAAGCACCTCATCGTCAACCGCTAGGCGAAAGCGCCCAGCCGAATCCGTCGAGATCGTCCGCCACGGAATGAACTCCGAGAGCCCGCGTTTCATCGTCACGCCGCCCGTCATCTTGGTCTCGCGCAAAAGCTCGCCGCGCACATCGCGCACCTCGCCGACGATCTCGGTCGTCACGGCCAAGGGCCTAAGCTCAAGCGTCGCAACGACGCCCGCGCGCTCAGGACCGCGCGCAAATCCAAACGTCGAGTCCATGTGATCGGCCTTCCGCGACTGCGCCACGAGCTCGAGACCAAGCCCCACGAACGGCACCACCGCGCGGCCCTCGTCCAGCGGGACCTCGAGGATGCCACCCAAAGAATAGCGCGTCAGCTCCGCCAGCTCGGGGACCTCGCGAGCAGCTCCGGGCTGCGGATCGAGCGCCAGACGCACGGTCCCCGCCGCCTCGTTCACAGCGTTCCGCGCATTGAAGACCGTGACTTCCAACGGCCCGGATGGAGGCAGCTCGATCCGCACGGGCTCGGCGGGCAGGCTCTCGCGCGGCACAAGAACGGACGGCGTCTGCAGGAAGAAGCCCAGCGGCCCGACGCGGAACTCGTGCGAGCCGGTGCTGAACTTAAAGTCATCCAAGACGTGCGGCATGACGCACAGCCCGTCCTTGTCGGTCCACACTGCGCTCCTAAGGTCGAGCACCGTCTTGCGCATCTCTGTCCCGACCTTGCCGATTGGGACGCCCTCGACGGGAGCGCCGGTTTCATCCACGACGAGGACGGTCAATGAGGCATCGGGAAACATCACCACCTGAGCCTCGCCGCCCGCGCGCTCGGCGATCACGGGCGACTGCCCATACAGCGTGGCCGTCACCGCCGAGACGTACGCAATCTGCTGCTTGGGAGTCGGCAAGAGCGCAATGCCCTCCGCGTCCGAGACCCAGAACCCATCGACGGGATCCGGTGTTTGGCCGATCCAAACGCGCGCGCCGGGAATCGGGCGCCCCTTCGAATCCACGGTCGAGACCGCAAGCGCCGGCCCGTCGAAAGCCGGGGACGATGCGCCGGGAACCGGCGCCGAAACTTGAGCGACCACGGCCTCACGCGCGACTTCCTCGGGCGGTGCCTGGTCCGTGTTCGGGAGCGCCGCGCGCACGGGGGCCACGAGCTTCGCTGCCGCCGCGGGCGTCAAGGTGCCGGCCTCCTCGTTGTCCGGAAGCAGACTCACCATCACAAGCACCACGACCGCAAACACGGCCACCAACATCAACTTCCCACTCATCAATAAACCACCCACAGAAGCCAGGGGACTGAGCGCCGCAGCCGGAGCCGCACCACCCGAAACCAGATCCATAGATGGAAGATCAAACAGCGGCAACAGCGCCGCGCGCCAGTCGGTTTCCGCCGAGCCGTCGAGCCGCCGCCGCAGCCGCGCGAGGCCCTCGCGTCGCTGCCAACGCAGAGTGTCCTCGGGCATCCCAAGCTGCTGCGCAGCCGCGCGCACCGTCAAGCCCTCTTGGTACAGAGCCAACAGCGCCGAGCGAAACGGCTCGTCGAGTCCACGCAGCTCGGCGAGCACGAGCCCAAACAGCTCGCTGCGCTCGACCATCGACTCCGGCAACACTCCCTCGGGACGCGCCACTTCGGCTTCGCGCCGCCGCAGCCGCGCCTCGGTCCGGTGCCACCGCCGCGCGAGGTTGCGCAGGGTGCCCGCGAGCCACGCTCGCGACACCCCGCCGCCTGCGCGGCTGGCCGCAAGCCAAGTCTCCTGCACGAGATCCTCATCGACTCCCGACGAACCCACCAAGCTGCGCGCCAAGCGCCGCAGCCAGCCAAGTTCGAGAAGCAGTTGATCCGCGTCGAGATGCATCCTTCGATCTTCCATCTGCCTCCCTGTTCCCGCGAGCCCAAATCGCGCGAATGGAAAAGAACAAAACCGAGAAGGATCTCAGCTCAACGCGCGTCGGGGTCGAGCTCGAGCTCCTCGAAGCTCTCGCCCGCAAGCAGCGTGACCTGCCGCGGCCGGTAGCCGGGCGCCCGAAGCCAACCGGTCAGCGACTCGTTCGGCCCCCACAGCGACAGCCAGCCATCCTTCAGGCAGCTCACCTCTTCGCCCAGCTCGCCCTTTTCGACCGGAGAGAAAGTCGTGCTCTTCAGGACCTCGCCGCCGGCCGTCGCTTGAAGGTAGAAGTGCAACAGTGGCCGGTCGATACGGATTGCATCGAGGCTGGCCTGTTGCGTGCTCGACGACGAGCCGGGGCGGACGCCGACCCGATAGGCCAGGACGTCGTGGGTTTGGGTGCTGCGGACCTCGAGCTCGCACGCTCCTCGCGGCAAGCCCTCAAGCCGGAAGCGCCCGTTCTGAGCCGCCCGCACCCAGCCGTGGCCCAGCCGACGGCCTTGGGCGTCGCGGGAGAACGCGGCAACTTCGAAGAGGAAGAGGAACTCGTTGGTCGTGGAGTGAAGCTGTCCATGCAGGCTCGCCGCTTCGTCGAGCGCGATCGTCGCCCGCTGCTGGCCGGCGAGGCGATCGAAGCGCTGCCGCGCAAAACCCTCGGCGTCCACGACCAGCGAGAGATCCTCGGTGCCCGCCGCAGCGAGCACGTTGGGCTCGGCGAAGACCGCGAACTCTTCGCCCTCGACAAGCAGCGTGAGGGGCTCGAGTTCGGCCTCGCCAGCCGAGCCCTCCAACCACACTGCATTAAGCGAAGCGCCGTCGCCGCCCGCGTCGTGGGCCACGCCGACCAAGAGCGGCGCCTCGACGTCGAGCACCACAGCGCCAGCGTCGTTCTCTCCGCGCACGAGCTCCGCGGGCAAAGAGACCCAGCCGCGCATGAGAGTCAACGGCTCGCGGGCTTCCGCGCCGAGCTCGAGCCCGATGCCGAAGTCCGCGTTCCACGCCGCGACCTCTTCGGCATTCAGCACGAGCCGGAACCGCCCGCGCTCATCGGTCCGAAGGACCTCGGCGAAGTCCGGCCGGAGGCTCGCGCGCTGCGTCGAGACACGCGCGCGCAGCACCGTATTCGCCAAGGGCACACCCTCCGTATCGAGGGCGACGCCGGCGATCGCGGAGGCCTCGACAAGCGGCCGCAGCGTCAGGAGCGCAGACTCACCCTCCTCGGTGGGACCAACCCCGAACCCGAAGGTCGAGTCCATGGGATCCGCCCCGGGAGCGCTCGCCACTAGGTCCAAGCCCAGGCCGATCAGCGGGAGGTCCGCGCGGCCGCCCTCCAAGGGAGCGATCAGGATGGGCCGCGTACGATCAAACAAAAGACCGGCGAGGACGGGCACGTCGCGCGCGCGGCCGGGCTCGAGATCGAGCGCAAGGCGCACGCTTGTGGCCGCCGTGTTCAAGTCTCCGTCGGCTGTGCGCACTTCGACACGCAGCGAGCCCGCCGGGGGCAAAACAACGGGCACCGGCTCGCGCGAAAGCTCCTCGCGCGAGACGGCAACGGTGAGAGGCTCGCGGAAGAGCCCCGCGGCACCCACCACGAGCTTGTCGGCATCGGGCGCAGACCAGAAAGGCAGGAGGACGTGCCGCAGGACCGCGAAGCCGGACTCATCAGTCCGCGCCGCCTCCGCCAGGTACAGACTAGAGAAACCGGGCGCGGGGCCGAGGTCGACCAGCGGCACACCGGCGACCGGAGCCCCCGCGCGATCGACGGCGCGCACATTCATGTCGGCATCCGCCAGGAGGGTGACCACCACGTCGCCTCCCGAGAAGTCCCGAAGGACCTGCGCCTGTCCAAAGCGGCCCGGCTGGCTCGCCATGACAAAACCCAGCTCCCAGGTGGGGCTCGCCAAGACCGCGACGCCATCCTCGCCCGTAAGCGACGCGGGGCCGTCGGAGTCCCGCGACGGCCCCGCCCAAACCCGCGCCCCCACCACGCGCTTGCGCTCCTGGTCGATCACGGTCACGTTCAACCCCTCGCCCTCGATCGACGGACCACTCGAGGAGCTCGCGACCGGGGATCGGCCGGGCGCCACCGCGCGCACGTTCTCTGGCTGCTCCGGGCGAGGCAACTCGGTGTCGACATCGCCGAGCGCAAGAGCCGCGCTCTGTGGCACGCTCGTCTCCGGACGGCCGCCGCCAAAGAGCGCCATCAATCCCACGATCGCAACAACACCAATCGCGCCCGCTGCAAAGACCCACTTCCAACTTCCCAGCGTCCCGGCCGCGGGCTCGACCCCGGGTCGTCCGACAAGCGGCAAGAGCGCTAGGCGCCAGTCGCGCCCCCCCTCGCGGTCCATCCGCTGCCTCAGCCGCGCCAGCCCCTCGCGGCGCTGCCAGCGCAAAGTGTCCTCGGGAATCCCAAGCTGCCGCGCCGCCTCGCGGACGGGCAAGCCCTCTTGATACAGAAGCAAGAGAGCGGTGCAGTACGGCTCATCCAGCGACCGCAGCCCCTCCAGCACGACTCCGAGCAGCTCGTTGCGCTCGATCAGCGACTCGGTGTCCACCCTCTCGGGCCGCGCGGCAGCACTCTCGCGGCGCCGCAGCCGCGCCTCGCGCCGGAACCAACCGGCGGCCAGGTTGCGCAGCGTGCCCACAAGCCAAGCCCGCGTGACGTGGCCGTCTGTCTGTTGGGCCGCCAACCACGTCTCCTGCACGAGGTCCTCGTCGACCCCCGCCGAGCCCACCAGGCTGCGCGCCAGTCGCCGCAGCCAGACCAGCTCGCCTAGGAGCTCATCCGGATCCAAATGAGTGCTTCCGTTTTCCATGTCTCTAAGTGAGGTTGCCGCCGCGATCGACGGCGCGAACAGAACCTACCGAAAACGTCTCACGTCGAATCCAACGCATACGGTGCCAGGCACGATGTGCACAGGATTCGGCACTGAAGCGCCGCTTCGATTGTCGAGCGCGCTTCTGCAGAGGGGGTCGATTCGATTGCAGAGCGTCTTCAATGCCGAATCCTGTGCACATTGTGCCTGGCACCGTATGCGTTGGATTCAGCTCAGCCGCTCCGCTAAGATGGCTGCGCTTCCCCCCGCTTCTCACAATCCAGCCTGCCCGAGCGCCATGAACCTGGTCCCTCCCCCCACCCAGAACGCTTTGAACACCGCCACCGAAGTCGCCGCCGCTAACGCCCTTCGGTCGCTTGCGATCGACATGATCCAGAAGGCGAACTCGGGCCACCCCGGGCTGCCGCTTGGCGCCGCGCCGATGGCGTCGGTGCTTTGGCGCCATGTCTTGCGCTTCGATGCGAGCGCTCCCGATTGGGCCAACCGCGACCGCTTCGTGCTGTCGGCCGGGCATGGCTCGAGCCTCTTGTACGGGATCCTGCACCTTGCTGGCTTCGGGCTCGAGCTCGACGAGCTGAAGGCCTTCCGCCAGTGGGACAGCCTGACGCCGGGGCACCCCGAGTTCGGGCACACCGTCGGTGTCGAGTGCACAACGGGACCGCTGGGCCAAGGTGTCGCCAACGCGATCGGCATGGCGGTCGCCGAGCGCGCGCTCGCCGGGCGCTACAACACGAACGAGCACACGATCGTCGACCACCAGACCTTCGCCCTGTGCGGCGATGGCGACCTAATGGAGGGCGTCGCGCACGAGGCCGTCTCGCTGGCCGGCAAGCTTGGCCTTGGCAAGATGACGCTTCTCTACGACTCGAACGACATCACGCTGGATGGCCCGATGTCGCTGTCGTTTAACGAGAGCGTCGCCGACCGCTTCCGCGCGGCCGGCTGGCAAGTCCTGCGCGTCGAGGATGGCAACAGCGACTTCGACTCGATCTTGAGCGCGATTCGTTCCGCAAAGGCCGAGACCACAAAGCCCACGCTGATCGAAGTCAAGACGACGATCGGCTACGGCTCGCCCGCGAAGGCCGGCACGTCTTCGAGCCACGGCTCGCCGCTTGGCGAGGACGAACTCTTGGCCACGAAGGCCGCGCTCGGTATCGCCGGCGGGCCGTTCGAAGTGCCTGAAGCCACGCGCACCATGTGGCTCGAAGCTGGCGCGCGCGGCAGCTCATCTCGCGCCGAATGGCAGCAGACCTTCGAAGCGTGGAAGTCCAATAATCCGGCTCTATTCGCCGAATGGCACGCTTTCGAGAACGGCGAGCTGCCCACCGGATGGGACCACGACCTGCCTGGCTTCGAGCCCGGCGAGTCACCCGCGACGCGCGCCTCGTCGCACACCGTCTTGCAGGGCATCGCGCGCGATCTTGGCCCACTGCTTGGCCTCGACGCCGACCTTAGCTGCTCGACCAAGCTGTTCATCAAGGGCGAGGCCGACTTCGACGGCGCCACGGGCATCGGCCGCAACCTGCGCGCCGGCATCCGCGAGCACGCCATGGCCGCGATGGCCAACGGCATCGCGTACCACGGCGGCCTCGTGCCGTTCACCTCGACGTTCTTTGTCTTCACCGACTACATGCGTCCCGCGATGCGCCTCGCCGCGATGAACGGCATCGGCGTGATCTTCGCCTTCACGCACGACTCGGTCGCCGTCGGCGAGGACGGCCCGACGCACCAACCCGTCGAACAACTAATGAGCCTGCGCGCGATCCCCGGCATGACCGTGATCCGCCCGTGCGATGCGAACGAGGCGCGCGAGGCCTGGCGCCAAGCCGTGCTCAACCGCAAGGGCCCGACGACGCTGGTCTTCTCGCGCCAAGGTCTCACCACGCTCGACCGCCAAGGCGGCAGCGGCATCGCGCCGGCCGAAGAGCTCGCGCGCGGCGGCTACATCCTGTCCGAAGCGGACGAGAAGCTGGGCGTTCAAGCGATCGTGATCGCGACCGGCAGCGAGGTCGGTATCGCGCTCGAAGCGCAGGCGCGCCTGCACGACGAAGGCCACGGCGTGCGCGTCGTCTCGATGCCCTCGTGCGAGCTGTTCGACGCCCAACCCGCCGCCTGGCGCGAGGCAGTTCTGCCGCCCGCCGTCACCGCGCGCGTCTCGATCGAGGCCGGCGTCACGCTCGGCTGGGAGCGCTACACAGGCGGCGCCGGCACACCGATCGGCATCGACCGCTTCGGCGCCTCGGCCCCCGGCGACCTCGTCCTCGAGCGCCTCGGCATGACCCCAGACGCAATCGAGACCGCGGTGAGGCGGCTGCTGGCGCTGTAGCAAAGAGTCGCACCCGCATCTTCACTTCCTCTCAGGCAAGGTGCCTCGCACAAGGCGGGGCATAGCGGGCCCGCCTTGTGTGCGGCACCTTTGTCGTGCGGAAGTGAAGAAGCGAGTGCGACTCGGGATTGAACTTGGGAACATGGCGCCATGAAGACCGAGAACGAGCCCAAGCACAAGCGCGGCAAGCTGGCGATCGGGGCGTTTGTGCTCTTGATCGCCGCTGGCGTGCTGGCGGCCAAGTTTCTGCCGCTGGCTGAGTGGACCGATGCGCTCGCCGCTTGGGGGCAGGCGGCGGGGCCGTTTGGTGCGCTGCTGGCCGGGCTCTTGTTCGTGCCGATCTGCGTCTTCATGCTGCCGGCGACCGCGTTCACCTACGCGATGGCGTTCGCCTTTGGCCTGTGGCCGAGCGTGCTGGGGGTCTGGACGGGCGCTCTCTTGGGCGCCGCCGCCGTGTTCTTCCTGGGCCGTACGTTCGCCCGCGACCTTGTGCTGCGGAACGCCGAGAAGCACCCCTTGTTGGGAGCGCTCGACAAGGTGCTCGACGAGCGCTCGTTTGGCATGCTGCTCTTGATCCGCCTGTCGCCGCTGTTCCCGTACTCGATGGTCGGTTACGCCCTGGGCGCCTCGCGAGCCAGTTTTTGGCGCCATATGGCCGCCACCGGCCTCGCCATCCTCCCCCAGACGATCGTCACGTGCTGGATCGGCTCGAGCGTCGCCGAGCTGTCCGCGGGCGGAGCCGAGCATGCCAAAGGCCCCCTGGAATACACGCTAGTGGCCGTCGGCATCCTGGCCGCCCTCACGGTCCTAGCGGTCATCTCGAAGCGCACAAAAGCCGCCCTGAAGACCCAGCTAGAAGCCGTCCAGCAAACCCCCGAGGCCCCCTAATCCCCAAAGCTGGCGATCAGCGGCGGCCAAAAGCCCGCCCGCTGCATCGACAGCGGTTGACCCGCCCCGCCGGGCCAACAGACAAATTCGGGACCGAAATCACGCCGGAAGTCCTCAAACAGGCCAAACTTACGCCGCCCCCGACGAGTATCCCGAGCAGTCTGTGTCCCAAGGGACTCCAGCCAGTGCTCGGCCTTCAAGAGGACAAGCCCAGCCCCAAGAGCTAGGCTGGCGAGTCCAACCCAAAGGGCACCCCCACAAGGAAGCCGAGCCACACTTCAAAAAGCCAAGCGCTCCCAACTGAACACCCCGACAAAAAGAAGGGCCCTCAGACCCCTCCAG
>Ga0316206_1000105_pt1 | contig 167693 bp, 176 predicted proteins | sample 6monthpyrite_MG_FD_204942 | JGI IMG/M metagenome (GOLD analysis project Ga0316206, IMG submission 204942) | Microbial mat bacterial communities from mineral coupon in-situ incubated in ocean water Damariscotta River, Maine, United States -... | ecosystem: Environmental > Aquatic > Marine >... | reverse complement strand
GACCGACGTGACTGGCGTCGTGACGCTGAAAGAGGGCACCGAGATGGTGATGCCAGGTGATAATGTCGAAGTGAATGTCGAACTGATCGTCCCGATCGCGATGGAAGAGAAGCTCCGCTTCGCCATCCGCGAAGGCGGTCGCACCGTTGGTGCCGGCGTCGTCTCGAAAATCGTCGAATAAATAGCATTCACTGGTTGGGGCGGCGCCATTGTGCGCCGCTTCGGCTTCGCTCTTTTTGAAGTTTAAGAAACGGGATCGGGTTGATGGAACGTCAAAACATCCGCATTCGCCTGAAGGCTTTCGATCATCGGGTATTGGATAGCTCCACCCGCGAGATCGTCTCGACGGCAAAGCGCACTGGCGCGAACGTGCGCGGACCGATTCCGCTGCCGACGCGCATTGAGAAATTCACCGTGCTGCGTTCGCCGCACATCGACAAGAAGTCGCGTGAGCAGTTCGAAATCCGGACCCACAAGCGCCTTCTCGATATCGTCGACCCCACGCCACAAACGGTGGACGCGCTGATGAAGCTCGACCTGTCCGCCGGCGTGGACGTCGAGATCAAGCTGGGAGCCTAGGACCATGCGCCAGGAAGATCGTAGAACCGGCGTGGTTGCCCGCAAGCTCGGCATGACGCGCGTCTTCGCTGAAGACGGCTCGCATGTGCCTTGCACGGTGCTCCATCTGGAAGGTTGCCAGGTAGTGGCCCACAAGACCGTCGACAGTGACGGTTATCTGGCGCTGCAGCTCGGTTCCGGCACCGCGAAGGCCAAGCGCACGCCAAAGGCGATGCGCGGGCATTTTGCGAAAGCCAAAGTTGCTCCCAAGCGCAAGCTTGTGGAATTCCGGGTTCCGGAAACGGGTGTGATCGAAGTCGGCGCCGAGCTGATGGCAGATCACTTCGTGCCAGGTCAAAAAGTTGACGTGGCCGGGACATCGATTGGTAAGGGTTTTGCAGGCGCGATGAAGCGTCACGGCTTTGGTGGTCTTCGGGCTACTCACGGCGTGTCGGTTTCGCACCGTTCGCACGGCTCGACCGGTCAGTGTCAGGATCCGGGCAAGGTGTTCAAAGGCAAGAAGATGGCCGGCCATATGGGTGCCGTGCGCGTAACGACCCAGAATATCGAGGTTGTTCGCGTCGACATTGATCGCGGCCTGGTGCTTGTCAAAGGTGCAGTCCCCGGTTCTGCCGGCGGCTGGGTTGAGTTGCGGGATGCCATCAAGGGACACGGCGCTGCCGATCTGCCCCTTCCTGGCAAGTTCCGTACGCTCGACGCACTCAACGCTCCGGCGGCCGATCCGGCTCCGGTGGCCGTTGAAGGCGAAGAAGGAACGGAAGCATGAAGTTCGAGGTAAAGACCCTCGCGGCGAAAAATGCCGGTGCCATCGAGCTTGACGATGCCGTTTTCGGTATCGATGAAGTTCGCGCCGACCTTTTGCAGCGTGTCGTCAAGTGGCAGCTCGCCGCTCGGCAACAAGGAACGCACAAAACCAAGGGCCGTTCCGAAATCGCCCGCACCAAGAAGCGGTTTGGCAAGCAAAAGGGCGGCGGTACTGCACGTCACGGCGCTCGCTCTGCTCCGCAATTCGTCGGTGGCGGCAAGGCACACGGACCTCGCGTTCGCAGCCACGCCCACGATCTGACGAAGAAGCTGCGCTCGCTGGCCCTGTGCCATGCGCTGTCGTCCAAGGTTGGCTCGCAATCGCTCATCATTCTTGATGATGCGGTGCTGAGCGCGCCGAAGACGAAAGATTTGCGCCTCTCCTTCGCCGGCCTCGGCCTGTCGAATGTGCTCATCATCGACGGCGAAGCCGTCAATGAGAATTTTGCTCTCGCGGCTCGCAACCTGCCGTGCGTCGACGTTCTGCCTGTTCAGGGCCTGAATGTTTATGACGTGCTGCGTCGCGACACGCTGGTATTGACCAAGTCGGCCGTGGCGAAAATCCACGAACGCTTTAGCGCGAAGGAGGCTTGAATATGTCAGCTGCTGCGCGCCATTACGACACCATCCTGGGTCCAGTGATCACGGAAAAGTCCACCCTGCTGTCGGAAGACGGCAAGGTTGTCTTCTTCGTACCGCTGAGCGCCAACAAGAAGGAGATCGCCGAGGCGGTTGAAGAGCTCTTCAAGGTGAAAGTAACGGCCGTGAACACGATCAGGATTCACGGTAAAACCAAGCGCTTCCGCGGTATCAGCGGTCGTCGTAATGATCAGAAAAAAGCGGTTGTGACCCTCGCCGAGGGCCACTCGATCGATGTGACGACGGGGCTCTAAGATGGCTTTGAGAACATTCAAACCAACGTCTCCGGGCCGTCGCGCTCTCGTGCTTGTGGATCGTTCCGCACTGCACAAGGGCCGTCCGGAAAAATCCCTTGTTGAGGGTCTGTCGAAGCACGGCGGGCGCAACAATATGGGGCGGATCACTGCACGCCGTATCGGTGGTGGTGCCAAGCGTCTGTACCGACTTGTCGACTTCAAGCGTCGCAAGTGGGACATGCCGGCTACGGTCGAACGCCTGGAATATGATCCGAACCGGACCGCCTTCATCGCGCTGATCCAGTACGAAGATGGCGAAAAATCCTATATCCTGGCACCACAGCGCCTGGCAGAAGGCGATGTCATCATCGCTTCGCTCAAGGTTGATGTGAAGCCGGGTAATGCGATGCCGCTCAAATCGGTTCCGGTTGGCACGATCCTGCACAATGTCGAGCTGAAGCCTGAAAAGGGTGGTCAGATTGCCCGTTCCGCTGGTGCCTATGTCCAGTTGGTCGGTCGCGATAATGGCTATGCCCAGATCCGTCTGGCTTCGGGCGAGCTGCGCATGGTCTCTGACAAGTGCATGGCAACGGTCGGTGCGGTTTCCAATCCGGACCACTCCAACATCAATCTCGGTAAAGCCGGTCGCAAGCGCCATATGGGCAAGCGTCCGTCGGTCCGCGGTGTTGTCATGAACCCGGTCGATCACCCGCACGGCGGCGGCGAAGGCCGTACCTCCGGTGGCCGCCATCCGGTGACCCCTTGGGGCAAGCCGACCAAGGGTGCCAAAACACGCAAGAACAAGTCTACGGACAAGTTCATCATCCGCTCGCGTCACGAACGCAAGAAGCGATAGGGAGCCGACGATGCCTCGTTCTGTCTGGAAAGGTCCGTTCGTCGACGGCTATCTGCTGAAAAAAGCGGAAAAGTCGCACGAAGCCGGACGCAAGCAAGCGATCAAGACCTGGTCGCGCCGTTCCACCATCATGCCACAATTTGTGGGCCTGACATTCCAGGTTCACAACGGCAACAAGTTCGTGCCTGTGCTCGTGTCGGAAGACATGGTCGGTCACAAGCTTGGTGAATTCTCACCGACCCGGACCTATTACGGTCACGCGGCCGACAAAAAAGCGAAGCGGAGATAAGAGATGGGAAAGTCAACTAATCCCCGCCGCGTCGCTGATAATGAAGCACGGGCAAAATTGCGGACGATCCGCACGAGTGGCCAGAAGCTCAACCTGGTTGCCGCGATGATCCGCGGCAAGAAGGTCGAGCGCGCCCTCGCGGATCTGGAATTCTCGCGCAAGCGGATTTCGCTTGAGGTCAAGAAAACCCTCGAGTCTGCGGTTGCCAACGCTGAAAACAATCACGGCCTCGACATCGATTCTCTGATCGTTGCTGAAGCCTTCGTCGGCAAGAACCTTGTGATGAAGCGTTTTCGGGCCCGTGCCCGGGGCCGCGGCGCCAAGATCCTGAAGCCATTTTCCGAGCTCACCATTGTGGTTCGTGAAGTTGAGGAGGCCGCCTGATGGGTCAGAAAGTAAATCCGATCGGTCTGCGCCTCGGCATCAACCGTACCTGGGATTCTCGCTGGTATGCGTCGGCTGGCGAATACGCCAAGCTGCTGCACGAAGATCTCGCGATCCGCAAAGTGCTGAAAGAGCGCCTCAAGGCTGCCAGCATTTCCAAGATCGTGATCGAGCGTCCGCACAAGAAATGCCGGGTCACCGTTCACACGGCGCGTCCGGGTGTGGTGATTGGCAAGAAGGGCTCCGATATCGAAGTCCTGCGCCGTGAACTCTCGAAAATGGTTGATGGCGAAGTGTTCCTCAACCTGGTTGAAGTCCGCAAGCCTGAAATCGATGCCACGCTGGTCGCGGAATCGATTGCTCAGCAGCTTGAGCGCCGTGTGGCTTTCCGCCGCGCGATGAAGCGTTCACTGCAGTCGGCCATGCGTATGGGTGCCAAGGGCTGCAAGGTTGTGGTCGGCGGTCGTCTCGGCGGTGCCGAAATTGCCCGGACCGAACAGTATAATGAAGGCTCCGTGCCGCTCCACACTCTGCGTGCGGATATCGATTATGGGACCGCCTCGGCCAAGACCGCGATGGGTATCATCGGGATCAAGGTCTGGATTAACAAGGGCGAGATCATGGAACACGACCCGATGGCCCAGGAGCGCCGGCTCCAGGAGTCGGGTGAGCAGCGCGCCCGTTCGGGCCGCCAGGCTGCGTAAGGAAATCGGGTCATGCTGCAACCGAAACGTACAAAATTCCGCAAAGCCCATAAGGGTCGGATCAAGGGTGTTGCCAAAGGCGGCTTCACGCTGAATTTCGGATCTTATGGTCTTAAGGCGCTTGAGCCTGAACGCGTTACCGCGCGTCAGATTGAAGCGACCCGCCGCGCCATCACCCGTCATATGAAGCGGGCCGGGCGTGTGTGGATCCGCATCTTCCCGGACGTGCCGGTTTCCAAGAAACCGACTGAAGTCCGGATGGGTAAAGGTAAGGGCACGCCAGAATTCTGGGCGTGTCGTGTGAAACCGGGCCGTATCATGTTCGAAATCGACGGTGTTCCGGACGATGTCGCACGTGAGGCTCTGTCGCTCGGCGCTGCAAAGCTGCCGATCAAGACAAAAATCGTCGCCCGGATGGGCGAGTAAGGGAGAGCGGAACGATGAAACCCGTTGACGTTCGCGCCATGACCGAAGATCAGCTGAAGGATAATATCCTGAAGCTGAAAAAGGAGCAGTTCAATCTGCGCTTCCAGGCGGCCACCGGCCAGCTGGAAAACACGGCTCGTTTTACTGAGGTTCGCCGCGACATCGCGCGTCTACGGACCATTCAAAGCGAGCGCAAGTCGCAGCAAGAGCAAGGGAGCTAAGCGATGCCGAAGCGTATCCTGCAAGGCGTCGTGGTGAGCGATAAAGGTACCAAAACCGTTGTGGTTCGGGTGGAGCGGACATTCCTGCACCCCCTGCTTCGCAAGACGGTTCGCCGTACCAAGCGTTATCACGCGCATGACGAGCAATCCGCATTCAAGGTCGGGGACATGATCCAGATCCAGGAATGCGCACCCAAGTCGAAACTTAAACGGTGGGAGGTAGTTCCGGCTCAAGCCTAGGCTTGGACTGGATAACGCCATCTCATAAGGAGGATCTGCGATGATCCAGATGCAGACAAATCTGGACGTGGCCGACAATTCCGGCGCACGTCGCGTGCAATGCATCAAGGTGCTTGGCGGCGCGAAACGTCGTTATGCCCACGTTGGCGACATTATTGTCGTCTCTATCAAGGAAGCGATTCCACGCGGCCGTGTAAAAAAGGGTGACGTCCGTAAAGCGGTCGTCGTTCGCGTCCGCAAGGATATCAAGCGCAAGGACGGCAGTGTCATTCGCTTCGATTCAAATTCGGCTGTCCTGATCAACAATAATAACGAGCCGCTCGGCACTCGTATCTTCGGACCGGTTCCGCGCGAATTGCGCGCCAAGAACCACATGAAGATCATCTCGCTGGCTCCGGAGGTGCTGTAATGGCTGCCAAGATCAAGAAGGGCGACAAGGTCGTCATTCTCGCTGGCCGTGACAAGGGCAAGACCGGCGAAGTCATGAAAGTGATTCCTGCTGAAGATCGGATGATCGTTGCCGGCGTGAATGTGGTCAAACGCCACACACGCGCAACGCAAGCCGATCCGGGCGGGATCAAGGAAAAAGAAGCCACGATCCACAAATCAAATGTGGCTCTGGCTGATCCGAAGACTGGTGAGCCGACCCGTGTCGGTTTCAAGACGCTTGATGACGGCCGCAAGGTCCGTTTCGCCAAGAGTTCGGGTGAGGTGATCGATGTCTGATTCTTACACACCACGCCTTCGCACGAAATATCGCGACGAAATTCGCGATAAGCTGAAGGAAAAATTCGGCTATGCCAACGTCATGCAGATCCCGCGCCTCGATAAGGTCGTGATCAATATGGGTGTTGGTGAAGCAGCCCAGGATTCCAAGAAAATCAAGGGTGCGCTCGAAGACCTCCAGGCGATCTCCGGCCAGAAGCCGGTCCAGACCGTTGCGAAGAATTCGATCGCTGGCTTCAAGCTGCGCGAAGAACAGGTGATCGGGGCCAAAGTGACCCTGCGCCAGGATCGCATGTATGAGTTCCTCGACCGACTGATTACGATTGCCCTGCCACGGGTCCGCGATTTCCGCGGCCTCAACGGCAAGAGCTTCGACGGCCGCGGCAATTACGCGATGGGCTTGAAAGAGCATATCGTTTTCCCTGAGATCGACTATGACAAGGTCGAGAAGATCCGGGGCATGGACATTGTGGTGTGCACCACCGCAAATTCGGATGAAGAAGCGAAGGCTTTGTTGGCCGAGTTCGATTTTCCGTTTTCGAACTAACGCAACAAGGGCGCAGGCCGATCGGGCCCTGCACGCAGGAGGAATTAAATGGCGAAAAAATCCGCAGTGGAGCGCAATCGCAAGCGCGAGCTCTTGGTCAAGCGTTATGCAACCAAGCGCGAGCAGCTCAAGTCGATTGCCCGTAATAAGGACCTGCCGGTTGAGGAGCGCTTTGCCGCTCAGCTCAAGCTGGCAAGCCTGCCGCGGAATTCCGCGGTATCGCGCGTGCGCAACCGTTGCCTGATTTCGGGCCGGCCGCGCGCATTCTATCGCAAGTTCCGCATGTCGCGTATCGCGATGCGTGATCTGGCCAGCCAGGGCTTGGTGCCCGGCATGGTCAAGTCAAGCTGGTAAGGGAGAGCGAGCATGGTGAATGATCCTCTCGGCGATATGTTGACCCGTATCCGTAATGCGCTGATGCGCAATAAGCGGACCGTCAGCACGCCAGCCTCGGCCTTGCGCCGCCGCGTTCTCGAAGTTCTCAAGAGTGAAGGCTATATCCGTGATTATGCGGAAGTCGAGCACTCGACCGGACTGAAAGAACTCGAAATCGAGCTGAAATATTACGAAGGTGACTCGGTGATCCAGCACATCAAGCGGATCTCGAAGCCAGGTCGTCGCGTTTATTCCGGCGTCAAAGATATCGCCCTTGTCCAGAATGGCCTCGGCATCGCTATCCTCTCCACACCCCAGGGTGTGATGTCGGATACGAGTGCTCGTGAAGCCAATGTGGGCGGGGAAATTCTCTGCCACGTAAGCTAAGGGAGCGAACCTATGTCACGTATCGGTAAACTCCCCGTCGCGATCCCGGCCGGCGTCACCACGACGCTCACCGAGAGAGGCCTGACCGTCAAGGGACCCAAGGGCGAATTGTCCATGGTGTTCGTTCCTGAGGTGACCGTCACCCAGGAAGAGGACGGCTTCAAGGTCATACCTCGCGATATGACGAAGCGCGCCCGCTCCATGTGGGGTCTGCAGCGCGCTCTGGTGGCAAACCTGATTCAGGGTGTCACTGCGGGTTATGAAAAGAATCTCGAGCTTGTCGGCGTTGGTTATCGCGCTTCCATGCAAGGCAATTCCGTGAAACTGGCCCTCGGCCTGTCGCACGATGTTGTTTACGAGCCGCCTGCAGGCGTCACGATTTCGTCTACGAAGCCCACCGAGATCAAGATCGAAGGTGCGGACAAGCAGACAGTTGGCCAGGTTGCCGCCGAAATTCGTCGCTTCCGTCCGCCGGAGCCCTATAAGGGCAAGGGCATCAAATATGCTGGCGAATACATTCGCCGCAAAGAAGGCAAGAAGAAGTAGGGCGAGCGATGAAAAACCAACGCGAAAAATCAGTCCGGCGCGCCCAGCGCACTCGGACCCGTCTGCGGAAATTCGCCAATGGGCGTTTGCGCCTGTCCGTCTTCCGTTCTTCGAAGAATATCTACGCGCAGATCATCGACGACACCAATGGCATCACGATTGCCGCCGCGTGTTCGCTCGAGGATGCGGCCAAGAAGGAGCACCCGAAAGGGGGCGACGTCACGGCTGCGGGTATCGTGGGTAAAATGATCGCTGAGCGCGCCGCCAAGGCTGGCGTGAAAGAGGTCGTCTTCGATCGTGGCGGCAATATGTTTCACGGGCGCGTCAAAGCGCTTGCAGAGGCGGCCCGCGAGGGCGGCCTGAGCTTTTAAGGGAGCGGACGCATGGCTCATCCAAACGAGCAGCAGCGCGATCGTGGTGATCGGGGTCGCGGACGCGGTCGCGGTCGTGAACAAGAGCGTGAAGACGAGTTCGTCGACAAGCTGGTTCACATCAATCGTGTTGCCAAGACGGTCAAGGGCGGCCGTAACTTCCAGTTCGCCGCGCTTGTCGTCGTCGGTGACAAGAAGGGCCGTGTCGGCTTCGGCCAGGGCAAGGCCCGCGAAGTTCCTGAAGCCATTCGCAAGGCCACTGAAGAAGCCAAGAAGAGCTTGATTCGTGTGCCTCTGCGCGAGGGCCGGACCCTGCACCATGACGGCAAGGGCCGTCACGGCGCCGGCAAGGTTGTTCTGCGCGCTGCGCCTCCAGGTACCGGCGTCATCGCCGGTGGCCCGATGCGCGCTGTGCTTGAAACCCTCGGGATCCACGACGTTGTTGCCAAATCGGTTGGCACGTCGAACCCGTACAACATGATCCGCGCCACTTTCGACGCGCTGAAATCGCAGGCGAGCCCACGCTCGGTTGCGGCCAAGCGTGGCCTGAAGGTTGGTGATGTGGTGAACCGCCGCGATGATGGCGCGTCCTCACCCGAAGCGATCGAAGCGTAAGGATCGCTGTCATGGCCAAGAAGACACTCAAAGTACGCCAGACCCGGAGTCCTATCCGTCGTCCGGCAGATCAACGCGCAACCCTGGTTGGCCTCGGTCTCAACAAGATCGGCCGCGAGCGCGTCCTGGAAGATACACCGTCTGTCCGTGGCATGATCGCCAAGGTCAGCCATATGGTGGAAATCGTCGAAGAGTAGGTCCCTTGCGGGATACCGCTCTTTCGAATGGAGAATGACATGCGTCTCAATGAATTGCGCGACAATGATGGCTCGACCAAGAACCGTTTTCGGGTTGGTCGCGGTATCGGCTCTGGCAAGGGCAAGACCGGCGGCCGCGGCGTAAAAGGCCAGAAGTCACGCTCCGGCGTGGCGATCAAGGGCTTTGAGGGTGGCCAGATGCCACTCCACATGCGTCTGCCAAAGCGCGGCTTCAACAAGCCGAACCGCAAGACCTGGGCCGAGATCAATCTCGGCCGGATCCAGAAGGCGATCGACGCCGGACAGATTGATGCGAAAAAGCCTATCGATGCCGACGTCCTGCGCGCTGCCGGACTGGTGCGTCGTGAGCTTGATGGCATCCGCCTCCTTGCAAAGGGCGAGCTGAAGACCAAGGTTGAGATCACCGTAGCCGGCGCTTCCAAGCCAGCCATCGAGGCTGTCGAAAAAGCCGGCGGTAAAGTCAATCTGCCCGCGGCAGCGTCCGCGGAATAAGCGGTCAAGCGTCGGCCGCGAGGGGAATAGCTAATGGCTTCAGCTGCCGAACAGCTTGCTGCAAACATGAATTTCAGCTCCTTCGCCAAGGCGAAGGAGCTGCAGCAGCGTATCCTGTTCACCATCATCATCCTGGTCGTTTACCGTCTCGGAACCTGGGTTCCGATCCCGGGTATCGACATGGTCCAGTATGCGCGGGTGTTCGAACAGAATTCCCAGGGTATTCTGAGCATGTTCAACGTGCTGGGCGGCGGTGCCGTCGAGCGGATGGCGATTTTCGCCCTGAACGTGATGCCCTACATCTCGGCATCGATCATCATGCAGCTGATGTCCGCGACCATTCCCAGCCTTGAAAAGCTGAAGAAGGAAGGTGGCGAAGCCGGCCGCAAGCAGATCAACCAGTATTCTCGCTATCTGACCGTCGTGCTGGCGACCGGCCAGGCGCTGGCTATCGCAATGGGCATGAATGCGGTCAATGCTGACGGCCTCAGCATGGCCCTCAACCCGGGACCGTTCTTTATTATCTCGACCGTGGTTACCCTGGTCGGCGGCACGATGTTGCTGCTGTGGCTGGGTGAGCAAATCACGTCGCGTGGCGTTGGTAATGGCGTCTCACTGATCATTTTCGCCGGTATTATCGCTGCCGTGCCCGGCATGCTGGGCAATGCCCTGAGCCTGAGCGCCAGCGGCGGCATGTCGGCCGGTGTCTTTTTTGGCGGCATTTTGATGATCGTCGCCGGCCTGGTGCTGGTTGTCTTCATCGAGCGCTCACAGCGCCGGCTGCTGGTACAATACCCCAAGCGCCAGCAAGGCAATCGCATGGTGGGCGGTGATTCGTCATTTCTGCCGTTGAAGCTCAACACGGCCGGCGTGATTCCACCGATTTTCGCCTCTTCGCTGCTTTTGCTGCCCGCGACTGCGGCCGGCTTCCAGTCGCAATCGGGACCGGAATGGCTGCAGACCGCTGTCGCCTATCTGGGCGCCGGTTCGCCGCTCTTCCTGGCGCTCTATGCGGCGCTGATCATCTTCTTCTGTTTCTTCTACACCTCCGTGGTGTTCAACCCGGAAGAGACGGCCGACAACCTGCGCAAATATGGTGGCTTCCTGCCGGGCATCCGCCCAGGTCAGCGCACCACTGAATATCTCGACTATGTGCTGTCACGCCTCACCCTGATCGGGGCGCTGTATCTGACCCTGATCTGCCTGGTGCCGATGATGATGAGCACGAATGCGGGTCTGGGCGGCACGTCCATCCTGATCGTGGTCTCGGTATCGATGGATACGATTTCGCAGATTCAGTCGCATCTGCTGGCGCACCAGTATGAAGGCCTGATCAAGAAATCGAAGCTGCGGGGCCGTAAGCGATGAATGTCATCCTGTTCGGACCTCCAGGCTGCGGCAAGGGCACACAGTCCAAGCGGCTTGTCGCGGAGCGCGGGTGGGTGCAGTTGTCGACCGGTGACATGCTGCGCGCTGCCAAGGCCGCGGGTAGCGAACTGGGTAAGCGGGTTGCAGCGATCATGGATGCGGGCGATCTGGTGTCCGACGCGATCGTGATTGAATTGATCGAGGAAAGACTGCCTGAGGCGGAAGCCGCTGGCGGTGCGATTTTTGACGGCTTTCCACGCACTGTGGCGCAGGCAGAGGCGCTCGATGCAGCGCTCGCCCGCCGCGGCAGCAATGTGGATTGCGTGATCCGCCTTTTGGTGGATGACAAGGAACTTGTGGCCCGCATGGAAAAACGTGCGGCCGAAGAAGAACGTGCAGACGATAATATCGAGGCGTTTAAAGTGCGCCTCAAAAACTACCAGGACCAAACGGCACAACTAATCCCGTTTTATGCCACTCAAGGCAAAATGCGGGAAGTGCCAGGAATGGGCTCTGTGGATGATGTAGCTGCAGGAATATCTGCTGCTTTGTCCGTGAACTGAACCAACCCTGTTGCAACCCCATTGACGGGGGGGCAATGCTGACTGTAGATAGCGCCCTTCGCGAGACGGGTGAGCTCATGCGGCAACCGAAAGGTTGTCCATTGGTTCGCTCGCGCACGGCGTTTTGATTTTGGGAGATGGATTGTGGCCCGTATTGCCGGCGTCAATATTCCGACGAATAAGCGCGTGGAAATCGCGCTGAGCTATATCCACGGCATTGGTCCGGCCAAGGCGAAGGAAATCTGCGAGCAGGTTTCCATTGCGTCTGAGCGCCGCGTCAATCAGCTGACGGATGCAGAAGTCCTGCAAATCCGCGAAGTGATCGATCGTGATCACCAAGTGGAGGGGGATCTGCGCCGTGAGGTTGCCGTGAATATCAAGCGCCTCATGGACCTGGGTAACTACCGTGGCTTGCGCCACCGTCGTGGCCTTCCGGTTCGTGGTCAACGTACTCACACCAATGCGCGTACGCGCAAGGGTCCCGCCAAGCCTATCGCTGGCAAGAAGAAGTAGGGCCTAGATTATGGCTAAGGAACAGGGCCGCGTTAAGCGGCGCGAACGCAAAAACATCACATCGGGCGTTGCCCATGTGAGCGCCAGCTTCAACAACACCATGGTGACCATCACCGATGCGCAGGGAAATGCTATTTCCTGGTCGTCGGCTGGCCACATGGGCTTCAAGGGGTCGCGTAAATCGACTCCGTATGCGGCCCAGATGGCGGCTGAGGATGCTGGCAAGAAGGCCATGGAACACGGCATGAAGACCATCGAGGTGAAAGTCTCGGGTCCAGGGTCGGGTCGTGAGTCCGCTCTGCGTGCCTTGCAGTCGGTGGGTTTCACCATCACGACCATCCAGGACGTCACGCCGATTCCACACAATGGCTGCCGTCCGCCGAAACGTCGCCGCGTCTAATACGCGTTTGCGCAATTCGGATATTGAACGCGCCGTCGGGATCTCCCGCGCGGCTGATGAAGGGGCAGTAAGAACGTGATCGAAAAGAACTGGCAAGAACTCATCCGCCCGATGAAGCCGGAAATCGAACCGGGTCATAACCCGGCTCGACATGCCAAGATCATTGCCGAACCGCTGGAACGCGGCTTTGGCATGACGCTGGGCAATTCGCTGCGTCGTGTGCTGCTGTCTTCGCTTCAGGGCGCAGCGGTCACCAACGTACATATTGATGGCGTTGTGCACGAGTTCTCGTCGATCGACGGTGTTCGTGAAGACGTCACCGATATCGTGCTCAACATCAAGCAAATCGCCTTGCATATGCATGGCGAGGGTCCAAAGCGTGTTGTTCTGCGCAAGTCGGGCCCGGGCGTGGTGACAGCTGGCGATATCGAAGAGACGGCCGACATCGAGATCGTCAACAAGGATCTCGTTCTGTGCACGCTCGATGTTGGTGCTGAAATCCGTATGGAATTCACCGTCAATACCGGCAAGGGCTATGTCCCGTCCGATCGCAATCGTCCGGAAGATGCGCCGATTGGCCTGATTGGCGTCGACGCTCTGTTCAGCCCGGTCAAGCGTGTGTCCTACCGCGTCGAAAATACGCGTGAAGGCCAGGTGCTCGATTATGACAAGCTAATTCTTGAAGTCGAAACCGATGGCACCGTGTCACCGGAAGATGCTGTCGCCTATTCGGCGCGCATCCTGCAGGACCAGTTCCAGATCTTCATCAACTTTGAAGAAGCTGTGGAAGCGCGTCCGGCCGAAGATGACAAGCCTGAGCTCGACTTCAACCCGGCGCTGTTGCGCAAGGTCGACGAGCTTGAACTGTCGGTGCGTTCGGCGAACTGCCTGAAGAACGACAACATCGTCTACATCGGTGATTTGATCCAGAAGTCGGAGGCGGAAATGCTCCGTACGCCGAATTTTGGACGCAAGTCGCTTAATGAGATCAAAGAAGTTCTCGCCCAGATGGGTCTGCATCTTGGCATGGAAGCGCCGAACTGGCCGCCGGAGAACATCGAAGATCTCGCCAAACGTTTCGAGGACCACGTCTAGCAAGGCAGCCGAGAGGCTCCCGACTGGACCTGAGGAGATCAAGCCATGCGTCACGGCATCGCACACCGCAAGCTCAACCGCACGCACTCGCATCGCAAAGCCTTGTTCGCCAATATGGCTGCATCGCTGATCGAGCACGAGCAAATCATCACGACCCTTCCCAAGGCGAAGGAGCTGGCACCGTTCATGGACAAGCTCATTTCCCTGGCGAAGCGCGGCGATATCCATGGCCGCCGTCAGGCAATGGCCAAGGTTCGCAACGAGGAGCAGGTCAAGAAGCTGTTCGACACACTCGGCGGCCGCTACACCGAGCGCAATGGTGGTTACACCCGCGTGCTCAAGGCTGGTTACCGTCATGGCGATAATGCGCCGATGGCTGTGATCGAGCTGGTCGATCGCGACACCGCGGCAAAGGGCGCTGTAGACCGTGCCCGCGCCGAGGCCGCGAACGACATGACTGACGAGTAAGATTGTCGTCATCAAAAGATCAGATCAAGGCGGTTAGCTCAGGCTAGCCGCCTTTTTCATGCCGGAAATCAGGATTATATCTGCACCATGATCAAACATCTGCTTTTCGCATCCATCCTGTTTGCAGCGCCCGCTGCAGCCCAGGATGCCGACCTCGCCGCCGCTCAGGATCGTATCGTTCCGGACAGCCGTGTCGAGATGCAGCTCTCCTTCGCACCGATCGTCCGCGAGGTCGCGCCGGCGGTGGTGAATGTCTTTTCCCGCCGCGTCGTGAATAATCAGAACCCGTTTGCCAATGACCCGGTCTTCTCACGCATGTTCCGGTCGCAGCCGCGCGAGCAAAACTCGCTCGGGTCCGGTGTGATCGTTGATCATTCCGGCGTCATCGTCACCAATTATCATGTCGTCGCCGGCGCCACTGAATTGCGCGTTGTGCTCGCTGACCGGCGCGAGTTCGAAGCGCAGGTCCTGCTGACCGATGAGGCGACCGATCTGGCCGTGCTCAAGATCGAGACCGACGAACCCCTGCCGATGCTGCCCTTCAACATGACCGATGATCCGGAAGTCGGCGACCTGGTCCTGGCGATCGGCAATCCCTTTGGCGTCGGCCAGACAGTCACCAGCGGCATTGTCTCGGCCCTGGCCCGTACCGATGTCGGACAGACCGATTTCGCCTCCTTTATCCAGACCGATGCGGCGATCAATCCGGGCAATTCCGGCGGCGCGCTGGTCGATATGCGCGGTCAGCTGATCGGGGTTAACTCGATGATTTTCTCGCGCTCCGGCGGATCAAACGGGATCGGTTTCGCGATTCCGGTCGAGATGGTCCGCCGGGTGGTGGATACGGCGCTGAGCGAGGGCGAACTGATCCGGCCCTGGCTGGGCGCACGCCTGCAGCCCGTGACCGGCGATATCGCCTCGAGCTTCGGCATGACCCGTCCGCGCGGCGCGCTGGTGAGTGAAATCTACCCAGAAGCCGCTGCCGATAATGGCGGGCTGCTCCAGGGCGATATCGTGCTCGCCGTCGATGGCCATGAGATCAGCAATGATGCTGGCGCCCGTTTCCGGCTCGCCATTCGCGCTGCCGGCGAAAATGCCCGCTTCACGGTCTTGCGGGGCGAGGACGAGATCGAGCTGGACGTGCCGGTGAGCCCCGCGCCTGGTGCGACGACGCCCGACCTCTTGCCCGTCGAGGGACGCAATCCTCTGTCGGGTGTGCGGCTGGTCCAGCTATCGCCGGCCTTCAATGAGACCGTCGGACTTGATCCTTTCCTGGATGGTGTCGTGGTGATGAATGTCCAGCGCCGCTCTGTGGCGGCGCGCTATGGCTTCCGCCCGGGCGATCGGCTGGTATCGTTGATGGGGCAACCGATCGAGACCCTGGATGACGCCGTCAGTATTGCCACGCGCTTCGATGGCGAACGTGAATGGCCGATCGTGCTGGATCGGCGCGGTCAGCGCTATCAGCCGACTTTGCGGCTCTACTAGGCCTGATCGGCGGGTTTGAGCGTTACCAGGCTCCAGACATGGTCGAAGGGGTCGCGCAGCTTGCCGTGGCGGCCGTAGAATTCGTCAGTGCAGGGGCGCAGCACGGCGGCCCCGGCGGCAATCGCCCGGTTGAACCAGGCGTCGGCATTGTCGACATAGAGCATGGTGGTGAAGGTCGTGCGGCCACCCAGCGTATCCGGCGCGACAGTGCCGATCTGCTCTTCATGTTCGGGGTATTCATCGGCGAGATTGAGGGTGCCGCCATTGATCCGCAGCGTCGCGTGACCAATCTTGCCTTCATGCTCATAGCGTTCCAGCTCCTCGGCCGCGAAGGCGGTCTTGTAGAACTCAATCGCTTCGGCGCCGCGCCTGACGCAAAGATAGGGCGCGATGACAGTTCTGGACGGGCTCATACCGTGTCTCCCTCTTGCAACCCAGTTGGGTGGCTCTAGCCTAGCGGAATGTCGAGTCTGTTTGAAGCCGCCGGTCTTGAGACCGAAGCGCCGCGTCCGCTGGCGGACCGGCTGCGGCCGCGTGTGCTCGACGAGGTTGTGGGTCAGGATCATCTGCTCAAGGGCGATGGGCCAATTGCCCGCATGCGCGCCCAGGGCCGGCTGGCCTCGCTGATCCTGTGGGGACCGCCCGGGGTTGGCAAGACAACGATTGCGCGGCTGCTGGCCGAGGATAGCGGGCTGGAATTCGAACCGCTCTCGGCGGTATTCTCCGGTGTCGCCGATCTCAAGAAAGTGTTCGAGCGCGCCCGGGCCCGCCGCGCTTCCGGTCGCGGCACGCTTTTATTCGTCGACGAGATCCATCGCTTCAACCGCGCCCAGCAGGATGGTTTCCTGCCCGTGGTCGAGGAGGGGGTGGTCACCCTGGTCGGGGCGACGACGGAAAACCCGTCTTTCGAGCTTAATGCGGCGCTCCTGTCGCGCTGTCAGGTGCTGGTGCTCAAACGGCTCGATGATGCCGCGCTCGTTGATCTGATCGCGCGGGCCGAGGCGGAGATGGGGCACAAACTGCCGCTCGATGATGATGCCCGCCACGCGCTCGCCGCCATGGCCGATGGTGATGGCCGCTATCTGCTCAATCTGGCCGAGGAAGTCTTCACCTTCCAGCGCGAGACACCGATTGACCGCATCGAACTTGGCCGTCTGCTCAACAAGCGCGCGCCGGTTTATGACAAATCGCGTGACGAGCATTTCAATCTCATCTCGGCCCTGCACAAATCCGTGCGCGGCTCCGATCCCGATGCGGCGCTTTACTGGCTGGCGCGCATGATCGAGGGCGGTGAAGATCCGCTTTATCTCGCACGCCGCATCGTGCGCATGGCGATCGAGGATATTGGCCTGGCCGACAGCGCCGCCATCCATGCCGCTCTGGCCGCCAAGGACACCTATCAATTCCTCGGCTCCCCGGAGGGAGATCTCGCCTTGGCCCAGGCGGTTGTGCATCTGGCCTGTTCGCCGAAATCGAATGCCGTCTATACCGCCTGGAAACGGGCGCAGAAATCGGCACGCGAGACCGGTTCGCTGATGCCGCCCGCCCATATCCTCAACGCCCCGACATCGATGATGAAGGAGCAGGGCTATGGTGCCGGCTACCAGTATGATCATGATGTCGAGGGCGGCGTGTCGGGCCAGGATTATTTCCCTGAAGGCATGTGCGACCGCCCGGTTTTCTACGAGCCCAAGGATGCTGGCCGTGAGGCTGCGATCCGCGAACGTTTGCAGCGTTGGCGGGCGCTCAGAAATGGCAAGGGCCCGGCCAAGGCGTAGCGATTGTGGCTTGTCATTTTGCCTCTTTCGGGATTAGCGTCAGCGCCTTAATCCTGGGGAGGACATCATGAAACTTTCTAAAATCCATCTCGTGCTCGGGCTTGCCTGGCTTCTGGCCGGTATGACGCTGGGCCAGATCATGGGCGAGAGCGGCGATCACGGCCAATTGCCGACCCATGCGCACATCATGCTGGTTGGCGGCGTCCTGTCGATCATCTGGGGCCTGCTCTACAAATCCCTCAACCTGCCTGCGAGGCTGATCGGCCTGGTGCAGGCGGCGGCGCATCATATTGGCGTCGGTGTGATGATCGTGGCGCTCTACAGCCTGTATGGCGGTGAGGGCGATCCAGCGACGCTCGGCCCGATCCTGGGGATGGCCGGGACGGCGGTTATGCTGTCGGTTTTGCTGATGCTGTTCCTCGTCGTCAGGGCGAAGGACTAGGCTCGCAGGTCTCGCCCTCGGCGGCGATCAGCGCCGCCCAGGCTTCGGCCATCGGGGCCAGACCCAGCGCAATGCGGCGGGCGTCGAGATTATCCGGCGCCCGCACCGGCGCCGGTTCACGCTGTCCGTCGACGCAGGCCGTGACCGTGCCGTAGATTTGCGGACGGCTCTGGGCGATGGCGAAGGCATCAGCCAATTCAGCATAGGTCTGGGGATCGTAACGGCCCGCCAGTGCGACCGGCTCGAGCGCTGCGACAATGCGGCCACGGCCGGCCTCGTCGCGCTCGGCCCAACGCAGGATATCGGCGGCAAGGCGGGGCTGGTCGAGTTCGAGGGCGGCGAAGCGCTCCGGCTCCAGCTGAGCGAGGGCCCATTGCGTATTCGCCATCTCGACTTCGGCGATCGTATCGCGGGTTTCGCGCAGGATTTCACCGCTGGCGCCTTCGTCGAGATCGGCGCGGGTGATGACCGGCAATAGCAATTCAGCCAGATAGCGCTCGCGCGCCTTGCGTCCCGCCAGCTCGGCGATGAGATCGCTCCAGGCGGTGTATTGCGTGTCAAAGCGGGCGATCAATGTCGCCGCATCGGTGGGCGGAGGCGCCGGTGTGGCGATGGTGTCGGCTGCTTGTATCGCGGCATCAGCTGTCTCGACGGGTGGCTCGGTGGCCTGCAGGACGAGCGCGGCGGCGATGGCGGTAATGAGAAGCATGGCTCGGGACCCTCGAAGCGATGGCCGCCAGTCTAGGCGCTATTGCCGCGCTGCCAAGCCGTGATCTGTGGCGGTGGCTGGGGGTGGACCGTAGCGATTGGGGCCCGGGTCACCGGGGGCCTCTTCCACGGATTCCTGCCAGTCGATGATATGTCTGGTCCAGAAGGCGAGGGAGTAGGGCAGAAGCCATAAAATGCCGCCAAGTATCCACCCGGTTCCCATTGCTTCGGCGAGCTGTTGCTCGCTGGTCTTCCAGATGGCGATTCCGAGAATGGCGGGTGGGGACAGGGCGAGCAGGAAATGCATTGCTGATTTCCAGAAATGCCAAGCGGGCCGACCCAGATCGTGCAATCGGCGTACAGACCACATCGTGTGACCGACCGAGTAGATCAATATGCTCGCCAGAGCGGCGAGGCCGAGCAGACGCAGAGCTGGATCCTGGATTCCAGTCAGTATTTCTCCCGCGTGAGCTGCGATCTTTCCGTCTATCTGATCGGCGAGCCAGAGGAGCAGCCGAGGCCCAAAATAGATCAACAATGCGAACTGAATGATGCCGTGGGCGTTGCTTGTCCGGCTTTCGGGCTCAACATATGGGCCGGTCCGCCCGAAGGGCGTAGGGGCTATGGTCGACCAGCGTGGATAGGTGGCCCGATAGAGTTTTGATGGCCGGTACTCCATCTAGGCCAGCCGCAGGGTGACCGCACACTCGACCCGCTTTCGATCAGTGCGGCGCGCGAGATCAAGGCCTTTCGCTGTCGGAATTGAAGTGAAGGCGCTCATACCCACATGTCTAGCCTGCGCCCGGACAAAACAAAAGCGGGATCAGGTAAGAGCCTGGTCCCGCTTTTTGTCTGCGTGGTCACCTGTGCCGGGACCGCGAGGCGCGGCCCATCGACGTGGGTGTTCTAGGCGATGGTGCCGCCGAGGGCGACTGCCATGGCGCCGAACGCGCCAGCGAGGAAGAGGACGTTGATGACAGCGTTGAGGGTGTTGGTGAAGCGGTTCATGATTAATATTCCATTTGTTCTTGGTGAGCCGGGCCCTCCCGGTTCACGGCTTTGTAAATAGGTGGTTAGGCATGTTTTACAACCTGCGTTACGCTAAAGCAGCTATGCAAAATTGCATACAATGGGGTTTATTCTATGAAATTACGACGATGTAATAATTGCGATTGAATTTAGTTGAGCGTTGAACTACCCTGTGATCTACAGGAGGGTTCAATGAATTCGACACGCCGCAACGCCTTGCGCTTCGTCGCCGGATCGGCGGTTTTGCTCGCCGCCGCTGGCGGCACGGGTGTCTTCTGGTTGAACAAGCGCGCCGACCGCGCCATCGCGCCCTGGGCCGAAGCCGCGGCCGGAGCCTTTGCGGACTGGCGCATGAAGGCGCTGGCCTACGCCGTGCTGGCGCCCAATCCGCACAATCGTCAGCCCTGGCTGCTGGAATTGCGCGGAACGGATATGATCCGCGTTTACTGCGAACTAGGTCGGCGGCTGCCGGTCACCGATCCCTTTGACCGTCAGATCATGATTGGCTTCGGCGCCTTCCTTGAATTGTTGCGCATGGCAGCGGCGCAGGACGGGGTCGCACTGGCCATCGAGACCTTCCCGGAGGGGTTGCCGGGTGATCGGCTGGATCGCCGCCCGATTGCCGCGCTGCGGCCGGTAGGTGACAGCGCAATGGCAGACCCGCTGTTTGCGCATGTGCTTGAACGTCATACCAATCGCCAGCCCTATCGCACCGCGGCCATCCCGGACGAAGCCGTCGCGATGCTGCGGTCTGCATTGCCGGCGGCACCCGATTTCCGACTCCATATGCGCGGACCCGAGCTGGCGGCGCTGCGTGATATCACGATTGCCGGTTTTGATCGGGAGATGCGTACGCCGCAGGCTCATCTTGAAAGTGTCCATCTGATGCGGATCGGGCGGGCCGAGATCGACGCCAATCCAGACGGGATTGCCCTGGATGGACCGATGATCGAATTTGCCCGGCTCGCCGGTCTCGTCTCCGCCGAGGCCTTGGCGGACCCCGATAATAACGCCTTCCGCCAGGGCGTGGACAAGCTGCTCGCCTCGGCGCAGGCGACGCCTGCCTTTGTCAGCCTGTGCACGACCGGCAATAGCCGAGAGGATCAGCTTGATGCCGGCCGCGACTGGATAAGATTGCATCTGGCGGCGACGGGGCTTGGGTTGGCGATGCAGCCCATGAGCCAAGCCTTGCAAGAATATCCCGAAATGGCCGATCTCAATCAGGCGATACACACACTATTGCGGCCCGATGGCGGACGGATTCAGATGTTGGGCCGGATCGGCTATGCTCCGGCGCAGAGGCCGGCGCCGCGCTGGCCGGTCAGCAGCCGGCTGCTGGACGCGTGAGCCAGGCGCCCGACAATGCCGATCTGGCCGTCTTCGCTGTCTTCACCGAGATCGGCATTATCGAGCAGCTCGCCCGCACCGCCTTCACGCGGCAATTGCCCGACGGGCTGCAAATGGCGCATTTCGCCCTGCTCAATCACATGGTCCGGCTCGGCGATGGCTGGACCCCGGTGCGGCTGGCCAGGGCGTTTCAACTCACCAAGGGGGCGATCAGCAATACGACCGGGCGGCTGGAAGCGCGGGGCCTGATTCGTATTGAAGCCGATGCCGATGATCGCCGATCGAAACGCGTTTTCATCACCGATGCCGGACGCGCCGCCTGGCAGGCCTGTATCGCCGTTTTGAGGCCGCAACTTGCCCGGATACGCGAAGAGCTGGGAACCGAGGTGTTCAATCAGGCGCTGCCGGCGTTGCAAAGCGTGCGGGCCTGGCTCGATGCGGAGCGCGACTGAGGCCGCCCGCCCTTGCCAATACCGCTCGCACAGCCTATCGAGCCGCGATGCAAAGCCTTCTTCTCATCGGCACAGGCGGGGCGCTCGGCGCCATCTCCCGGCATCTGGTTGGGCGGGCAGCGCTCAAATGGCTTGGGCCGGATCAGCCCTGGGGCACATTCGCGGTCAATATCGCGGGTGGCCTGATGATGGGCTTGTTGATTGGCTGGCTGGTGGCGAGTGATCGCGGTGATCACCATATGCTGCGGACATTCGGGGCGGTCGGTTTCCTTGGCGGCTTCACCACATTCTCGGCCTATTCGCTCGATATCGCCTTGATGATCGAACGCAAGGCCTGGCTCAATGCCTTTGCCTATGCGGCGGGCTCTGTAATTCTGGCGCTGGCGGCGCTGATGATTGGCATGATGATCATGCGGAAAGTTTATCCATGAGTGGCGTTCAATTACTGACGGTCGACCAGGGCGAGGACGGCTCGCGGCTGGATCGCTGGTTCAAGCGCCGTTTTCCGCATATCGGCCAGGGACTGATCCAGAAGCTTTGCCGCAAGGGCGATATTCGCGTCGATGGCCGCCGCGCCAAGACCGATTTGCGCGTCGAGATGGGGATGGAAATCCGCGTCCCGCCTTTGCCGGAGCCCGGAGAGGTCGAGAAGATCGATGTCCTGACCCCGGAAGAGATTCATTATGTGCGTGGCCTCGTCATCTATGAGGATGACGAGGTGATCGCCTTCAACAAGCCTTCCGGTCTGGCCGTCCAGGGCGGTTCGAAAACCACCAAGCACCTCGACCGTCTGCTTGATGCCTTCGGCGAGGGCATGACGCGTCCGCGCCTGGTGCACAGGCTCGACAAGGACACGTCCGGCGTTCTCGTCGTTGGGCGCACGCCCAAGGCCGCTGCCCGGCTGGCCAAGGCCTTCCAGCAGCACCGCACCAAGAAGACCTATTGGGCGATCGCCATTGGCGTGCCCAAACCGCGCATGGGCGAGATCAAGGGTTTTCTCAAGAAAGCCGCCGGCGCTGGCGGCGATCCGGACCGCGAATTGATGGTCGGCGCCTCGCATGGCGATCCCGGCTCGCACCACGCCCTGACGCGCTACACCGTGATCGCCGATGCGGGTCAGAAAGCCAGCTGGGTCGCGCTGCGACCCGTCACCGGCCGAACGCATCAGTTGCGCGTCCATCTCGCTGCCATGGGCACCGCCATTCTCGGCGACCGCAAATACACCTGCGACCGGCCGGCACCGGAAGATCTCGGCCAACGGCTGTGTCTGCATGCCCGCCGGCTGGAAATTCCGCGTGATAATGGCCATCCACTGATCATCGAGGCCGATCTGCCCAAACCCTTGGCGAAAGTCTTCGATACGCTCGGTTTCAATCCGCGCGAGATCGACGAGTCCGACATCGAGGCCCAGCTGGCCTAGGCGATGCCGCCTGCCTCACGCCATCTCACATCTTCGTCAGACGTCTCCGTCGCCGTCGACAGCTTGTCCGCTTCATGATGTGCTTCTGAAAAAGGGGGGAGCATCATGACGACATCCATTGTTCGGACACTGATCGCGGCGCTGGCCGCAGGTCTGGCCGGGACTGCATCGGCGAGCGCGCAATCCATTGCCGAGCGGGCCAATCGCGCCGAGTTGACGCAGGGCGGGTTCAATCTGGGCCTGTTCGTCGAAGGCGAGCGTGACGGATTCATGCGCTTTGGCTGGTACACCGATGCGGACGGGGTGCATTTATGGGACCGCTCGATGATCATCTCGAGCAGCGATTACGAGAGTTTCGCGGCCCTGCTCGATCCGGTCGACCTGACACCGCGTTCGGTGGCGCTGCGCTATCACAGCGGCACGCGCTATTATCTCGTCGATGCCGCCTTTGGCGATGGACAAGTCTCGGGTTCGCGCAGCCTGCACAGTCCCGGCGAGCCTACCCAGTCCGAGCCGATCGATCACCTCCGGCGTGCCGGAGCAATTGTGCGCGGCGCGGTTTTCATGTTGGCGCCCATTCTCGATCTCGAACCCGGTGACAGCGTCAGTTTCGACTGGTGGGTGCCGATGCGTGACGTCCATGAGACGGTCAGCCTGACCGCGACGGGCGTGGTGGAAATTGATACGCCGGCCGGTCGGTTCGAAGCCGTTCTGATCGAGCAGCGCGGCGGAACGCCGGGCAATGACATCTATGTTGATCGCGAAAGCGGCCGTGTGGTGCGGATCGATGTCGTCGGGCGAGCCGTGCAGTATCTGGCCCTGCCGGACCAGGACGCGGCGGGCTGAGGTCAGACCCAGCGCTCTCCGGCTTGCCAAGCCGGCCGCCGCCGCCTATGCCGCGGCCAGGCAAATGGAGACGCTCGCTTGAAACTCGCCATCTGGGATATTGACGGCACGCTGGTTGATAGCCGCGTCGTGATTCAGCAAGCCATGGAGCGCGCCTTCAAGCGCGCCGGACTGGGTGAGATCGCCTATGAGCGCACCCGTACCATTGTCGGGCTGGAACTGACCGAGGCGGTGATGCGTCTCGCCCCGGTCGATTATCCGGCCGAACGCGTGCCCGAGCTTGCGACCTTCTACAAGCAGGCCTTTGTCGAGATGCGTGGCGAGCCGGGCTTTTCCGAACCGCTTTATGACGGCGCCCGCGAGACACTGGACCGGCTGCGCGATGAGGGCTGGTTGCTCGGCGTCGCCACCGGCAAGCCGCGGCGCGGGCTTGATGCCGTGTTCGAGCATCACGGATTGCACCGCTATTTCGACACTTTCCAGACGGTTGATCACGGCCCCGGCAAGCCGCATCCGCGCATGGTGCTTGACGCCATCAGGGAGACCGGCACCGAAGCCGGTCAGGCGGTCATGATCGGCGATACCGGTTTCGATATGGCGATGGGGCGCAATGCCGGCGTGCATACGCTCGGCGTCTCCTGGGGTTTTCACACCGCTGATGAGATCAATCAGGGTGGCGCCCACGAATTGCATCATGATTTCGAGACACTGGGCCAGGCGCTTGACGCCTTTGCTGCCCGAACGCCAGAGAGTGCCCTATGAGCGAGTATGAGACCAAGCCGGGCGTGCGTATGCCCAAGCCGGAAGATAACCGGCCCAAGCGCTTCTACACCGCCGTCAGCGTCGTGGCCGGCGAGGGCGGTTGGCAGGTGTTGCTGGATGGCCGTTCGGTCAAGACACCGGCCAAGAAGTTGTTGCAGGTCCCGACCCGGGCGCTCGCTGAATTGCTGGCCGCCGAGTGGGACGCCCAGGGCGAGCGCATCAATGCGCCCGCCATGCCGGCCAATCGCCTGTGTTTTGTCGCGATCGATCTGATGGGTGAGGCCCATGGGGCCACCGTCGCGGAAGTGACGCGCTATGCCGCAAACGATCAGCTTTGCTTTCGTGCGCCCGACCCGTCCGACCTCGTCGCGGCGCAGGCTGCCGCCTGGGACCCGATGCTGGACTGGGCCAGGCGTGAGCTCGGCATCGACCTGCGCTCGGGCACCGGCGTCCTGCCGATTGATCAGGATGCTGCTGCCTTGCAGGCCGTCCATGCCCGCGCCGCGGCGCTGGATATCTGGCGCCTGACGGCGCTGGCGCATGCGACGGCTGTGTGCAGCTCGGCCGTGCTCGGCCTTGCCCTGCTGACGGGTGAGCGCGGCGGCGAGGCGGTGTTCGCCCTCTCGATAATTGATGAAGCCTATCAGGCCGCCCATTGGGGGCAGGACGAGGAAGCGACCCAGCGGCTGGATCTGTTGAAGATCGAATTGATCGCTGCCGAGCGTTTGCTGCGTGCATTGGACGCGTCGTGACGGCTTGAAGGCGGCGGGCACCGCGCTAATGTGGCGCCAGGGCGGAAGTGGAAAATTGCGACATGGCTGAAATGAGCACGACAAATGGCGGCAAGACCGGAAAGACTGGTCCGGGCGGCATTCTCGATTTTGCCGCTCTGCGCGCGGCTGAGCTGCGGACCGAGCCCTATAATTATTTCGTTGCGCCCGGCACGCTGAGCGAGGCCGAGGCGGGTGATATCCGCCGCGATTATCCGCTGATCAACAAGCCGGGCTATCTGCCGCTCTCGAAGCTGGAATCGCACGGCACATTCGATCAGCTGATGGCCGATCTCAATTCACCGGACCTGGCGCAGGTGATGACCGACAAGTTCGGCGTGAATTTCACCGACAAGCCGCGCATGATCACTGTGCGCAAGATCTCGCAGCTCTCCGATGGCCCGATCCACAATGATTCGAAGTCGAAAATCCTGACCATGCTGACCTATCTCAATGCGGAATGGGACGGCACCGGGGCGGGCTGTATCCGCGTGCTCAACGGGCCAAAGGATTTTGACGATTTCACCGAGGAAGTGCCGCCTCTGGCCGGTTATGTCTTCGCTTTCCTGCGCGCCGATAATTCCTGGCATGGCCATCTGCCGTTCGAGGGTGAGCGCTATGTCGTGCAAACGACTTTCCTGACCTCACAGGCAGAACTCGACCGCAAGGAAAATCGCGGCGGGCTGCAGTATTTCCTCAAGAAACTGAATCCGTTTCAGTAGGTCCGCGCCAGCCTGGCCCGGAGGAAACACTGGATGGCACCGATTCTGGTTGCGCATAACCCTTCCTGGGCCGGCCAATATCTGCACGAGGCCGCCGGCATCCGGGCAGTGCTCGGAAGGAATGCTGTCGGCCTGCACCACATCGGCAGCACCTCAATTCCGGGCATCTTGGCCAAACCGGTTATCGATATACTCGGTGCTGTGACATGCCTTGATGCGGTTGATGATTGTGTCGACGCGATCGGCCGGCTCGGCTACGAGGCCAAAGGGGAGTTCGGCCTGGCGGGACGGAGGTATTTTCGCAAGCATGACGACCGTGGCCAACGCACGCATCATCTACATATTTACACCAGGAACTCGGCAGATTTCTTGCGCCATCTCGTATTCCGAGATTTTCTGTTGGCCTTTCCCGAACAGGCGAAACGCTACAGTGAGTTCAAGGCCAAACTGGTCGACGAGATTGGTGTCAGGCGCGAGGATTACCAAGCCGCCAAAAGCCCGTTTGTCGCTGATCTCGAGCGACAGGCTCTGGCGTGGTCTCAAGGCTGAGACGCAGAACGCATTCGGGACTGCTGTAGCCTCAGTGGGCCGTCAGCGTCTGTAGCCAGCGTGGTTTCAGGCTTAATCGCCCGTCATCGAGCCGCTTCCAGATCACGAAGCCGGCGGTGATGACGGCCAGCTCGCCGAGTTCCTGGAAGACGTGGTGGCAAAGCAGCACGGCGCTGAGCACCAGCAGAGCCTTCAGGGCGAGAAAGCCCGGCGCCTGCTCGGCCGGTTGCAGGATCAGCCGCAGATTGGCGGCGATCAGCAGCAGCACCAGACCGGCGACGAAATAGATTGCCTCCATCGCGCCGGGCGCGATGTAATTGTGCAGGTTGATTTCCGATTGCAGATTGGTCTGTGCGATAGCCTCGGGCACGGCGAGGTCGAACCAGTGCTGGCCCCAGCTGATTTCCTCGCCAAACCCCGCCAGCAATACCAGGCTGAGGGCGATCATCATGACCGGCCCGAAATGGCCGCCGCGTGGCTTGCCGGTCAGCCAATGGCCGAGAAAAATAACGGCCGGGAAGATCAACACGGTGATGGTCAGGTTCTCGATTAGTCCGCCATCGCCGACAACCGGGCGAAAGACGCCGGTCAGGGGCGTGAAATGATGGACCAGATTGAGTACAGCCAGCGCCACCAGGCTGAGCGCAACGGCGCTGTCATAGCGCCACAGGCCCGAGACCAGTCCGCCAAACCCCGCATTGCGCGTCTGTGAGACCAGGCCGCGTGCCAGGATCAGCGCGCCGGCAAGCATCATCACCGCGAGGCCGATGGCCTGTAGCGGCGAGCCGATCTCTCCGTCGGGAGAAAGAAAATCCATCTCGGGTCTCCATCTCTTCACAGCGCGCAATTGGGCGCGTCAAATGCCATAGGCGGCGGCGAGGGTGTCGAGCCGGCGCAGGGCCTTGCCGGGCCAGTGCCCGACCCGCCCGATCGGCAGTTTGCGGGCAAAGGCGTCCATGCGGGCGCCGGCAGCCATCAGACTGGATGCCATGGACGGCCTTTCGACACGCCCGCTGGCGATCTCGAAAGAGGCATTGGCCAGCTTGCGTTTGAAATCCATATCGCCCGGTCCAAGATGGATGGTGTCGATACCAGTGCCCGCCATCTCGCGCGCCATTTCGATGAAGAGCTGCAAGCCAGGGCCGAATTTCGAGTATTCCGGCCAATAGACCGGGAACCAGTAGTGCAACACGGTTTCCGAACGCATGCCGAAATGCGCCGCTGCCAGCTCGCCATTGATCTCGAGCGTCGACAGGCAGCCACTCAGTTGCGGTGTCTGGTGCTCGAACAAATCGTCGATCAGGTCACGGGCCCATTTGGCGATGAAGACGTCAAAGGCATTGGTGCGCCGGTATTGCTCGCGCTTGTTGGCGAAAGTGGCGGCGAGGGCTTCGGGGCGGCGATCATCGAGGCGATAGGTGACCTCGAGCCCGGATTCGGCGAGTTTGCGCTGGCGGGCACGGATATTGCGCATCGCCTTGGCATCGGCCAGGCGTCTGTTTTCGAGCCATTCATCACAGCCCTGACTCAGATCGACCGACCAGGATGGTTCAATTTGCGACGCTTCTGTGGTGCTGCCGGCCTGGCTGACAGGCGCGCCATCAAAGCAGAACACCGAAACCGGACTGTCTTGAAGGGCTGTGCCGAGGTCGAGATTCTCATCATCGGTGATCAGCCCGTGATGGTCGCCCAACGGGCCGCCGAGCGGGCGGGCGACACCCCATCTGGATAATTGCATTGGCAGGAAGCCCACCGTGCGCCCCTTGCGGGACAGCACAAGTGCCTGGGTGTCATGGCGCCGGTCGGCGATCAGATCGGCGAATTCAAGCGCGAAATAGGGCGAGGCCAGAGCCGGGTTTTGCGCCCGCATGCTGCGCCACGCGGCACGCTGTGCCGTCGTCAGCCCGGAGATCGGGACCAGTTCTGCCGTGATGGCGCGTTGTGCCATGTTTGCTTTTTTCCACTGCCTAGGCCGGACAAACTGCAAGAAACGCACCGGTCCGGGCAGGGCGGCCCACGATCCGGCAGCAGGTCGATTGATTGCCCTTGCGGCGCGACCTCTGCTATCGATCCGGGAGAGAATGATGCGGAAGGATTGGCGTCCATGAAGGATGTGCTCGAACAACTCATCGAAAAGCGTGCCGGCGCCCGTGCCGGCGGCGGCCCACGCCGGGTCGAAAACCAGCATGCCAAGGGCAAGTTGAGCGCCCGTGAGCGGGTCGAAATGCTGCTCGATGACGGCTCGTTTGAAGAGTGGGACATGTTCGTCGAGCATCGCTGCGTCGATTTTGGCATGGCCGAGCGGCGAATCCCCGGCGACGGCGTCGTCACCGGCCATGGCACGATCAATGGCCGGCTGGTCTATGTCTTCTCCAAGGATTTCACCGTGTTTGGTGGCTCATTGTCCGAGACCCACGCCCAGAAAATCGTCAAGATCCAGAAGGCCGCCCTGCAGAATGGCGCCCCGATCATCGGTATTTTCGATGCTGGCGGTGCGCGCATCCAGGAGGGCGTCGCCTCGCTCGCCGGCTATGCCGACATCTTCCTGCAAAACACACTGGCCTCCGGTGTCGTGCCGCAAATCTCCATGATCATGGGGCCTTGCGCTGGCGGCGATGTCTATTCGCCGGCCATCACCGACTTCATCTTCATGGTGAAGGATACGTCCTACATGTATGTCACCGGCCCCGATGTGGTCAAAACCGTGACCAATGAGACCGTCACCCATGAAGAACTCGGCGGCGCGTCTATCCACGCCAAGAAATCCGGTGTTGCCGATGGTGCCTTCGAAAATGATCTCGAAGCCTTGGTACAATTGCGCCGGCTGATCGATTTCCTGCCGCTGTCGAATCGCGAAAAACCGCCCGTGCGGCCAAGCTTCGACGATCCCGACCGGATCGATGCCAGTCTCGACACGCTCGTCCCGGCCAATCCGAACAAGCCCTATGACATCAAGGAATTGATCTCGAAGGTCGCCGATGAAGGCGATTTCTTCGAGATCGCGCCGGATTATGCCGCCAATATCGTCACCGGTTTCGGCCGCCTCGACGGTCAGCCGGTCGGCTTCGTCGCCAATCAGCCGATGCGCCTGGCCGGCGTGCTCGACAGCGATGCGAGCCGCAAGGCTGGTCGTTTCGTTCGCTTCTGCGATGCTTTCGGTATTCCGATCATCACATTCGTCGACGTGCCCGGCTTCTTGCCCGGCACCAAGCAGGAATATGGCGGTCTGATCAAACACGGCGCCAAACTCCTCTTCGCCTATGCCGAAGCCACCGTGCCCAAACTCACCGTCATCACTCGCAAGGCCTATGGCGGCGCCTATGATGTGATGAGCTCGAAACATCTGCGCGGCGACATCAATTACGCCTGGCCCACCGCCCAGATCGCCGTGATGGGCGCCAAGGGCGCCGCGGAAATCATCCACCGCGCCGATCTCGACGATGCCGAGAAAATGGCCGGCCATGTCAAGGAATATGAGGACAGGTTTGCCAACCCATTCATCGCGGCTGGCCGGGGCTATATCGACGACGTGATCTCACCGCATTCGACGCGCAAACGCCTGATCGCAGCGCTGCGGACGCTGAAGAACAAGCAGCTCGAGAACCCGTGGAAAAAGCACGATAATATTCCGCTTTAGGGGGTTGGGAAGCGATCCCGCTCTCACTCTCAATAATGATAGCGCGCCTGCACGATCTGCACCCGGGCAGGCTCGCCCGTCACGCGGTAGACCAAGCGGTGCTGGCTATCGATGCGGCGTGACCACCAGCCGGCGAGTTCGCCGCGCAGGGGCTCCGGCTTGCCGACGCCTTCGAACGGGTCGCGCCGGGTTGCCTCGATCAGTTTGAGGGCGCGTTTGAGCAGTCTGGCGTCATGGGCGACGAACCAGGTCAGGTCTTCAATCGCCTGCGGTCGCAATTCGACATTCATGCCTTGGGCTCACCGAGCCACGTCGCGAAATCGCCCGGGGCTTCGGCCATGCCGCGCAATTGCTGCGGCGTGAGGGTGCGGGTCTGGCCGGTCTCGGCGGCGGCGATGCTGTTGCGCAGGCGTTTGGCATTGGCGGGGCTGGAGAGCAGGTAATTGGTCTCCTGGATCGCCTCCCATTCCGACAGCGCGATCATCACTACCGGCTCGCCGCCCTGGCGGGTGATGATGGCCGGCAGCTTGTCAGCGGTGACGCGCTCCATCAAAGCCTTGAGGCTGGCGCGGGCCTGGGAAAAGGAGAGGATGTTGGCGGGTTTTGTCATGGTGTATGTGTACCGAAATTTGTACTAATAAGCAATAACGACGCACCAAAATCTCCACGCGGCTTGCCGCTGGAGGTTTGCTGGGCCTCCCCAAGGTGGGAGGTGTGTGGGACGCCGGCGAATGCCGGAGTTGGTGTAGATGAGTGGGGTGACATTCGTGACGTCCCACACGTGGAGTTTTACTCGGCTGCCTTGCGGCTTCCGCCTCGAAATGATCAGGGATGCACGGTCGAGCCCTAATGCCGCTCTTCCCCGATCATGGCCTCACCGGAACTAAAGGCTGTCAAACCCTCGTGCGGATGAGCTCCACGCTCCCGATCGCCGCCAGTGACTGAGCTCACGCCTCCCGTGCGACCGGAACGAGGGAATTATGCGCCAGGCGCGAGGGGGTGGGGATAGACTCCATCATTTTTCGTCATCCCGACGAAAGTCGGGACCTCGATATCGCGGGCTCCGACCTTGTCACGTCGAGGCCCTGATTTGCGTCAGGATGACGTGGGATAAATGTTGGGGGCGGGGATAAGTCGCGAAACCAAGTCTCGTCGCACCCGTCATCCTCACCAGCTCCGACCGCTTCGCGGCCACCTCTTCCATCAAGAAAGAGGAGGGCGTCTGGGCTGACCGGTATCGGCGATCTCCCTCCTCTTCCTTGATGGAAGAGGTGCGCCGGACGCAGTCCGGGGCGGAGCTGGTGACGGCTTGGCTCATCCGTCTGCGGGAGTGGCTGGCGCTATTCCGCGACCACAGCCTTCTTCAGCATGGCGCGATAGCTCGGCGCGCTGGAACCCTCATAGCCCTTGAAATAGCCGCGCTCGGTCAGCAGGCGGTTCAGCCTGGGCAGATTATAGGGCGGGATCGCCGCGAAGAGATGGTGTTCGAGGTGGTAGTTCACATAATTGGGCGCCACCAGCGCGCGCTCAAGCCAATTGGCATGGGTGGTGTGGGTGTTGTTGCGTGGCTCGGTGTCGAGCCGGTTGATGGCGACGCCGTGCTCGCCGATATGGCGCAGGCGCATCAGGGCGGGGAAAATGAAAATCCGCGCCGCCCACCACAGGGCAATCGCCCATAGCGCACCGGCCGCGAACAGGGCCATCATCATCACCAGCTGAAATGCGAGAAAGGGGAGTTTGGCTTCCAGTGCCGGGTTTTGCCATGAGGCGATCAATTCGCGCAGGCCGGTCTGGCCGGTCAGGTCGCGGGTGAATTTGCGGCGCAGGCTGGCGCGGGTGACGGGGTAGTCCTTGACCAGGCCCTTGTCGGGGTCCTTCTCGGTGCCGGCATATTTGTGATGGTCGAAATGATAGGCGCGATAGGCCAGGAAGGGCGCATCAATCGCGGCGCCGCCAATCCATTTGCCAACGAATTCATTGAGCGCGCGGCTGTGGAAGAGCGAGCGATGGGCGCAGTCATGCATCACGATCGCGAAGCTCAATTGCCGTCCGCCGAGCAGCGCGATCGCGATCACGACGCTCAGCGGATTGGTCCAGGCGATGGCCAGCGCAAAGGCCGCGATGACGAGGGCGATATCACCCGCCAGCATCAAGCCGCCCTGCCAGTCGGTAGGCCGGGACAGCGCGCGCAATTCCTCGCGCGACAGGCAATCGGACAGATCGGACGTCATGGCATTTCCTCCAGCCGCACTATCGCGCAAATTTGGCCGCTTCACCAGATGCGACGGGCAGGGTGCCGGGATCGGGCAAGCCGGGATTGGCGGGTGACAAGGCCTTGATTTACGCTGAGTATGGCCGGCAGGGATGAGGCCTCGAGAGCAGGGCGTGATGGCGTTGAAATTTGTCGATCGACGCCGCGTGCTGACGGGGCTCGCCGCCCTGGCGCTGATGCCGGCGGCATCGCCGGCGCAGCGGCGGTCCGGCAAGGCGATTGTGATCGGCGGCGGCATGGCGGGTCTGGCCTGCGCCCGCGACATGGTGCGGGCCGGCATGGATGTCGTGGTGCTCGAAGCGCAGACGCGGATCGGCGGCCGTATCAAGACCAGCCGGGCGTGGGCCGATCTGCCGGTCGAACTCGGCGCATCCTGGATCCATGGCGTCACCGGCAATCCGGCCGCCAGCGCCGCGCGCGGCGCCGGACTGACCTTGCATCCGACCGATTATGATAATCGCGCCGTTTATGCGGCGGGCTCCGGCCTGCTTGGCCGCCAGGCTCTGGCGCGGCTTGAAGCGGTCGAACGCCGGCTGGAGCGTCATATGGACAACGCGCCGGGCGATGCGTTGGCGCGCGCCTGCCGCAGCCGGCCGCGCGGCACGATCGCCAACCGGCTGGCGCGCCAGGTCGAGCTGGATGCGGCGAGCGCCAATAAGCGCCAGCGCGCACAATTTGCGATCAATTCCATCGTCGAGCATGAATTCGGCGCCGATTTCGAACAGCTCTCGCGCTGTTTTTGGGCCGAGGGCGAGGATTTGCCCGGTGGCGACGCCCTGGTCACTGGCGGGTTCGACCGATTGGCGCAAGCGCTCGCCGACGGGCTGGATGTCCGGCTCGGGCAGCGGGCCCTGCGGGTCGATTATCACGGCAGCGGCGTTGCTGTGACCACTCCGGCCGGTGTCGAGCAGGCCGATGTCGTGATCGTGACCGTGCCGCTGGGTGTGTTGCAGGCGGGCCATATCCGCTTCGAGCCGGGCCTGCCATCGAGCAAGCTCGAGGCGATCAACGCGCTCGGCTCCGGCCTGCTCAATAAATGCGTGTTGCGGTTCGATGCCGTCAACTGGCCGCGCAATATCGAGTTATTCAACCGGCTCGCCGATGCGCGCGGCGAATGGAGTGAATTCGTCAATCTCACCGCCTATGGCCAGGGGCCGGCGATCATGGCCTTCAATGCCGGATCCTTTGCCCGTGAGCTCGAGGGTGCCAGCGACGAAACCACCGGCGCGCTCGCCGTCGAGGCCCTGCGCTCCATGTTCGGCTCGGGTTTCCCCGAACCATCAGCCGTTCAGGTGACACGCTGGTCCGGCGATGAAAACGCCTGTGGCAGCTACTCTTTTCCGATTGAGGCGACGCGGGCCGATACACGTATCCGGCTGCTGGATGCGGTTGATAGCCGGATTTTCTTCGCCGGCGAGGCAACCTCGACCAATGCGCCCGGAACGGTGCATGGCGCGATGCGTTCGGGTCGCGCCGCGGCGGTCGCCGTGGTCGAGCGCTAGTCAGGCACGCTTGCGCCTGGGCCAGATCCGCCCGGCGACCAGACCGGCCAGCACGGCCCAGACCGGCAGCGTCGCGAACAGTCCGGCCTGGCCCTCAAACATCGCCGCTGTCGCAAACAGCACGACGATCATCGCGCCGCCGCGCACCCGGCGCCGTTCCAGCGGCGCGTCGCTGGAATCGCAGACGCTGGTGACGGCCGGGCAGGTGAGGATGAAAATCGCACTCAAAGCGGTCAGGATCAGCGCTGCCAGGCTCCAGGCGGGATCAATCAGGCCCAGTGGCTGCAGCGTCAACGCGCCCCAATCGCCGCCGCGCTGAACGACAACGAACATCGAAAAACCGGTCGCGAAGGCGGCGAATACCAGGTTGAGCGTGCGTTTGCGGTCATACAGCAGGTCGACAGCCATGGCGAAGCCGGCGACCAGGCCCATCGCCCAATAGCCATCAACGAAGACAGCCAGGCCCGCCAGCACGGTGACGAGGCCGAGATCCGTCAGCTTGGCCGCCTGTCCAACAGTGCGTACGACGATGCGTGTGGCCATCAATGCCAGCGCCAGCACCCACAGGGCCGGCGTCCAGCCCAGCCCGACCGCCAGAACCGTCAGGGCCATGGCGATAAAGGCAGCTTCATTGCGGTCGGGATCAACTTCTCGGCCCAATGCCCAGGCGAGAAAGGCGGCCAGCAGCCCGCCGAGGCCGGCGGAGGCGGCGCCAGCCAGGCCGGCATCGCGCAGAAAGAAGGCGGCGCCGCCTGTGACCAGCGCGATCAGGGGGAGCGCGATCAGCACGGCCCGATTGGTCGGGTATTGCGGCTCGAGCGGCCGGGCGATCGATGACAGGCGGTATATCGGCTTGGTCATGGCTGGCTCCTCGAATCCCGAAGCTATATCATGGCCCGGATCGGTGGATGGGCGAAGAACTGTCTTGCGATTTCATCAGCATCCGCTTTAGTGGCAGCAAGGTGCGCCGCTGTGGCGGCCCGGCGGCAAAGGGCACAACATGTTTCCCGCACTCCTGGTGTCTTTCGCGATCTGCTCGGTGACGGTGGTGATGCACATGGCCGGTCTGGTCTTGCTGATGGCCTTCATGCGCGCACGATCCGCCCGCATACGGCCGCACCAGAATGTGCTGCGCCAGACCGGTTTCATCATGCTGATGGTGTTCGGCCTGTTTGCGATCCATGCGGTCGAGATCTGGTCCTATGCCGTACTTTACCTGACGCTGGGCGAGTTTTCGACGCTGGAATCGGCGCTGTATTTCGCCACGACCACGTTTACGACGCTGGGTTATGGCGATGTCTTGCTGTCGCAACAATGGCGGCTGGTGGGGGCCATTGAGGGCTTTAACGGCTTTCTTCTGATCGGCTGGTCGACGGCATTCCTGGTCTCCGTGATCGGGCGATTGCGGGCGATCGAGTTCGATTGGCTTGATCATCATCTCGACGGCGATTGACCGCTTACACACCATGACTTGCCGCAGGGGCGCGAGCCACGCTAAACCGGATCACCGACCGGGCCTTTGCCGGTCTTGCCTGGGGCTGCAATGTTCAAGAAAATCCTGATCGCCAATCGCGGTGAAATTGCCGTGCGAGTCATCAAGACCTGCAAGCGCCTGGGCATTGCCACCGTGGCGGTCTATTCGGAAGCCGATGCTGACAGCCTCGCCGTGGAAATGGCCGATGAGGCCGTTTTCATCGGACCACCGGCGCCCGGCGAAAGCTATTTGCGGCTCGACAAAATCCTTGATGCGGTGAAGCAGACCGGTGCCGATGCGGTGCATCCCGGTTTCGGCTTCCTGTCGGAGAATGCCGCCTTCCCGATTGCGCTCGAGAAGATCGGCGTCGCCTGGATCGGGCCGAATGTGCATGCGATCGAGGCGATGGGCGACAAGATCCGCTCCAAACAGCTCGCGGCGAAAGCCGGCGTGTCGACCATTCCCGGCGCCGATGGCGAGATTGCCGATGCCGATACCGCTGTCGCGGCGGCCAAGGCGATCGGTTATCCGGTCATGATCAAGGCCTCGGCCGGGGGCGGCGGCAAGGGCATGCGCATCGCCCGCAATGAAACCGAGACACGCGAAGGCTTTGCGGCAGCGCGCAATGAGGCCAAGACCGCCTTTGGCGATGAGCGTATCCTGATCGAGAAATTCATCGAACAACCGCGCCATATCGAGATCCAGGTGCTGGGCGACAAGCATGGCCATGTGATCCATCTCAATGAGCGCGAATGCTCCATCCAGCGCCGCAATCAGAAAGTCCTCGAAGAGGCGCCATCGCCCTTCCTCGACGCCAAGACCCGCGCCGCCATGGGCGAACAGGCCGTCGCACTCTCGGCTGCGGTCGATTATGACAGCGCCGGCACGGTCGAATTCATCGTCGACAAGGATCGCAAATTCTATTTCCTCGAAATGAATACGCGGCTGCAGGTCGAGCATCCGGTGACCGAGATGACGGTGCAGCTCGACCTCGTTGAGCAGATGATCCGGTCTGCCGCCGGCCTGCCGCTCGAGCTGAGCCAGCGCGAGGTCAAGATCAAGGGCTGGGCGGTTGAGGCGCGGCTTTACGCTGAAGATCCCTATCGCGGTTTTCTGCCGTCAATCGGGCGTCTCAAACACTTCACCGAGCCGCAGTCAGGGCCATTGGGTGAGGGTGAATTGCGCATCGATGCCGGGGTCCGGGAAGGTGATGAGATCTCGCTCTTCTATGACCCGATGATCGCCAAGGTGATCGGTTATGGGGAAACCCGCGAAATCGCCATCGACACGCTCGCCGCGGCCCTTGACAGGCTGCATGTCGATGGACTGCAGTCGAACGCGCCCTTCCTGTCAGCGGTGCTCGACGAGGCGGATTTCCGTGCCGGGCGAATCCATACCGGCTATATCGACCAGCATTTCCCCGACGGTTTCCACGGCACGGCGCCGCGCGAGGATCAGCTGACCTGGATGGTGTGTGCGGCGGCCTTTGTGCACGAGACCTTCGTGCGCCGGGCGGCGCAGATCGAGGGCCGCCTCACGCCGCCGACCGCACCCGGACCACGCGAATGGGTGGTGTTGATGGATGGACGCCGCTTCCCGGTCGAGATCGAACTGGGCGGACCGGGCGAAGCGCGGGTCTGGGCCCCCTCGCTGGCGGAACAGCAAATTGAGCTGACGACCGATTGGCGTGCTGGCGGATATTTGTTCGAGGGCGCGATCAATGGCCAGGCCTTCGCGCTGGAATTCTCGGATCGCACGGAAGGCTATCGCCTGCGCCACCGTGGCTATGCGGCGCTGGCGCTGGTGTGTTCGGCGCGTTCGGCGGAACTTCATCTCCTGCTACCGGAAAAGCAGAAAGCCGATACCTCCAAACTCGTGCTCAGCCCGATGCCGGGCCTGGTCGTCTCGATTGCGGTCGAGCCGGGCCAGGCGGTCAAGGGCGGCGAGATCCTGTTGGTCGTCGAGGCCATGAAGATGGAAAACGTCATCCGGGCCGAGAAGGACGGCGTGGTCAAGACCGTATCCGTCACGCCGGGCGCTTCAGTTGCCGCCGACGAGACGATGATCGAGTTCGAATAGGGCGCGATCGCAGGTGCCGATTCAACCAGGCCCCGAATTTAACTTCACAAATTCTCCTTTTGGGCTAGTCTTTCGACTTCACACGGGGAGGGTCACATGAACTATCAGGAATTTATTATCGATCCCAAGGATGCCCAACGCATCCTGTTCGGCGCTGGTGGCAAGCTTGGCCCGATGGAGTTCGCCCAGGGGCTGGTCGCGATTATTGCGGTGTCGCTGGCCTTCAGCCTTCTATCGCTCATTCCCGGCCTCGGAGCCCTGATCAGCGTGCTGGGCCTGATTGTCGGCCTGGTGCTGGCCTTTGCCTGGGTCTGCATATTTTCCAAACGCTTTCACGATGCCGGCCAGTCCGGCTGGATGACACTGGCGGCGATCGCCGTGGCTGTCGTGCTGTCCATCGTGGTGGGTCTGGTTTTGACACCCATTTTCGGCGGCGCCGACTTCACCAACCTAAGCAGCATGCAAACCATGGGCGCCGGGATGGTCGTGAAAAACATGATCACCAGCATTCTCGTCAATGGCGCGCTTGGATATTACATGTTCAAGCTGAAGCCGGCCCTGATCTGACACCCGGCATTTCGGCCGGATCGCAGCACACACAGCCCCATCCCGGTTGACGTCGGCGACGTTTGACCGGAAGTGTGGCGTGTGTTGCTTCGATAGGTCTGCCTTGCCATGAATCCGCTTGTCCTCTTCTTGCCCGTCTATCGCGCGACGGGCACGGCCTATCTGCTTGGCCTGGTTGTTCTGGCCTTGCTGGACGCGATGCGGCTGCAATTCGGGCTGATCCTTATCCCGTCGGGCATTGCGTTGATCGCCATCTGGTTCTTCGTCTACAGCCTGCACGCCAATCGGCGCCGGCATGCCGGCCGCGAGCCGGCGCTTGCTGTCTTGCCGGTCGTCGTCGCTGCCCTGGCCAAGGGCCTGGCAGCCGTGCTGGGCATATTTCCCGGCCTGGTCGCAGCGATGATGGATTTCGCCGAGCGCAATGGCGTCAATACCGCCGATGACCAAGCATTCGCAGCGGCCATCAGCCAGCCCGGCTTCCAGGAGGCCTTCCAGGAGGATTTGCTGACCCGGCCGGAGCTGATGGACACGCTTGCGTCCGGCATGACCTGGCCGTCCTGGTTTGGCTTCTGGCTGGTGATTGCTCTGTTCGCAATCTGGTTCGCGCGCATGCGCCCGCCTGTGGCACCGCCGGCAATGCCCGACGTCTGAGGCTTCAGACCGCCAGCTTCGATTCGGGCCGCGGCGCGGCGACCAGCCGCACCGGGCCGAATATTTCGTTGAAGGCGAGATGCAACGCCGAATCGAAATCTGCCATCGAGGCCTCAATGCCCAGATCCGCCAGACTGGTGACCCCATAGAGCGGGTCGGAGATGCCGCACGGGGTGATGCCGCTGAAATGCGTGAGGTCTGGTGCGACATTGAAGGCGATGCCGTGGAAAGAGACCCAGCGGCGCAGACGTACGCCAATGGCGGCGATCTTGTCCTCGCGGCCCGGGGCATGCCCATCGCCGCGCTCGACCCAGACGCCGACCCGGCCCTGGCGCGTTGCCGCTTCGACACCGAAGGCAGCCGCGGTTGCGATCAGCCAGCGTTCCAGATTGCAGACGAATTTGCGCGCATCGCGGCCGCGCCTGGTCAGATCGAGCATGACATAGGCCACCCGCTGGCCCGGGCCGTGATAGGTGTATTCACCGCCGCGGCCGGTCGTGTGGACGGGGAAACGGTCCGGCATCAGCAGATCGCCGGGCTTGGCCGAGGTGCCAGCGGTGTAGAGGGGCGGATGTTCGAGCAGCCAGACCAGTTCACCGGCCTCGCCGCTGGTGATCGCGGCGACCCTTGCTTCCATGGCGGCGACGGCGTCCAGATAAGACACCGGTTCCGGCGACACGGCCCAGTCGACAGGAAATGCGGTATTTTCCATTCGTCTTAACCCTGCAGCAACCGGTTCGGTCAAACATCATCATTTCAGCGAGAGATCGCAAGTCCAGGAGTATGTAGTTGAGCCAGCTCGGCGCCGTGCAGATCGAGATTGCCGTCCTGTTGGGGCGCTCGAAAATGCCAATCCAGCAATTTCTGCGGATGGGGCGCGGTGCTGTGATCCCGCTGGATAGCGGCGAAGACGATCAAGTCTGGATCCTGGCGAACAATCATCCCATCGCGCGCGGCGACGTCGTGCTGCAGGGAGATCGCATCTCGATCACGATTACCGGGGTCGCTGATGCCAATGAATTCTTCGCAGCTGCTTAAACTGCCGCATTAGGCACTTCACAAGGGCAGGGGATGTTGCTATCTCCGCGCCTCTTCCACGTGCGGTCGTGGCGGAATTGGTAGACGCGCAGCGTTGAGGTCGCTGTGGGGTAAAACCCGTGGAAGTTCGAGTCTTCTCGACCGCACCATTTTCTTCTGAGCCAAGCTTCAGATCACAAGCTTGACCTGTTCAGGTGTGGCGCTCAATCGCGCTATCGCCTTTATGTCCCTTGCGCCTTAGTGTGCCGCCAATCAGCCCGTCCGTGCAAGGAGGCCCCATGAGCGACACAGCTTTTGAAGACGACCTCTATCGCAAGGGCTCGGCCCGCGCTGATACCGATCCTGAATTCGTCGCCGAGCTGCGCCAGGCAATCTCCGATCTCGATGACGACCTGATCCGTCAATTGCTGGCACCTTTGCACGCTGCCGACATTGCCGACGTGCTGGAGCAGCTTTCCGCTGGTCAGCAGGGCATACTAGCCGAGCTGACCCCGGACATTTTCTCCGGCGATGTCCTCGCTGAAATGGATCCCGGCACCCGCGAAGTGGTGATGGATTATCTCCATCCGTCACATCTCGCCGCAGCCATTGCCGAACTCGACAGCGATGACGCCACCGAAGTGGTTGAGGAGCTCAACGCCGTGCGGCGCGCGGCCGTGCTGGCGGAAATCTCCGATATCAATCGGGAAGCGGTCGAATACAGCCTCGCCTTTGACGATGAGACCGCTGGCCGTCTGATGCAACGCGAATTCGTCGCGGCACCGGATTTCTGGACCATTGGTCATGCGATCGATCATATGCGCGAATCCGCCGACGATTTGCCCGACAAATTCCATGATTTGTTTGTGGTCGACACCGGTTTTCGCCCGGTCGGCGAAATTCCGGTTTGCCGCCTGCTCAGCGCCCAGCGCGACGTGCACCTGACCGATATCATGGAACCGCCGCGCATCCTGGTGAAGCCGGAGACCGACCAGGAAGAGGTCGCCTATCTGTTCCAGAAATACCATCTGGTCTCGGCACCCGTGGTCGATAGCGCCGGTCGTTTGACCGGGATGCTGACCGTGGAAGACATGGTCGATGTCATTCAGACCGAGAACAAGGAAGACATGCTGGCGCTGGCCGGCGTCAATGAGGCCGACCTGGCCGATACCGTGCTGCGCTCGGTGCGTTCACGCGCGCCCTGGCTGTTGGTGAATCTGTTCACAGCGATCCTGGCCTCGGGCGTCATCTCCATGTTCGAAGGCGCGCTCGAGCGTATCGTGGCGCTGGCCGTGCTGATGCCGATCGTGGCCTCGATGGGCGGCAATGCCGGGACGCAATCCCTGGCCGTGGCCGTGCGCGCGATTGCGGAACGCGATCTGACGGCAGCGAACTCAATGCGGGTCATCTGGCGCGAACTGGCGACGGGCGCGATCAATGGCGTCATCTTCGCCGCGCTCATTTCGACCGTGACATTGCTCTGGTTCCAGGATTGGGAAATTGCCGCGGTGATCGGTATCGCCATGATCGTCAATCTTTCCCTGGCAGGCCTGTCGGGCATTCTGATCCCGCTCGGCCTGGTGCGTGCGGGGGCCGATCCGGCTGTCGCATCCTCGGTTTTTGTGACGACGGTGACCGACGTCGTCGGCTTCCTGGCGTTTCTGGGACTGGCGACAATCGTCTTGTTGTGATGATATCAGACCGGGTGCCGGGCGGAATATTGGTGGTGTAATGGTGCATGTGATCAAATTGCTTGTGGCGGTGGCCCTGTTGTGGAGCCCGGCAGCCTTGGCCCAGGGGCAGGGACGCTGGGAGTCGGCGGCTCGCCTTGATGTACCCCGCGCCGGCCTGGCCGTGGCGGTTCTGGACGGACGGCTCTATGCCGCCGGCGGGGCGGGGCTGACCTCGCCGCGCGCCGAATTTGAAGTTTTCGATCCGGGCCTCAATCGCTGGATGGCCGAAACCTCGCTGCCGCGCGGGCTGGAACGTTTCGGCATGGCAGCGGTCAATGGCCGTATTTATGCCGCGGGCGGTTATGCGCCGGGCGATTTGGGTGTCGAGCCGACGGCCTCGATGTGGTCCTGGTCGCCCGAGGGGGGCATCTGGCAGAGCGAAGTCGCCATGCCCGGACCCAAGGCCGATTTTTCCATGCTGGCCCATGGCGAGCGTCTCTACGCCATTGGCGGCACGCGCGACGATAACAGTATCTATGTCTTCGATCCTGAAGCCCGCAGCTGGGACACCGTTGAGACACCCGATGATGTCACACGCCGCGGCGCCGCGATTGTCGCCTACGATGGACGCTTCTACGTCATTGGAGGCTCCCTGCGCGGCGAGCTCTCGGCCCGCGTCGATATCTATGATCTGGAAGCCGGTGTTTGGTCGAGCGGCCCTGAATTGCCCGGAGCCAGCACCGGGATTGCCGCAGTGGAACATAATGGCCGGCTTCACGTCCTGGGCGGGACCGGTGCCGATGGTGAGCAAAGGCTGACATTGCGGCGCCACGCCTCCTGGCAACCCGCCGAGGCTGACTGGCGCAGCGAACCCGATCTGCCAACCCCGCGCACAGCCGCCGATGCTGCGGTGCTCGAGGGTGGCATCTATCTGATCGGCGGCGGTAGCGGCGGCGGATTCTTTGCGCCATTCACCGCAATGGATACGACGGATGTCTTCCTCGACGAGGCCAGCTGAGCCGTCCGGCATTGGGCTTGCAGTCGCTCTGGGTAGATGCAGCGACGGGTCTCGAAACAGAACACGATGAAACCGCAAACGAAATCCTCTCCGGCGGCCCGCGCACTTATCCAGCGGTTCGAGCCCTATCGTGAACTCGCCGCCCAGGGCAGCGACGGGCACTGGCGTGTCGGCTTCGGTCACCGGGCTGCAGCCCGCGAGGGTGTGAGGGTTTCGCGCGATGATGCATCGCTCTTGCTGATCTATGATGTGATGCAGGCTGAAGCGGCGGTCGATGAGATATTTCCGGCCCGGCTACCCGATTCACAACGCGATGCGCTGACCTCCTTTGTCCATGACATCGGGCCGGCCGCTTTTCGCAATTCCGATGTCGCCCGCTATATGTTTGAAGGCCGTATCGAGGCTGCCGCCGAGGCGCTTGCCAGCTTTGGCGAGGGCAATGCGTCACGCCGCGAGGCGGAAAGCGCCATGATACTGGCCGGGCTCGCTCCCGAGCGTGCCGCCGGTCGCAAGCCGGCCCTGGTCGATGTTGAGATCAAGGTCGAGCATCCCGCCGATTCCGATCAGCCAGTCGTCGCCGCGCGTCCGGCCTTGCCCGGTTCAATCATGCCGCCGCCGGCGCCGCCGGTTCTGAGTCGCCAGCTCGCCGCGCGCCGTGAGGCAGAGCAGGAAATCGCCAGAATCCTCGCGACCGTCGGTGCGATGCCCCGCGAGGTCGAAGCGCCCCAACCTGAGACACATCACCCCGAGCCTGCGTCCGATTCTGCTGCCGCACAGGTGTCGGAGCCCGTTTCGGAACACGCTCCGGATCCGGTGCCGGAGCCAGAGGCAGAAACCCCGGCCGAACCGGTGTCCCAGCCTGAGCCGGTCCACGAACCCGCGAATGAGTCGGCTGAGGAAGCGGTGGCCGCTCTTGATGGCGATGAAACCGGGCAAGACGCGGCGACTACTGAACAGCCTGTTTCAAACGAGCCTGCCGAGCCGGCGGACCTTCCGGACGATCCGGAACCCGTTACGGCTCCTGTTGCGCCACCGGCTTCGGCCCAGGTGATTGCGCGCATGTCGCAGGAGATCGCCCAGGTCCAGACCGGAATTTCCGGCCAGCAGGCCAGCGACACCCATCTGACCCCCGACGCGGATGCCCTGCCGGAAGGTGTCACGCTGGGCTATGTGTTTGCCCGGTCGATGTCTGCCTCATTGGTGCTCGACAGCAGCATCGAAAACCGGACCGATACAGACGAGCCGTCGACCGCCTCGCCGGAGGAAGAGGCTGCTGTGGCGCCGGACGCCGACACGGTCGAGGCCGAGCCCGAACTCGGCCCCCGGCTCGAAGATTTGCAGTCCGACGAGACTGCGGCAGAGCTCGAGGACGGGTCAGAATCCGATCCAGACAGCGGCTCTGAAGCCCCATCCGGGGCCGAGTCCCTGCTTGATGGCGACGCCGAGTCTGATATCGAGCCTGAAATCGAACCCGAGTCGAATGAGGCCGCGGACGCCGGGCCGGACAGTGTTGTCCATGCCGCGGCGGCGATCGTCGAGCGCACACTGGCCGTGACGGGCGAACGCACGCCGCCACCGCATCCGTCTGACACGCCGGCGCCGAGCGCAGGCGCGGTTGGCGATATCGCCGGCGAGGGCGGCAGCGAGCCGTCCGGTGGCCGTGATATCGCGCATCTCGATGAGCTGGCGGACATGTCAGAGCCGCTCGATGCCGGGGATGATGATGACGACGCGTTTTCGCCGCGCGACCTGGTGGGCGAATCTGACATGTTTATTGAGAGCAAACCCGTTCTGCCGCCGGGCGGCGAGGATGGCTGGGGCTTTCTGGCGACCCTGATTGCCGGTCTGGTCGTTGCCGGCGCCGGGGGCATGGATATTTATGGCGACTGGCCGCGCGTCTGGGTCGAGCGTGACCCGACCTGGGGTGTACTCGCAGCGGTGGGCGGCACATTCCTGGCTGTCACGGCAGGCTGGATGTTGTCATCCGTGCTGGCCGCCAAGCGCAGGGACCGCCGCGCCGGCTAGGCCGTGATGGGCAGGCAGCGATCTTGACCGGCCCGGCCTGAGTGCTATGTCGCTGGGCATGATCTCAAATCAATACCCTTCCCTCGACTTCGACCTCGGTGAAACTGCGGATATGATCCGCGACACCGTCCGTTCCTTTGCGTCTGACGAGATTGCGCCGCGCGCGGCCGAAATCGACCGCTCCGACGTCTTCCCTGCTGATTTGTGGGAAAAAATGGGCGCGCTCGGCCTGCTCGGCATGACCGTGCCGGAAGAGGATGGCGGCACAGGTCTAGGTTATCTCGAACATGTCGTGGCGATGGAAGAGATCAGCCGTGCCTCGGCCTCGGTCGGGCTGAGCTATGGCGCGCACTCCAATCTCTGCGTCAATCAGCTGCGCCGCTGGGGCGATGCCGAGCAGAAGGCGCGCTATCTGCCCAAATTGATCTCCGGTCAGCATGTCGGGGCGCTGGCCATGTCGGAGCCGGGCGCCGGGTCCGATGTCGTCTCGATGCGGCTGAAGGCTGATAAGCGCGGCGATCACTACATCCTCAATGGTTCGAAAATGTGGATCACCAATGCGCCGGCGGCCGATACGCTGGTCGTCTACGCCAAGACCGATGCCTCGGCCGGGTCGCGCGGCATTTCCGCCTTCCTGATCGAGAAGAATTTCAAGGGCTTCTCCGTCGCCCAGAAGCTCGACAAGCTGGGCATGCGCGGTTCGGAAACCGGCGAGCTGGTGTTCGAGGATTGCGAAGTGCCGGTCGAGAATGTGATGGGGCCGCTCAATGGCGGTGCCAAAATCCTGATGTCGGGGCTTGATTACGAACGCGCCGTTCTCTCGGCCGGCCCGATCGGCATCATGCAGGCCTGTATGGATGTCGTGATGCCCTATGTGCGCGAGCGCAAGCAATTCGGCGAGTCGATCGGCTCCTTCCAGCTCGTCCAGGGCAAGTTGGCCGACATGTATGTGCGCATGAATGCGGCGCGCTCCTATGTCTATGCCGTCGCGAAGGCCTGTGACCGTGGCCAGACGACGCGCAAGGATGCCGCCGGTGCGATCCTCTATGCCGCCGAAGCGGCGACCCAGATGGCGCTCGATGCGATCCAGCTGCTGGGCGGCAATGGCTATATCAATGAATACTCCACCGGCCGCCTGCTGCGCGATGCCAAGCTGTACGAGATCGGCGCCGGAACCTCGGAAATCCGCCGCTGGCTGATCGGGCGCGAATTATTTAACGAGAGCGCTTAGGGGCAAACCTCGCGCCGAGCTGGACCCGGCGCGAAAAAAGGCGCTAGGCTGATGGCTTCGCTGTCCCGATGAGGTTTCCCATGCGCGTTCTGATGCTAGCCGCCAGTCTTTCGATTGGCCTGACAGCCTGTGGCAATGCGCAAAAAGCCGACGAGCCGGCGTCTCAATCCATGCCGATGCTGTCGGCAGCCAATACGATCGAAGCCTGTCTGGGAAGTTTTACCGATCTCGCGGCGCGCGAAGCCGAATGCGTCGGACAGTATTCCAATGCCTGTATGACGCTGAGCCCGGATGGCGAGACCAATTCGGGTATGATCCGTTGCACGGTCGAGGAATATAACGCCTGGGATACTCGCCTCAACACCGCCTACAGCGCTTATATGCAAGGGCTGGATGCGCCCCGCGACGGCGCCCTGCGCGAGGCGCAGCGTGCCTGGATGACGCTACGTGATGCTGATTGCGCCTTCGCGGCCTCGGCCTATGAGGGCGGCTCCATGCAGCCGCTCGTCACCGCCGGTTGCAGGATGGATTATGCCGCTCGCCGCACCATTCGTCTGTTGAGCTGGCTCGAAGAACCGCGCTAGGCGGATCAGCCTGTTTTCGCCGGCAGGCCGAGTTTGAGCCGCATCGCATCGCTGAGACCGGCCAGCATGCCCTGGGCTGCGTCGAAGCCGGCTTCCAGCGATTCGTCATAGCGATCCCAATCGCGCAGATCGACCGTGGTTTCCGGCAGAATCAACAAATCCGCGACCTCACGCCCGGCATCCCGATCATCGGCGACACCGACCGTGGCCGCTCGCATCAGCAGCGAGGCGATTGGTGGCAGAGATTTGAATCCATGTTGACGCACCCAGTCGAAAAAGCTGGGTGGGTCGGTAAAGTCGGCCGGGTCGAGACCCTGGGCCCGGCTGACATCAATCCCGACCACCGCGCCACGATGGAAGGCACGCATTTCGCGCGCCGGGAAATTGGTGAAGACGGCACCGTCAACCAGGATTTGCCCGTCATGAACCACCGGCGGCAGCAGGCCCGGAATTGCGACGGTCGCCCGTAACGCCTCACGCACCAGGCCGCTGCGGTGCACGAAGGGGCGGCCCGTGGCGAGATTCGAGGACAGACAGAAGTAGGGCCGCACCATGTCGGCAATCTCGGCCTCGCCGAAATGTTCCTTCAGCCGGGCGTTGACCTTGTGGCCCTTGGCCAATGAAATAACCGGCAGGGTCCAGTCATCGAGCGGGTTGGAATCGACAAAGGCGCGGCGGATGCGATCCTCGAGCTCGTCATCGCTCCAGTCCAGCCCGATCCCGGCGGCGATGATGCCGCCCATCGAGGCTCCGCCGACGAAATCAAACTTCATCCCCGCTTCACGCAGGGCCCGGATGGCGCCGATATGGGCATAGGCCCGGGCGCCGCCGCCGGAGAGAATCAAGCCAATCGATTGTCCGGTTAGCGTGCGCGCCAGCCGGTCGGCATCGATGCGGCTGCAGTCCTGGCGCCAGTGGAAGACCCGCGCCGCCTCCGAGGCCGCGGCCCATTCCTGCGGTCGTGAGGCCGCCGTGGTGCCGCCGAAATGCAGCATCACGACATCGATCAGTTTGAGCTTGGCGGCTGGCGAGGGATCATCCGGCAAGAGCGGCGTCGAGGGACGCGCATCCGAACGGGCCAGCAGCCAGATCCGATCCGCCCGCCCCATCGCGCGCCGGGCCCAGATCGGATCACCCAAGCGGGCAATCAGGAGCACGACATCATAGCCGGCCTCAAACTCGTCGAGCCGGCGCCCGCTCCATTCGACGCAGCTCTCATCGCAAATGGCGCAAGTCTTTCCGAGCCGGGCGAGGGCCTCTTTCAGCTCGGCGGCGCGGTAGTCGAGATCGATAGTTGGCGAGCTGCTGATCAGCGCGAAAACGCGTGGTTCGGCGCTGACATTGCGCTGCGTCCCGCGCAGCCGCGCCAGCATCATGCGGGCCAATTCGCGCATCAGGCTGGCATGCTTGCGTGTCAGCCGGTCGAAACTGGCTTTCGGCAAGCGCACCAGCTCGGTGTCGCGCAGGGCATAGACGCTCGCACTGTGCGGAGTTTCATCGAGCAGCGACATTTCGCCGACCGGCTCGCCGGCGCGGATATAGCCAATCAGATCGGGCCGCCCCAGCGCCCCGCCGCGGAAGGCGGCCAACGCACCGGACCGCACGAGATAGAATGCGTCGGCCGGATCGCCTTCGCGGAACAGAATTTGTCCGGCGGGCAGGCAAAACCATTCAACCTCGGCCTCAACAGCTTTGAGGGCAGATTTCTCCACGCGTTTCAGGAAGGGGAGGAAGGAGAGGTTGAGGTCCATGGTGTGTCGGGCGAATCTTCAAGCCAGCCGCATGGCTGGCACAATGGATGATTCGAAGGAAACCACGGACCGGCGCCAAGCGCAAAGTGCGATATCGGGATGGAGCGAGATGCGGCGGTGAAAACCGCGCCGCGATCAGAAGCGGCGTCGAATCACCAGATGGGCCACCGGACGGAATGATCGCGCCTGGGTTTCGCCGACGGCCTGGCGATCCATGGTGTCGAGATCGTCGAGCAGGGTCATGGTCTCGCCGGTGTCCTGGTCGAGGATTTGTAGCCGATCACGGCCACGGTCCTGGAAATAGGCACCGCCTTCGACGGTCAGGCTCCACTGGTCGAGATTGCGAACTGTGATCCCGGCACCGAGATAGCTGGTCAGCTTTTCCAGCCCGCTCTCGCTCAGGTTTTCCGTCAATTCAGCGTGCGGAAAACTGGCCCAGGCCGGGCTTCCGGCCTGCTGGTTCCAGACCGGAACCGCATTGCCATAGAGGGGGCGCACAGCGCCGGCGGACAGGTAGAATTCATCCCCGAAAGGGAAGAAGTCGACTTGCCCGGTCAGGGCCGTGATATTGGTTTCGAGAATCGGTGTGCTGGGCAGCAATCCGATGGCCGGGGTCGCTTCCTCACTGGCGAAATGCCAGCGAAGCAGGGCCGAATCGCCGGGCTCCCCGATACGGGTCGTCCACGACTGCGAATCCTGCAGGGCCTGCGCCGAAACGGCGGTCGAGGCCAGCATCGACACGGCGGCAGCCAGAGCAATACGCGAAACCATGGACACCTCCCTGAGTTTGATCCGGCGGTCAGGACAAATTGTCCCTCAAGCCTGCGTCCCCGAAGCCTGCGCCCCACCCCTGAATCAGAAGTTAAGGCACAGGAATTGATGATTCCAAACCATCTTATGGTTGCCAGACTATGACGAATTCGCGCGCGCTCCAAGGCCGATCATTGGGCGATGAGCGATTATCATAAGCATGCCCGGCCCTCACCAAGTCTGGCAAGGGCCGGGCGATATTGCCCGACCGCTGGGGAGGAGCCGGGCAATAAGCCGGGCGCGCCTAGTCCAGATAGGTCAGCGGATCGATCAGCTCGAGACCGGGTGCCGAATCGATGAATTGGTCGAGCAGGTATTTATGGCCGGCGCCATAGACGACCAGCAGCCGTTCGCCGGGCTCGGCGAGCCGCGCGATATTGGCGAAGATGTGTAGATTGCGACCCCACCAGACCTGCATCTGCTCGGCACCGACAGGATTGTCGGTCGACCCCATCTGCGCGGTCAGGAGGTAGAGCGCGTGATAGCCGGCCATTTCGGCTGAATTGGTCTCGATCAGGCGATCCAGCACCGGCCGGGCGGCCTGGTCGGGCGATTCCATCTGCGCCTGGATCGGGGCCATGAACGCGTGAAACTCGGCGAGGAGTTCACTCTGGCCAGCCGCTTCGGCGGCTGCGAACATGCCGCCAAAATCCATCTCGCTCGCGTAATCGATCGCATACACCTGATCCAGGTCGAGCCGTGCGGCCAGCGCCATGCCGATTTGCTGGCGTTCATTGACGGTCAGCACGCCTTCGCCGGCGCGGTATTGCTGGTAGGCCGCATTGAACTCTGCTTCGGATTCCGGAAGTAGCTCGACGAGAATCCGGGTCGGGGCGAAGGCTTCGAGGCGGTCGAGGACGGCGGCGATTTCCGCCTGCCGTGCCGGACCCAGATAATCGACTACGGGCGAATTGACATAATCGCTGCCGCCGCCCGTGAAGTGATACGTGCCCAGAACCATGATTTCGGGTGCGGCTGTCTGTGCAGTGGCAGGCGGGTTCTGCGCCAGGGCGGCGGAGCTCATGGCCAGGGCCATGAAGATGATTGCGGTCTGACGAAGCATGGCGGTGTCCCCTGTGTGTAATTGTCTTCACCTGTGATGCCCGGGGCGGGCGGTTTGGATGCACGGGCGATTGCCTTGATACGGTCAGGCGGGGTAAGCAGCGAAACCCATCCGCGACATGTCGAGGCTTTTCATGACCCAATTGACGACGGCCATCGATTCCGGCTCGCAAGGCTTCCGCGACAATTCCGCCGCGATGCAGGCCTTGCTGGAGCAGCTGCAGGCCAAAACGGCCGAAGCGGCGATCGGCGGGTCACAACGCTCGCGCGACAAGCACACATCGCGCGGCAAATTACTGCCCCGGGAACGCGTCGAACGCCTGCTTGATCCGGGCTCCCCCTTGCTGGAGATCGGCGCGCTGGCTGCCAATGGCATGTATGAGGGCAATGTCCACGGTGCGGGCATGATTGCCGGCATTGGCCGCGTCTCAGGCCGCGAAGTGATGATTGTCTGCAATGATCCGACCATCAAGGGCGGCGCCTATTACCCGATGACGGTGAAGAAGCATCTGCGCGCCCAGGAAATCGCGATGCAGAATCGGCTGCCCTGCGTCTATCTGGTCGATAGCGGCGGCGCCAATCTGCCGCACCAGGCCGATGTTTTCCCCGATCGCGATCATTTCGGACGGATTTTCTACAATCAGGCCAATATGTCGGCGATGGGCATTCCCCAGATCGCCGTCGTAATGGGATCCTGCACGGCGGGCGGTGCCTATGTGCCGGCGATGTCGGATGAAAGCATTATCGTGCGCGAGCAGGGCACGATTTTCCTGGCGGGCCCACCCCTGGTGAAGGCCGCGACCGGGGAGGTGATCTCGGCCGAGGATCTCGGCGGGGCCGATGTGCATTGCCGTGTCTCCGGTGTCGCCGATCACTATGCCGCCAATGACGAGCACGCCCTGCATATCGCCCGGCGCATTGTCGCCAATCTTAATTCGACCAAAACCATCGATCTCGACCTGGCCGAGCCGCGCGAACCGGCACTCGATCCGGCCGAGCTCGACGGTGTCGTGCCGGCCGATATCCGGGCGCCCTACGATGTGCGCGAAGTTATCGCCCGCCTGGTCGATGGCTCGGTGTTCGACGAATTCAAGAAGCTTTACGGCGAAACCCTGGTGACCGGTTTTGCCCGGCTCTACGGTATGCCGGTCGGCATTATCGCCAATAATGGCATCCTGTTCTCGGAGAGCGCGCAAAAGGGCGCGCATTTCATTGAACTCTGTGCCCAACGCGGTATTCCGCTGGTTTTCCTGCAGAACATCACCGGCTTCATGGTCGGATCGAAGGCCGAACATGGCGGTATCGCCAAGGATGGCGCCAAGCTGGTCACCGCGGTCTCGACCTTCAAGGGCCCGAAATTTACCGTCATCATCGGCGGCTCCTATGGCGCCGGCAATTACGGCATGTGCGGGCGTGCCTTTGGCCCGCGCTTCCTGTTCATGTGGCCCAATGCCCGCATTTCGGTGATGGGTGGCGAACAGGCCGCCGCCGTACTGGCGACGGTCAAGCGCGACGGGATGGAACATCGCGGCGAGGAATGGCCGCTCGAGGATGAGGCCGCCTTCAAGGCACCGATCCGCGAAAGCTATGAAGCCGAGGGCAATCCCTATTTCTCTACGGCACGGATGTGGGATGACGGCATTATCGCCCCGTCCGATACCCGCCGCGTGCTCGGCCTGGCTTTGTCAGCCGCGCTCAATGCGCCGATCGAGAAGACGATATTCGGCCTGTTCCGGATGTAGGTCAGGGGGCGGGCTGCGTCTCCGTGCCGCGCCGGTGAATCCGGTCAGACTTGCTAGAGTGCGGGCGAGGAGACGCGCCCATGTCCAAAACAGTCTGCATCATCAATGGCCATCCCGACCCGGCCAAGGGGCATTTCGTGGCAGCGCTCGCGGACGCCTATGCTCACGGGGCTGGCGAGGGCGAGCACACGGTCAGCCGGATCGATATTGCCAGACTGCCAATCGAGTTTCTGCGCAATGCCGCCGAGTTCGCCCGGCCGCCGGGCGAAGCGATTATCGCCGAGCGGGCCAAGATCGCCGCCGCCGATCATGTCGTGCTGATATACCCGCTCTGGCTGGGCTCGATGCCCGCCATCGGCAAGGCTTTCCTCGAACAAATCAGCCGCGACGGATTTATGGCGGACAGTTCCGGCGATGCGAAGCAATTTCCGGTCCGCAGGATGACGGGCAAATCGGTTCGACTGATCGTTACCATGGGCATGCCCGGTCTCGCCTATCGCCTGGTCTTTGGCGCGCACAGCCTGCAAGCCGTCAAGCAGGGGATTTTTCGCATGGTCGGTTTCAAACCGGTGCGGCACACGATCCTCGGCATGGTCGAGGCGGTCGGCGCCAAGGGACGCGCGAAGATGATCGCCCGGGTCGAGGCACTGGGGCGGCAGGCGCGATAAGCGCCTGGCCCTGACAGACGAGACTGATCCGCTGTGGCGGCGCGCGCGTATGGCTTCATACATATGGAGTTTGAACCGATGCGATACCTGATTATGTCTGCCTTTTTGACCCTGAGCACTGCCGCGCCGGCCGCCGCCGCGGACGAACCGGCCCACACCGTGATTCGCACGGAGGGGGCGATTGAAGTCCGCGATTATGTGGCGGTGATCGAGGCGCATGTCGAAGTCGAAGGCGACCGGCGCGCCGCCGTCAATGACGGGTTCCGGCCGCTGGCGGGCTATATTTTCGGCGGCAATCAATCGCGCGATGAGGCCGGGGCAGAGCAAATCGCGATGACCACGCCGGTCATCCAGTCCGCGTCGCAGCGCATCGCCATGACCAGTCCGGTCACGCAGGAAGTCTCCGAAGACGGTGTATGGCGTGTTGCCTTCATCATGCCCGCGCAATGGACGATGGCGACCTTGCCTGTGCCGGACAATGCCGAAGTGCGCCTGGTTGAGATTCCGGCACGGCGGATGGCGGCGATCCGGTTTTCCGGCCGTGCCCGCGATTCCGAGCTGGCGGAGAAACAGGCTGAATTGCTCGAATTTCTCGTCGCCAATGCCTATCGGGTGATCGGCGAGCCTCAATATGCCTATTACGACCCGCCCTGGACGCTGGGGCCCTTCCGCCGCAATGAAGTGATGGTCGAAGTCGAGCGATCTGATTGACCGGCCTCCTGGCAGCCTGGCCGTGACAAGCCCGGCTTGGCGGCTGTAATGTGTGCGCCAAATGCAACACGACAAGTCCGCGGGGGATTGGATTGGACGAGATATTCCAGACGATGCTGGTTTATGCCCGAGAGGGATTTGCCGAGGTCAATGCGCTGCAGGGACTCATTATTGCCCTGATCGCGGCGTTGTTGATGACGCGCTGGTCGCGTTTGCCGGTGATGGTACTGGGCGCGGTCGCGGCGAATATCATCATCGACATATTGCGGCCAGTCCTGTCTGATCAGGCTGAATTCTATCTGCCGCCCGTGTTGGAGCCCGCCTACTGGCACGACTTGCTGTTCTTGTTCGCCGGCTTTCTGGCCGTGATCGGAATTATGTTCGCAGTCAAACGGGTTGTGACAAAAGGTTAATAAAATTCGCGTGTGAGGAGAAGAGGCTTTCCAAACCGAAAAATAGTGAACATCGTTAGCATAATGGACGCGTCTTGGGGTAAGGTAAGCGTCGTCATTGATGGCGGAGGGGAACGCAATATGGAATTTTTGGACCCGATAATGGGCTATTTTAATCAGGCACTCGCCTTTTTTATGCCAGGTCTTCTGGCACATGCAGGCGACGGCGCGGCCGTTAACTGGATGGCACTTGGCATCCAACTCGGCGTGATCGCACTCGTGCTGGCGCTGCTGATGCGTGAGATTGGCGGTATTATCATTTTCACCGTCGTCGGCGTGATCATTCATGTGATTGTCGATGTCGTGATGCCGATGGTACGCGGCGGTGGCGGCGAAGGTTTTGATATCAATGCCTTCATCTCGCAATTCACGCAGATGGATTACCTGTTGTATCTGGGCGCTTTGGCGATCGGCTACTTCGTCGGGATCATCGTGCTTTCCATCCTCAAGGGCCTGATCTTCCGCGGCGACTGACGTTGACAGGATATCGGGTTGAAATTCGGGCTGCCGGCATTCGTGCCGGCGGCCCTTGTTTTGTCCGCGCCCCTGTTTTTCTGGACCGCTGATTTTTCTGGGCCGCTCATTTTTCTGGAACCGGGTGAGGCAGCGGCAATCCGCCCCTTGGCCCGTGGCCGTAGCGGGGCTAAGTCTGGTGGGTCAGTTTCACAATGAGGAAATCCGATGAGCGACGCAGCCGTTCTGCTTGATGTCAGCCCTGCCGGCGTGGCCGTGGTCACGATCAACCGTCCCGAGAAGCATAATGCCTTCAATGCCGAGGTGATTGCGGCGCTGTCGGAAATCTTCGAGACCCTGCGCGCCAATCCGGGCAATGTCCGCATGGTGCTGCTGCGCGGCGCCGGGCCGAGCTTCTCCGCCGGTGCCGATCTGGAATGGATGCAGTCGGCGGCCCATTTCGACGAGATCGATAATGAACAGGACGCGATGGCGCTCGCCACCATGCTCAAGCGCCTCTACGACCTGCCACAGATGACGGTGGCGCTGGTGCAGGGTGCTGCGATGGGCGGCGGGGCCGGCCTGCTGGCGGCCTGTGATGTCGGTGTCGTGATGGCCGACGCCAAGATCCGCTTCTCCGAAGTACGCCTCGGCCTGACTCCGGCGACGATCGCACCCTATGTGATCCGTGCGATCGGCCCGAAATGGAGCCGCGCCCTGTTTGCCTCCGGCGAGAGCTTCGATGGCAATTTCGCCTACCATATGGGTCTGGCCCAATACGTCGTCGCCAATATGGAAGAGATGACCCAGATCGAGGAACATCTCGCCAAGCTGGCATTCGCCACCGCGCCGGGCGCTGTCGCCGATGCCAAGCAATTGGTCGATGAGGTTGCCGGCCGCGAGATCGATCACGGCCTGGCTGTCCACACCGCCAAGGCGATCGCCAAACGCCGCGTCTCCGAAGAGGGCCGCGAAGGCCTCGCCGCCTTCCTCGAACGCCGCAAGCCAAGCTGGGCCGAATAGGGCCAGCCGCCGCATGATGAGGCTTCCGGACCCGCGCACTTTCCTGCATGCCCGCCGCGAAGCGCTGCGGCGCTGGTTTGTGCGCGGCCCTTGGACCCAGGGCGTATTCGAATTCGTCGCCTTCGGGATCAAACAGGCCTGGGCCTGCCTGTTTGGCGGGCTGATGCTGGCATTGCTGCTGGGGACTTATCTCTACTATCCGCAGGGCTGGCCGCTGGCACGCTATGACTTCCTGACCCTGGCGGCGCTGTCGATCCAGATCATGCTGATCGCGACGCGGCTGGAAACCTGGGAGGAAGCGAAGGTGATCGCCGCCTTTCATGTTGTCGGCACGGTGATGGAAATCTTCAAAACCTATGCCGGCAGCTGGGAATATCCCGAAGCGAGCCTGTTGCGCATTGCCGGCGTGCCGCTCTTCTCCGGCTTCATGTATGCGGCGGTCGGATCCTATATCGCGCGGGTCTGGCGGATCTTCGATTTCCGCTTCGATCGATTTCCGAAGATGCACTGGCAAATTGCTTTGGCGGTAGGCGTTTACATAAATTTCTTCGCGCATCACTACGGACCTGATTTGCGGCTTTTCCTCTTCATCGCGACCGTAATCATCTATGGCCGCTGCGTCGTCTGGTTCCGGCCCGATGCGGCGCATCGTCCGATGCCGCTGGTGGTCGGTTTTCTGCTGGTGGCGCTGTTCATCTGGTTTGCCGAAAACCTCGGCACCTTCGCGCGGGCCTGGGCCTATCCGGGCCAGGAGACGGGCTGGCATATGGTCTCGCTGGCCAAGCTCGGCTCATGGTATCTCCTGATGATCATCAGTTTCGTGCTGGTCGCAGCTGTGCAATACCGGCAAAAACCCGCAAACCCCGAATTGGATCGACCATGATCAAAACGCTCCTGATCGCCAATCGCGGCGAGATTGCCTGCCGCATCATGCGCACCGCGCAGGCGATGGGGATTCGCTGTGTCGCGGTGTATTCCGAGGCCGATGCCGAGGCGCTGCATGTCCGCATGGCCGACGAGGCCGTGCTGATCGGCCCGGCGCCGGCAGCGGAAAGCTATCTGCGGTCCGAACGCATCCTCGCTGCGGCGGCGAAAACCGGCGCCGATGCGATCCATCCCGGCTATGGCTTCCTGTCAGAGAATGCCGATTTTGCCGAAGCCTGTGCGGCGCAGGGAATTATTTTCGTCGGCCCGTCGGCGGCGTCAATTCGCGCCATGGGGTTGAAGGACCGGGCCAAGGTCTTGATGGAAAAGGCCGGCGTGCCGGTAACGCCAGGCTATCATGGCGACAATCAGGAACCCGACCATCTCAAGGACGCCGCCGAGGCGATCGGCTATCCGGTTCTGATCAAGGCTGTGGCTGGCGGCGGCGGCAAGGGCATGCGCAAGGTCGAGCGCGCGGCTGATTTTCTCGCCGATCTCGAGAGCTGCAAACGCGAAGCCTCAAAGAGCTTCGGCGATGAGCGCGTATTGATCGAGAAATTCATCACCAATCCGCGCCATATCGAGGTCCAGGTGTTCGGTGATAGCCGTGGCCGTGTCGTGCACATGTATGAGCGCGATTGCTCCCTGCAGCGCCGGCATCAGAAAGTCATCGAGGAAGCGCCGGCACCGGGCATGACACCGGCCGTACGCACCGCGATGTGTTCGGCTGCGATCAATGCCGCCAGGGCTGTCGATTATGTCGGCGCCGGGACGGTGGAATTCATCGTCGACGGTTCGGGCCCGCTCAGCGAAGACGGGTTCTTTTTCATGGAGATGAATACGCGGCTGCAGGTTGAACATCCGGTCACGGAAATGGTCACCGGCCTGGATCTGGTCGAGTTGCAGCTGAACGTCGCGGCCGGCGGGTCGGTGCCGGAACAGGACATGATCGGTCTGCATGGTCACGCTATCGAGGCGCGGCTCTATGCCGAGGACCCGATCAATGGCTTCCTGCCATCGATCGGTGCGCTGCACCGGTTGAGCCTGCCCGCCGATGGCGAGGAGGAACGCGTCGAAACCGGCGTCGAGGAGGGCGGTGAGGTTTCGCTTCACTATGACCCGATGATCGCCAAGCTGGTTGCCCATGGCGAGACCCGCCGGGCAGCGGCGCTGCGGCTGGCTGGCATGCTCGATGAACTCGTGGTCTGGCCGGTCAAGACCAATGCCGGCTTCCTGCGCCGCGCTGTCTTGCACCCGGATTTCCTCGATGCACGCCTGAATACCGGCTTTATCGAGACCCATCTCGACGCGCTCGTGCCGTCCGCCCTCGACCTTGCTGGCGCCGGTTTCGCTGTCCTCGGCGCGCTCGATCTGCGGCCGCTGCTGGCGGACCTGTCCGACCCGTTTGACGTCGCCGATGGCTGGCGGATGAATGGCGCGCCGCGTATCTGCCACCGGTTTGAACTCGACGGCGCGTTAATCGATGTGTCGCTGGCGATCGAGGGTGACCGGCTGACCGTGCAAGCGGGCGGCGAGACGCTGCAGCTGGACGGGCTGGAAATCGAGGCACTCGATGACGGCTTCCTGTTTGAAGCCCGCTGCAATGGCGAGCGCGTGACCGCCGAATTCGAGCTGATGGAACAGGGCTATCTCGTCTCGTCCCGCGGTCGCACAAGCTTCTTCGCCCTGTCCCATCCTGACGCGGCGGTCGATGCGCTGGAAGCGGGCGACAGCATCAAGGCGCCCATGCCGGGCAAGGTGCTGGCCGTGCATGTCGGCGCCGGCGACAGTGTCGTCAAAGGTCAGGCGCTGGTCGTGCTCGAGGCGATGAAGATGGAGCATGCGCTGGTCGCGCCGCGTGATGGCGTCATCGCCGAGATGCGGGTCGAGGCTGGCGCCCAGGTCGCGGAAGGCGACATCCTGGTCCTGCTGCGAGAACTGGACGCCGCGGCGGCCTGATTTCCCGCCTGAAGCGAGACTGGCATCATTCCTGCTCTTTCTGAGGGAGAGCAGAGGGAGCCGGGTCAATGCGTGACACTTTCATGGAGCGTTTTTCCAGCAATTGGTCAGTCGAGGCGCGGCAGAAATTCCGCAGCGAGCCTGTCACCGTCCGTCATAATTATCACGAGCATCACCTGTTTTCCGACATGGCCTTGGCGGCCCTGATCGAACGGCATCCGCGCGAGCTGATCGATTTTTGCACCATGGGCGATGACGCCACCGATCATGATAGCTGGCGCGCCGGCAATCCGGGCGCGCTGACAGGGATGGAATTGATCGATATCGTGCGCCGCGGCAAGCTATGGCTCAATTTGCGCCATGCGATGGATCTGGACGCGCAATACCGGCCCATCTTCGATGCCATGCTGGCCGACATGAAACGCGCCAATCCGGATTTCCGGCCCCTGCTGGCCGAAGCGGGCATTCTGATCTCCTCGCCGACGGCGCAGGTCTTCCTGCATTCCGACGCCTCGGAAACCATGCTCTGGCACATGCGCGGCGTGAAGCGTTTCCGCGCCTATCCGCCAAAACTGCCCTATCTCAATACCGATGATGTCGAGGCCATGCTGCACCATGACAAGACGGAGGATATTCCGTTCAACCCGGCCTGGGACAAGGACGCCTTCACCCTCGATCTGCATCCTGGCATGGCGGTCAATTGGCCGCTGCACGCACCGCACCGGATCGAGAATCAGTCGGGCATCAATGTTTCGGTACCGTTCGAGATCTCGACCCCGAAATCGCGTCAACAAAATGCGATTCTCTATGCCAATGGTGTGCTGCGCCGCCGCTTCGGTTGGGTGCCCGGTTCGACGTCAACTGAGGGCTGGGCCGCACTGGCCAAGCAGGGGTTGACGGCGGCGGTCAAGCTGAAGCTCAAGTTTTTCGGCGCGCCGGACAAGCCCATGCCCAAGAGCGAGGCGACCTTCGATATCGATCCGGCAGCGCCGGATGGATTTACCGACCGGCAGGCGGCGTGAACGCCTCGGTCAGGTTCGACGGTTTTGCAGGGCGGGATTGAGGACCAGCATGATCAGCAATGCCAATCCAATTGCCAGCGTGACATAGCCCGTTGGGGCGCTGAAGTAAGGATTGCCGAGGATCGACATCCAGCCGATGAGGTGAATGCTGATGCTGCACACCAGCAGCGGGAGCGTCCAGCGGGGGTGCCGGTAGTGGGTGTAGAGCATGGCCGCGATCAGCCCGCAGCGCAGGATTGGCGCAATGATGGCCAGCAACGGCGTTTCCTGGACAATCATCCGGACTCGCGCGGGTGACGCCGTGAGTGCGTCCGCGCCAGCCCAGATCAGCGCGATCTGGATGGTGAAGAAGAGCGGCAGCACAAGCTGCGCCAGCAGCAAGGCTGTGACGAGATGCTGGGCCAGACGTGTTGGTTCGGGTTTTGACGGGCGCAACATGGGCAATTCATAGCTTGGCTGTGGTACAGCCCACAGCATCCGGTGCTCCGCGATTGCAATCAAGAGTGCAGGTTCAGGCCTTTGACCGCGGTGGGGATTCGCCTTAGATGCCAGTCATGGCGATCCATCTGATAAAGCTCTGCGTTGGCGTGAAGGAAATCGATCAGCTCGAGGCCTCGATCCGGCGCCAGACAGCGGCGCGGCGTGCGGCAGGCGAGCCGGAAGTGACGATCCATGTCACGCGCATGATGCCCTCACGCAAGGACGAGATCGAGGCGGGCGGCTCGCTCTACTGGGTGATCAATGGTTCGGTGCAATGCCGCTCCGAGATTATCGCGCTGGAAAAAATCCAGGGCGAGGACGGGATCAAGCGCTGCGCCATAATCATGTCGCCGGAGGTGATCCGCACCGCGCCATCGCCGAAGCGGCCGTTCCAGGGTTGGCGCTATCTCAAGCCTGAAGATGCGCCGCGCGACCTCACAGGGCCCGGTGAGGGCGGTGCAGGGCTTCCCGACGAGCTCAGGGCCCGGTTGATGGAAATCGGCGCCTGGTAGCGCCTATTCGCCGCTGTCGGGCAGTCGGATCTCATACAGGACCGGCCACAGCTTGCCGGTGACGTAGATCTGATCCGTCTCCGGGTTCCAGGCAATGCCATTGGCGACCGCATCGCGCGGGTCGGCCAGGCTGGCGGGGATCAGGGCCGTGAGATCGATCAGGCCGGTGACGATGCCGGTTTGCGGATCGATGCGGACAATGCTGCTGGTCTGCCAGATATTGGCCCAGATCTCGCCCTCCATCGCGCTCCCGACCCATTCCAGCTCATTGATCCGCCGGACCGGACGCCCATTGAGCGTGACATCCAGCGTGCCGGTCAATTCCATGGTTTCCGGGTCGAGAAAGCGTAATTGCGGCGAGCCATCGCTGAGAATCAGTCGGGTGCCGTCGGTCGTCAGGCCCCAACCTTCGCCGGGATAACTGAACTGGTCGACCAGTTCGAAGCTTTGGGCGTCAAACACCATGCCGGTCTGCGACAGCCAGCTGAGCATAAAGATTTCATCGCCGATCCGGGCGCTGCCCTCACCGAAAACCGGCGGATTGATGTTGGTCTGCTGCAGCACCTCGCCGGTTTCCAGCTCGACGCGGCGCAGGCTGGACTGCCCGACTTGCCCCGTGCTCTCGAACAAGGCGCCGTCATGCATGAACAGGCCCTGGGTGAAGGCGTTGGCGTCATGCGGGTAGGTGGCGACGAGTTCGGGCTGCTGCAGCTGCGGCCGGGCCGGTTGGGCACAGGCGGTCACCGGCGTCGCGAGCCAGGCCAGCACGGCCAGCGGGAGAAGGAATTTCATGTCGCAGCGTCCAGATCGTCAAACCAGCCGTCAGCTTAGCGCCAATTCGGGCGTCAGGAAGGCGAGGCCGCACAATTATCGATCAGCCGCGTCTTGCCAAGCCGGACCGCGGCCAACACCCGGGCCGGGGTCTCCAGCCTGCCTTCGGGTAGCGGTGCCAGGCTACGGGTACAGCGCACGTCGACATAATCAACCGCATCGAACCCGGCCTGGCAGGCCTCGAGCGCGATTTGACGGGCCTGCGCAACGGTTTGACCCGCAGCGAGCGCCGCGGCGAATTGTTTCAAAATCACATTGAGCTGGCCGGCGCGCTGGCGCTCGGGCGCTGTGAGATAGGCATTGCGCGAGGACAGGGCGAGTCCGTCGCGCTCGCGCACCGTCTCGCCGGCGAGAATCTCGACGCCGAGGTCGAGATCACGCGCCAGTTGCCGGATCACCAGTAATTGCTGGTAATCCTTCTCGCCGAACACGGCGATATCCGGCCGAACCTGGCCCAGAAGCTTGGCGACCACCGTCGCGACGCCATTGAAGAAATGCGGCCGGGCATCGCTTTCCAGCCCCAGGGCCGGTCCGGTCATCGAGATTGAGGTGGCAAAGCCTTCCGGATAGATCACCTCCGTGCCTGGCAGGTAGATCAGATCGCACCGCGCCTCGGCCAGATGTGCGGAATCCTCAATCACCGTGCGCGGATAGGCTTCAAAATCCTCACCGGGTGCAAATTGCGCAGGATTGACGAATATGCTCGCGACAACCCGGTCGCACTGGGCCTTGGCCAGCTGGACGAGGGCGAGATGGCCCGGATGCAGGGCGCCCATGGTCGGCACGAAGCCAACGCTCAGGCGTTCCTCGCGCCAGCCGCGGACACGCGTGCGCAGGGCGGAAATGGTTGTGGCATGAGGGATTTGCAGATTGAGCATGGTGCTACCGGAAACTGATCGCCATCGGCATAATCATAAGCGATGAGGGAGGCAAGCGCGCCGACTCGGTCTAGAGGGATTGGCATGAAAACTCTGCGACTTCTTCTCGCCGCCATAACGCTTGCGTCCGGGCTTGCCGCCTGCGCCACGACGGCGGATGCGCCGGAAGCCATGGCTTCACTGCCGCCGGTCGCCGAGACTGAAAACGCCCGCATCGCCGGGATCACGGCACGCGAGCTCGATCGTCGCGCGCGCTTCGAGCCCGACAGCCTGACAGCCGTGGCGCCGCAATTGCGCGCGCTGGCCCTGGCGCTGGCCGGCCCGCGGCCGATGGCGCCGCAAACTGCGCCGGGGACGGGGCTGATTGCTGCAGCTCCCGAGGCAATGCTGACGGCGCCGAGTCTGTGGCATGGAATCCATCTCGCTTCCTACCGGACCATGGCGCACAGCCTTGCCGGCTGGGATGAATTGCGCACGCGCTTTCCCGAGCTGCTGAGCGACCGCGAAGCCCGCATCGAAGCGGTGACCCTTCCCGAGCGGGGCGATTTCCTGCGCCTGCAGGCTGGGCCCTATGATACGCTGGCCGCCGCGCGCGCCGCCTGTGCGGCGATCGAGCGCGCCGGTGAATACTGTCTGCCGGTTGACTTTTCCGGGCGACCACTGGCCGATGCCGGCTCGGACACGCTGCAGTGACAGTCTTGCCTGCATGATCTTGTGTCGCGTTGCAGGCGCGCGGACTAGGCTATTGAAACGATGACCACACATTCTGCTTTCAAACTCCCCTCACGTCCCATTGGCCGCGTCCGCGACGGCGTCGCGGAGGCGCACCTGATTGTCGTCGGCAATGAAAAGGGCGGCGCCGGTAAATCGACCGTGGCGATGCATCTGGCCGTCGCCCTGATGCGGATGGGCAAGCGGGTTGGCGCGATCGATCTTGACCTGCGCCAGCGCAGTTTTTCGCGCTATCTCGGCAATCGCACCGCCTGGTGCGAGAAGCATGGTGTTGACCTGCCGCGCGTCAGCGAAATTGCCGTGGCGCCCAGCGCCCAGCGCGATCTCGACATTGCAGAAATGGAGGAAACCGAACGGTTTTCCCATGCCCTGAGTGATCTCAAGGCGCGCACCGATTTCATCATCATCGACGCGCCCGGCGCCGACACGCTGTATTCGCGCCTGGCGCATTCGGCCGCCGATACCATTGTCACGCCGGTCAATGACAGCTTTGTCGATTTCGACCTGCTCGCCGAGATCGACCCGGATACATTCCAGGTCGGGCGTCCCAGCGTGTACAGCGAAATGGTCTGGGAATGCCGCAAGCGCAAGGCGGCGGTTGAAAGACGCTCGATCGACTGGGTCGTGATGCGCAACCGGGTCTCGATGCTCGATGCGCGCAATAAGCGGCGCGTCGGCGAGGGGCTGAAAATGCTGTCGCAACGGATCGGCTTCCGGCTCGCGCCGGGCTTTGCCGAACGGGTGATTTATCGCGAACTCTTTCCGCTCGGCCTGACCCTGCTCGACCTGACCGAGAGCGGGTCGACCCTGCCTTTCACCATGAGCCATGTGGCGGCCCGCCAGGAATTGCGGGATCTTCTGATTGTTCTCAAATTATCGGGGCTTGAGGGTCAGGCCATCCCGTTCTGATATGGCAGCATTTTTTCTCGGATTTCTCGCCCTAGCAGGCTTTCTGGGCGCCGCCTGGTGGTTCTCGCGGCAGAAAACGGCGCGCGCTGCCCGCCTCGTGCGCATGTTGCTCGGCGGCGGTGCCTTGCTGGCGGGAGTCCTGCTGACCTTGCGCGGCGCGATGGTGCTCGGCGTCCCGATCGGCATGTTCGGGCTGGGCATGCTGGGGATCGCCTATGGCGCACCCGGAGAGACAGGCTCCCAAGGTGCTCAGCCGCCGCAATCGAGCAGCGGCATGAGCCTGGCCGAAGCGCGCGAAGTGCTTTCGGTCGGCATTGATGCGACGCGCGAGGAAATTCGCCAGGCCCACCGCAATCTGATGAAAAAACTGCACCCGGACACCGGTGGTGGTTCGGCAGCGCTGGCCCGGCAGGTCCAGGAAGCACGCGATCTCCTGCTCGCTGCGCTGGACGATTGAACACTCGCCATCTTGAATGGCTGTTATTGTCAATAACACGAAAAAGTTGTATTGAGACGCTCCGCGATTGGAGTCAGGGCTGATGAAGCCTTCATCCGGGAATGGTCACAGGCGCAAACCAACCGAGCGAGATCTGTTCGGGCGGCGCTCGCGTGTCGCCGCTGGCGGCGATCCGGCGATGAGCCTGATTGCGCTGGATTTACGTGAAATGAGCGAACGCGCGCTGCGCGCCGGGCTCGGACGTTCCAGCAGTCTGATCGAAGTGGCGGCGCTGATGGTCGAGCTCGAGGGCTCGGTCGTGCTTCAGGACGAATGAGAGATCTGCAACAGCCCGCCCGGCAAAATATCAACCTCCCCCGCCATTTCCAGTTCCAGAACTATAGCGTTGATCTGACCGGCGGGGATTGCCGCCTGGCGCGCGAGTTCGTCGGCCGAGATGGGCGTCGGTGATAACAGGGCCCGGATGCGGTCGGCTGGCACGGGGATATCCGTGTCGGGATCAGGCATCGGCCAGTCGACGAAATCGAGCGCCTCATCCTCCAACCCGGCACTGTCATGGCCCGGTGCGTCTCCTTCGCGCTCAATGGCCGGTGTGTTTTCCAGGATCGCCAGGACATCCTCCACGCTTTCAATCAGATGCGCGCCATCGCGGAGCAATTGATTGCCGCCCCTGGCACGCGGATCGAGTGGTGAACCGGGCACGGCCATCACGTCGCGGCCCTGTTCTGCAGCGAAGCGTGCCGTGATCAGCGAGCCGGATTTCACAGCCGCTTCAACCACTAACACGCCGAGCGACAGGCCGGAGATGAGACGATTGCGGCGCGGGAAATCGCGCGCCGTCGGCAAGGTCCCCAGCGCGACTTCCGAGACCAGCAAGCCCTGTTCGGCAATGGCGTGGTGCAGCTCGTAATGCTCGGGCGGATATATGTAATCCAGCCCGCCGGCGAGGACGGCAATCGTCCCGGTTTCGAGCGATCCGGCATGGGCGGCGCCATCAATACCGCGCGCCAGGCCGGAGACGATGGTGATACCGGCTGTGCCCAGCCCATGGGCAAGTTGGCGCGAAAAGCGCAGGCCCGCGGCCGAGGCATTGCGCGCACCAACCATGGCACAACAGGGTTTTGACGCCAGTTCCAGCCGGCCCTTGACGAGGATAAGCGGCGGCGGTGCCGGGATGCAGGCGAGGGCGTGGGGAAAATCGGGCTCGCAATGGGCCAGAAGGCGCACGCCGGCGCGGTCTATGGCGTCGATTTCGGCTTCAGCGGCGCTGTGTGGCGGGATGGCGGGGCGGGGCGATCCGCTTGTCCTGGCGAGGTCGGGCAGGGCAGCAATCGCGGCTTCTGCGCTGCCGAAACGGGCGAGGAGTCTGGCAAAGCTGACCGGGCCGATGCGCGGCGTCCTCGCCAGGCGCAACCAGTCACAACGCTCGCTATAGCTCAGTTCTGCCGGCCTCACGGCGGCCTCCGTAACTGCCCTGCCTCTGTTTGCCGCGGATATGTGGTTCGTGTGCTGCCCGTATGCCGTTCGCTTACGTCTCGTCTGCCATTGACTGACCATCGGTTGGCGGCTTTTTGCCGGCACCGATCCGCGGTTCCTCACCCTTCAATATGCGCCCGATATTCGCCCGGTGAAGCCAGTAAATCATGATGGTCAGCAACCCGGTCATGATCGCGACATCGAAGCGCCCGAGGACAAGCGCCGCGATCGGTGCTGCCAGGGCGCCGACCAGGGCGCCGAGCGAGGACATGCGGAAAATCGCCGCCGTGATCAGCCAGCTCGCAATCACCGCCAGCCCGACCGGCCAGGCGACGACCAGAACCGTGCCGACGAAAGTGGCAACGCCCTTGCCGCCCTTGAATTTCAGCCAGACCGGGAAGCAATGCCCGGTGAAAGCGGCAGCGCCGGCGATCAGGCCGGCCGTGGTGCCGAGAAAATAACCGAAGATCGCCGCCGCGATCCCCGCCTTGCCGGCATCGAGCAGCAGGGTCGCGAGGGCGAGGTCCTTGCGCCCGGTGCGCAATACATTGGTGGCGCCGATATTGCCCGAACCGATGGCGCGGATATCGCCCAGCCCGGCCAGCTTGGTAATCACCAGTCCGAACGGGATGGAGCCGAGCAGATAGCCGCCGAGCGCCGAGCCGAGATAGATTGAGATCGCGATGATCAAGCTGGGGTGCATGGCAATTTACCCGTCATGGTTGTGTATCATTACGCCTGCGACGAAGGTTTGCAAGACCCGGCCCTGGAAGCGGCGTCCCGACCAGGCGCAATTGGCGCGCGGCGAGGCCAGCGCGTCGGCATCGACCACCCAGGGAATATCGCCATCGATCAGGATGAGATCGGCCGGCGCTCCTGCGGTGATGCGGCCCTGGGGCAGGGAGAGCAGGTCGGCGGGACCGCAGGTCAAAACGCGCAGGGCGTCGATCAGCTCCAGCTGGCCGTCATGGACCAGGCCGAGCATGGCCCCGAGCAGGGTTTCGACGCTCAATGTGCCGGCAATTGCCAGCGCGAAGGGCTCGCCCTTGTCGTCAAACGGGGTCGGGCGGTGATCGGAGACCACCGCATTGATTTCGCCATTGATGACGGCCTCGACCAGGGCGCGGCGATCCATTTCCGAACGCAGCGGCGGATCCATCCGGAAAGCCGAGTCCAGATCGCCGGCATCGGTCTCGTTCAGAGTCAAATGGGCCACGGCTACACTCGCGGCGATCTCGATATCGCGGACACGGACATGGCGCAGCGCATCAAGCCCGGCCTCGGTCGAGAGCCGGTCGACGAGCAGTTTGCCACCGGAGAGTTCGGCCAGGCTGGCATCGCGCTCAATCGCGATGCGCTCGGAGATGGCAGGTTCCGACGGCAGACCCATCCGTGCTGACCAATCGCTTTCCAGCGCCACGGTACCGGCGGACAGTTCCGCATCGGCCGGGCGTGAGGCGAGCCAGAAATCGAACTGGCTGGAGTAGGCCAGCACGCGGCGCAAAATCCGGCTATCGGCGATCGGACGATCACCATTGCCGACCATCACCGCGCCGCAGCGCGCCAGAAGACCGATCTCGGCCATTTGCTCGCCCTTGAGCCCAACAGTGGCCGCACCGGCAGCGAGAAAGCGCACACCGTGATCGTCGAATGTGCGCACCAGGGCAGCGAGGCTGTCAGGGCTGTCCTGGGGTGTGCGCGCATTGGGCGCCAGCATCACCGTGCCGACACCGCCGCGCGCGGCACCGGCGGCGAGCGAGCTCAGCGTCTCGCCATCGGGGGTGAGGCCGGGCTCTTTCGCGGTCCGCAGATCAATCAGAGCCGGGGCGAGGATGCGGCCGCGCGCGTCAATGATCTCGTCGCAGGCATCAATATCGATATCCGGTCCGGCCTCGAGGATGATGCCATCGGCAACCACCACGCCGCCCGGCCCGTCATAATCGCTGGCCGGATCGACCAGGCGCGCATTGATGATGGCAAACATCATGCTGCATATCCTTTGCGGATATTGGTGCCGATCAATTCCAGCATCGCCATGCGCACGGCAACGCCGCTCTCGACCTGGTCGAGGATCAGGCTGATCTCCGGATCATCGGCAAGGCGGGTATGGATTTCGACACCGCGATTCATCGGTCCGGGGTGCAGGACCAGCACATCGGGCGAGGCCACTTCCAGCCGCTCATGCGTCAGTCCGAACAGGTGGAAAAATTCCCGCTCCGACGGCACGAAACCACCCGTCATGCGCTCTTTTTGCTGCCGCAGCGCCATCACCGCATCACAGCCAACCAGCGCCGCATCAAGATCGTGGAACACCTCGACGCCCCATTGGTCGACATCGGTCGGCAAGAGCGTCGGCGGCGCACACAGGCGAATCTCGGCGCCCAGTATATTCAGCAAACCGATATTCGAGCGCGCGACGCGGCTGTGCAGGATATCGCCGACGATCAGGATCCGCCGCCCGCCGACCGAGCCCCAGCGCTGGGCCAGGGTGAAGCTGTCGAGCAGGGCCTGGGTCGGATGTTCATGCATGCCATCGCCGGCATTGATGACGGAAAGCCCCGTTGCCTCGGCGAGGAATTTTGGAGCCCCGGTGGCCGGATGACGGACAACGAGAATATCCGGCTGCATCGCCGCCAGGGTGCGCGCCGTATCCGACAGGCTCTCGCCTTTCGAGGTCGAGGAATGGGCCACCGCGAAATTGACGACATCGGCACCGAGCCGCTTGCCCGCCATCTCGAAACTGCCCTGGGTGCGGGTCGAGGCCTCGAAGAAGAGGTTGAGCACGGTCAGCCCGCGTAAATCATCGGAGGCTTTGTCCGGCGTCCGGTTGCGCTTGAGAAAGACCTCGGCGCGCTCGAAAATGATCGCGATATCAACGGGGTTGAGGTCAGCCACCGATAGAAGGTGGCGGTGAGGAAAGTCGTAGGAAAATTCCGCGCGGCTCATCCCGCCTCCCGCTTAAAGCGACCCGTTGAAGGGGTCGGCGCGGTATAGGCGGCGGGGGGCGTGGTGGCAAGGGGGGCGTTCCCCTCTCCGCGAGGAGAGGGTGCCCCGAAGGGGCGGGTGAGGCGGGCAACATGGACGTCGCAGGACTGACACCGACGCCGCTGATCACCGGCCCTCGGAGTCTCCCCCCTCATCCGGCCTACGGCCACCTTCTCCTCTGGAGAAGGAAGACTTCACCCTCCGCCCAGACACGCCGCCAGCGCCTTCGCCACCGGCAAATCATCCAGCGGGCCGCCGATCCGGCGTACCAGGGCGGCGACTTCGTCGGCATTGAGCGGGTTGCCGAGGCGCAGGCCGACGAGGGCGGTGGCGAAATCGCGGTCGAATTCCGGATGCGGTTGCAGGCTGATGGCGGCGCCATTGTCGTAAATGAGGCCGGCATGCGGGCAGCCGGGCGAGGCGAGGAAAGTGGCGGCGCAGGCGGGCGGGGTGATGACCTGGTCCTGATGGCTGGCGAGCAGGGCGATTTCCCCGGGCAGATCGTTGAAACAGGCTGGGCGCTCATCGGTGAACCGGTAGGTCTGGCGGCCCAATTGCCAGCCATTCGGTGCCAGGCGGACATCGCCGCCCAGTGCGTCGGCGAGGATCTGGTGACCGAAACAGACGGCGAGCATCGGTGTTTTGGCGGCATAGGCGGCGCGGATGAATGCGCGCAGCGGCTCGATCCAGACCGGGCTGTCATAGACACCGTATTTCGAGCCGGTGATGACAATGCCCTCCAGCTTGGCCGGATCAGGAAAGGGCTCGCCATCAAGCACCAAAACGGTCTGCCACTCGATATCGGCGCCGGCAGCGGCGAAGAGCGACTGGAATTGCGGCGGATAGCGCCGGAAGCGGGGCCGCAGGCTCGATGTGGTTTCGTCGATCAGGATCAGGGTGAGGCGCATGAGTGGAACCGGGCTGGATGGGACAGGTATGTTTAACGCGGCGAAGCGCGCCAGCAAGGCCGCATCTGTGGGGCCGCTTGAATTATATCTGTTCCTCGCGGCCCGGTTGTGATGATCTTCTAGGCATCTGATGTCGAAGGATGTGTTGGATCATGGCGAACGCCGGAACTGTCCGGATCGATGCGCGGCCCGGTGCTTTTTTGGTTCGCCTGGCGATAGGAATCCCGGTGATCGCCTTGATTGGCCTGGCATTGCTGGTGCTCGAGCTTCCGATGCTATGGACAGGCCTCGGCGTGTCCTATGTCGTGCTGATTTTGGTGGGCCTTGTGAGAATGATAGCCAGTATTCGCGCAATCCGGCGAGGTCACTACTATCTCGAGCTCAATGCGATCGGCTTTGTCGAGCGGCGCCTTGAGCATGTGCGCGAGGCGAAGTGGGTTGATTGTTCGCAGTTTGATATCTGGGCGCAGCCATTCCTGACGGCGATTGTCTTCAATAACGGGGTGATGCCGAATCGGAGTCTGAGTTGGCTGGGCCGCGATATGATTGGGCGCAACCAGTCGGTCAGCTGCGTCTACAAGCTCGATGCGGTGGCTTTGTGTGAGCTGCTGAATGAATACCGGGACAGGGCCGTGCAAGGCAGTCGCTTGCCGGATCGGCAGCCCTCAAACGGTGAGATCGAGATCGTCGAAACCGGGGCCGGTCAAAACCGGTTTCAGCTTGCCCTCACTGTGGCCCTGGCCCTCGGTTTCACTGGTTACATGGGCTACGAGTTTCGCGGGGAATTACGGGCCTATTTCACCAGCGGACGGCCATTGGTAGAAATTCTGCCCGAGATCGCTCTCTACGGGGGTGGTGCGGTGTTGGTATTGGGTGTGGCATGGCTCATTTACTTCGGACTGAAGAAGCTGATCGATGCCGTCTTCAGCATTACGGGCGCGGCATTCAGGGCGATGTTCCGGCGGCCCCCGCCTTGACGCCACGCCCGCGCTGCGGCCCACTCCGCCCATGAAAACACTCCTCTTCGCCACCACACTCGCCCTCACACCCGCCGCGGCATTCGGGCAGGACGCCTCCCAATGCACCGTCGAGTTGATCGTGCTCGGGGTCGCCCAGGACGGCGGTGCGCCGCAAATGGGCAATGCCGCAGACCGCGCCTGGACCGACCCATCCTTGCGACGGCTGGCGGTCTCGCTCGGCGTGGTCGACCGGCAAAGCGGGCAGAGGCTGATGTTCGAGGCGACGCCGGATATGCGCGAGCAGCTCTACCGGCTCGATCAGGCGATGCCGGTCGAGGCGCGGCCCGGGCTGGACGGCGTCTTTCTCACCCATGCCCATATCGGGCACTACACCGGTTTGATGTTTCTCGGCCATGAGAGCATGGGCGCACACGCCGTGCCGGTCTACGCGATGCCACGTATGGCGGAATATCTCACCGGCAATGGCCCGTGGAGCCAGCTGGTGCGCTATGAGAATATCGCCCTGCAGCCGATGGCAGACGGTGAGGCTGTGGTGCTGGACCGGGTGACCGTCACACCATTTGTCGTGCCGCACCGGCAGGAATTCTCCGAAGTGGTCGGGTATCGCATTGAGGGGCCGGAGCGTTCCGCGCTCTTCATCCCCGATATCGATAGCTGGGAAGAGTGGGAAGCGCTCGGTACCCGGATCGAGGACATGATCGCTGGCGTCGATATCGCCTATCTCGATGCCACTTTCTACGCCAATGGCGAGATACCCGGCCGCGACATGTCGGGCTTTCCCCATCCCTTTGTCGCGCATTCGATGGAGCGGTTTGCGAGCCTGCCGGCTGAACAGCGGGCCAAGGTGCACTTCATCCATTTCAACCACACCAATGCGGTGCGCTATCCCGATGCGCCGGAGCGCGGCGTGGTCGAGGCGGCCGGCTATGGGCTGGCCGATGAGGGCGAGCGGTTCTGCCTGGGTGGCTAATGGGGGCGGTTAGCCCAACAACCAGAGCCAGAACGGGATCGTGATGAAGCAGAACATTGTCGAGGCGGTGATGTCGCCGGCGGAATAGGGGGCGTCACCGCCCATTTGCTGGGCCAGGACATAGGCCGATCCGGCACCGGGCGAGGCGCCGGTCAGCAGGAGGATGGTCAAGGGGATGCCCTCCAGGCCAAAGGCGCGGCCAATGCCGTAGAACACCAGCGGCCCGATCATCAGTTTGAGAAAAACCGACAGGGCTAACAGGCGCGGCCGGGCGCGCATGGCCGTGAAGCTGAGCCCCGCCCCGACCGAGAGCAGGATCAGCGGCAGCGCGGCCTGGCCCATCAAGGCCAGCGTGTCGGCGATCGGCAGCGGCACGGGTATATGGCCGAGATTGACGATGCCGCCGGCGACGGAGCCGAGAATGAGCGGATTGGTGGCGATCCGGTAGAGGATGGAGCGCCAGTTGGGTGCCGCGCCTTCGCCCCAGACCGCCAGGGCGGCGACGCATTCCATATTCACCAGCGGGATGGAGACGACCATCACCAGTGCCACCAGGATTTCGCCCTGATCGCCGAACAGCGCGATGCCGAGCGCCAGGATCAGCAGGCCGTTCCAGCGGCACACAGCCTGAAATACGCTGGTATAGGTTGGGTCAGGCACTTTGAGCAGCGGCTTGATCGCCAGCATGATGACGGCCATCGCCATGAAGCCGAGCACGGCGGCGAACAGGAATGGCCCGAGCGTGATCGAGGACAAATCGGCGCGGGAGATCGCTGTGAAGAGCAGCGCCGGCGACAGGCCGAGATAGGCGAGGCGCGAGACCGGGCCCCAGCTATTGTCCGGCAGCAGCCCGGTGCGGCGCAGGGCCCAGCCCGCGGCGATGACGCCGAAAATCGGGAAAAGCGCGGTGAAAATAGTGTTCATGGCTTAAAGATGCTCCAGCCGGTCGAGCACGCTGCGCAAGATATTGGCGGCGGCGTGGGCGTCGATCACTTCCTTGCGGCGCTCGCGGCGCATGCCGGCCGAGATCAGCGCTTCGGTGGCCTCGAAGGTGGACAGGCGCTCATCCTGGAAAATGATCGGAATGTCGCGCAAACCGAGCAGATTGCGCGCCAGGGCGCGGGAGGACTGGGCCCGCGCGCCTTCGGAACCGTCCATATTGTAAGGCAGGCCAATCACCAGGCCGACAGCCTTGCGCTCATCATAGAGCTTGAAGATGCGCGCTGCGTCCGCCGTGAATTTGGTGCGCTGGATGGTTTCCACCGGATTGGCGAGGCCGCGCGTGGCACCACAGGCGGCAACGCCGATCGTCTTGGAGCCCGGATCGAGCGCAAGGATCGGGCCTTGGGCTAAGTCTTCAAGATCAATCAGGGCCATAAGTTCGAAATGCTCCGTGACACATTCGCCGTCAAGCTTTCTTGCACCTGCGAAGGCGTATTGCTACTCAGTCGGCATTGATTGCCCGGAGCTGATTTTCATGTCCGTCACCGCTGATGATGTGCGCCGCATTGCCCGGCTCGCACGCCTTGCCGAACCGAAAGACCGTATCGACACGCTGGTCGGCGAGTTGAACGGGATTCTCGCCTGGATCGAACAGCTCGATGAAGTCGACATCGAAGGCGTCGAGCCGATGACCACACCGGTCAAATTTCCGCTGCCGCAGCGCGATGATGTCGTCAATGATGGCGGGATTCGCGACAAGGTGCTGGCCAATGCGCCCAGCAGCGAAGACGGTTTTTTCGTTGTGCCCAAGAGCGTGGAATAGAGCGATATGAGCGATCTCCTCAAACTCTCCCTGGCCGATGTCACCGCCAAGCTGCGGGCGCGCGAAGTGTCCGCGACCGAATTGGCGAAAGAGGCACTGGCTGCCTGCCAGTCCGCCCAGGGCGCGCTGAATGCCTTCACGGCGTTTGACGAAGCCAAGACGATGGCGATGGCGAAAGCCTCCGATGCGCGCCTGGCGCGCGGCGAGGGCGGTCTGCTCGAAGGCGCCCCGCTGGCGATCAAGGATTTGTTCGCGGTCGAGGGCGTTTCAACGACGGCTTCTTCGAATATCCTCAAGGGCTTCAAACCGCCGTATGAGAGCTCGGTCAGCCAGTCCTGGTGGGATAATGGCGGCGTCTTTCTGTGCAAGACCTCGATGGACGAGTTCGCGATGGGTTCGTCGAACGAGACCTCCAATACCGGCCCGGTCAATAATCCGTGGAAGGGTGCCAAGGGCGAAATGCTCTCCCCGGGGGGCTCTTCCGGCGGTTCGGCCACCGTGGTTGCCGCTGACCTGTGCTTTGGCGCTACCGGTACCGATACCGGCGGCTCGATCCGCCAGCCGGCCTCGTTCACGGGTACTGTCGGCGTGAAGGGCACGTATGGCCGCACTTCGCGCTGGGGCGCGATCGCCTTTGCCTCCTCGCTCGATCATCCCGGCCCTTTCGCCAAGACGGTCAAGGATGGCGCCATGCTGCTGCAGGCGATGTCGGGCCATGATCCCAAGGATTCGACGTCCTTGCCCAATGAAGTGCCCGATTTCGTCGCCGCCTGTGGCCGCTCGGTCAAAGGCTTGCGCATTGGCGTGCCGAAGGAATACCGCGTTGATGGCATGCCCGACGAGATCGAGAAGGCCTGGCAGCTCGGCATTGAATGGCTCAAGGCCGCCGGCTGCGAGATCGTCGATATCTCGCTGCCGCACACCAAATACGCGCTGCCGGCCTATTACATCGTCGCGCCGGCGGAAGCCTCGTCCAATCTCGCCCGCTATGACGGCATGCGCTATGGCAATCGCGTCGAGGGCAAGGATCTCACCGAGACCTATGAGAAGACCCGCGCCGCCGGTTTCGGCATCGAGGTCCAGCGCCGCATCATGATCGGCACTTATGTGCTCTCGGCCGGGTATTACGACGCATATTATCTGCGCGCCCTTAAAGTGCGCACGCGCATCCTGCAGGATTTCGACCAGGCGTTTGAAAAGGTCGATGCCATCCTCACGCCTTCGGCGCCGTCGGCGGCTTTCCCGCTTGGTTCCAAGTCGAATGATCCGATCGCGATGTATCTCAACGACGTCTTCACCGTCACCGCCAATCTGGCCGGTGTGCCCGCCATGTCGGTGCCCGCCGGGCTCGACAAGGATGGCCTGCCGCTGGGGCTGCAAATCATCACCAAGGCGCTCGACGAGGAGACGATGTTCACGGTCGGTGCCGCGCTCGAGGATGCCGCGGGCTTCACCGCCAAACCGGCAAAGTGGTGGTAGGGCGATGAGCGAGAACACGCCAGTCGAAACGCCGGGCGAAACCCCTGACGAAACACCGTCGTCGGCACCGGCCGCAAAGCCCAGGACCGTGATGGACCGCATCATGTTCGCGGTGATTGCCCTGATGTGCCTGCTCTTCGGCCTGCCCATGGTGTATTCCACCGGCACAGTCGTCGGCGCGATGTTCGCCGGCGCGATGCCGAGCCTGTGGACCATCGCGCTGGCACCGATCGGACTGGGGCTGGCCTATGCCGCGATCCGCCTGTTTATGGTGGCGCTGGCGCCCAACAAGCCCGCGCCATGAGCACGGTGCCGGCACCGGCAGCGGTCAAGCTGATCCGCCCGGCGATCTATGCCGGCGTGCTGGTCTGCCTGTTGGGTGCGGCGCTGGTCGCCGGCAAGCTGGAGCTCGGCCTGCCGCTGGTGGCCGAGATCATCCTGCTGGCCGTCGGCGTGGCGATACTGGCCTTCGGCCTGCTGGCTTCGCTGTCCTGGCGCGGCCTCCAGGCGGCGATGGCGAATGAGGCGGCGGGCAATGCACCGCTGCCTTTTGATGACGATGACGATGACGACTAGCGCGTCTGGACTATGGATGTGGGCGATAATCTGGATGGCGTTGACGCGCATCCACGAAGGCTTTTGAAGAGGCAGACCGACATGAGTGAACACACCTATCGCATCACCGGTTCCACCGGCGACTGGGAAGTCGTGATGGGGCTTGAAGTCCATGCCCAGGTCGTTTCCAATTCGAAGCTGTTCTCGGGAGCCTCGACCGAATTTGGCGCGGGCCCCAATACCCAGGTCTCGCTGGTCGATGCGGCGATGCCGGGCATGTTGCCGGTGATCAATCACGCCGTGGTCGAACAGGCGGTGAAGACCGGGCTGGGCCTGAATGCGCAGATCAATCTCTTCTCGCGCTTTGACCGCAAGAATTACTTCTATCCCGATCTGCCGCAGGGCTATCAGATCTCGCAATTCCAGTTTCCCATCGTCGGTGAGGGTGAGCTGGAATGCGAACGCGATGATGGTTCGCGCTTTACGGTCGGGATTGAACGCCTGCATCTGGAACAGGATGCCGGCAAGTCGATCCATGATCTTGATCCCAATTCGACCTATGTCGATCTCAACCGCTCCGGCGTCGCGCTGATGGAGATCGTCTCCAAACCGCATATCCGCACCCCGGACGAGGCCTCGGCCTATGTCTCCAAACTACGCTCCATCCTGCGTTATCTGGGCACGTGTGGCGGCGATATGGAAAAGGGCCAGCTGCGCGCCGACGTCAATGTCTCGGTCTGCCGTCCCGGCGGCTATGAGAAATTCCGCGCCACCGATGATTTCAAGCATCTCGGCACGCGTTGCGAGATCAAGAACGTCAATTCCCTGCGCTTCATCCGCCAGGCGATCGAATATGAGGCCCAGCGCCAGGTCGATCTGATCGAGGATGGCGGCACGGTGCAGCAGCAAACCCGCCTGTTCGACAGCGTCACTGGCGAAACCCGCTCGATGCGTTCCAAGGAAGAAGCGCATGATTACCGCTACTTCCCTGATCCCGACCTGTTGCCGCTCGAACTGCAGCAGGCCTGGGTCGATGAGATCAAGAGCAATCTGCCCGAATTGCCCGACGAAAAGCGCCACCGCCTCGTCGCCGATCTCGGCCTGTCCGATTATGACGCCTCCGTTCTGGTCGCCGACAAGGATCGCGCCGATTATTTCGAGGCTGTCGCAGCGGGCCGCGATGCCAAGCTGGCCTCCAGCTGGGTCAATAATGAGTTGTTCGGCCGTCTCAACAAGGAAGATCTCTCCATCACCGAGAGCCCGGTCTCGGCCGACCAGCTCGGCCAGCTGATCGCGCTGATCAGCGACGACACCATCTCCGGCAAGATCGCCAAGGATGTATTCGAAATCCTCTGGGATGAGGGCGGAGAGCCCGCGGCCATCGTCGAGGCGCGCGGCATGAAACAGGTCACCGATACCGGCGCCATCGAAGCCGTGATCGACCAGCTCATCGCCGACAATCCCGACCAGGCCGCCCAGGTCAAGGAAAAGCCCAAGACAATGGGCTGGTTCGTCGGCCAGGTGATGAAAGCCATGCAGGGCAAGGCCAATCCGCAAGCGGTGAACGAGATTCTGGCGAAGAAACTGCTGGGATAGGGATGTCGCGCCAGAAAACAGGGCTGTCGTACAGCGATGGGTGACTTGGATCACGGTTTTCCTGGTTGCAGGCTCGTCCGCTGTGATCTCCGGCCCGCTCGGGTGGAGGCTTTTTCAGTCCTCCCGGGCCTGTAATAGCCCTTACGTGCTTTCTGCGGTCGGTCCCGAGATTGTCGCAGTGGAGCCAGCTGCTGAGGACTGGCGTTCGGTGGTCGCGGATGCCTGAGGGCATTCAACCGCCTGCGTCACGCTCGAAGTAACCGGGTCTACCGCCCTGGGACAGACCAACGAGGTGATGGATGCTGCGGAGCTGGTTGGGGCACGCGTTCGGGTCCACCACGCGGATTAGGCTTGGGCTAATCGCCGCCCTCGGAGTTTGCCCGCCTCATCCGGTCCTGCGGACCACCTTCTCCTCACGGAGAAGGAAGGCGTTGTGCTTGCATTGATTGGCTCCGCCTTCCCTCTCCGTGAGGAGAGGGTGCCCGGCAGGGCGGGTGAGGCGGGCCATGTACACGGCGCAGGACTGGCACTGCTCCCGCTAATCGCCACCCGGCCACGTTTCCCGCTTCAACCGGCCCTGCGGGCCACCTTCTTCCCATGGGAGAAAAGCGTGTTGCGATCTTGATGTTTACACGCATTGAGGGTAAGTTGCATCTTCGCTCTCCGGAAAGATGAGAGCGCCCGAACCGCGGGAAACTCAATTATGGCGAAACAGCGCTACCCGCTCAAAAATCTGCATCTCGCCCGCGCCCTGCGCCGCGAACAAACTCCCGCGGAAGCGCGGCTATGGTCGCGTTTGCGCAATGGCAATCTGATGGGCATCAAATTTCGCAGGCAGGTGCCGGTTGGCCCCTATATCGCCGATTTCCTGTCGCGGCAGGCGCGGCTGGTGGTTGAGGCGGATGGTGGCCAGCATGGCGAGCAGGAAGCGTATGACGCCGAGCGGACACGGTTTCTCGAATTCCGCGGCTATCGGGTCCTGCGGTTCTGGAATCACTACATTCTGACGGATATTGACGCTGTGATGGAGGTGATTGGCGAAGCGGCGCATTGGGGAGCGCATGAGAAAAACCCGGACGCCCATTGATCGCGCTTCCCTCTCCGTGAGGAGAGGGTGCCCGAAGGACGGGTGAGGCGGGCGATGTGCACGGTTCAGGACTGGCGCCGCGCCGCTAATCGCCAACGCCCGGTTTGCCCGCCTCATCCGGTCCTGCGGACCACCTTCTCCTCACGGAGAAGGAAGGGCGTTGCGCGTTTTTCTCCGTGGCCCGGAGAGCAATTCCGGCATCGGCCGGTAGGGTGTTCCGCCCCTAATGCCTGCCGGTGACGATCCAAGCGTTGGCATCGTCCAACTCAAGCCTGACGGACGGATTTACGAGCAAATCTTGCCAGAGAGGGGTGCCGGTCGTCACGTCAATGAGCTCGATCTCCCAAGAGACCATCGCAACCCTGCCGTTGGGCGAGAGATAGACGGGGGTTAGTTGGAGCTCGGCATAGCTGGCCTCCTGGCCAAGCGTTCCGGGCGATCGCACCCAGCCGGAACGCCGCTCATCGCCATGGATCGCGACCCACTGGGGCAGAGATTCCAGGTCGCAATCGATGCGGCCGTCGACATTCAGTGCAATGAGTTCCTCAAATCCGAGTTCGACGAACTCGCGGCGCTCGACACCGCGCGAAGGGTGCCATTCCTCCCAAGTTGGAAAAGTGGGCATCCTGGAGGATGTGGCAGCCGCGAGAACCAGGGCGGGCGGAAATTCGTCCGCGGACAAGTCTGAGTCCCAATCCTGCAGCACCGCTTCGTAAACGGCACAGGACATGGCCGTCGCAGCAGTGTCGGATTCTACAGAGCAGGCTGCCAGTGCGATCAGGCAGGCCGCCAAAGTAAAAGTTCTGAGTGGGGTAGCTGAATTCATCACTCGAATATGGCGGCGTTGGCCGACCAATGCCAGTCTTCGTCCACCCTGTTTTCCCTCTCCGTGAGGAGAGGGTGCCCGGCAGGGCGGGTGAGGCGGGCCAGCGCCAGGTCTCAGGACGGGCACCGCTGAAGCAAATCGCCACACTCGGCGTTTCCCGCCCTCATCCGCCCTTCGGGCACCTTCTCCCCTGGAGAAGGAAGGATGTTGCGCGCTGTCCCCTTTAGCTGGCACCGCCCCCCGCAATAATGCTATCGCTGCGGAAACGATCCCCGGGGACACCAATATGATTCAGACACAGGACGACTCGGCGCTCGACGATCTGGTGCCGATCGAGGTCGTGCAGGAACATCTGCTCGCCGTGTGGCACTGGTTCATCGAGACCATGCTCAATCTGGATATTGCGCTGCAGATCGGGCTGATCGCGGCGGCGATTATTCCGGCGCTGATGTTCGGGCCGCGTCTGCGGCGCCTGGTTGAACACCATACCGCTTCACGTATCCGCACCGGTCTGGCGCGGCGCCTGCTCTCGGCGGCGCTGGCTTTGGCGACGCCGCTGGCCCTGCTCACCGTGCTGGCGATTATCCGCATCGTGCTGGGCAGTCTGGATCGCCCCTATGCGCTGATTGACGCGGCGATGAGCCTGATGTCGGCCTGGCTGGTGATCCGCGCCGTGACCCTGATCATCCGTTCAAAATTCTGGTCGAATGTCGCGTTTTACGTGATCTGGCCGATCGCGGCGCTCGATGTGTTCGGCCTGCTCAACGATGTCGTGCTGCAATTGCAGGCCCTGGCCATCCCGCTCGGCGAGACGGCGGATGGCGCACCTGTCGATCTCAGCCTGTTCGATATCCTGCGCACGGTGATATATTTTGCCGCCCTGTTCTGGCTCGCCTCGCTGGCCGGGCGCGCCGTCAATGCCCAGCTGGAAAAAGCCGAGGAGATCTCGCCGGCCTTCCGCGCCCTGATCGCCAAGGTTCTCGGCTTCGTCCTGCCGGTCGCGGCCCTGCTGATCGCGTTGCAACTGACCGGTTTCAATATCGCGACGCTGGCAATTTTCTCCGGTGCTGTCGGTATCGGCGTCGGCCTGGGCCTGCAAAAGACCGTCGCCAATTTCGCTGCCGGCTTCACCCTGCTGGCCGATAAATCCATCAAGCCGGGCGATGCGCTCGAGATTGACGGTACGTTTGGCTGGGTCACCGAGATGCAGTCTCGCTATGTCTCGATCCGCACCCGGGACGGCACGGAAATGCTGATCCCCAATGAGCGCTTTATCGTCGAGGGCGTCATCAACTGGTCGAAATCCGACCGTGCCGTGCGCGTGCACGCCCCGTTTGGCGTCAGCTATGCCACCGAGGATGTCGAGCTGGTGCAGCGTGTCGCGATCGAGGCCGCCCAGACCGTTGAACGTGTGCTGACTGACAAGACGCCGGTCTGCAATCTGATGGCCTATGGCGCCAGTTCGATCGATTTCGACCTGCGCTTCTGGATCACCGATCCGGAGAACGGGCTCTCCAATATTCGCAGCGCCGTCAATGTCGCGCTGTGGAAGGCCTTCAAGTCGCACGGCGTCGAATTCCCCTTCCCGCAGCTGGATATCCATGTGAAGGAATTGCCGCGCAGCCGCACCGGCGCGCGGATTGCGCCGCCCGACTAGGCAAAAAAAGGGGCGCGCCCGGCAATCCGGTCGCGCCCGTCAGTTCGGGGGATATGACCTCCCGTCAGGCAACACCGCAGATACAGGTCTGATAGCGCCCCGAGGCGTGGTGGGCGGCGGCAATCTTGCCAAAATCACCATCCCACAGCGCCTGCTTGATCGCGGCCAGCGCGTCATTCTCGGCCTGCTGACCGTATTCGACGGTGCAGCCGGGCCCGAGATAGCGCAACACGCCCATCGGCACGTAATCATTGCGGAACCAGCTTGCCTGCATGCCGGCAGTGAGGGTGATGTTCTCGCCCCTGCGGGCCCGACGTTCGGCCGCGGCGAGCATGGCGAAGGTCGGCCACCAGGGCAGGAAGGGCACAATGTCGAATTCATTCTGGTAGCGCACGGTGAAGGGGCGCAGGCCGAGGGCGTCGTAATTGGCCTGGAAAGTGCGGTCGCAGGTCAGCGGCGCGGCATAGCAGCAGACCTCGACCAGAAGGCCCGGCTGGGTTGACTTGATCAGCGAGGCGGCCAGCGAGGTCATCGCAGCGCCCTTGGAATGACCGGTGACGAGGATGCCCTTCTTCCCGGTCATATTGATCGCTTTCAGCGCCGCGCTGGCCGCGGGCCAGATCGAGAGGATGGCGTCGGAGAAGCCGGTCTCGACCTGGCCGAACTTGTTGCCATTGATGATCCAGTCGGTCGGACCGGCCTTGAAATCCTGCATCCAGTCATCGACCCAGGCCCAGAAATCGCCAGTGAAGGGCGGTAGTGTCCCGCGCAGGGCGAGCACGACCCAGTCATCATGGGTCTCGGCGACGAAACCGGCATTGATCTGGTTCACACCGTCGACGAAGACGGTTGGTTTGCTGCCCGGCGCGAGGCCGAGGGCCTGAAGATTCGGGTTCTTGATGTCGAGCTGGCCATTCTTGATGGCGTAGCAGGCGATCGAGGCGTTGAGCAGGCGGCATTCGAGCGTGGCCATGGCGTTTCTCCCCTGATTGATCCGGGCAGGGTGACACAAGTCCCGCGGGGCCGGGCGTGGCGGTCGTCACGCCCGGGCGAAGTTTTGAGCGCTTGTCCCGGCCGCAGGGTGAGGCGCATCGAGATTACTTAGGCAATTCTATTAGTTTTTACTTGACGGGGCGGACTGGTGGTATTTACATAGCCAGATGCCTAACTATTCAGCCGATCTCGACAATACATTCCGCGCCCTGGCCGACCCGACCCGCCGGGCGGTGATCGCGCGCCTGATCCAGGGACCGGCTTCGGTGTCTGAACTGGCCGAACCCTTTGACATGGCGATGCCGTCCCTGATGCAGCATTTGCGCGTGCTCGAGAGCGGCGGACTGATCCGCTCCTCAAAACAGGGGCGGGTGCGTACCTGTCATATCGAACCGGTGCCATTGCAGCGCGCCCAGGACTGGATCGCCAGTCAGCGCGCGCTGTGGGAAGGCCGTCTCGACCGGCTCGACGGCTATCTCAATACGGTTCGCAGCGATGGCGCCACGCCATGAGACCGTCTGCCATCCGCCCCGATTTCAACCCGCCTGGTGATCGGACGTCCAGGAGTATCAGCAACATGCCCGCCGGGCGCCACGCCCGGCGGAAGGGAGACCCGCTATGAATGACACTACAGCACTGCACGAAACTTTCACTTTGACCCGCACGCTCGCAGCCCCGGTCAGCGCGGTTTATCGCGCCTGGGCCGATCCGAAGGCCCGCGCCGTCTGGTGTGCGCCCGAGCCGGGTGTCGAAGTGGCCTATGATGCCGCCGATTTTCGTACCGCCGGCGTCGATCGGGTACGCTATATCGAGCCGGGTGGCGCGGTCTTCAACGCGCATGTGACCTATCATGACATCGTGGATGCCCGGCGCATCCTCTACTCCGAAACCCTGTCCTGCGAGGGCGAGCCGGTCTCGGCGGCGCTCGTGACGGCTGAATTCCTCAGCGACAAGGCCGGCTGTCAGCTGGTCGTGACGGTGCAAATGGCGGCGCTCAACGGTGCGGGCATGGAAGTCGGCTATCGCGAGGGCTGGACTGCTGTGCTGGATAGCCTGCCGCTCTGGCTGGCGAAAGAAAGCGCCGGAGGTGTGGCATGAGCCACACGTGAGCACGCGGGTCGCCGATCAATTGTCCTCGCGCGGACACAGTGAGGTCAGATAGCGCTGGGCGCCGCTATGGGCGTCGATCATTTCGCGGAAGCGCATTTTGACGACGGCATTGATGACGGCGTCCCAGGCCGCGCTCTCCGCGTCCTCATCATCCTGGATGCGGCCATCCTCCTCATGCAGGAAGTGCAGGCGCCCGAACTGGCGATAGGGCCAGTCGGGCAGGGCCTTGACCGCATCCTCGACCAGCATCAGCTTCTTGGCCTCGTCGAGCCGTTTCTCGCCGTCGAGCCATTCGCGGATCACCGGGCCACCGGGCAAATAGGGAACCGGATCGAGCGCGTTCTGAAACCGGTCGGTTCGCGCCAGCAGGCCGTCCTTGTCATAGCAATCGATGAAATCCTGGTCGGCGGTCATCGGCGCGGCGAAACTGCACACTTCGATGCGGCGGTCGGGATATTGCTCGCGGATCAGCGTTGCGCCGAGACAGGCCATGGCGCCGCCCTTGGAATGGCCGGTAATGCGGATGGCGCTCGCTGAGCCGGCATTGAGGGTCTCCAGGGTCTCGAGCAGGTCCTGGGCCAGGCTGGAGACGGCAATGCCGAAGGCGCTGGCGACCTGGCCATAGCCGCGCTCGCCAACCGTCCACGGCATGGGCACTGTCTGGGCGTCGTGCAGCCAGTCGGCGGTCCAGCGCCAGAAAATCATGTCTTCCGGCGGCAAGGTGCCACGAAAGGTCACGAGCAGGCCGCCATCCTCGGTGCGGCAGACAAAACCGGCATGCACATCATGAATGCCGCTGACAAAGACGAGCGGTCGCGTGCCCTTTTGCATCCCGGCTGCGTCCAGTAGTGGCAGGCCGGAGCCGAGCCGGCGGTCCGAGATCAAGTAGGCCGCATTGCAGGCATTGATCAGCCGCCGCGGCCAGGGATTGCCGCCCAGCGCGTCGAGCACCGGATCGATCAGCTCGCTCGCCGTGCTCTTGATGTCGTCGAGGATCGGGCTGTCGGAAGGCGGCATGGGGACGACAAACTCATTCTGTCAGCAGGGCGGAGAGGGGCTGCAGGCGCGGGGCTAGAGCAGGCCGATCTCGCGCAGGCGTTGATTGAGGAAATCATTGGCCCGCATGGGTTCGGGATATTGGTCGGGATGCTCCGCCGTCGCGCAGCCAGGCAGGGTCTCGATCATGTAATCGGGCCGGTAGTGCAGGAAGAAGGGCATGGAATAGCGCGAATGCCCGGTGCGGGCGCCGACCGGATTGATGACGCGGTGCTGGGTCGAGGGCAGGAGATCATTGGTCGAGCGCGCCAGCATATCGCCCATATTGACGACGATGCATCCGGCCGGCGGGTTCATGTCGATCCATTCGCCCGAACGTGTCCTGACCTGCAGGCCGGGTTCTTCGGCGCCCAAAAGCAGGGTGATGGTATTGATATCGCCATGCGCCTCGGCCCGGATCGAGCCGCCCGGATCGCCGGCGACAGGCGGGTAGTGCAAAAGCCGCATCACCGAATTGCCATCCCTCACCGTATCGTCGAAGAAATCCTCGACGAGGCCGAGATCGAGCGCGATGGCGCTCAGCACGCGTCGGCCGAGCATGTCGAAGTCATTGTAGAGACGGTGGACGATGTCCTTCCAGCCGGCGATTTCAGCAGGCACGAGATTGGGCGCCATATCGGCTTCGTATTTATGCCCGGCTGGCAGATCGCGGCCGACATGCCAGAATTCCTTCAGATCGACATGTTTGGCGTCCTTGGCAATCTCCTTGCCGAACGGTGTATAGCCGCGCGCGCCGCCACCGCCGGGGATGAAATAATGTTGCTTTGCCGCCTCGGGCAGGGCGAAGAATTGCGCCGCCTTGGCGTAGGCGCGGTCGATGCGGGCCTTGTCGAGACCGTGATCCGAGATCGCGGCGAAACCGAATTCGCGGAAACTCCGCCCCAGTTCGGCGGCGAAGCCGCGCGGATCGCTGGCCTGGCGGGCCATGGAGACCGGCGTGAAGCGTGAGAGGATTTCATTGGCAGACATGATGATCGGACCTGTTCTGGTGTGGCGACGGGAATAGGGCTTTGCTGCGCGCCTGCCAAGCTGTGAGCGGCAAGTGACGCGCTCGTGATCACAGCCGCGCTTGCAAGTCCCGGCCTCCGCACCATCTTCAAACCACAGGGAATACCCGCAACTTGTCACGCAGGAGACGCTTCATGTCCGCACCGATCGAACTGTATTACTGGCCAACCCCGAATGGTTGGAAAATCTCCATCGCGCTTGAGGAAATGGGCCTGCCCTACGATCTCAAACCGGTGAATATCGGTGCTGGCGAGCAGTTCGAGCCGGCCTTCCTCAAAATCAGCCCCAATAACCGCATGCCGGCGATCATCGATCCCGATGGTCCCGATGGCAAGCCGATCTCGATCTTCGAGAGCGGCGCCATCCTGCAATATCTCGGGCGCAAGTCCGGCCAATTCTATCCCGCCGATCCGCGAGCCCGCGCCGAGGTCGAGCAATGGCTGTTCTGGCAGATGGGCGGACTGGGCCCGATGGCCGGTCAGGCGCACCATTTCCGCAGTTATGCCAAGGCGATCGAGCCCGATGAGAGCAAGCTGGAATATGGCAAGAACCGGTATACCAATGAGGTCAACCGCCTCTATGGCGTGCTCGAGCGCGCGCTGTCGGACGGGCGCGATTATATCGCTGGCGAATATTCCATCGCCGATATGGCGATCTGGCCGTGGATTCTGCCGGCAGGCCAGGGCCAGGACCTCGCCGATTTCCCGCGCCTGTCGACCTGGATGGAGCGTGTCGGTGCGCGGCCGGCCGTCAAGACCGGGCGGGCCCTGTACCAGGAATCTCGCCGTGCGCTCGACGAGGACAGCGAGGCGGGCAGGCAGGCGCGTGCCCAGCTATTCGGCCAGAAGGCCCGTCTCTAGGGCCCGTCTCCGGCATTGTGCGGCGCGCGGATTCGCCTTGCACGCGTAAAGACTTGCGTCAGCAGGCGGGACATTCAATGCTGAGGCGGGGAAGCAAGGGGGCAGGCCCATGGCTGACGTCTCTGACGCAGCGCATTCCGATACGCCTGAGATCGAGACCCGGCCCCGTAACGGGTTGACCGGGGCGGAGACCGCGCGTCTGGAGGCCACCGATGCATGCCGAGCGCAAACCCGCTCACCTTGGGAGGCCTCGCCGGTCGGTATCGCCGCCTGGTTGCTGTGGCGCGTCGTGTTCAAGGGATTTCGGCCGGCCTGGCTGATCGCATCACTGGCGGTCTCGGTGTGGTTTGGCGCCCATGTCGTGATCGAAAGCGGCGGCATCGCCGCGATGACGCGGACCCAAGCGGATCTGGAAACCCGCATCCAGTCTGCGCTTGAGGCTTCCGTGCCCGAAGGCATTGCGGCGCGCGATTACTGGATCGCGCAAATGTCGGATGCGCTCGACGGCGATGCGCGCCGGCGCGCCGATCTTGATCGATTCCGCGCCTGGGCGGTGATCGGTCCCGATCTGATCGGGCGTGACCGGCTGGCACTGGAGCATCTGGCTGGCCCGGCCGGCCCCGCGGTTCTCAATGCCCGCCTGACGGCAGCGCCGCCCTGGGTGCGCGATGACAGTCTGGCACGGGGTTATCGCGAGTTGATTGATGGTGCGGCGGCACAGCGGCTGGACCCGCCGCAACTGGTGTTCGCGCCAACGGAGTTGCTGGCGCGTCAGGACGCGGCCCAATTTCACTGGTCGATTGCCGAACATAGTGCCGACGCTTTCTTCAACGGTCGCCGCAGTGGTCAGTTCGAACTGACCATGGTGCCCGGCCTGGTGGCCGTCGATGGCGGCGATACCCGGCTTTATGGTGGTGTGCGCCAGCTCGTCATGCAGGCCTGCGCCGCGATGCCGCAATTGGAGGGGTGTGAAACCGGCATTATCCCGCCGCAGGCCTTCGATCCGGTTCGCTATGCGCTCGCGGCGCTGGAATCCGGCCTGGTGCAGCTCAACCTGCCTGCCAGTGCAGTGCATGACGGGGCCGAGATATTGCGGGCGGCGCGCGAGTCCGGCCGTTTGCAGCCCGAGCTCGAGGCGCAATTGCGCGGCTGGGTGGAGACGATCTTGCCGTCGGCAGAGATTTCCGCTGCCCTGCAAGCTTCGGGGCTGCGCCCGGATTTTGTCTTTTCCGCGCCAACCCAGGCGAGCCGACCGCTGGCCGGGCAGCTTGAACGCCGCTCCGGGGCCGAAGCGGCGGCCCTGTCGCGCCTGCTCGACGATCTGGCGCGTATCCGGCGCGCCTCATCGGTGATGACAGCGATCCGCGTCGTCTCGTCAATCGGCCAACTTAACCAAGCCGACTATCTGGTGCGCATCTCCAATACCGCCGGCGACCGGCTGTTGGCCCTGCATCTCGCACTTGGTGACGGGGTGTATGAGTTGCTGGATTCACCCCAGGATCACCCCCGCGCGAGCGCCCGATCCATCAATCTGGCCTATGCCGGCCTGCTCTCGGCGGCAATTATCGTGTTTTTGACCCTGGTGCGGCTGGCGACATCGGCCGAAGTGAGGAGGGCGAGTCGCCTGACAGCGCTGGACGCGCGGCTTTCGCGTTTATTCCTTGGTAGGAAAACCTAACCGATTTAAAGGCTTATGGCGTATTTTTCCTGAATCCTCTTAACCTTAAAGCAATTCTCTTTGCGCAGGATCGGTCTCGTTCGAAAGGCATTCGGACAGGATGGTGGCGCGGATGACAGATCCATAAGGATCGCATCCGCCGGTGTTACAGGGGAATGATCATGGCGTTTACCGACGTTGAAACTGCGCAAGTGCATGAAGCCGTTACCAGCGACCCGACAGGCGAAGATCTGTGCAAGCTGGGCATTCTGTACTCAACGGGCCAGGGCGGCGAAGTCGATTATGTCGAAGCCCATAAATGGTTCAATCTCGCGGCCCTGATGGGTTCCGAGCCGGCGAAATACTATCGCCAGGAAATATCCGACCAGATGTCGACCATGGAAGTCGCCAGCGCGCAGCGTGCCGCTCGCGAATGGCTCTCCACCCGCCACTAGCTGATCACCGCACCCTCCTGTCCAGACGCCGCGGATTTGTGATCCGTTGCGTCTGGGACTGGCCGCGCGATTGCTGCCGGCAGGTGTTGCGATGGCTATCGTTTGTTGATCGCGTTCGCGATGGCGTAGGACATCGCCTGGTCGAGCGGCAGGATCGAATTCACATATTGGTCGATGAAGACATTGATCTCGGCCACCGTCGAACGGGGCACGAAGACGATGTCATTGCGGCGCAGCTGCAGCGCGTCGGCACCGTCGCGCCCACGCAGGGCGTCGCGCAGATTGACGGTGCGGCTCATCAATCCGCCGCCCGGTGCCCGCCGCAATATGGTGACTTCACCCCGCGCTGCCGTATCCATGAAACCACCCGCCAGCATCACTGCTTCCAGCGCCCCGATCGGGCTGGGTAATGCGATCAGGCCCGGTGAATTGACCGCTCCACCGACAATGATGTTCTGCGGCCCAAGCGTGGCTCGGCGCACTTCAACGATCGGTGAAACCAGCACATTTTGCGCATAGGCATCGGCGATGACGGTGGCGATCTCGTAATCGGTCTTGTTGGCGACCATGACATTGGCCAGCAGCGGCAGATTTATGCGTCCGTCGGGGCCGATTTCTGCCGTGGTCGACAATTCCGGGGCCGAATGGACGGTCACATCGACGTTGTCACCGGGAAAGAAGCGATAATCCGGGTCGCTGTCCTGCCAGGCGAGGAAATGTTGGCCGCCCCACTGCGCCGCTTCGGCACTCGGCGTCGGTGCATGGCTGGCACAGGCGCCAAGCCCGAATGAAGCCGCGAGGCACAGGCCCAGACTGATCGCACGCATGAATAATCCCTCGGATTCGCTGACAAGCTGATTTCAGACCCGTTTGGATAAGAAAAAATTAAGCGCGACGAGGCCTTTATGGTGTGATGACACGTGATCAAGATATTGCTGGCCCGAATGAGGGCCGGGTGACCGGGCTTGGCTCCGGTGCCCGGGGTGATCTTGATCTGTTCGATGTCATTGCCCTGGCATGGTCGGAGAAGGGTTTTATCGCCCTGATTTTTGCCGTTCTGTTTGCCATCGGGGTGGCGCTCTCGCTGACCATGCTCAAGCCGAGCTATGAAGCGCGTTCCAGCCTGATGATTCTGCAGGATGACAATCCAACACCGGCGACGGCCGGTTCCGGTGGTGCTTTCACGCTCGCCCAGGTGATGCAGTCGGAGAGCCAATTGCTCAGCTCGGCGACGGTATTGCGGCGCGCGCTGGCCGCGATTGGTCCGGAGCAAGTGCTCGGCGAGGGGGCTGGCAGCGATGCCGGGACGTCGGCATTGCGCGCCATGTCGAATTCCTTCTCGCTGTCGCGCGAACCCAATTCGACGGCGATCAGCGCCAGCTATACAGCCAGCACGGCGGAGCGTTCGGCCCTGGTGCTGAATGCGATCATCGACGCCTATCTCGACTATCGCGAGGAAGTTCTGATCGAGACCGGTGTGCGCGGACTGTCTGTCCGGCGCGACCAGGCCAATGCCGCAGTCGAGGAAGCCCAGGCCGCGCGGGACACTTTCTTGCTGCGCCATGATTTGTCGAATTTTGATATTGAACAACAGACCACTGATGCGCTCGTCGGTAATCTGACCGACCGGGTCAATACATCGAGTGCCAATCGCGATTCCGCGCTCGCGGGCGCCCAGGCGATCCGCGAACGCTTGCGCAGTGTCCCGGAAAACATTGAGCTCTATGTAGAAAACGGCGTCGATGCGGTCCTGCTCGACCGCCAGTCCGAGCGCGCCAGGCTTCTGGCACGCTATCAGGCCGGTGCTCCGGCCGTGGTGGCGCTGGACCGCGAGATCGCGGCGATCGAGGCCTTCCTCGCCAGCGGTGCCTCCGATGGACGCGGCCAGAGCCGCACCGGTCCCAATCCGGTCAGACAATCACTCGAGACCGATTTGGCGACGCGTGAAGCCAATGCCCGCGCGGAAGCCTCGATGCTGGCAGCGCTGGAACAGCAATTGCGCGTCAATCGCGACGAAGCGGCGCGTTTGCGCCAGCTCGAGCCGGAGTTTACGCGGCTGGAACAGAATGTTATCGCGGCCGAAGAGGCTGCCGCAATCGTCGCCGGCCAGGAAGCGACCGCTTCGGCTCGCCGCTCCTCGACGTTGGGCGGTGCTGATGCCGTGCGTCTGATCGACCGTGCAATGCCGCCATTGCAGGCCAAGTCGATGAAAAAGCTGGGCTTGATCGCGGCCTTCATGCTGGCGGGCGGCGTGGCGCTCTTCTCCGGCTTGATGCGCGGCTATTGGCGCGTCTATATTGCTGCGGGCGGCGTACCGGCCACGGCTCCGGATGCGCAAATCGGGCGCGCGCCAGATGCTGCTCCGGATGCCGTTGCAGCCTGGCATCCAGCCAATGATTTGCCCGCCGATATTCCGATCCTGGCACGCGTCGCCGAACGCACAGCGTAAGCGGCGCGTTAACTCTGTTGGCCGCAAGCTGGTGCGACTGCCCATGGAATCACGCCGGACGCGAACCCTTGATGAATTTGACCGCCGAATTGTCCCAGCTGATTGATCAGCTCGAACCGATTGCCCGTCCGGGCGGGGAAGGCCGCGCCTTGATGGTGATGGGCTCGCGCCCCGGCGCCGGCGCCTCAACTGTCGCGCGCGAACTGGCCCGGTTGGCGGCCTTGCGCTCGCAGCGCGGTGTCTGGCTTTACGATCTCGATTTTTCCGGCAATGCGCAATCGCGCGCTGCCCGCGTGCAGGGGCCGGCATTTGATGCGGCGCTGGGACGCGAGCCGTTCTGGACGCTTCAGACCGGTGCCGGACGGGCGCGGATCGTCGCCCGCCAATCGGTGGTCGCCAATCTTTTCGTGACCGAATTGCAGAGTGAGCCGGGCGCGGTTGACGGCGTCGCCCTGCGGGCAGCCCCCGTTTACTGGTCAGCCGTACGCCAGTCGATTGATCTGGCGGTCATTGATGCACCCAGCCACTCCACCGCACCGCTCAACCTCGCCGCCGATCTCGATGGCGTGATCCTGGTTGCCGATGCGCGCGATCCCAATTCAGCCGGTTTGCAGGCGCGGCGCGCCGCGATCGAGGCGAGGGGTGGTGTCGTCGCCGGCCTGATCCTCAACCGGACGGAACGTATTCAGAGCGCAGCATGAGCCCGATCGCCGCCCGCGAACCGCTTTTCCTCAGCGTGCTGCGGCAGGCGCCGGGATTGCGCTCGGTGCGGTTTGTCGAAGCCGGCTTTACCGTGCTGGCCCTGTTTCTGTTTTCGCAAGCGCTGATCGGCCCGCTATTTGCGCCTTCGGGCAGCGAGGAAACATCCGTGATCCTGCGCCTGATGTGGTTGCCGGTCTATGCGGTGACCCTGGTGCTGATGCTGGCGCGGCCCGGGGCGATCCTGCGCACCCTGAGTGGAAATCTGCTTCTCATTCTGCTGATCGGTCTGATGGCGATGTCAGTGATGTGGTCGGTGGCACCGGACACGACGATGCGGCGCGCCTTCGCCCTGGCGATGAGTTCGTGTTTTGGTCTCTGGATGGCGTCGCGCTGGAGTTGGCGCGAGATGATCCTGTTGATTGCCTCGACCTTCGTTCTGCTCGGATTGGCCAGCGCCGCGATGGCGCTGGCTGTTCCCTCAATGGGGGTTGATCACGAGGTTCATGCCGGTGCCTGGAAGGGTGTGTTCTGGGAGAAGAATACGCTCGGCGCGGTGATGGCCTGGGGCGCTGTCAGCGGCTATGCCGCCAGCCGGGTCGATCCGAAACACTGGCTGTTCTGGATGGGCAGCGCGGTCATGTGCATCGCCCTCGTCCTGCTCTCAACCTCCAAGACTGCCCTGCTGTCCTGCCTGCTCGGAACCGGTATCGCAATCGGTATCGCCCTGTGCCGGCGCGGCTTCGGCTTTGCCTCGCTGATGATGTTTCTCGGACTGACCGGCGGCATCACGATTGCAACCATCATGCTGGTGGCACCGGTTGAGGCGCTGCAGGCGCTCGGCCGCGATGCGACCTTGACCGGGCGGACCGATATCTGGGGCGTTCTGATCGAGGAAATCCGTACCGTGCCCTGGACGGGTTATGGCTATCGAGCTTTCTGGGTGGCCGATAACGGGCCGGTTTTCTGGGTCCGCCAGGCGACCAATTGGGATGTGCCAACGGCGCATAATGGCTGGATCGAGATCGCACTGGCGATCGGCGTCCCCGGCGTGGTTCTGACGGCTCTGGTCTATCTGCAGGCATTTCTGCGCGGGGTCGGGCGAATTTTCCGCGGACCGGAGACCTATTGGGCGCTGGCCTTTGTCGCCATGCTGTTTCTGGTCAGCATCAGCGAGAGCAATCTCGTGCTGCAGAATTCGCTCGGCTGGGTGTTGTTTGTCGCAACCTCCGCCAAGCTGGCCGAACGCCGTGATCGCGCCACCGACGCCTGACGCCGCGCGGACTTCCTGCCGTGCAAAACCACTTCCCGATACCGCCCTGGATCTGTGATCAGGCCGCAGCGCTGCCGGCATCCTGTGCGGCCGCTGCCCCGGTCTGTCCGTAGAATTTCGGTTCCAGGCCACTGAACCAGAACAGTTTTCCGGCACCCTGCACGGCCTTGTCCAATGCTTTGACGGACAGCGTGCGGCGCACAGGCAGGCTCAGGAGAGCCAGCGGTGCGAAAACCAGCATCTGGGCCAGTCCGACCGCCATCCAGAAGGCGATCCCGGCCCGATTGACCGCGTTGGGACGGGCGCAGTTCTGCGTCGCGCCCTGACCGAAGGCAAAGCTGCGCGAGAGCAGGTGTGACCAATTGGTCCGCGCCTGGCCGACCACTTCGACGGCCTTGGCCCGGGCTGACCAGCCAAAGCGCGCGCCCTGGGTCGCGAGCAGGGCGAAGAAGGCGTCATCCTCGCCGCCAATCTGGTTGAGCGCCGGGTCGAAAGGCTGATCCGGCAGATCGAACGCATCGCGATCAATCAGGGAATTGCCGCTGCCGAAGGGCTCGTCAAGCAGCGCGTCGCTGGCGGGACCGGTGCGCGAATACAGCCGTGTTGCGAGCTGGCCGGGCAGGCTGGCCGGCGCATTGACCTCGGCGCGCAAGGGACCGAACACAACCGGGACATCGAGCGTCTGCGCGGTTTTCAGCAGGGCACCGAGCCAGTCGACACTGGCGACTTCATCATCATCAAGAAAAGCGAGATAGCGGCCGCTGGCGGCGGCGAAGCCGGCATTGCGGGCATTGGATACACCCGGCCGCGGCTCGTGCACATAGACGACGGGGCAGCGTGCGACGGCGCTGGTATTGGCGGCGATTGCGCGTGCGGAGGCTTCCGGTGAATTGTCGACAATGATGATTTCGTCGGGCCTGTGTGATTGCGCCAGCACGCTCTGGACGGCCACGCGCAGGCCTTCCGGCCGGCGAAATGTCGGGATCATCACGGAAATACTCATGCGCGGTCTCCAATCTCTGCCATCGCTGCGGCCACGGTCAGCACGCGGGCGCCGCTGCGCTCGACGGCGGCACAAACCCGCTCGAGCTGGGCCGGCGTACAGCCCCATTTCGTCGGTTCGTCCTGAACGTCATGCAGGTAGAAAATCAGCCAGCCCGGATGCTCGACCAGGCTTTCGGCAGCGTCGACGGCGCGGACAATCCCGGCCTCACCGCCATCGACGGGAACCGATTTGAGCAGGCTGCGATCGCTCGAGCCGCGATTGATCGCGGCATGGACGCCGCGCAGCGAGGTGAAGCGCTGCGCCAGCAAACGTTTGGCCGCCGGGCTTGTCTCGCCATAGGGATAGGCGAAGCTGTCCAGCTTGCCGTCATAACCCAGCTCGCGCAGGGCCAGGTGATTGCGCTCGATATCGGCCAGCAGCGCATCGGCTGTGACGCGCGAACCGTCGAGATGGCTATGGGTGTGACAGCCGATTTCATGCCCGGCCGCGTCAAGACGCTGCAGGTCATCGGCCTCGAACATCGCGCCATGATGGGTCTGGGTGCCGGCATAGCCTGCGGAGGCATAATAGGTTCCGCGCCAGCCATGGCTTTCCAAGATCGCCGCACCGCTCAAGGCCGCCGATTTCGGGAAATCGTCGAAGCTGAAGCTGACGATGGCATGATCGAGCTCGACGCTGAGCGGGGCGCGCGCCGCGACCCGGACCCAGCGGCGGTTCAGCTTGGCGATCAGACCTGCGCCGGGATCATAAGGGGTCTCCATCAAATCGCCTCCGCTGCCCAGCTGGCGCGCCAGAGTTTGAGCGCCGCTGTGCGCAGCCGCACCGGCAGGCCTTGGCTATTGGCCAGCCGGGCCCACAAACCGCGCAACACGCCCTGGAAGGGAATGGCGCCGAGCGTGCGCGCAGCGCGCGCGCCGGGCAGTCCGGCGAGATGCGGATGTTTCTCCAGCAGGCGGGCGTAATTGACGGCGCCGTCGCGGAATTTCTGCAACAGGGAATCGGTGGTTTGCAGGCCGGCATGGCGCGCCGGATTGTCGAAATGGATCAGATCATGGGTGCGCGCTGCGCGGACGGCCCAATCGACATCCTCAAAGCCCCAACCGGTAAAACCGGTATCAAACGGCACGCCGCGCATGACGCTGGCGCGGACCAGAAGATTGCTCGAGCAATAGGCGGTCGGTCCGATCAGGGCGCGGGCAGCGGCGTTCTTCTCATCGCTGGTGCGGGCCAGAACAGCGTGCAGCTGGTAGCGCTGATCATCGGGCTCGGCAGTTTCATAACCGCCAAAGGCGGCGTCAAAATCATCAAGCTCGATCCGGTCGAGATAGGCCTCGAGGAAACGGTCATCACCCGGCTGCATATCGGCGTCGAGATAGAGCAGCCAGCGCCCACGTGCCTGGCGGGCGAGCAGATTGCGGCCGGCCGAGCGGCCGATATTTTCCGCAGCGGTCAGGAGCCGGGCCGGGGCGCTCAGGGCGCGGATGGTGCGGGAAACCGCTTCGTTGAGCGCCAAATCGGGACAGCCATCATCGAGCAGTACGATCTCGATATCGCGGCGCACTCCGATCAGCGGATTGAGCGCGGCGGCGAGCGCCGTCGGATCATCGCGATAGAAGGGCACGAGGATGGACAACACCGTCTGGTCGGATCTCTGCCAGGCGGTATTGGCCAGTTCAGCGAATTGGGTCTGTGATGGCTGCGTCATGATTGGGCCCCCGCCGGTTTCATCAGTGCACGTGCATCGGACAGCCAGCTGCGGCAGTCCGCGATATTGAGCGCCAGCGCGCTGGCGACATAGACAATCCCACCGGTCATCGCTTGAGCGACAAGCATCAACCATGCCGAACTGATGGCGGGCAGGGCATAGACCGCCGCCGCCATGATCCCGGTCGCGGCTGCGGCCCGGACCCAGTCATTCCAGGGCAGGGGCAGCGGGAAGTGTTTCCGGCCCAGCCAGGCGCAGACGAGCAGGGCAATGAAATAGGCGATCACCGTCGCGGCGGCGGCGCCGGCAATGCCGAAGATCGGGATGAAGACCAGGTTGAGGCCGAGATTGAGCACGGCGGCGCCGGCCATGATGGCGGCCATGCTGGCGGTGCGGCGCTTGAGCGTGAAGGCTTCGTGAAAATAATAGGTCATCATCCCCTTCATCAGCCCGGACAGGGCGATCCAGGGCAGGATGAGCGCCGCCTGCTCGCGCAGGTTTTCGCCGATGATGATCGTCGTCAGTGGTACAGCAACCAGTGCCAGACCGGCTGCGGCCGGAAAGGCGACCAGGGCCATCAGCCCGGCCGCGCGGCCGGCGACTTCGCGGGCGGCCTCGGGGCCCTTGCTTTCCAGCGCCTTGATCGTCAACGGCCAGACGGCCGCGCCAAACCAGATGAAAATAATGTCGAGCAGGCGGTCGGCGAGACCATAGCCTGCGGCATACATGCCCACTGCGCCCTGGCCAAGGAAGGCGGCGATCAGGAAGCGGTCACCCACCGAGAGCAATTCCTCGAACACCAGCGAGGCGGAAACCGGCGCACCGAATTTCGCATAGACCTGGGCGCGCACGATCTGGCGGCGACCCTTGGCGGCGCGGCGCAGCATGACCGGCAAATCGACGATCAGGGCGACAGCGCTGCCAGTCGCCAGCCCCATGAAAATGCCGGCGGCGCCCAGATCGGTGGTGAAGATTATGCCGACACCGACAATGAAGCCCAGCATCAGGGCGCCAGCCTCCAGCGCCGAGTAGCGCGTGACTTCGCCAGCAGCGCGATGGGTGACGAGACCGATTTGCAGCAATGCACGCAATAGAAGGGAGATCGCCGCGAAGGCGAGGGCGGTCTTCAACCGGGCATCGAAGGGCAAGACCAGCAGGGCAATGACCATCAGGGCAGCGCCGGCCAGGGCCAGCAGCAGGAACAGGCCATAGGCGGTCGCCAAATGATCGCCGAGGCGGCGGCGTGCTTCGGCGCGGGCATGGAAACGGGCGATGGCCGCTTCCAGCCAGGTGAAGCTCGCCATGTGAAACAGGGAGAGCGCGGCCAGCGCCAGCGCGTATTGACCATAGTCATCAGCGGAGAGCAGGCGCGTGAAAATCGCCACGCCGCCGAAGCCGACAATCGCCTGGGTTAGTTGTACGGGAAGATATCCCAGAAGATGCCGTCCAAGCATGAAACGCTCCGCTCGCCTGTAGCGCGAACTCTGCAAGATAAGTGCCGCGTGAAAGGGGATTGTCGCGGCTATCGCAGACGTTCACGCTGCGATAAGGGCTGGTGCGCTATCAAGGCTGTGGGGGCGGCCCATCCGGGCCGGAAATGCAAGCGGAATCAAGCTTATGGATGTTGGATCAAAACGACCCAGTGAATTATGTCCCGCCGAGAGACAGGCGTGGCGAGCCTTCGTCGCAGCCGATCCGGCGCTGGCCAGCCCGTATTTCGCGCTCGAATTTGCTGAATGCTGCGAGGAGGCCCGCGATGATACGCGCGTGCTGGTCATTCGCGAGGCCGGCCAGATCATCGGATTTCTGCCGCTGCACACCGGCAAGCTGGGCTATGCGCGGCCATTGGCCGGTCCGATGGGTGATGTCCAGGGCGTGGTGGCTGAGCCGGGTGTTGATCTCGATCTGCATGCCGTATTGCGCCAGGCCGGATTGCCGCTCTTTGCCTTTCATGCCGGATTGTCGAGCCAGAAAGCCTTTCACGACAATGCGGACACCATCATCGCCTCCTGGATGATCGATCTGTCCGAGGGGTTTGAGGCCTGGGAGGAGCGCCGCGGCCAGGTCGATTCCAAGGCGATGCGGACCCTGCGCAGCCGCCGCCGCAAGCTGGACGAATTCGAGGGTGGTCATCGCTATGTGCTGGACGAAACCAACCCGGAAGCGTTCGACCGCATGCTTGAATGGAAAGGTCAGCAATACGCTGCGACCAATGTCTTCAACGTGTTCTCTGTCGCCTGGACCCGCGATCTGCTCAAAGCCGTGCTGCGCCGCAAGGGTGAATTTTTCTCTGGCAGCTGTTCTTCACTCTATGTCGGTGATCAGCTGGTGTCGGTGCATATCGGCATGGAGAGCGACCGGCTCTCCCATTACTGGTTTCCGGCCTATCACGCCGATTATGCCCGCTTGAGTGCCGGTGTGCTGCTGCTGACCGAAGCGGCGCGGGTGGCGGCGGGCAAGGGCCATGTCGCGCTCGAGCTTGGGCCCGGCGATTTTCAGTTCAAGCGCGATTTGTCGAGCTATCAGATCGGTCTGGCTCGTGGCTGTATCGCCAATCCCTCATTGCTGCGATCAACGTGCAATGCGGGCCAGGCCCTGACCCGTGCGGCAGAGGCGGCTCCGCTGGGTCCGGTGCGGCAATGGCCGGGCAAGCTGATGCGCAAGATTGATCGCCTCAGCGGGTTTTACGCGCTGTGACCGGCCCGAACCGCCGATCCCTTCTGGCCGCCGCCGGCCTCGCCTCGCTCGGCCTGCCGGGTTGCGCCCGGGCCCAGACCAATCGGCTCGAGTTGTGGAATAATGCCACCGGGCCGCATTTGCGCGGCGCTGTACTGGCCCAACGGCGGGTCTTCCCCGAACTCGACGGGCCGGAATTCCTGGGTCCCGGCGCGGTGGGCGTGCCGATCACTGATACGGCCTTGCGGTCGCTCGCCGCCAGCGGTGCCAATCTCGTGGTCCTATCCCATCCCGGCACGGTCGCCGAATGGGCGCCCTATGTTCCCGATCTGGCGGTTGAGGATCACCTCAATGATATGGTGCGGCGCTGTGAATTGGCCGGTCTATATGTCGTGATCGGGTTTCGCACCGGACCCGGACGCAGCGAATTCACTTTCCATCGCGGCGGTGCCGATGGCTGGTTTCCCGGCTCGATGATCAATGATGATGTCTGGACTTCAACCGAGGCCCAGGATGGTTGGGACATGATGTGGCGCCGCACGGCGACGCGTTTTCGTGATCGCGCCAATATCGCCGGCTATCTCCTGATGGTTGAGCCGAACGCCAACCAGGCGGCGCCGGGTCCTGATGGCGGTGATCTTGATCAATGGGATCCTGCGCTGCTGGCGGAGCATGTCGCTGGAACGCCGGCCGATTGGCCGGCGCTGGCGCGGCGTCTGGCCGCGGTGATCCGTGAGCATGACACCGAGACGCCCATTCTGGTCAATCCGGATGGCTATGGGCACAGAAATTTTGCCGGCCTGCTCGACCTGAACAGCGCGCCGGGCCTGGTCCTGGCGCTGCATGATTACAGCCCGCGCGCCTACACGCATCAGGGCCGCGGCGCGAATGTCGACTTTGCTCGCGGTGAGGCGGAATTCATGCCGCCCGATGCGGCGCGCTGGATGATGGGCGAGTTCGGCGTCGCGCGCTGGGCGCCCAATGCGTCGCGCTATCTGCGCCGCCGGGTGAGCGCGCTGGAACAGGCCGGGGCTGGCTGGGCGATGTTTCGCTGGGATAGTGGCTGGCGGGTTTATGAGGACCGGGAAAACACCTTCAACCCGGTGTATGGCGCCGATCCCGATGCCGTCAGCCCGGTGATGGATGCGCCCTTGCTGACGACGCTGCAGGATTTATGGCGCCGCAATCAGCTGCGCCCGCAATCGCTGCTGCGCCGCTAGCGAATATTGAGTTTGTCGCCGAGCAAGGCGGGCAGGGTGCGCAGCATGATGACCAGATCGAACCAGAAATTGGCACGCGCGATATAATCGACATCCCAGCGGATGCGTTCGCGGGCGGCTTCCGGCGAATGCAGCGGGCCACGCGAGCCATTGATCTGGGCCCAACCGGTAATGCCCGGCTTGACGCGGTGGCGGTGGGCATATTCGGCGACCAGTTTTGAGGTTTCGGTGCCGCCCGTGCGCATGCCAGGGGCGTGTGGGCGCGGGCCGACCAGTGACATCTCGCCGCCGAGCACATTCCACAATTGCGGTAATTCATCCAGGCTGGTGCGGCGCAGGAAACTGCCCAACCGGGTGACGCGTGGATCGTCGAACTCGACCTGACGCACGGCCTGTTGGTCACGCTTGGGCGAATGGCGCATCGAGCGGAATTTATAGACGGTGATCATGCGCCCGTTAAAGCCTTCGCGTTGCTGGCGGAAAATCGCCGGACCGGGGCTTCCCAGTCGCACCGCGAGGCCGATGGCGAGCATCAGCGGAAGCAGTGCCGTCAACATGATCGAAGCAAAAACAAGGTCTTGCAGACGCTTGGCGATCTGATGACCGATGCGTTCCTCAACCCCGCTCATGCGCGCAGCCTGTACGCCGACCACGTCTTCCAGGCTGGTCGTGTCAGGGTCGAAATGGTCGAGATCGAGCAGCAGACAGACCGGATGCGGCAGGGCGCGCAGCTTGCCGAGCAGGATGCGAACCCGGTCTTCCGCCTTGGGCGTCACGGTCAGGATGATGCGGTCAACATCGGGCAAAGTGCCCCATTTGAACAAGTCATCGGTATCGCCGAGATAGGGCGTGCCGGCGAGCTGCGACGGACTGCGCGCCTTGCGGTCATCGAAAATGCCGACGACATTGACGGTGCCGGAGCCCGTATTGGCGGCGATCAGCTTGCGCGCATTGGGCGTGGCGCCAACCAGCACGACATTGCGCGCCAGCCGACCGGCCTTGGCCCAGTGCTCGATGAAACCGGCATGGATGATGTGCAACAGCGTAACCGCGGACGTTGCGGTGATCGCGAAGCCGGCGACCAGATCCACAGTGCGCGGCGCGGTCACGTGCGCCAGCGCAATGATCGCGGCGCCGCTCAGGCCGGCCGCGATGAAGGCGGTCAGCACGCGATAGACCACGATGCCGCGCGGGTCGATATGGTAGAGTTTGAACAATAGAAGGAGTGCCGGCGTCAGGGCCGCGAATGTCGCCAGCGGCAGCAATTCGCCAGCCGGCACCTGTGTCACAGCGCCGCCGGCAACCGCAAAGGCGCCGGCCGTGCTGATGATGGCGATAGCAAGAATGTCGATCGTCTGCATCAGATGACCGAGTGCCTTGCGATTGACACGGTGTTGCGGCGCCCGGGCCTGGGCCCGCATCTGGGCGCGGGTGAGGGCGGCCGCATCGGCCATTGCCGGGCGTACACCATCGGTCATATCATTGGCCGGGCCGCTCTGCGGTTGACGTCGTGAGTTGGAGTAATCCAAGGCCTAACCCCTTAATCGAAGCGGTCAAGCTAGCGCATTGAACACAATATTCCGTTGAGAAGCGTGGTTAGCGAAGTCTTGACGCGCCGCGAGCCAGACAGAATTTGGGGGGTGGCGTTTTGTTGCGTCGCAGCATAGAAGCCGGGCTTGGCCAGCGTGCGGTGGCGCGCCGACACCGAATGGAATTATCTGATGAACCGATCTCCCCTTGCCGTGTTCGCGGAACGCGTGTCTGCCACCGTTCTCAATCGCGGTGCCGGCCCGGACCTCAGTCCAACACGGATCCGGATCGAGCTTCTGGCAGGTTTGACGGTCGCATTGGCACTCGTTCCCGAGGCGGTGGCCTTTGCCTTCGTCGCCGGTGTGCCACCGCTGGCCGGGCTTTATGCTGCCTTCATCGTCGGTCTGATCACGGCCGTGTTTGGCGGCCGCCCGGGCATGATTTCCGGTGCGACTGGCGCGCTGGCCGTGGTCATCGTGCATCTGGTGGCAACGCACGGGATTCAGTACCTGTTCGCGACCGTGGTGCTGATGGGGGGTATCCAGGTCACCGCTGGCGTGCTGCGTCTGGGGAAATTCATCCGCATGGTGCCACATCCGGTGATGCTCGGTTTCGTCAACGGCCTGGCGATCGTGATTTTTCTCGCCCAGCTCGACCAGTTCAAAATCGTCAATGAGAGCGGCGCGCATGTCTGGATGACCGGCATGCCGCTGATCCTGACGCTGGGTCTCGTCGTTCTGACGATGTGCATCATCCAGTTCTGGCCGCGAATTTCAAAATCCATTCCGGCGCCGCTGGTGGCGATCGCCGTCGTTGCGGCCCTGGTGATCGGGTTCAATATCCCGGTATCGCGCGTTGGCGATCTCGCTTCGATTGCTGGCGGCCTGCCCCAGTTTCATATCCCGGCCATGCCGCTCAATCTGGAATCGCTCCAGGTCATCCTGCCCTATGCCTTCATCCTGGCGGCGATCGGTCTGATCGAGAGCCTGCTGACGCTCAATCTGGTCGGCGAAATCACCGGCCAGCGCGGCGGTGCCTCACGCGAATGCGTCGCCCAGGGCGCGGCCAATATCGTCACCGGCTTTTTCGGCGGCATGGGCGGTTGTGCGATGATCGGTCAGTCGATGATCAATGTGAAATCCGGTGGACGATTGCGCCTGTCCGGCATTTCTGCGGCGTTGTTCTTGCTGGCCTTCATCCTGTTCGGCTCCGGCCTGATCGAGCAAATCCCGCTCGCCGCCCTGGTCGGCGTGATGTTCATGGTCGTGATCGGGACTTTTGCCTGGCAGAGCATTCTCGTGCTGCGCCGCATCCCGCGCAATGACGCCTTCATCATCCTGCTGGTCACCGGCGTGACGGTGTATAGCGATCTCGCCGTCGCCGTGATCGTCGGCGTGATCGTCTCGGCATTATTCTATGCCTGGAACGCGGCTTCGCGCATTCATGCCCGCAGCGAAACCAATGAAGAAGGCGCCAAGGTCTATAAGGTTGAAGGCCCGCTCTTCTTCGGGTCGGCGACCGGTTTTGGCGAATTGTTCGACGTTGCCGGTGATCCGCAGCGTGTGATCGTCGATTTCAATGAATCGCGCATTGTCGACCAGTCGGCGCTGCAGGCGATCGAGGATCTGGCGGCCAAGTATGATGCGGCCGGGAAACAACTGGAATTGCGCCATCTCAGCCATGATTGTCACCAGCTCCTGACCCGCGCCGGTCAGCTGATGGTCGATGCCGATGATGATCCGGAATACGCCCTGGCGGTCGATTACCAGGTCCGTCTTGGCCGTATGGGCGGCGCGCACTAGCGCCGGCCCGTTTCCGGCCTCGCCCATCCCTGACCCACCCCTCTCTGACGTTACAGAACCGTTAGTTTGTCGCTTTGCCGCGCGCGCTCTACTCTCCCCATAATCTTTGGAACCTTTGGGGAGCGTAAAATGAGCCGATACCTTCTGGCACTCGCTGCATCGACCATTCTGTGTACATCGCCGGGCCTGGCCTGGCAGGACGCCGAGGCGGCGAACGGGGCCCAGGACGCGGCAGCCTCCGCTGACTGGGATGTCGCCAATCCCGGCCTCGAAATGCGCCAGGTACCGCTCAATGTCACCGAAGGCACCTGGATGAGCCTTGATGTCAGCCCTGACGGGCAGACCATCGCCTTCGATCTGCTTGGCGATATCTACACCATTCCCGTCACCGGCGGCGAGGCGACCAATATTGCCTCGGGCATGCCTTGGGAAATCCAGCCGCGCTTCTCACCCGATGGCAGCCGTATCGCCTTCACCTCCGATCGCGGGGGCGGCGACAATATCTGGATCATGAATGCTGACGGTTCGGACGCTGCGGCGCTGACCGATGAGAGCTTCCGCCTGCTCAATAATCCGACCTGGCATCCCAATGGCCGCTATATCGCGGCGCGCAAGCATTTCACCACCCAGCGCTCTGCCGGTGTCGGCGAGATCTGGATGTATCATGTCCTCGGCGGTGATGGCGTTCAGCTGGTCGAGCGGCCCAGTGAGAGTTTCCAGAAGGAACTCGGTGAGCCGATGTTTTCGCCGGATGGCCGCTACGTCTATTACACGATGAATGTGACCCCGGGTAACAGCTTCATCTATGCCCAGGATTCCAACACCAATCTGTTCGATATCCTGCGCTATGACCTGGAGACCGGCGAGACATCGACCGCGGTTTCCGGTGCCGGCGGCGCGGTGCGTCCGACGCCATCGCCGGATGGGCGCTATATGGCCTTTGTGCGCCGCGAGCGCATCCAGTCGACCCTCTATGTCAAGGATCTGAACAGCGGCGAGGAACGCCGTCTGGTCGATAATCTCGATCAGGACATGCAGGAGACCTGGGGTGTCACTGGCATGTATCCGAATATGGACTGGATGCCCGACAGCCAGTCGATCATCTATTGGGCCGGTGGCCAGATCCACCGCGTTGATCTCGCCAGCGGCACGGTCAGCGACATTCCGTTCTCGGTCAATGACACCCGCGATATCGTCGACCCGCCGCGGCCACAGGTCGAGGTCGCGCCGGCGACCTTCGAAACCCGCATGCCGCGCTTTGCCACGGCCTCGCCAGATGGCAGCCAGATCGTCTTCGAAAGCCTCGGCCAGCTCTGGCTTCGCAGCGCCACCGGCGATGCGGCGCCGCGCCGTCTGACCAATAATAATGGCGATCGCCGCGAGCTCTTCCCGAGCTGGTCGGCCGATGGCCGCACCATCGTCTTCGCGACCTGGGATGATCAGGCGCTTGGCTCGATCCGCACCATTTCGGCGCGCGGCGGCCGCGAGACCGTCGTCACATCCGAACCCGGCCATTTCCGCCGGCCGCGTTTCTCACCCGATGGCAATACCATCGTGTTTGAAAAGGGTTCGGGCGGTTATCTGACCGCAGCGGAATGGTCCGAAGCGCCGGGCGTCTACACCATCCCCACACGCGGCGGCACGATGTCGCTGGTGACCGAGGATGGCGAGAGCCCGCAATTCGCCAATCGCAATGATCGCGTCTTCGTGACGCGTGATGGTGACGGGGCCTCGCTGGTTTCGATGGACCTCAATGGCGCCAATGAGCGCATCCATGCGACCGGCGCATTGGTGACCGAATACGACGTGTCGCCGACCGGCGATCATGTTGCCTACCGGCAGAATTACGACGTCTTCGTCACCCCGCTTCTGCCTGGCCCGCAAGCTGTTGGGGGCAGCCGCACCACCGGCGCTCTGCCGACCTCTGAGCTGTCAGGCAATGGCGGCACCTATTTCCATTGGAGCGATGGTGGCCAGCAGGTCAACTGGACCATGGGGCCGGTCTTCTATTCGGCCCGGATCGAGGATTTCCGTCCCGATCCGAACGCCGAAGAGGGCGAGGCCTATACCCCGCCGACCGAAGGCGTCGATCTGTCCATGACGGTCACCGCCGATCAGCCCACCGGGATCACCGCCCTGGTCGGCGCGCGTATCATCACCATGGCCGGCGATGATGGCGGCGTGATCGAAAACGGCACCATATTGATTGACGGCAATCGCATCAGTGCGGTCGGCGCCGATATTGAAGTGCCCGAAGGTGCGCGCGTGGTTGATGTCGCCGGACATACCATCACGCCGGGCTTCATCGATTCCCATGCGCATGGTCCGCAAGGCACGGATGATATCATTCCCGAGCAGAACTGGTCGGAGATCGCCCATCTCGCCTTTGGCGTCACGACGACCCACAACCCGTCCAGCCGCGCCAGCCAGATCTTTTCGGCCAGCGAATACCAACGGGCCGGCCGCCTGCTGGCGCCGCGCATCTATTCCAGCGGCGAGATCGTTTATGGCGCCCGCGCGCCGTCGGTTTATGCCGAGATCAATAGTCTCGACGATGCCGAGCAGCACGTCTTCCGCCTCGCGGCGCAGGGTGCGCTCTCGATCAAGAATTATAACCAGCCACGCCGCGACCAGCGCCAGCAGGTTGTGGCCGCGTCCATCGAGGCCGACCTGCTGGTCGTCCCGGAGGGTGGGTCCAACTACCATATGGACATGTCGCTGATCGCCGACGGCAATAGCTCGCTGGAGCATAATCTTCCGGTCTCGATGATTTATGACGACGTCATCAGTCTGTATTCCCAGACCCAGGTCGCTTATTCGCCGACCATAGTCGTGACCTATGGCGGCCTCGCCGGCGATCCGTATTGGCGCCAGGCGATGGATGTCTGGTTGCATCCGATCCTGTCGCGGCATGTACCACCGCGCATTCTGCAGGCCGGCTCTGTACGCCGCACCACGGCTCCGGAGAGCGATTTTGTCGATGATGACAGTGCCCGCGTCGCGCATTTGCTGATGCGCGCCGGTGTTGATGTCGTGATCGGTGCTCATGGCCAGCAAGAAGGCCTGGCGGCGCATTGGGAAATGTGGTCGCTGGCGCGGGGCGGCTGGTCGCCGCTCGAGGCCCTGCAGGCCGCGACGGTGATGCCGGCCCGGCATCTCGGCTTCGACGCCGATATTGGTACGCTCGAGGTCGGCAAGCTCGCCGATCTGGTGATCATGCGCGCCAATCCACTCGACGATATCGGTAATACCGACGAGATCGACATGGTGATGCTCAATGGCCGTCTCTATGACGCGCAGACGATGAACGAGACCATCACCGGCGATAATGACCGTCAGCCCTATTTCTGGGAATAAGTCTGAGCCAGATCGACTGAGAAGGGGCGCTCCGACGGGGCGCCCCTTTTTCGTGCCGTGGTTTCGGTCATTGCCGCCGGGGCGCGGTGGGTTAGACTTGCCGCAAAAGGGGAAAGCTCATGAAGGTTTCGAAGTTTTGGGGGCGGATCTATGTCACCGTCACCTTGCTGGTGCTGGCCGGGATACTGGTCAATATGGGCTCGCAATATTTCAGCCTGCAGGCATTTACCCGCCAGGCCCTTGTGGCCGCTGAAGCCTATTCGGTGCGCATCGTGCGCGACGAGTTCGGTGTGCCGCAAATCTATGGCGTCACTGATCCCGACACGGCCTTTGGTCTCGGTTATGCCCAGGCGGAGGATGACTGGGCGACCTTGCAGACCACTCTGGTCGCTGCGCGCGGCCGCCTGGCACGCTATGTCGGCCAGGATGCTGCGCCGACCGACTACATCGTCCAGCTCCTGCGCATTCGTGAACTGGTCGAGGCCCGCTATGAGAGCGATTTATCACCGGCGACGCGCGCGCTCGTCGAGGCCTATGCCGACGGGCTCAACCTGTATGCCGCCGAACATCTCCGCCACACCTGGGCTGGCGAATTGCCGGTCACGGGGCAGGATATCATCGCCGGTTTCGTGCTGCGCACGCCCTTCATGTACGGGCTCGACGCAGATCTCGCCGAATTGTTCGAGGATGAGCGCCAGCGTACCGTTTCGATGGGCTCCAGCGACACCGCCTTCCAGCTGATCGAAGGCGAACGCCTGCCCTTTGGCTCCAACGCTTTCGCTATTGCCCCTTCGCATTCGGATGATGGTGCGACGCGGCTGCTGATCAATTCGCACCAGCCGTTTGAAGGACCCGTGGCCTGGTATGAGGCACGGCTGCATTCCGAAGCCGGCTGGGACATGGCCGGGGCGACCTTTCCCGGCGCGCCGCTCATCCTGCACGGGTTCAATCCCGATCTCGGCTGGGCGCATACCGTCAACAAGCCGGATCTGTCGGATATCTATGTGCTGGAGACCGAGGGCGACCGCTATCGCCTCGATGGCGAATGGCTCGATCTCGAGCATGGCACGGCGCGCTTGACGGTCGGGATATTCGGACCGATCAGCTGGACGGTGACGCGCGATATGTGGTGGTCGCGTCACGGGCCGGTGGTGCGCACCGATCATGGCGATTATGCCATCCGCTATTCCGGCATGGATCAAATTGGCCAGGTCGAACAATGGTATGCGATGAATCGCGCCACTGATTTTGACAGCTGGATGGCAGCGATGCAGATCAATGCCATCTCCTCGCTCAACGCCGTCTATGCTGATCGCGAGGGCCATATTGCCTATGTCTACAATGCCCGCATGCCGGTGCGTGAAGAGGGCTATGACTGGCTGCAATACCTGCCCGGCGATCGCTCCGAACTGATCTGGGACGAATATCTGCCGCTCACCGCCATGCCGATCTATACCGACCCGGCCGGTGGCTGGCTGCTCTCCTCCAACCAGACGCCCTTCGATGCTGGAGAACTGGCCGACAATATTGACGCGTCCGGCTATTCCCCGACCTTCGGCATTCAGCCGCGCTATTCCAACCGCGCCTGGCGCGGGCTGGAGCTGTTGCGGGCCGAGGGTCCGATCAGTCGCGAGGCGCTATTGCGCATCAAGTTCGACAAGGTCTACGCGGCGCAGTCGCCGGTTGCCCGGATGGTCGAAGAATTGCTCGCCGCGGATTTCTCCGGCGATCAGGAATTGATCCAAGCGCAGGATGTGCTGGGGCGCTGGGATTTTTCCACCGACACCGCCAATCGCGAAGCGGCGCTCGGCGTGCTGATCGCTGTGCGTTGTATCGGCAATCTCCATACCGATGATCCCTGGCTGATGGACCCGGTCGAGGCGCTGCGCGAAGCCGCCGCCGAGCTGATGCTGCATCATGGCCGGCTTGACCCTCAATGGGGCGAGGTCAACCGGCTGGTACGCGGCGAGCTCAATCTGCCGATCGGCGGCGGACCGGACGTGTTGCGCGCCATCTATGCCGGCTCGCACGATCTCGACGAAAATGGCCAGCTGACAGCCGCTGCCGGCGATACCTCGATCATGTTGGTCGAATGGCTCGCCGATGGCTCCCTCGATGCGTCGGCCATCATCCAGTATGGCGCCACCACGCTGGATGAAGGCTCACCGCATTATGCCGACCAGGCGCCGCTGTTTGCCTCAGAGCAATGGCGCACGCTTGATCTCTCCATCCGCGAGGGCGGCTATGTGCCGGGCGAGCCGCATTGATCGAGCCGCGGCGAAGTCAGGCATGAAAAAAACCCCGGGTCATGCGCCGACCCGGGGCTTTTTCATGCGAGAATGGCGCCGGTTTACTCGTCTGAGACCAGCACATAGCGCCGATTGAGCGGTTGTAGCGGGCGGAAACTGTCCGGGTGACGCGTCTGGAAGGCCTCGATCTGCTGCGGGGTTGCGGTTACCGGATGCGTCAGCACTGTCCAGGAGACGATCTCGCTGCAGGGCGGTGTCGTCAGCGAACCCTGATAGCGAAAGGCATCGCGATCGGCGGGCAGGAATTCATTGAGATGGATGCGCGCGGCAATGCCCGGCGTCGCGTCGGCGTCGGCCGGCATCGCGGCCCAGACCGAGCCCAGCGTTGCCAGCGCGTCACCACGCTCGACCATCACGCCGATCACGGCGAGATCACCGGTTGCCGACTGATGCACGAAATGCACTTCCATCGGCGCCTGACGGCCATTGATCGTGTGCTCGCTGGCGGCGTGGAAATGAAACTGCAACAGCGCGTAATGCGTATCACTCAGAGTGAGGCCGCCAGCATTTTCGACGCTGACCTGCACGGTATGGCCGTTATCGACCACCACGCCGGCTGTTTCCTCGGCCCAGTCGATCTCGGCCGGCGCGAATTCGGCCGCCAGGGCCTGGGTCAGATTGATCGGGGATTGCTGCTGACCGGCGGCACAGACGGCCCAGGCCGGATCGAGATCCTGCCAGTGTTCGGGGCCTTCATGGCCCTCATAACCCCAATGCTGGGCATGAGCCGGCAGGGCGGTGCAGGCGGCGAGGGCGAGGGGTAGCCAGATGCGCTTCACGGGGCAGTCTCCTGGTCTTGGGGCGGGTGCGGCGGCCGGGCGGCAGCCGGGTCGGGCATCAAATTGCACCTGGTATTATGGAGCGACCCTTAACGCTGCGCCATCGCCTTCACGATCGGGCGCCCAGACCTGATATTTCTGCATGATGGTCTGGAAAATCGGCGAGGCCAGATGCGCCGCCAGCCAGGCTTGCAGATGGGGCAGGGCCTGTGCCCCGAACCAATCTCGATCGGTATGGGCGAACTGGCGCACAAAGGGGAAGATCGCCGCATCGGCCAGGCTCATTGCCTCGCCGTACAGGAAGGCCGAGCCCGCCAGCCGCGCATCGAGCCCGGTCAGGATTTCCAGTCCGCGGGCGCGATTGTCCAGCGCGTCCTCGCCTTCATAGCGATTGGGGTATTTATAACGATCCAGCGCCTGTTTGAACGGCCCGTCATTTTGCGCCACCAGCTCGAACATTGCGTCGCCGGGCGCCAGCCAACCGCGCGGATCATGGCGGCCCAGCGCAAAGCGCATGATGTCGAGGCTCTCTTCAATCACCTGCCCGTCGGGCAGGGCCAGCACCGGCACCGTTCCCTTGGGCGAAGCGGCGAGCATGGCGGCCGGCTTGTCGCGCAGCAGGACTTCGCGGTGTTCGACTTGCGTCTCACTGGCAGCGAGCGCCAGCCGTGCCCGCATCGCATAGGGGCAGCGGCGGAAGGAATAGAGGACGGGCAGGGCGGGGCTCACCCGGGCTCGCTTTCTGTTTCGGTCTCGTCGCTCTCATAGACGCGCCCGAGATGTTTTTCTCCACGCCGGGCGGCGAGCAGGGATTGCTTGTGGCGCTCGGCGAAGCGGTCCCGGTCAGCCTCGGAAAACCGGTCATGGCAATGCGGGCAGGAAACGCCGGGCACGAAGTGGTCCGAACGCAGATCTTCCGGCCCGAGCGGTTCGCGGCAGGCATGGCACAGCGTGTGGCTGCCTTGCTCCAGCCCGTGCACGACGGCGACGCGGCGGTCGAACACAAAGCATTCACCGCGCCACAGGCTCTCTTCGGCCGGCACGGTTTCGAGATATTTCAGAATGCCGCCCTTGAGATGGAAGACCTCGTCTATCCCCTCGGCCTTGACGAATGAGGTCGCCTTCTCGCAGCGAATGCCGCCGGTGCAATACATCGCGACGCGGGCATTGGGGCGGCCCTGGCGGAAATGCCGGAACCAGTCGGGGAATTCGCGAAAACTCACGGTTTCCGGATTCACCGCGCCCTCGAACTGGCCGATCCGCACTTCATAATCATTGCGCGTATCAATGGTGACGACATCGGGCGAGGCGATCAGCTCATTCCAGTCGGCCGGATCGACATAGGAGCCGACCAGTGCATTCGGGTCGACGCCGGCAATGCCCATCGTCACGATTTCGCGCTTGAGCCGCACTTTCAGCCGCAGGAAGGGTTGTTCCTCAGCCCAGCTCTCCTTGTGCTCGAGACCGGCGCAGCCGGGCATCTCGCGGATCGCATCGAGCATGATGGCAATCCCGGCGGCGGGGCCGGCGATGGTGCCATTGATGCCTTCGGAGGCCAGCAGGATCGTGCCGGTGATTGCATTGGCTTCGCCGACCTGTTTCAGCCGCGCCTGCAGCGCATCGAGCCCGTGGAGCGGGGTGAATTTATACAAGGCGGCGACAGTGAAGCGAGGCATGGGCACGATCCGGCAAGGTTCGGCTTTGCTATAGCAAAGTCCGGCCGCGGAACGGAGTCCCGCGCTGCGGAAGCTCCGCTCTGGCCGGCCCCGGTCTAGTCGTAAATCGAGACGATGGTGCCAACCAGCTTGTAAATCGGCGGATTGCCGGGGGTGTGTTCCGGGGTGTGGGCCGCGCAATAGCTATACCCGGCGCCCCCGCCCATTCCCCAGAACATGAAGCCGGTGCCGCCGTCCACGCTGCAGATGTGCAGCTCCCTGTGCCCGTACTCGCTATAGCCACCGGACAGTGCGTCGGTGTTCCAATCAGGCCGGGCGCGCCCCGGCATCTCGACCCAATGCGTGGAATGACCCGGGGTTGGAACCAGAAACTCAATCCGGGTCGAAGCGGCCGGGAAAGTCTGCACGTTGCCAGAAGACTCACCCAGGCAATTCGTGCCGTCAAACCATCCGATCCAATAGCTCCCCCGGGAGGCTTGATTGACCCGATTATCGGTGGCGCGGCACAAGGCGCGGTCCGTCCGACCCTGAGGGGTTACCGCATCGGCTGGCGGCGTGCTCTGGCGGACCCAGATATATTCGTCTTGGGCCTGGGCGGCGGCACTCAGGGCGGTGGCCCCGAGAGCGGCGGTTGCGAGCGACAGGGCGAGGGTGCGCAGGTGCGGTTTTCCGGGGCGGTTCGGGGTCATGTCGTCTCCAGACGTCGGATAAAACGGAAACGCAGGCAAATCTCCTGTGCCTTCCCGATTGATGTATCGGTATCTGGTAACCGCGCGCCTGCCTAACAAAATCAGGCAATTGTAATGCGTCGGGATTGGTTTTCTACGACCCCACACTCATCGACAATACCCGGCTGATCTCCGTCAGCGATCTCCCGGACTGCTCTCGCCAGGTATTGAAGGCCGCCTGCACCGCCGCCAGATCGCGCTTCGAGGTCGGCGCTTTGGCGACCACGCCTTCGGCGATCAGGCGGGCGCAAACGTCCTGCGACAGGATGAAACTCTCCGTGCCCATCCAGCGCAACGCGCGCTGACCGGTGGCGCCGCCCAGCCGCGAGCCGCGCTTGGCGAGGACATCCATCAGGCCGATGAAATCATCCGCCGGCCAGTCGGCGAAGAATTTGGCGGCGCTGCCATGCTCGGCGGCGAGATCGGCGAGGAGGCGGGCATTTTCGACCACGGCCATGATCTTGGCGCCATTGCGGACAATGCCCTTGTCCGAAACGAGGCGGTCGATTTCCTCGTCGCCGTAGAACGAGACGCGAGAGGGATCGAAACCCTCGAACGCCGTCTCGAAACCGGGCCATTTCGCCTCGATCACTTTCCAGTGGAAACCGGCCTGGAACAGGCATTTCGCCATCATCGACAGCCAGCGATCATCGGGGATGGCGGCGAGTTCTGCGGCGGGGAGCGCTTTGGGCAGCAAGGCTTCCAGCGCATCGGGCCCGCCCTTGCGTTCGGCAGCGATGGCGAAGATTTCGTCGAAGGTGCGCATGATCTGTCCCTAGAGCGCGGCTTCGCGCCGTTTGACCGCGATGCCGTCATGGATTTGCGGGCCGGGATACATCACGATGGTGTCGCCGGCCTCAAGGCCCGAAATGATCTGCGCCATGCGGCCATTCTCCTGGCCGATCTCGACCGTTCTCAGCGTCGCGCGGCCCTCCTCGACCCGGTAGACGGCCCATTGGCCTTCGGAGCGGAAAAGAGCGGCGACGGGAAGCTGGACGATCTCGTCCTGGCGCCAGATCGTCACCGCCGCCTCGACGCGATAGCCATGACCCAGGGCAGCCCATTGCGCAGGTTCGTCGAGCAGATCGATGATGACATTGACGCGCTGTTCCTCGACGCCCAGCGCCGAGACCTTGATGAAGCCATAGGGCTCGATCCGACGCACGCGCCCGCGCAGCGGCTGGTTGCCGCCCCAGGCCGTGATCGCGGCGGCATCGCCTTCATGGATCTGTACCGCATCGGTGGAGAGGAATTCGACGACGATCTCCAGATCGGCCGGATCGCCCATTTCCAGCACCGGCGTGCCCGGTGCCACAATGCTCTCGCTCTCCTGTAGTACGCGCAGCAGGCGACCTGTCACAGGCGCGTGAATCTCGACCAGACCGCCATTGCCGCTGTCCTGCCCGGGCCGACTCAAGCGCGCCTGGGCGGCCTCCAGCTCGGCCTCGACGCGGGCGATATTCGCGCGCGCGGTGTTCAGGCCCGCGAATGCGGTGCGGCGTGCTAGGCGGACTCGGTCGACAGCGCCCTGGGAGGCCACACCAGTGCCGAACAGAGTCTCGATCCGCTCGGCCTCGGTGCGGGCAAAATTATATTCCAGCCCGGCGCGTTCCGCCTCGGCATTGGCGAAGGCGAGGGCGGCTTCGGCGGACCGCACCGCGGCGCGGGCCTCGACCTGGGAGCGTGCATCCAGCAGGGCCGGATCGCCGGGCAGAATGGTGGCGAGCACATCGCCGGCCGCAACGCTGTCGCCAGCATGGTGATTGATCCTCAGTAGCCGTCCGCCCAATGGAGCCGAGACGACATAAACCTCGCGCACACGGGTCCGGGCCTCATCGCGGACGCTGACCGTGAGGGCATTGCGCGTGACGTCTGCCAGATCGACCAGCACCGGTTGCGGGCGGAAGGCCAGCGCCAGCAGCACGGCGAGCGCAAGCCCGGCAATCGTCCAGAAGACGGTGCGGAAATTGAGTGTGATGCCGGCGATTTTCACGACCAGTTACTCCCCTGTTTTCAATACGGCGACCATGTCGAGCCGCTCGATCTGGTGGCGCACCAAAAGGCTTGAGCCAATTGTGATCCCGATCAGCAGGGCTGCGGCAAGGCCGAAGGTCGAGAGATTGATCACGAAGGGCAAGCGGAACAATTCCGAACTCATCGCCTCAGCCAGATACCAGGCCATTCCCGCACCGGCTGCGGCGCCGACTGGCAGGGCCAGCAGCGTCAGAAACGCCACTTCGCCGAGCAGGATATAGGAGACGTCGGCAACGGTGAAACCAAGCACGCGCAATGATGCCAGCTCACGCTGTCGCTCCGCGAAAGATATTCGCACGCTATTATAGATCACGCCCAGTGCAATGAGACCGGCAAAACCGGTATAGATCCAGATCGCGGTGCCGAGATTTTGCTGCATAAGATCATTGAGATTCTCCGCCGCCAGGCTCTGCAATCCCGTCCCCGCCACCAGCGGCACCGATTTGAGCGTATTATAGAGCGTGTCGACCTGGTCCGGATCGACGATCAGATACGCGCCTGAAACAATATCGCCTTCTCCGAGCAGCGCGTTCAGATCCCCGATCCGCATCTGCGCCCCGGAACCGATCAGCGTCGTCGTCACCGCAGAAACCGGCACCTGCAAGACCGACCGTCGGCCCTCAGCGATGTGAATCTCCAGCATATCGCCAGCCTCGACATCGAGCTTGATCGCCAGGTCCTGCGACAGAACAAGCCCTCCCGGCGGGGCTGAAACGGTGCGGTATTGCGCATCGACCATGCGCGATAATTCGGGATCCAGCGGCGTACCGATCAGCGCGGCACGCTCCTCAAGATGCCCGTGGCGCAGTCGCGCCGAGGCGGCGCGGAAAGGCTCGGCTGCGAGCACGCCGGGCATGCGCGTCAAACTGTGATAGGCGCTGCGCGGGCGCGGCTGAACGAATGTAACAGACACGTCGTAGCGATTGGAAACATTGAAGAAACCGTCCATCATCACATTCATGGAATCGATGAAAAACAGCGTCCCGATCAGCAGCGCACCCGAGGCGGCGACGCCGGCGATCGTAAGGCTGGCGCGCACCGGCCAGCGAATGATCTGACGCAATATCATCCGCGTCTGCTGATCGATCCGATGCCAGCGCGTAATGCCCATTCCGGCGGCCTTGGAGTAATCCGGCGGTGGTGGCTGCGTCATCGCATCAGCCGGATTGAGGCTCGCGGCCCGTCGAACCGCAATCGCTGCGCCGCCAAGAATGGCGAATCCGGTAATGGCGATGACGATCGCATAAGTGCGTGGGTCGGCGTCGAATACCAGGAAGGGGAAGCGATAGTAGCGCGTATACATGATCGCCATCTCGCGCCCGAGCCAGATGCCGAGCCCGCCGCCGATCAGTAGGCCGACCAGGCCGATCACCGCCACCAGTTTCATATAATGCCAGCCGACCTCCTCATCGCGATAGCCGAAGGCCTTGAGCAGGCCGATCCCGGCGCGCTGGACGGCAATCAGGCGCGAGATGACGATATTGACCAGAAAGGCCGCCACCAGCAGGAAGATTGGCGGCAGGACATTGCCCATGGTGCGCAATTGGTCGATTTCGCTGGAGACGAAGACGTCCGATATCTGCTCGTCACGGCCATAGGCGCCCGGCGCGCCATAGGGCTCGAATAACAGGTCGAGCTCGGCGATCACGGCCGCTTGGCTGGCTCCGTGTGACAGGCGCACCACAGCCTCATTGAAGGCCCCGTCCTGATCGACGGCGCGGGCCAGCGCCTGGCGCCCCATCCACATCACCCCGAACAGGCGGTCATCGGGGACAATATCGCCCGGCGGGATGGTGTAGACATGCTCCGGCGACAGGCCGATCCCGACAATGACGAGATAGGCGCGGCGGCCATGGATCGTTGCGGTCACCGTATCGCCGATCTGGAGTTCATGGGCCGTAGCGAAGCTTTCCAGCACCACAACTTCGTCGCCGCGATCTGCCTCGGGCATGCGGCCGCGTTCGAGATAGACTTGGTTGACCGAGGGCAGACCGGAATCAGGCAGGGAGAGCACCTCGCCGGAGGCGGGTTCGCTCATACCGGGCATGTCGTAAAGGGCGCCGGTGCGGATGCGGGTTTCCGCGGCCTGCACCCCGTCCAGGCTGCGAATATCGCTGAGCAGGGCTTGCGGCGCCCGTACGACGGGTGCCCAGATATCGGCCAGCAGGTAGCGCTCATAATAGGCGCGCCGCGTCTCCTGCAATGAGTTGAGCATGCCGGTCGAGAGGAGTTGTACCGAGACGCCGCCGGCGATGACGAAAGCGATCGCCAGCGCCTGGGTCTTCATGCCCCACAGATCACGCCACAGCTTGCGATCGAGCATTGAGAGCCAGCTCAAAACTCCGCCCCCGCCTACCATGTAATGTCCCTGGGGCTTTTGGGATGGGGGTTGACGCGCACTTCGCGCACTGCGCCGTCGGCGAAGACGACCACCCGGTCCGCCATCGCCGCGACGCCGGCATTATGGGTAATGATCAGCGTCGTGGCGCCGAGATTGTCATTGACGGTTTTGAGCGCCTCGAGCACCCGTGTTCCGGTTGCCGAATCCAGTGCGCCGGTCGGCTCGTCGCACAAGAGGACGGAGGGTTGTTTGGCGATGGCGCGGGCGATGGCAACGCGTTGCTGTTCGCCGCCCGACATTTGGGCCGGGAAATGGCTCTGCCGCTCCTTCAGCCCGACCATGTCCAGCGCCGCGTCCGGGGTGAGGGGATTATCGGCGATCTCGGTGACGAGGGCGACATTCTCCCACGCCGTCAGGCTGGGCATCAGATTGTAGAATTGAAACACGAAGCCGACATTGCGGCGGCGGTATTGCGTCAGCTCCCGGCGGCTGGCGCGGCCGATATCGCGGCCTCGAAAGTAGACTTCGCCGCTGGTTGCCTTGTCGAGACCGCCAATGATGTTGAGAAAGGTCGACTTGCCACTGCCCGAAGCGCCGAGCACGACGACCAGCTCGCCATCGGGCAATTCCAGATCAACGCCGCGCAGCGCCTGCACCTCGGCAGCGCCCTTGCCATAGGTTTTGATCAAATGGCGCGTGCGGAAACACAGGCCTTCCATCGGCTCTGCGCGTGCTGTCGGCGTCGGCATGCGGCCTCCCTTGGGAGTGTCAGGCCCCTTGGATAGCCGTCATCCCGCCGGTGCGGAAGGCGACACATTGCCCGCTTTGCCCTGTCGACCGAAATAATAGACTGGCAGACCGATGATCATCAGCACCATTCCCCAGAACAGGACTTCAAGACCCGAGCCGAAGATTGCGAAGCAGGAATAGAGCGCGGCGAGCAGGGCGATGACGCCCCAGGCCCGAGCCGAGGCCCAGGAATGGCGTATCTCCGCGACAGCGCTGACCAGTAGCGGCATCAGGAGCGCCAGTGTGCTCATCATCAACAGGAAGGTGAAGGCCCCGACAAGGCCGCGCGAGTAATTGGCGACCAGCAGCAGCGAACCGAGGATGAGCGAGATCAGCAGCGACCATTTCGGCGCGCCGCTGGCATTCTCGGTCGCGAAGAATTTCGGCGCCAGCCGGTCGAGCGCGACCGCCATCGGCAATTGCCCGGACAGGAAGATCACACCGTTCAAGGCGCCGGCCGTCGAGATCAGGGCGCCGATGGCAACCAGTGGCGGCGCCCAGGGCCCCAGACGCTGTGCTGCATCGGCAAAGGGCGAGGTCGATGTCACGAGCTGGTCGGCCGGGACGAGTAGCATTACGGCGGCGGTCGAGGCGATGTAGACGAGGGCCACGGTGATCGTACCGATGACTGTGGCGCGCGGGATGGTTTTTTGCGGGTCGCGGATTTCCCCGGCCGGAATGGTTCCCGATTCAAGCCCGGCGAAAGCCCACATCGTCAACAGGGCTGTGGTCGAGAGGACGCCAAGGAAGGACCCGCCGGTTGGATTGACGACCGGCAGGTTGGACACCTGCCCGGCGACGGCGCCGAGGCCGATAATCACCAGGATCGGCAGGAGTTTGAGCACCGTCATCACCAGCTGCAGAAAGCTCGCCTCGGACGCGCCGCGCAGGGAAACGAGGCCCAGGCCCCAGATCAGGGCCAGGGCGACACCCGCCTGGGCCAGCGGTGCCTGGCCGAGTGCCGGGAAGAACACTGTCACATAGCCGACGAAGGCAATCGCGATGGCGGGAATGGCGATCCAGTAGGAGGCCCAATAGCCCCAGACGACGAGAAAGCCCGGCAAATCACCGAAGGCGTCATGGGCATAGGCGTAGGGCCCGCCGGTGCGCGTCGTGCGCACGGCCAGCCGTCCCAGGGTCAGCGCCAGCAGGATCGATCCGCCCGCCGTCAGCACCCAGCCGGCAAAACCCATCAACCCGTAGGGTGCCATCGAGGAAGGCAGCAGGAATATCCCCGAGCCAATCATCACGCCGACCGTCAGCGACCAGCAACCCCAGAAACCGATTGGATTGGCTTTTGACTTCGGCGTCTCGCCTTGTTCTTCACTCATGCGCTTTGTCCCCCGCCGCACGGGCATAGGCGCCGCGCAGCAAATTCTGCCAATGCCAGACGCCGGCCTCCTGGCTGGGCGACAAGCGCCCGGGCCGGTAGGCGCCGCTATCGAGCCCGTGCTGGACCCGCTCGCAAATCAGCCGGTCCTCTTCCTGGATCTCGTCGGAGAAGGCGTCGTCGGCCTTCGCCATGCCCTCCAGACCCGGCGCGTAATAGAAATCGAATTCGATTCGGCAATGCGATGGTCCGTCGGGCAGCACGCGATTGGTCTGCATCCGGCCTGGCAGGATATTCAGCATCGTGTTGGGATAGATGAAGAAATACAGCGCCTCACCCTCGGCATAAACGCCATTGGGATCGCTGACCGGTGCACGCTGCAACGACCAGAAATCGGCCAGTTCGGTGCGGTATTGCGGATAGCTGACAACGCCGCTCAATCCGGGATGCACGAAGGGCAGATGATAGCCTTCGAGGAAATTGTCGACATAGGTCTTCCAATTGGCGGCGACCTTGTAGGTGCGGCTGTGATGATGGCGCATGCCGGCCAAATCATAGGGCGTGGTCAGGGCATCCATGCCGGCCATGACCGTGTCGAAATCCGGGCCGTCTGCACGCGCGCGGCCGAAGACCATGCCCTGCCATTGGCGCAGCTCGATCGGCGCCAGACGGATGTTGTCGCGATCGAAATCGGCCGCGTCCTGCATTTCCGGCGCGGTGCGCAACTGCCCGTCCAGATCATAGGTCCAGCCATGATAGGCACAGCGCAAACGCTTGGCGCCCTTGCCATCGCAAGTCGCCAGCGGCCCGGCGCGATGGCGGCAGACATTGACGAAACCATTGAGCGTCCCGTCGCCGCCGCGCACGATCAGCACCGGCACCCGTCCGAGCGTGCGCACGACATGATCGCCCGGCGCGGCCACAGCGGAAGCCGGGCACAGGATCTGCCAGCCGGGTTCGAGGATCGCCGCCTGCTCGACAGCGAGCCAGTGATCGCCGCGATAGAAGTTTGGCGACAGGGCCGAGGCCTTGGCGAGCTCATGCGTTTGCAAGCGTGAATCCATGGATTTCGGGGAAATTCTGTCGCTCATTGCAGGACGTTAGGGCTGGCTGCCCGTCGCGGCAAGTGGTTTGGCGGCGGCAAGCCCGGCTGATCTGTCCGCCGAGTCGAGGTCAGCGGAACAGGCCCGCGGATGATGGAAAGTGGGGTGATGCGTCAAATAAATGATGACCGCGCCTTGGGAGGCGGGGCAGGTGGATTCATTGCCGCCCTCGTTACTTCCAGCTTCTCTCAGGGATGGCTCTACCCGGTTCGATCCGGTGACCTTGATTAAGCCCAAATATTTCAGCGAGCTGGTGCCTCAGTTTCGGCAGGTTTCGCCGTCTCATCCCGGCGGGTCGAATTCGCGCCCGCGCGCAGACATCCGTGCTAACCTCGCCATGTTGTCATCTGAACGACCCACAAAGGATCAATAAATGCGCTGGTCAAACACACTCGCACCGCTTGCAATAGCGGCAATTTTCATGACATCGAGCGGGGTCTCCGCCCAGGGACGTAGTCCGGTGGACGAACCGAATATCTGGGTCGATTATGGCGAACAAACGTCTTGTTCGTTTGAGATCGACAATGCAAGCTCCCAAACTTGGAACTATGAGTTACGGTTCGCAGATCATCCTGAAGTTTTAATTGAGGCAATGACCTTTGAGCCAGGAGGGGGCACAGAATGGGCATATTTCGATAAATTGGCTCAATGGTACGATGGCGAAAAATCAATACGGGTCTGGGTAGAGGCACCCGTCGCGAGCAGCGCGGGTGAATCAGGGGTCGGATTTGACCATACGTTCTATTTTGAGGTGGACAATTATCTTGAGTGCAACCTGATCAATTTCGATCAACCATTGACGTTCGCAGACGAAAGCGGACGCATTCGCGTCACCCGAGAACATATCCGCACGGCGGACCTCACCTTGGTCGACTAGCGGCCCTTGTTTCGCTCGAATAACTGGGACAGACACAATTAATCGAGGTCCGCGCGGCCAATAATCATGTCTGTTTCAGTTATCTCCCGCTGGGTCACGTGGAGCGGATAGCCGAACAGGATTCAGCGCGCAGTGCGGGGCATGGCGCATGATTTTCATGATAAGGCACAATTTTTAAGTGCGAATGCGCGCGCGGAAATTGTGTGTGTCCCAGTTATTCCCCAATTAATCCGCGCCCTGCTTGGCAGGGTTTCGGGATGGCTGTGCCCGGCGCGGGCCGGGGCGGGATTGGAAATTCAACCAATGATCTGCAAGCCAAGCCTTTATTAAATCAATTGAAATTAAATCAATTGAATTCCCAATTCCGCTCGACCCGCGCCGGGCAATTCCAGTCTGGCCGGGTCCCGGCATGGGTTTCAGGGCGGGGTCTGGCCCGTCGGCGCCAGCAATCCCCAATGCCCTGACAAGCGACGAGACCGATGGCCTTCCCGCCAATGCCTGGAATTCATTTGAAATGCCGCACGCCCCTATCCCCGGGTGCCGTCGCCTCGGGTAAACTGGGCGCTGTCGCCGGCCGGATGGCGGCGGATGGGGCAGCGGGGCGTATGAAAGATTTGCAGATCGGGGTCGGGAGGCGAGGTGATGCGCAGCAAGCTTTTGAAAGAAAAAGTAAAACGCACAAGACGCCGACGTTTTTTGCCCGCCCGGGCGTACCCGTAACGAACCACCACTGCACCATCAAACGATGCGAACACCCACTCAACCACCCTCTAACAGACCACAGAGGATCATCAGGGGACGACCAGCCCGGTTTCGCAAGACCATGTCCCGGTCCTGTGCCTCAGCCCACCGGCTTGGCGACAACCTTGCCGTCTTCGAGCGCCAGGGCGATCTCGCCGCGCTTGAGGCCCATGGCCGGTTCGCCGAAAACATCGCGGCGCCAGCCGCGCATGGCGGGTACGTCGGGATCATCGCTGCAGGCGAGCTTTTCCAGGTCGGGCGCGGTCGCGATCAGGCGCGAGGCGACGCCGGCTTCGTCGGCGACCAGTTTGAGAAAGACCTTGAGCAATTCAATCGTCGGGCCGATGCCTTGCGGTGTCGGGGCCGGTTTTTCGACCTTGGGGGCATAGGCTTCCGGATTGGCCATCGCCGCCTTCATGTCGGCATAGAGGCGTTCGGCCGGCTTGGAGCGTTCAAATCCGCGCGGTACGGCGCGCAGGCCCTGCATCTGGCCTTCCTCGAGCGGCGCCAGTGTGGCGATCTCGTAGAGCGCATCATCTTTCATCACGCGCTGGCGCGGCATGTCGCGGGTCTGCGCTTCACGTTCACGCCAGGCGGCGGCGGCGCGCAGGGCGGCGAGCCATTTGGCGTTGGTCTTGCGCAATTTCAGCCGCTTCCACGATTCTTCCGGATCCATGCGATAAGTGTCCGGACTGGTCAGGATCGCCATTTCGTCCTGCAGCCAGGAGGTGCGGTTTTTCTTTTCCAGCCGCTCGCGCATGATCGGATACATGTCGCGCAAATGCGTCACATCGCCCATCGCATAGGTGAGCTGATTGTCGGACAGCGGCCGGCGCGACCAGTCGGTGAAGCGCGAGCCCTTGTCGACGGGGCGTTTGAGCAGGGTCTGGACCAGATTGTCATAGGCAATCGAGTCACCCAGACCGATCGCCATGGCGGCGACCTGGCTGTCAAACATAGGAGTCGGGATCAACCCGTCACCGAGATTGTAGAAAATTTCCAGATCCTGACGCGCGGCGTGGAAGACTTTCATCACCCGCTCATCGACCATCAGTTCCCAGAAGGGCTCCAGATCAATGCCTTCGGCCAGCGGATCGATGATGATTTCGGTATCGCCGCCAGCGGCCTGGATCAGACACAGGGCGGGCCAATAGACCGTCTCGCGCATGAATTCGGTATCGACCGCCACATGTTCGGCCTGGAGGAGGGCGTCGCAGGCCCGGGCGAGTTGGTCTGTTGTCGTGATAATGTTCATGGCTTGGCCCTTTAGCGCGCGCGCCGCGATTTGACCATCAGGAAGGCGCACTAGTCGGCTTGCGGCGCAGCCGCAAACGCCAGCCTGTCACGGCGGCGGCAAGCAGGCTGCCGGCCGCGATCAGCAGGAAGGCGGTCTGGATTGGCAGATTGCCCAAAGCAATAAAAGCGAGGGTGAACTGGCCCAGCGTCGCGGTTGCCGCATTCATGATGCCGCCGGCGGCGAGCAGGCGGCCGCGCATTTCCGGTGCCGCGCGCCGCTGCGCCATCGCCTGCAGGGGCACGACGAACAGGCCTGCGGAGACGGCGGCAAGGCCGAGATCGGCCAGCAGACGCCAATTATCATGATCGGCGAAGAAAGCGCCGGCGCCGATCAGCGGCGCGCCGTGCGGCACGATCGGATTGGACCAGGTCGCCAGGGCGACATCGCTGGTGAAGATCACGAGACCGATCGCACCGGCGATGGAAAAGCCCAGCGCATCGCCTTTGCCACTGAGCGCGCCGCACAAGAGCGCGCCGACGGCCGCGCCAATCGTGAACAGGGCGCTGAACAGCAAGACAACCGTTGCGTCGGCACCGAGCACGGAGGCGGTGAAGACCGGCATCAACGTGATGATCGATGCCGCCAGCATCCAGAACCAGGCGGCACCGAGCAGCGGGCGCAGCACCTCGGGCGCCTTGAGGGCATAGCCGAGTACGCGAAAGGTTTCGGCGATGAAGTTGAAGGTGACCGGCAAATCCCGATTGGCGGCTTCGACTCGCGGTAATTGTCGCGCCGACAACCAGCCGAGGATTGCGATCACCACCAGGCCGGCCCCAATCATTTCCGGTCCCAGCGGCCGTACGGCGAGCCAGGTTCCCAGCGCCACGCCCATCAGGATGGAAACATTGAGGAAGCCGCTCAGCAGCGCATTGGCGGGCACCAGCTCGTGCGGCGCCAGCAGGGTTGGTAGTGCAGAATTCTTGGCCGGGGTGAAGAAGGCCGATTGCGTGCCCATCAGGAACAGGGTCGGCAGCAGCAGCAGGGGCTGGCGCAGGAAGAGGGCGAGGGCGGCCAGCAGCATGATCCAGATTTCGATCTGCTTGGTGACGCGCATGATGCAGGTACGGTCATATTTGTCGGCCAGGCGGCCGGCGATGGCGGAGAACAGGAAGATCGGCAAGGTGATCATCGAAGCCGCGATCGGCACCAGAATGTCGCGCTCCAGCCCGAACAGGGTCAGCCCGCTATAGGTGACCATGGTCACCAGCGCATAGCGGAACAGATTGTCATTGAGCGAGCCGAGGCATTGGGCCAGCAGAAGCGGGAGAAAACGTCGCTGGGTTACCAGTGCGGCTGCAATCTTGGCACTCATGATCGTCCCTCCGCTTCGAGTTCACGGCTTCGCGTCTCGATCGCCGTCTGCAGGCGTTGCATGAAGATCTCGCGCGGCAGGCCGGGCGGGATCGGTTCGAGAAATTCGATGACAGCAGGGCCGGGATATTTTTCCCATTCCTCCTCGGGCCAGCGCAGGCCGAGATTGGTCGCCACGGGTACGACACTTCGGCCGAGTTCGGCATAAAGCACATATACACCCTTGCGGTAACGCCGGGTTACCCCGACTGCGGCCATGCCGCCTTCGGGATAGATCAGGACCGGGCGATGATCATCGGTGATCCGTCCTATGCTCTCCTGCAGCGCGCCCTGGGCGCGGGCGTGGCCCTGGGCATCGACCATGGTCGCACCGGCGCGTTTGACGATCCGGTTGACCAGTGGAAATTTCTCGATGCCATTGCCGATGACAAAATTCAGGTCACCGGCGAGGGCCATCATCAAGGGCCCGTCGGCATAGGCCTGGTGTTTTGCGGCGATAATAACCGGCTCGCCGCGCGGGGGCTGACCGCGCACCTCGACCGGAATGCCTGCGACCCAGCGCATGCACAGACGGGTTGTCTTGCCGTAGGCGATGATGACGGCCATCAGCGGACCGCGGCGCGGCAGCCAGGCGGCGGCATAACAGGTCAGGGCAAAAACAGCCGACAGGCCCCAGAACAGAGTATTGAAAACCAGCGACCGCATCGCTTTACTCCCGCTATTGGTTGCTCAGCTAGACCAAGCGTCAATGCAAAACCGTGTTTGCTTAACCTGCATTGCCGGGATGAAAGACCGATTCTGCCGGGTGGATCGAATATTCAGCTTCCAGCGCCCGCGAGCGGGCTTCGACCCGGGTTTCCAGCTCGGCCAGAAATCCGTCGCGATCGACGCTTGGCGCCATCGGTTCGAGGAATTCGATCACCGCAGTGCCGGCGAATTTGGTCCATTTCTGCTGCGGCCAGCACTGCCCCAGATTGGTCGCGACGGGGACGACCGGCCGATCCAGCTCTGAGGACAGCAGCCAGGCACCGGAGCGATAGCGCAGGCCGGTGCCGACCGGTGTCAGATGGCCTTCGGGATAGATCAGGATCGGGCGTGGCCGACCTTCGCCCTGTGAGCGTGTCACACCTTCGTGCAGGCTGGCCTTTGCTTCAGCGCCGCCCTGGTTGGAGACCACGATCGCGCCGCAGCGTTTCAGCACCCAGCCGATCAGCGGATAGTTCAGCATATGATCGCCGCAGATGAAATTGACGTCGCCGCACTTGGCCATCATCACCAGGCCATCGCCCCAGGACTGGTGTTTGGCGGCCAGGATCACGGCCTGGTTCTTTGGCGGCGTGCCGCGCACCTCCACCTTGATCCCGCAAATCCAGCGCATCAGCAGCACGGTCAGGCGCGCATAGGACCGTATCCCATGCATCAGGATCCGGCGTCCGGGCAGCAGGGCGAGGATGGCGCATAACACCGCATAGACAGCAGAGATGGTGTAATAGGCTAGATTGAAAACGAGCGAACGCATGATGATCTCCGAAAGCTGGGGCGAGCGGGCCCGGGCAGGGCGCTCAGACGGCGCGCAGGACGGCCATGATGGCGGCGGTGAAAACCGGGATGAGCTCGGTCATCGGCTGTTTGATGCGGCCGAAAATGCGGTATTCCGCCGGCTGCATCACCAGTCCAAGCGCCATCGCGGCGGCCAGTTCCGGGTCGCCGGCCGGGATCTCGCCATTGGCCATGGCGGCGGTGACGCGCGCACTCATCACATCCGACGGATTGGCGCCGCCATCGCCGGAGGCGGCGAGGAAGTAATTGCGATGGGTGAGGTGATAGGTGAATTGCGCCGGATCGCTCTCGGCCAGTTCGCAATAGGCGGTGACGATCGCGTGCACCGTTTCTTCCAGGCTGGCAGCGGGACGGATATTGGCGTCGACCAGCTGCAGCAGACGTGCATGGATCGCTTCGAACATCAGCCGCGCCAGCTCGTCCTTGCTCTTGAAGTGGCGATACATCGCGCCGTCGGATATCGTGCAGGCTGCCGCGATCTGCTTGATCGAGACCCCGTCCATGCCCTGGCAGGCGAAGAGCTGCAGTGCCGCACGCTCGATGCGCGCCTTGGTCGTGCCCCGCGGCGCCGTCACCCCGATATTCGGGTCGGAGCCTTCAAACAGGTCTTCTCGAAGTTTTCCGGTCATTGATTTATCCCCGTGCGACATGGAAGTAAGTGTTCATTCACATGCTGTTTGCCATGGCTTGCTGAGCATTGCAAGTGAATAGTTACTTACGTTGCAAATTTCGACGTCACCGCCTGTCTCCGTGTGCGTGTTGGCCTTGCCAGTGTGCCGGGCGCAGGCGCATGGTGGATCGCCCTGAGAGGAGGCGCGGACGCCGCGTCATCACTTGCCAGGGCGGTTATCCGGGGCGCAAGCCCCATCGGTCATCCAGGAGAGAGACCCCCATGAATAAGTTCGTTTTGGCCATGATGGCAGCGTCGAGCCTGAGCCTGCTCGGGACCGCGGCATTTGCCATGGACCACCACATGGCCGGCGAAGCCGCCGCGCCAAGTCATGAAGCTTGCATGACCCTGCATAATGAGTTGATGGCGGATGTTGCCGATGGCGACGCCGCGGCCCGTGATGCTGTCATGGCCGGTCTTGACGAAGAAACCCGTGCCCGCGTCGACACCTGCCATGCCATGATGCATGCCGAGCACCAGACTGATGGCACAGCCGATGCCCATGCCGATCACCATGCAGCCGAGGCGCCAGCCGCCGAAGACATGCAGCATGGCGAGCATGAGATGCACGAAGCCGCCCAGCCGCAGGAATAAGGCTGGCCGACATGATTGACGAAGGCGGTACCGTTTTGCGGTGCCGCCTTTTGTTTTGGGGCGATGGGGCGTGCGGTGGCCGGATTGACGACTTGTCCGCCACCTGGCGAGGCCCCGCAAACCTCCAGCCGCTCGCGGCGTGGAGATTTTTGTGCATCGCCCGGCACAACTGCACCATTTCCCCCCAAATCCTTGACATCCGGGCCTCGCCAAAGGCATGTCGCGGCAACCTCATTCACGCTCATTGCGGACCTTGAAAACCATGCACGCTTATCGCTCACATACCTGTGGCCAGCTTCGCCCGAGTGAAGTCGGACAGACGGCCCGGATTTCCGGCTGGATCCATCGCAAGCGCGATCATGGCGGCCTGCTCTTTATCGATCTGCGCGATCATTACGGCATCACCCAGTGCGTGCTCGAGCCGGAAAGCGAGCATTTCGAACGGCTGGAGCGGCTGCGCGTAGAAAGCGTCGTCACCATTACCGGCGATGTCGTGGCGCGTGATGCTGACGCCCAGAACGAGAACTTGCCGACCGGCGGGATTGAAGTTCGGGTGCGCGATCTGGCCGTTCAGTCGGAAGCGGAAGAATTACCACTGCCCGTCTTCGGTGAGCCGGACTGGTCGGAAGAGGTCCGTCTCAAGCACCGCTATATCGATCTGCGCCGCGAAAGCCTGCACAAGCGCATCGTGCTGCGCTCGAAGATTATCGACTCGATCCGCCGCCGCATGGTCGATGAGGATTTCGTCGAATACCAGACGCCGATCCTGACGGCATCCTCGCCGGAAGGCGCGCGCGATTTCCTCGTGCCATCGCGCCTGCATCCGGGCAAATTCTACGCCCTGCCGCAGGCCCCGCAGCAATTCAAACAGCTGATCATGGTCTCCGGCTTTGATCGTTATTTCCAGATCGCACCCTGCTTCCGCGATGAAGACGCACGCGCCGACCGCGCCCCGGGCGAATTCTATCAGCTCGACATGGAAATGAGCTTCGCTACCCAGGAAGACGTGTTCAATGTCATCGAGCCTGTGCTCAAGGGTCTGTTCGACGAATTCGCCGATGGCCGCACCGTGCCGAACACCGCATTCGAGCGCGTTACCTATGCAGATTCAATGGCCTGGTATGGATCCGACAAGCCGGATCTGCGCAATCCGATCAAGATGAGCGATGTCACCGAGACCTTCCGCGGTTCCGGTTTCAAGGTTTTCGCCGGCATGATCGAGAAGAATCCGAAAATCGCCGTCTGGGCGATTCCGGCCCCGAGTGGCGGCAGCCGTGCGTTTTGTGACCGGATGAATTCCTGGGCCCAGAAAGATGGTCAGCCCGGCATGGGCTATATCTTCTGGCGCGAGACTGATGGTGTGCTCGAAGCCGCCGGCCCGGTTGCCAAGAATATCGGACCGGACCGCACCGAAGCACTGCGCGCCTCGCTCGATCTCAAAGCCGGCGATGCCGTCTTCTTCGCCGCTGGCGAGCCGAAAGCCTTTGCCGGCTTTGCCGGGCGCGCCCGCGATGTCGTTGGCAAGGAACTCGATCTTTGTGAGAAAAACGTCTTCAAATTCTGCTGGATCGTCGATTTCCCGATGTATGAGTGGGATGAAGACAACAAGAAGATCGATTTTTCGCACAACCCGTTTTCGATGCCGCAAATGTCGGCCGAGGAATTCCTTGCGATCAAGGAAGGCGATGACGAAACCCTGCTGGGCCTCAAGGCCTTCCAGTATGACATCGTCTGCAATGGTATCGAACTCTCCTCCGGTGCGGTGCGCAATCACCGTCCCGACGTGATGCTGAAGGCCTTCGCCCATGCCGGTTATGATGCCGCCACCGTGGAAGAGGAATTTGGCGGCATGCTCAATGCCTTCCGCTATGGCGCCCCGCCGCACGCCGGTATCGCACCGGGCGTCGACCGCATCGTGATGATCCTGGCCGGCGTCGACAATTTACGCGAGATCGTGATGTTCCCGAAAGACCAGCAGGCGCGCGATCTGATGATGAATGCGCCGGCCGAGGTCGAGATGAAGCAATTGCGCGAACTGCACATCCGCACCGTGGTGCCGGAGGCCAAGAAGCCCGCCTAGGCTGGCTTTCCCGCTGCACAATGACAAACGGCCGGAGAGCAATCTCCGGCCGTTTTCGTCTGACAGGCCTGCTGTGCGGGCTTAATGATCAGGCTGTGGCGGCGGGCGCGGCGCATTGGGGGCCGGGGTCAACCAGATCTGGTGCTCACCATCGCCCTGAAGCTCGAACATTACTCTTTGCCGGCGCCGGGCATCTTCCATGCGTTGCGCGACATCATCGGCTCGATCCTGCGCTTCGGCCCTGGCTTCCGCCCGGGCTTCGACCCTGGCCTGGGCCCGGTCGCTGCGCGCCATCGCTTCGCCTTGCTCCACGTCCATCTGGGCACGCCGGATTTCGCGTTCAGCGCGGGCAATCTCGCGTATGGCTGCCGCCGGGACGCCGTGCAGGGTTTCCTCGTCAAAGGCCTCACCACGGATATTCGGCACGGCGCCATTGCCCGAGAGGAGTTCCACGATCCGGCCATCATCGGCTTCCAGGCGGATGGTGGTGCCGTGATCGCCGCCGCGGCTGACGCGCCAACCAAACCGGACGCTGTCACCATTGCCCGGCACAGCGTCGTGCCGCTGGCTGCAGACGGGCAATTCGAACCCGCCATCGAGCCGTGTCGTCGCATCACCACACGCGCCGCGCATGGCTTCCTTCGACAGGCCGGTTATGTCGGTAATGATTGCGGCGGAGAAATTGACATCGCGCAAGTTCGCGCCGGTGAAGTTGACGCCATCGAGAACCGCATTCTCGAAGCTCGACCCGCGCAAATCGGCATCGAGAAAACTGGGATCGCTGCCGGTGGTTTCTGTGAAATTGGCGCCGCGCAGCGAGGCGCCGCGGAAATTGGCATCGCCGATCTGCGAGCGGAAGAAATTCGCCTGGCTGAGAACGGCATTGGCAAAGACTGCGTCTTCCAGCGAGCTGCCGATAAAGGTCGCGAAGGTCATCTGCGTGTCGGAGAAATTCACATCCTGCAGCCCGGCGGCGGAGAAATTGACACGCTCGATATGGCTGCCGGTGAAGTCGGCATCGCTCATGTCGGCGCGCAGGAAGGTGACGCCGCTGAGCCGGGAATGGGTCAAGACGGTGTGGGTGAATTCGGTGTCGGTAAAGCGGCTCTCGACGATTGTCGTGCCACCCAGCTCCGAATTGGCGAAGGTCGAGCCTTCGAAATTGGCCCCGATGAAAATCGCACCGGCGAGATTCTTGTCGGAGAAATCACAGGATTCGCACTCGCCGCCGATGGCGAGTCCGCGTCGTGGGTGATCATCGCCCAAGGCCCATCCCGGCTGGGTGCCGATCAGGAGGCTCAACAGGGCGAGGGCCAATATGGTGGCGGGGTTCCGCATGAGTTCAGGGATAAAGCACGATCCAGCTGATGACGACTTAAATCACAGTAATCCCACCGTCATCACCGGACGCGGCGACAGCACTGGCCTAGCGGCAGGGCCGCACATGCAATCCGGCGGGCAGAAGCGTCGATGAATCGCCGCAAGCGCCATTGAGCTGGCTCTGGGTCAAACCAATGGCTGTGGTCATTTCGGCCCCGGAAATATTGACGCCGCTCAATTGGGCACCGCTCAGATTGGCGCTACCGAAATAGGCACCGACCAGGGTGGCACCGGTGAGATCGGTATTGCGGAAGCTGGAGCTGGTGAAGCGAGCCCCGAACAGATTCGCGAGCGAAAGATTGGCATTGTCGAAATTGGCGCGATTCATCGTCGACAGGGCGAGATTGGCCTGGCGCAGCCGCGAGCCGGAGACATCAATGCCGGGCAGATCGCGATAGCCAAGCTCGGCCTGGAAGAGATTGCAGCCCGGGCAGGACTGCCCCGCCTGGACGCGGGCAATTTGCCCCACATCCTGGGCCTGTGCCGCAACGGACGCGGACAGAAAGATCGCAATAGCAGCCAGAATTCGTTTCATTATGAGGCGCTCCGAGCCAGAGATCGGGGGTGATGCAAGCTGCGCGCCGCTCAGTTGGAGGTCCAGTTGCAGGCGTCGCATCGATGCGCATTCTCGCTGTGCACGACGGTGAAATGGCCGCATTCCGGGCAGGGGTCGCCGGAGTAGAGGCTGACATCCTGGCGCTTCGAGCTGCGCGATGCAGGCTCCGGGGCCTGAAGCTCAATCTCGCCGATATCCGACCCACCGGCCTGGCCGCTGGCGACCTTGCGCACCGCATTGGCGAACATCACGATATTGTCCGGCACCTGGCCGCGGCTGAAGCCTTTGGAGATGAATCGGGCGGCATCGGTCTGCGAGAGCTTTTCCTCAGCGACGCCCTTGCCGAGATCGCCATGACCGGCATTGTCCGGCGAGAGCTCGGCCAGGTCCTCCCGGCCGAGATAGGACACGCCCAGTTCGCGGAAGAGATAATCGAGTATCGACGTCGCATGCTGGATGGAATCATTGCCGGTCACGGTGCCGGCCGGTTCGAAACGGGTGAAGACGAAGGCGTCGACAAATTCCTCCAGCGGCACGCCATATTGCAGGCCAATTGAAATCGCGATGGCGAAATTATTCATCAGCGAACGGAAGGCCGCGCCTTCCTTGTGCATGTCGATGAAGATTTCGCCGAGCTCGCCATCGTCGAATTCGCCGGTATGGAGATAGACTTTATGGCCACCCACAGTGGCTTTCTGGATATAGCCCTTGCGCCGGTCTGGCAGTTTGCGCCGCGCCGCAGCCTGCTCGACGACGCGTTCGACAACACGCTCGGCCGGGCGGTCCACGCTGCGCTCAATGACGCGTTCCCTGGCGGGCTCGGCCATGTAATCGCCCTTGTCGAAATCGATCGCCGGCAGGAGATCCAGCAATCCCGACCGGGTCCGCCGCAGCGCCAGTTTCCGCAAGCCAAGCCGCGCCGCCTGGTCGATCATCGCGGCGACATCATCGATCGTGCTATCGCCCTCGAGCGCCAGACGCGTTTCCACACCGCCATTGATCTGGCTTTCGAGCGCCGCGCTCAGCTCCAGCTGATCGAGGGGTGAGGCCGGTGCGAAGACGGCGCGCCATTCCAGCGGCAGATCGATGGCATCGTCCAGCGTGCCGCTGCCATGGGCATGGCGGTCGGCGGCGGCGATCTCCGCTTCGGAAAAACCGAGCGCGCGAGCCAGTGACGCGCCTTCCGCCTCGATGACATCGCTGGGCAGGCCGAGCTGTTCGCGGCAGAGGCGGTCGCCCAGGGTCCAGCGATTGAGGGCGTATCGCACCGAGGCGCCGTCGCCGACCGTGTCTTCAATCCGCTCGATCGCATCATCGGGCAAGCCGCGTTGCTGCAGCGCCGCAATCGATATGCCGGGCGCGCCGCGCAACGTGCCATGGCCGGCGGCATGATCTTCGGCGATCTCGATTTGCGTCGCGCTGGCGCCGAGCTGCTGCAATCCGGCGCGCAGACTTTCGCGCAAGCGATGGCCGCCGGAAATGCCGCGATCGGCGATAATGGCCGTCTCGATCGGGGCCGCGCCCTGACTGTCGCTGTCAAACAGGCCGGCAATCGCGGCGTCGGGGCTGATGCTGGCCAAGGTCAGGCCCGGACGGGCGAGGGCGGAGCGCGGTTCAAAACGGCTCGATGCCCGCTCCAGTTCGACGGCCAGGGTGGCGAAGGGGCCGGGCAGCGCGCCGGAGGCCGGATCGGGGCCGAGCCCTCGGGCCTGGGCCCCGAGCTCGCCGCCAGTCTCGCGCAGGCACAGGCTGGCGAGCCGCCCGATCGCCGCGGCGACCGCACGGGCTTCGCGGCTGCCATAGGCGAGCCCCCCCGCGCCCAACAGCGCTCCAAGCCCTGTCAGATTGATGGTTCCCGCCGACTCCGCGGTCCGCGCGCTGCTCAAGGTCAGCGCATGCGACCAGAGCCGCATCGCATCGGCCAGCAGGTCGGCGCGAAATCCGGCTTCCGGTTCGAGGAAGGCGGGCAGGTTGACGTGCAAGACCGGGCCGCTGATCGCCGGGCAGGCCTGGAAGGCCAAAGACGGGGCGCCGAAACTCCAGAGTGTGCGGGCAATGCTGTCGCGCAATTCCCGGGCACGGATCGTCGACTGGCCGGGATCGTCATCGCTGCCAAACTGCCAGTCCTCGTCGGCCTCGACGGCACGCCCGAGGGCGGCCGGAAATTGCAGCACGCTCGCGCCGGGCCGTTGCGCCGGCGAGCGCAACTCGGCCAGTGCATCTTCCGCGACACCTTGCCGGGCCAGGGCGAGGGCCCGTTCGACCGCTTCTTCGGCAACGCCATCGCGCAAGGCTGCCCGCATCGCACGGGCCAGCGCGGCATTGCGGCGCGGATCGAAGCAATCATCGGCCTCGCCGGAACAACGGTGACAGGCCTGGGCGATGGCATCGAGCCGGTCGCGCGTAACGCGGGCACCGACATCGAGCACGCCGTCGCGCATGGCAGCCTCGGCAATCGCGCGCAATTGCACCGGTGCCGCGGCGCTGCCGGCGTGGATTATCTCGGGCTCGTCCGCAGGCGTTGTCGCCGGGACGGGCAAACCATAGGCCCAGTCAATCCCGCCATGGCGACACAAATCTGCGTCCGGAATGACATAGCGCCCGCGCAGGCTGGCGGCGATTTCGGCCTGAAAAACCGGGGCGTCTTCCGCACCGTTCAACCCGCCATGACGGGCGACAGACCAGGTCAGCGAGCCTGCAATGCGGGCGATAACGGCGTCATAGCCGGTTTCTGCCGCCAGTTCGCTGCCGTCCGCGAGCTGTGGCGACAGACCGCCAAAGGCTTGCAGACCGGCGCGCGGCCGGGTCGATGCGGGACGGGGGTGATCGAGCAAGTCGGCGAGTGCAAGGATGGCCGCCGGACTCCAGTCCTGCGGCACCGTGATCGGGCGGGCAGCACAATCAGCGCTGTCGCTATCGGGGTCGCCATAGGAATCGGCGGCGCGTGTCACAAAGGCATGGCGGTCGCCGGTGGCAGCGAGGGCTTCGGCAAAGCGACGATTGAGTTTCATGATCCCACCCTCTGGTCCCCGAATCGCCCGGAGTTGCGCTCAGTCTACCGCGCCCGGCGACGCGTCATAACCCCGCAGTGTTCAAGACTGGACCCGATGGCCATGCGAAGGCATATACGGGTGAATTCCTCGCCGCGACCGACTCGGAGCCGCACGCCATGTTGGGTTTTATCTCCAAGATTTTCATCTGGTGGAATGATGCCACGCCAGGCACTTTGCTGACGCTGTCGCGCCGCGGTGCCAAGAAAGTTGGCGAAGACGATTACGGAAATCGCTATTTCGAAGAGAGTGGCGTCACCGGCCCTGACGGCAATAAGCGCCGCTGGGTGATCTATAAGGGCTATGCCGACGCTTCGCGCGTGCCGTCCGACTGGCATGGCTGGCTGCACCACACATTCGATCTGCCGCCAAGCGAAGCGCCATTGCCGCGCCAGGCCTGGGAAAAGGACCATCATCCCAATTTGACCGGAACGGTCTACGCCTACCGTCCGACCGGCAGTCTCGCGACGGGTGACCGGCGCCAGGCGGCGACCGGCGATTATGAAGCCTGGTCACCGGAATCAAACTGAAGAATTTCCAGCAAAAGTGGGAACCGGTTTTGCGGTTCGAAACTTCGCAGACGAGAAAACAGAGCCGTTTCAGCCCGAATGCGTGCGATGAAACGGCTCGAATCGCCTGTCGGGTGAACGGCCTCGACAGCGCCTTAATCCCGGGGCAGTTTCCAATCATGATACGTTTTATTACAGCCCTGATCCTCGCCGTCTGTCTGCCGCTCGGCTTGCAGGCTCAGGACAGCAATTCCGGTATCCTGCCTGATGCCGGCGCCAGCTTGCGCGGCGACGATCCGGATCTGCGGACGAGCGCGGAATTGTCGAGCCAGCCCGGATCCACCGTTGTGCTGCGAGGTCTCGACAAGGTGACGGCGCGCACGCGCGATTTTGAAATTCCGATTGGCGAAAGCGTTGAGTTCGGTGCCTTGACCATTACGGCGCAATACTGCCGTAAGCGTCCACCGGAAGAGACGCCGGAAACCTATGCTTTCCTGCAGGTCGTTGATCGGCGTACCGATGGTTTTGGCGTCGATATCGACGGTGAGATGGTTTTTTCCGGCTGGATGTTCGCATCACGCCCGGCGCAAAACCCACTCGAGCACGCGATCTACGATGTCTGGGTGCTCGACTGCAGGGATTGAACCTCCTGCAAGGCCCGCCCGCCGCTGATTTCAGCCGGCAAGGTAAAAAAATCTGCATCCAGTTCAAGGGCAGGGGCGAGACGCGCCTTATAGTCCGCGCGCGTAATCGAGTGGGCGCCGAAGCTCTCCAGATGTTCGGTCGTGAACTGGGTGTCGAGCAGGGCATAACCGCCGGCGATCAGCCGGGCGAGCAAATGCACCAGTGCCACCTTGCTGGCATCGCGCTGTAGCGAAAACATGCTTTCGCCAAAGAAGGCGCCGCCGAGCGAGACCCCATAAAGCCCGCCGACCAGCTCGCCGCCGCGCCGGCATTCGACGCTATGGGCATGGCCGCGGCGATGCAGTTCGGCATAGAGGTTGAAAATTCCGCCATTGATCCAGGTTTCCTCGCGCCCCGGCCCCGCCTGGCAACAGCCGGTGACGACGGCCTGGAAATCGAGATTGATACCGATCTGGAACCCGTCCTGACGCACAGTGCGTTGCAGTCGGCGCGGAATGTGGAAATCGTCGAGTGGCAGGATGCCGCGCTCGTCGGGGTCGAGCAGATAGATGCGCGGATCATCGCGGCCTTCCGCCATCGGGAAAACGCCGCGCGCATAGCATTCGAGAAGTTCTGTAGCCCCGAAGCCGCGCATCATGCCTCCGCCAGATCAGGCTTCCCGGCTGGCCAGCCAGTCTTCGAGCCAGCGGATATGATAATCACCCTTCACGAATTCCGGCTCTTCCAGCAGGTTGAGGAAGATCGGAATCGAAGTTTCAATGCCGCCGACAACCATTTCTTCCAGCGAACGGCGCAACCGCAATAGCGCTTCGGCGCGGGTACGACCGTGCACGATCAGCTTGCCGATCAGGCTGTCATAATAGGGCGGCACGGAATAACCCGTATAGAGCGCCGAATCGAGCCGGACGCCGAGCCCGCCGGGGGCGTGGAAATCGGTGATCTTGCCGGGCGAGGGCGCGAATGTGCGGGGATTTTCCGCATTGATCCGGCATTCGATCGCATGGCCTTCAAACGTGATGTCTTCCTGACGAATATCGAGATGGGCGCCATCGGCAACGCGGATCTGTTCGCGCACCAGATCAATACCGGTGATCATTTCGGTCACCGGGTGTTCGACCTGCAGGCGGGTATTCATTTCGATGAAGTAGAATTCGCCATTCTCGTAGAGAAATTCGATCGTGCCGACACCGCGATAGCCGATCACTTCGATCGCCTTGCGCACGGTCTCACCGATCGTGGCGCGCTCTTCGGCCGTCAGGGCCGGTGAGGGGGCTTCTTCGAGGATTTTCTGGTGGCGGCGCTGCAGCGAGCAATCGCGCTCGCCCAGATGCACGACATTGCCGTGCATGTCGGCCAGGATCTGGATTTCGATATGGCGCGGCCGGCCGAGATATTTCTCGAGATAGATGGTGCCGTCACCGAAGGCCGCGGCAGCTTCCGCCGAGGCGGTCTCCATCGCTTCCTGAAGCTTCTGTTCGTTTTCGGCGACTTTCATGCCGCGTCCGCCGCCGCCCGATGCGGCTTTCACCAACACGGGATAGCCGATCCCGGCGGCGATTTTCTTCGCTTCCTTGATCTCGGAAACGCCGCCCTCGGAGCCGGGCACAACCGGAATACCGGCTGCCATCACGGCTTTCTTGGCGGTGATCTTGTCGCCCATCATGCGGATATGCGCCGCCGTTGGTCCGATAAAGGTCAGGCCGTGAGCCTCGACGATTTCGGCGAAGCGGGCATTTTCCGACAGGAATCCATAACCGGGATGGATCGCCTGGGCGCCGGTAACCTCGGCGGCCGCGATGATCGAGGGTATGTTGAGATAGCTCTTCGCGGCCGAAGCCGGGCCGACGCAGACGCTCTCATCGGCGAGGCGCACATGCATGGCGTTGGCGTCGGCTTCCGAATGGATGGCGACGGTGCGAATGCCCATTTCACGGCACGCCCGGTGAATGCGAAGGGCGATTTCACCGCGATTGGCGATCAGGATTTTATCGAACATGGTTTGGCGCTCGCGGCAGGGGTGAGCGTTAGATCAGGATGAAGAGCGGCTCGCCGTATTCGACCGGCTGGCCTTCTTCGACGAGGATTTCCGAGATCTTGCCTGATTTTTCCGCAATGATCGGGTTGAAGGTTTTCATCGCCTCGATCAGCAGGATGGTGTCGCCCTTCTTCACCATTTCGCCGAGTTTGACGAAATTCTCCGATTCCGGATTGGGCTTGAGATAGGCCGTGCCGACCATCGGCGAATTGACGACGCCGGGATGGGCGCTCAGATCGCTGGCGCCGCCGACCGGGCCGGGTGTTTCGACGGCATAGCCTGGGGCCGCGGCTGCGGCAGCCGGTGCGGCGACAGCCTGCACCACGGGGGCGGCCTGCAACTGGCGGGCAATGCGCAGGCGAAGGTCGCCGCGCTCAACCTCGATTTCCGACAGATCGGTCTCGCGCAGGATATCGGCGAGCTCGCGCACGATTTCAGGGTCGATAGGCGAACGGCTTCGGGTCTCAGAACTCATGATTTGGGCCTTTTGGATCCGTCAGTGATGCAGGCAATGCAATGCTGCGTCGATTCCCAGCAGATAACTTGCCAGACCAAGTCCGGTAATACTGCCCCTGGCAGCAGAGGCGACGAAGGAATGGTGCCGGAAAGTCTCCCGGGCGGCGGTCTGGCTCAAGTGAACTTCAATGACCGGGGGTTCTATCGCGCGAACCGCGTCATGCAAAGCCACAGATGTATGTGTGTAGGCACCGGGGTTGAAGATAACGGCACAGGCCTTGTGGTTAGCCTCATGCAGCCAGTCAATCAAGACACCCTCATGATTGGATTGGCGGAACTCGACCGTGTGGTCCAGCGCGCCGGCATGGGCGCTACAGGCCGCGGCAATATCCTCGAGCGTCATCACGCCGTAGGTTTCCGGTTCGCGGGTGCCAAGGAGATTGAGGTTTGGCCCGTTGAGGATGTAGATCGGTTTCGTCATGGCCTTGCCTTACAGCCCGCATAAGTTCTACGACGTCAGCTATCCTACATACAAGCGGAGTGAGCGGAAGCCGTGTTGCAACTGACAGTCAATGGTGAAGCGCGACAGATCGCGGCGGGAAGCCGTATCGCCGATCTGGTACGTGAACTCGGCCTGGACGGACGCAAGATCGCCGTCGAGCGCAATCTGGAAATCGTCGCGCGCTCGCGCTACGGCACCGATACGCTGGCGCAGGATGATCGAATCGAAATCGTGGCCTTTGTTGGTGGTGGATAAAATGGAAGACGGATCAATCATGACGCAGGCCCCGACCATGACACAGAGCCAATCCCAGATTCTGGCCGACAAACCGCTGGTGGTCGCCGGCCGCACGCTGGGTTCGCGCCTGATCATCGGCACCGGCAAATATGCCAGCTATGAGCAGAATGCCCGCGCGCTGGAGGCCTCCGGTGCCGAAATGATCACCGTCGCCATCCGGCGGGTGAATCTGTCGGATCCGTCCGAGCCGCGCCTGGTCGATTTCATTGACCCGGAGAAATACATCTTCCTGCCCAATACGGCGGGCTGTTTCACCGGCGAGGACGCCGTGCGAACGCTGCGTCTGGCCCGTGAGGCCGGCGGCTGGTCGCTGGTGAAGCTGGAAGTCCTGTCGGACCCCAAGCATCTTTATCCCGACATGACCGAGACCCTGCGCGCCGCCGAACTCCTGATCAAGGACGGGTTCGACGTCATGGTCTATTGCTCGGACGATCCGGTCTTCGCCCGGAAGCTGGAAGAGATCGGCTGCTGCGCCATCATGCCGCTTGGTGCCCCGATCGGCTCGGGTCTGGGGATCCAGAACCCGGTCAATATCCGTCTGATCATTGAACAATCATCCGTGCCGGTGATCGTCGATGCCGGCGTTGGCACGGCGTCGGATGCGACCGTGGCGATGGAGCTCGGCTGTGACGGGGTGTTGATGAATACCGCCATCGCCGAAGCGAAAAACCCGGTCCTGATGGCCTCGGCAATGAAACACGCCGTCATCGCCGGCCGGCAATCCTATCTCGCCGGGCGCATGCCCAAGAAGCGCTATGCTGACCCGTCCTCGCCGCTGTCAGGGCTGATCTAGGCCCGGGACGAGCGTCTATTGAGCTGTCAGGCGCGGCCCTCGGTCTTGATGCGGATCGTCTCGCCACAATGCTTGCAATGCACGGCGTCGGCGTCGTGCAGCATGAGGCCACAGGTCTGGCACTCCTGACGCACCTTGGAGGGGCGGAACAGGACCTGGGCCAGGCGCAGGAACAGCGTGACCCCGACAATCATGACGAGGACCGAAAGCAGGCGGCCGCTCGTGCCTTCCAGCGTGATATCGCCGAAACCGGTCGTCGTCAGCGTGGTGACCGTGAAATAGAAGGCGTCGGCATAATTGCGGATGTCGTCATTCCTGCCGTATTGCAGGGCATAGATGAGGCCTGTGGTGACGAAGAGGAAGACCGTCAGGTTCAACGCGGCGAGCAGGACTTCCTCATGGCTGCGGAAATAAGCGAAGTCAGTGCGCAGACGCTTCAGCAATTGATAGCTGTGCAGCAGGCGGAGCGTTCGCAGAATCCGCAGGAAGCCGAGGCCTTCTCCCGCAATCGGCGCGAGGAAGGAGGCGATGGCGATGATATCCGCCCAGGTCGCCAGACGCAGGAAGAGCTTGCGGCGCTTGGTCTCGATCACCAGTCGCGCAATGAAATCCGCGAGGATCACAGCGCCGAGCACCATGTCGATGATCTCGACCGTCAGCGTGCGTGGGAAAAAGGAGGTCGCAACCACATAGAGCGTGACCGCGACATCGAAAGCCAGCAGACCGTAACGGAAGCGGTGAGCCGTAACCGTCTCGGCCTCATAGAGATCTCTGATCCTGGACAGCACCGGCTTGCCTCCCCGCTCTGGCTATAAGGCGGTGATTCCCGAATGCTGATCCAGCATCAGAGCCATTTTCTGAATGGAGGTGCAGCGCTCCGTTTGGCGTCAGCCGCCCAGACCGGTCTGCAGCGCCGCTTCCAGCGCCAGCTCATTGGCACCGGCCACAACCACACCATCGACGATGAAGAAAGGCGTGCCGGAGACATCCAGCGCCTGGCCAAGAGAGCGGACATCGAGGATGTGCGCCATGATCGCCTCATCTTCCATATCGGCTCGCATCCGCGCCACATCGATCCCGGCCAGCGCTGCGAGCTGGTCGATCCGTGTCGCCGGCAACGGGCCGCTGGCATTGATCATGGAGCGGTGGAAGAGCTCATAGACTTCCGGTCCCTGACGCAGGGCTGCCAGTGCGGCGCGGGATGCCTCCAGCGATTCCGGCCCGAGGATTGGATATTCCTTGAAAATGAACTGGACGCGGTCGCCATAGCGCTCATTGACATCGGTCACCCATTGATTGGCGACGCGGCAATAGGAGCATTTATAGTCCATGAATTCGATGATGGTGACTTCCGGCGCGGCACCACCGAAACGCGGATCGCGCTCATCGCCGTAAAGCGCCGCCGCATTGCGGTCGATCGCCGCATAGACGTTTTCCATCTCGCGTGCCTGGGCGCGGCGCTGCAATTCGATCAGCGCTTCTTCGATGATTTCCGGATGCTCGAGGATATAGGTGCGGACAATCTCGCCGACTTCCTCGCGGGAGCGGTCATTCAATTGCGCGTCGGCCGGGGCCTGCTGGCATCCAAACATGATTGTGGCGGCAGTAAAAATCGCGAACAGACGCAGCATGAGACAAATCCTTTTTGCTGCCGCCCTGTCTAGCCGATAGCGCGCAGTGGTGCGAGGGGGCGAGGTGCAATCGCTACCGGTCAGGCGATCACGAAGACGCCATCTATCTCGACGGCGGCGCCGAGGGGAAGGACCGGGCAGGACACGGCCGAGCGGGCATGACGTCCGGCATCGCCGAACACCTCGACCATCAGATCGGAGCAGCCATTGATGACTTTCGGGATATCGGTGAAGCCCGGTACAGCGGCGACGAAACCACCCAGTTTGACGACGCGCTTCAACCGCGCCAAATCCCCGCCGCAGGCGGCTTTGAGCTGGGCGATCAGATTGATCGCGCACAGTCGCGCCGCGGCCTGACCGGCCTCGATATCCATATCCAGGCCAAGCGTGCCCTTGATCAAGCCGTCGGGCCCGATCGAGACCTGACCGGAGATATAAACCTGATCGCCGGTGCGCACGAAGGGCACGTAATTGGCAACCGGGGCGACTGGATCGGGGAGAGTAATGCCCAGTTCGGTCAGGCGGGTTTCGAAGGTCGACATGGAGGCTCCAATTTGTCTATTGCCCCAAGATTAGCGGTGTATCGGCGCCATGCAATCAGCTTGTCTTGACTTGACGTCCGCGTCATCGGGTATGAGGGAGGCATACCCACACCGCCCCACGAATACGGGATCGATTTCGACACCCGCGACGGCTATCAATTTTCGGACCTCGTCATCGCGCCGGAACCCCCGAATGCCGCCGTGCTGATCTCATCGGGCACCGGTTTTCCCAAGGAACTCTACCGCCGGATCGCGCGTCAGGGCGCTGCGATGGGCTATGCCTGCCTGTTGTATGATTAGCGGGGCATTGGTGACTCAGCGCCGCAGCAGATGAAGGGGTTTGCGGCCAATATCGTCGATTGGGGCCGGCTCGATTGCGCTGCCGCTCTCGACCGGGCGCAGGCCCTGGCGCCGGACGCGCCGCTCTACGCACTTGGCCATTCTGTCGGCGGGCATTTGCTGGGCTTCGCCGAAAATGGCACCAAGCCGCCGAGACGCAATTATTGCGGCTCGACCCCGGTGAGGTCGGCGCGCCGGCGGTTGGTCATTTCGGGGCGTTCAAACAGGCAGCGCAAGGCTTTTGGCCCTTGCCGTTCAGCTGGTTCGATCAGGTTTCGTCTGCGGCGGTTTCGCGCTCGGGTCCGGTGTCTGTTTCGGGCGCGGTTTCAATGCCCGCCCCTTGACCACGGCATCGCCGCCGAATTTGGCGCGCGCCTTGTCCATCGCCCGTTCCGCTGTGGCGCGGCGGATCGCATTCGGGTCGAGCAGATCGCCGCTATCGCCGACCTCGCCCTGCAGCGCCGAAAATCCGATGCCAATCAGGCGAAAGCGGGTGCCGTCGACCTCGGGCGCGAGCAATTCGCGCCCGACCTTGAACAGGGTATCGGCCAGCTGGCTCGGCTCGTTCAGGGTGCGTCTTCGGGTGCGGCTGCGAAAATCCGCCGTCTTCAGCTTCAGCGTGACCACAGAGCCGGAAATCGCCTTGGCTTTCATCTGATCGGCGACCTTGACGCATTGGCGCCAGAGCTGGTCCTCCAATGGCTTCAATTCGCTGAGATCGGCATTGAAAGTGGTTTCCGAGGAGACGCTCTTGCGCTCGCTTTCCGGTTCGACCTTGCGATGATCCTCGCCGCGCGCCAGTCGCGCCAGGCGATAGCCGAAATCGCCATAGCGCCTGGCCATCTCGCGGTCGCTCTGGCGGCGAATATCATTGAGGGTGCGCAAGCCATCGCGTTCCAGCTTGGCGGCAAAGGCCGGACCGACTCCATAGATGGACCGCACCGGCCGGGGTCCGAGAAAATCCATTGCTTCGGCCTCGCCGATCACCGCGAACCCGTCCGGCTTGTCGAGATCGGAGGCGGTCTTGGCGAGAAATTTATTGAAGGACAGACCGACCGAGACCGTGATTCCGACCTCGTTCTGGACCCGGCGCTGCAGCCGGAGCAGGGTGAGCACCGGCGGCGCCCCGTGCAGCCGTGTGGTGCCGGTCAGATCGAGAAAGGCCTCATCGATCGAGAGCGGCTCTACCAGCGGTGTCACATCGCGCATCATCTCGCGAATGCGACCGCCCTCGCGGGCATATTTGGCGTGATCGCCGCTGATCACGACAGCGTCCGGACAGGCCTTGAGTGCCTTGAACATCGGCATCGCCGAATGCACGCCATACATGCGCGCGACATAGCAACAGGTTGAGACGACGCCGCGCTGGCGGCCGCCAATAATGACCGGTTTGTCGGCCAGAGCCGGATTGTCTCGCTTCTCGACGGCCGCATAAAAGGCGTCGCAATCGATATGAGCGATCGACAATGTGTCGAGCTCGGCATGAAACAAATGCCGGTGTGAGCCGCAGGCCGGACAGGTGTCCACGGGTTTCGGCAGCGGTGTCAGGCAGACGCGGCAATAGCCCGAATGGGTCATGGCGCCTCAGCTGGCCATAACCAGGCCGCCCCGCGCACGCCGGAACTATCGCCATGACGATGCGTGAGAATTCGGGTTCGCACCGTGTCGGAGAACAGAAAGTCGGGCAGTCGGGCCGCGACGCGCTGCGCCAGGCCGGGCGCGTTGGAAACGCCGCCGCCGAGCGCGACGATATCGGCATCGATAATGTTCAAGACGCTGGCTATGCCGCGGGCGAGCCTGTCGCTGTGCAGGGTGACGCTGTGCCGGGCGGCTGTGTCACCGGTATCAGCCGCCGCGAAGATCTGCACGGCGGTTAATTCACCGCCATTGCGGCTGGCATGATCGCGCGCCAGGCCCGGCCCGGACAGCCAGGTTTCATGGCAACCCGACTGACCGCACCAGCAGGATGCGACCGGTTGATCTGATTCGTTTGGCCAGGGCAGGGGGTTGTGACCCCATTCCCCGGCGATCCCCTGGGCGCCACGCAATAATTTTCCGTCGATGGCGATGCCGCCACCAACCCCGGTGCCGAGGATGATTCCGAATACGATGCCGGCGCCTTCGCCGGCACCGTCGACGGCTTCGGAGAGGGTGAAGCAATCGGCATCATTGGCCAGGCGCACCGGGCGGTCGAGCGCCGCCTCGATATCGCGGGCAAAGGGCTGGCCATTGAGCCAGGTGGAATTGGCGTTGCGCATCAAGCCTGTAGTCGGACTGATCGAACCGGGATGTCCGATTCCGACGCGATAGAGACTGCCATGCTCGCGCTCGATCGCCCTCACCAGAGCGGCAATCGCCTCGAGGCAGCCGCTATAGGATTGCGGCGCCAGGACGCGCGACCGTTCGACGATGGTCCCGTCCGGAGCCATCGCGATGGCCTCGATTTTCGTGCCCCCGAGATCGATACCGATTCGAATCATGCTTTCGCCGCTTTCCGGTGCCGATATACTATCCATGCCGGCATCTGTTCTTATCTTGTTCCTTTTGGCGATGAAAGTGGCCGCCGACTCATTGTTGGTTAAGGAAGATCGGGTTTAGTGGCGATGGGGTTCAACAGGCGCGTTATAAGCGCTCAAACAACGGGAAGCGCGTCATCGACATGCTGCAGGTCATGCCTAAAAAGGTCCTGATTGTCGAAGATAACGAGCTGAACATGAAGCTGTTCAACGATCTGCTCGAGGCTCATGGCTATGAGACCTTGCAGACCAAGGACGGCTTCAAGGCCATGGAAATGGCCCGTGAACATCTGCCCGATCTCATCCTGATGGATATTCAATTGCCGGAAGTATCCGGACTTGAAGTCACCAAATGGCTCAAGGATGACGAGACCTTGTGTTCGATTCCGATTGTGGCGGTGACAGCGTTCGCGATGAAGGGGGATGAGGAGCGGATTCGCCAGGGGGGCTGCGAAGCCTATCTCTCGAAACCGATTACGGTCACGACCTTCATTGAAACCGTCCGCCAGTTTCTCGATTAGGAGGCGATGCGATGAGCGCGCGAATCCTGGTTGTTGATGATCAACCGGCGAATGTCCGTCTACTCGAGGCCAAGCTTCAGGCCGAGTATTTCGACGTTTGTACAGCGGTCGATGGCTTCGCCGCGATCGAAGCCGCCAAGCTCGAACAACCCGATCTGATCCTGCTTGATGTCATGATGCCCGGCATGGACGGTTATGAGACCTGCCGTCTGCTGAAAGACGAACCGCGCACCCGGCATATTCCCGTTGTGATGGTCACGGCGCTCGATCAGCGCGATGACCGTATCCGCGGGCTGGAATCCGGCGCCGATGATTTTCTCACCAAACCCATTGATGATGTCGCCCTGTTTGCCCGCGTGCGATCCCTGCTGCGCCTGAAGACTGTGCTCGACGAATTGCGCCATCGCGAAACCAGCGAGGCGCTCAGCCATGTGTTGTCCGAGCCGATTGGCGAACTGGATTCGGTGGCGCGGGCGGTTGTGATCAGCGCCGATCCGCGCGCGGGGACGCGCTACGCTGCGGCCATGCCGGCCCAGGTGCGCACCCAGGTCGAGACCGACCCGGTCAAGGGGATCGAAGCGGCTCGCAAGAATGCCGATTTGCTGGTCGTCGATCTGACATGCCCCGGCTTTGACGGGCTGCGGCTTTGCGCCCGGATCCGGTCTGATGCCGCCACCCGGCAAATGCCCATTCTGGCCGTGGTCAATCCCGGCGATACCGCAAGCGCCGTGCGCGCCCTCGATCTCGGCGTGAATGATATTATCCATCGCCCGGTCGATGCCGGCGAGATGATGGCGCGGGTCAGTACCCAGCTACGGCGCAAGCGTTATGCTGATCGATTGCGTACCCAGCTTGATGAGAGCCTGGAAATGGCGATCACCGACCCGCTGACCGGTTTGCACAATCGCCGTTATATCGCTTCACGCCTGCACCAGGCGATGGAAAGTTCCAATAGTGGCGGCGCTCCGGTGTCGCTTCTGATTGCCGATATCGACCATTTCAAGAGTATTAATGACCGCTTTGGCCATGAGGGCGGCGATTATGTGCTGTGCGGCTTTGCCGAGCGCATACAACGCGATTTGCGCGCCCTCGATCTGGCCGCTCGCTATGGCGGCGAAGAATTCGTGATTGTCATGCCCGGTGCCGGGCTGGCCGAGGCCAGGGGCGCATCAGAGCGCTTGCGGTCCTCGATTGCATCCGACCCGTTTGATATCGGCGATGGCCAGACTGCGCGCGTTACGGTCAGTATTGGCTGCGCCCAGGCCGAGGATGGCGAGAGCGCCGAATCACTGCTGCGCCGGGCCGATGAAGCGCTCTATCTCGCCAAGGGCGAGGGGCGCAATCGCGTCGAGGTGGCCTGCAGCGCTGCCGCCTGATCGATTCTGATCACATCATGGGCGAATGCGGCCCGGTCCGGGTATCGTCGGCCGATCGCATAGGGCGCAGCGGCGAAAACACGTAGAAGGCCGCAGCGCGTGCTGCAGCCTGATCTACGCTTGACAAGTGAAACGGGAAACCCGTCTTACTTGATTTTGCCTTCTTTGAATTCGACGTGCTTGCGGGCAACCGGGTCGTACTTTTTGAGCACGAGCTTTTCGGTCATGGTGCGCGCATTTTTCTTGGTCACGTAGAAATAACCCGTGCCAGCCGTGGAGTTCAGGCGGATCTTGATAGTAGTAGGTTTCGCCATGGCTCAGTCGTCCTGATGCTGCGCGCGCGCTCGGCCCCATGCCGTCGCGAGAGCGCGCGAACATACGCAAGGCGTAGCAGGTGTCAACTGCGGCGCGCCGCTTTCAGGTGCGTCACGGCGAGGAAGAGCATATACGCGCCCGCGCTCGCCGCCAGCACCACCACCAGGCCGGCCGGACCAAAGCCGTCCATCGCCAGGCCGGCAGCCGGCGGCGACAGCAGTGACCCCAGCCCATAGGCGAAAATGAAGGCCGCATTGGCGGCTGCGATCCGCCCGCCGGTAAAGCGTTCTCCGAGCAGGGACAGCCCGACGGTATAAAGCCCGCTGGCGATACCGGACTGGATAAAGAGGATCGGCACGAGCAGGCCGATCCGGGTGCCGGCGATCCAGACCAGTAGCGGCCCGAGCGTCGCCACCAGGGCGATTACCAGCAAGGTGTTGCGGCGTCCGGTGCGGTCGGCGATCCAGCCCAGCGGAATCTGGAAGGCCAGCACGCCCATGGCGACGGCAAAGACCATCACGCCGATCGAGGTGTGATCGATCGCGATGCGTTCGGCATAGACCGGCAGCATGGAGAAGGTCAGGGTTTCGATGGCTCCGAAGGCCAGGCCCGCCAGAATGGCCGCTGGCGCCGATCCGGCAGCGCCGAGGATCGCGCTCATCGAAGAGTCTTCATGCGCCGGGGCGGTGGCCTGAGGGCCATTGAGCAGGGCAACGGGGATGATGCCGAGCAGGAACACCCCGCTGGCGAGGTAGAACGGCAAGACTTCAGCCGTGCTGAAGACGGCGAAGAGCAGGCCACCAATCCCGAAACCGCCGGCTAACGCGGTGCCGTAAATGCCGAGCATGAAGGCGCGGCGCTCAGGCGTCACGATCTGGTTGATCCAGGTTTCGGAGACGACGAAGACCACCGTGATGAAGCAGCCGACGACAAAGCGAAGGATGAACCAGGGGGTCACGGACGGCAGGACAGGGAATAGCAGGAAGACAGCCGCCGAAAGGATCAGCGAACCGATCAGAAGCGTCCGCGCCGGAGCCATCGCCATCAGGCGCGGCACGAGTGGAGCCATCACCAGGGTCGAAACTGCCAGGGCTGCGCCATTCAAGCCAACCACGAGACCGGATCCGGTCATGTGCTCCAGACGCAATGAAATCAGAGGCATGGACAGGCCGAACACGATGCCGCACACGGCCGCACAGCTGATCGCAGCGATCAGGGCGCGGATATTGCCGTATTGCGGGGCCGTCAGAAGCGTCAACATGGCTCAGCTATACGCAGGCCGGCGCCGCGCGTCAGTGCAAATCTGCACGTCGCCCGGTCACAAATCCTCGACCCACATCTTGCCACGAACATCGCGAATCCAGCGGGTTGGCTGAGGTGAGGGGGGTAGGACCCGGGTCAGCTCGTCGAGCACGAAATGCGTCACCATTGGCAAATCCAGCGTGCGAGCCTGCGCCAGGGGTACCCATTGCACATCCTCAAGCTCGGAGCTGGGCTCAGGCGCCCGATCATCGCACAAGGCACTGGCATCGGCGGTGAAAAACCAGGTGTCGAAGCGGCGCGACCGGCCCGGCGGCGTCACGGCGCGGGTGATCAGGCGCAGGCCCGACAAATCCGGCACGACACCGGCGGTGCGAAACGGCGCCCAATTGGCATGACGCGAACGGATTGCGCCTTCCCGGGCGATCAAAAGCCCTGTTTCTTCAGCTGTTTCACGGACGGCCGCCATCGCCGCTGCGCGGGCACGGCGCTCGGGCAGGATACGGCGCATGGTCGCGAGAATGTCGGAAGCGAGGTCGCTGGCCAGCGGCGCGGTCAGATCGGCGCGATCGACCCGGCCGCCGGGAAAGACGTATTTATTGGGCATGAAGACGTGACGCGCCGAGCGGCGGCCCATCAGGACTTCGGTCGTGCCGCGGCCACCACGGGTCAGAATCAGTGAGGCGGCCAGACGCGGACGCAGGGCCTTGATGGCCGGCTTTCGCGTCTCGTCACTCACCGGCGCTTGCCCTTTTTCCAAGGCCGGCCACCTGTGCGGCCGGCCGCAGGCGCGCTGCGCCCGGTGCCGCGCTTGGGGCGGGGGCCGGGCTCGGCCTCGGTGATCATTTCCAGCAGCAGGCCACCGGTGATCGGGGTCGCTTCCTCGATCCGCACGGTAACGGTCATGCCGAGGCGATAACGCCCGCCGGTCTGCTCGCCAATCAAGGCGTGGGCACGGTCATCATGGACAAACCTCTCCTCGCCGAGCCGGCTGATCGGTACCAGGCCATCAGCGCCGGTCGCGGCCAGGCGGACGAAGGCGCCAAAGCGCGTCACGCCGGTGATACGGCCGGGGAATTCACCGCCGACATGATCGGCCAGATACAGCGCCACGAAGCGATCGACGGCATCGCGCTCGGCCGCCATCCCGCGCCGTTCCGACTGGGTGATTTCCTCGGCAATCGAGGTCAGCCGGCTGCGTTCCTCGTCACTCTGGCCGTCATTGCCCAGATTGAGGGCACGGATCAGGGCGCGGTGAACGGTCAGGTCGGCATAGCGCCGGATCGGCGAGGTGAAGTGGGCATAGCGCTGCAGGTGCAGGCCGAAATGGCCCTGATTGGCGGTGTGGTAGACGGCTTGCGACTGGCTACGCAATACGACTTCATTCACTGTCTCATAATGCTCGCCGCCCTTTGCCAGTTTGAGCAGACTGTTGAAGCGGCTGGTTGCGATCTTGTCGCCGCGGGTCCATTTCAGGCCGACATTGGGTAGATAATCGGCCAGGGCATCGATTTTTTCCCGCGAAGGTTCCTCGTGCACCCGGTAAATCAGCGGGACGCGTCTTTCCTCAAGGGTTTCGGCGGCGCAGACATTCGCCTGGATCATGCATTCCTCGATCAGGCGGTGGGCGTCGAAACGTTCGCGCAGCTCAATCCCCGTCACCTTGCCGTCAGCGCCGACCATGACACGCCGCTCAGGCGAGTCGATTTCCAGCGGTTCGCGTTTGGCGCGAGCAATGCACAGCGCCGCATAGGCGCCCCACAACGGCCGCAAGACAGTGTCGAGCAAGGCGTTCGCCTTGGCATTGCCGGTGCCGTCAATCGCCGCCTGGGCGTCATTATAGGAGAGCTTGGCGGCGGACTTCATCCAGCCGCGCAGGAATTTATGGCTCTTCTTGTGGCCGCGGCCGTCAAAAACCATCCGCACCGCAAGGCAGGGGCGTTCCTCGCCCTCGCGTAGCGAGCACAGATCATTGGACAGGCGTTCCGGCAGCATCGGCACAACGCGGTCGGGGAGATAGACCGAATTGCCGCGCTTGAAGGCGCCGCGATCCAGCTCACTGCCGGGCGTCACATAAGCGGCGACATCGGCAATCGCGACCATCACGACCCAGCCGCCCTCATTCTTCGGATCGGTGTCGGCGGCGGCCCAGACGGCATCGTCATGGTCCTTGGCGTCTTCCGGGTCGATGGTCAGCAGCGGCAGGGCACGCAGATCCTCGCGGCCTTGCAGCTTCGCCGCCCGGACGGTTTCGGCCTCGCGCATCTCCTTGTCGGTGAAACCCATCGGCACACCGTGGGAATGCAGCGCAATCACGCTGCCGGCGCCGGGCGAGTCGACATCGCCGAGAACTTCGAGGATCGTTGCGGTTTTCAGCCCGTTTCGGCGTTCCTTGGCGAGTTCGCAAACGACGAGATCGCCATCATTGGCCTTGTCGGATTCGCCCTTGGCCGGCACCAGTTCGTGGCGCGAACGGCGATCGACCGGCAGCAGGCGATAGGGACCCTTGGCCGGCTTGCGCAAGACACAGAGTATCTTCTGCACCGAATGGCCCAGCTTGCGGATCAGGCGCGCTTCATAACCGCCTTCATCGTCAGGGGTCAGACGCACCAACGCCTTGTCGCCAACGCCGAGCGCTGCTTCGCCGCGGCCACCAGCGCCTTGCCCGGGCGCCAATCGGATCAGCGGTATCTTGCCTTCGGCGCGGGCGGGTTCGGCCAGCAATTCGCCGTCGATATCGCGACCGGTAATCTCGACCACACAGACGGCGGGTAGCTCGCCGGCGAGGGTGTAATTGCGCTGGTCGTCGCGCCGGATCACGCCTTCGGCCTCAAGGCCGCCGAGCGCCTGCCTGAGCTGGCTTTTCTGCTCGCCGGTTTTGAGGCCGAGCGCGCGGGCAATGCCGCGCTTGTCGAAACTGCCGGCGCCAAGCTTGATGGCCTCGATCAGGGTTTCCCGGCTAAAGCCGGAAGCAGTCTGTTCCTTGTCGCTCACCGCGATTAATCCGCCTTTCCGGCAGCTGGTTTCTTCGCCGCCGGCTTTTTGGCGACGGGTTTCTTGGCCGCGGCCTTTTTGGCCGGGGCTTTCTTGGCGGCGCCGTCAGCCTCGTCGTCAGCGGCGGCCTTGGCCGGAGCTTTCTTCTTGGCGGGTGCCTTTTTCTTCGCGGGCGCCTTCTTCTTGGCAGCCGGTTTCTTCTTCGGCTTGCCGCCCTTGGCTGCGCGGGCCTCGACCCATTCCATCGCCTGCTCGACCGTTACCGTTTCCGGATCGGTTCCCTTGGGCAGGGTCGCATTGATCTTCTCATACTTAACATAGGGACCGAAGCGGCCGCTCATGATCCGCAGAGGCTTGCCATCATGCTCGCCGAGATCCTTCAGCGTCGTGGCGGAATTCTGACGCCCGCCGCCAGCCTTCTTGTCGGCCAGAACCGCGACAGCCCGGTTGAGGCCGATATCGAACACGTCCTCGACATTGGGGATATTGGCGTAGGTCTTGCCATGATGAACATAGGGGCCATAGCGACCGATATTCGAGGTGATCAACTCGCCATCTTCCGGGTGAGCACCGATCGTCCGTGGCAGGGCGATCAGCTTGATCGCCTGTTCGTCGGTCAAAGTCTGCGGATCCCAGCCCTTCGGGATCGAGGCGCGTTTGGGCTTGGCGTCTTCGTCCTCACCGGGAATTTCAAGATACCAGCCGAAACGGCCATTCTTGAGCATGATGATGGAGCCGGTGACCGGATCGGTAGTGATCTCGCGATCACTATCGCCGGCACCCTCATCATTCGGGCTCATCTGGCGCGTGAACTTGCAATCGGGATGGTTGGAGCAACCGAGGAAGGCGCCGAACTTGCCAAGCCGCAGGCTCAGCGTGCCTTCCTTGCAGGACGGGCACAGGCGCGGATCGCTGCCGTCTTCCTTCTCCGGGAAGATATGCGGCGCCAGGGCGTCATTCAGCGCGTCGAGTACCGCGGTAATGCGCAGTTCGCCAATCTCGTCGATGGCGGCGCGGAAATCGGTCCAGAAATCGCGCAGCAATTGCTTCCAGTCGAGCTCGCCGGCCGAGACTTTGTCGAGCTGGGTTTCGAGCGCGGCTGTGAAATCATACTCGACATAGCGGGCGAAGAAATTCTCGAGAAACGCCGTGACGACGCGGCCCTTGTCTTCGGGATAGAAACGATTTTTTTCAAGCCGGACATATTCGCGCGCCGACAGCACCTGCAGCGTCGAGGCATAGGTCGATGGCCGGCCAATGCCGAGTTCTTCCATGCGTTTGACCAGCGAGGCCTCGGTGAAGCGCGGCGGCGGTTGGGTGAAATGCTGGTCGGCATGGGTCTTGGCGATGCCGACATCGCGGCCGGCGACGACTTTGGGCAGACGCGCTTCAGCCTCGTCTTCCTCATCATCGGTGCCTTCCTGGTAAAGCGCCAGGAAGCCGTCGAACAAGAGAACGGAACCGACAGCGCGCAGGGCGGTCTTCCGGTCGGCGCTGTCGATGTCGACTGTGGTGCGTTCGAAGCGGGCGCTTTCCATCTGGCTGGCCATGGCGCGGCGCCAGATCAGCTGGTAGAGGCGCGCCATATCGTTATCGAGGCTGAGGGTTTCGGGCAGGCGCGAGAAGCTGGTCGGGCGGATGGCTTCGTGAGCCTCCTGGGCATTCTTCGCCTTGGTCACATAAAGGCGCGGCGATGACGGCACATAGAGCGCGCCATGCTCGCGCGAGATCACATCGCGGGCCTGATTGATGGCGGCGCCATCAATCGAAACGCCGTCGGTCCGCATATAGGTAATGAGACCGGTGGTCTCGCCGCCCAGATTGACACCCTCATAGAGTTTCTGCGCCGTCTGCATGGTGCGGGTGGCGGAGAAGCCGAGCTTGCGCGCGGCTTCCTGCTGCAGCGTCGAGGTGGTGAAGGGCGGCGGTGGATTGCGCCGCGTCGGCTTGGCCTCAACCGCGCTGATCTTAAAGCTGGCCGCGTCGATCGCTGCGACGGCCGCATTGGCCATGGCGCGATCCTTGAGCGACATTTTCTGCAGCTTCTTGCCGTCATGGGTCACCAGCCGGGCGCGGAATGTGTCAGTGCCCGAGGCGATGTCGGCATCAACCGACCAGTATTCCTCGGAGCGGAATTTCTCGATTTCCAGTTCGCGGTCGCAGATCAGACGCAAGGACACTGACTGCACCCGGCCAGCCGAACGTGAGCCGGGCAATTTGCGCCACAACACCGGCGACAGGGTGAAACCGACCAGATAATCCAGGGCCCGGCGCGCCAGATAGGCATTGACCAATTCCATATCGACAGCGCGCGGATGCTTCATCGCCTCGAGCACGGCCTGTTTGGTGATCGCGTTGAAGGCGACGCGCTCGATGGTCACATCCTTCAGGACGCGGCGCTTGGTCAGCGCTTCGAGCAAATGCCAGGAAATAGCCTCGCCTTCGCGATCCGGGTCAGTTGCGAGAATCAGACGGTCGGAATCCTTGAGCGCATCGGCAATCGCCTTGACGCGCTTGGCGGATGCCGGGTCGATTTCCCACATCATCGCGAAATCTTCGTCCGGTTTGACCGAGCCATCCTTGGCCGGCAGATCGCGCACATGGCCGAAACTGGCCAGCACGATAAAGTCCGGGCCGAGATATTTATTGATGGTCTTGGCTTTGGCAGGCGATTCTACGACGACAACATTCATCGGGTTTATTTCCGGAGCGGGATGAGGGCGACCAGGCTGCGGTCAAGGCGCCGGAAAGTGTGCGAGCAGGCAGGCTAAGTCAACCGACAGGCGGTTTTTGGCCTGAATGAGCGAGCGTCCTAGCGCCCGGGGGCGACTGTGTAGCATGGCTCATTGCGGGCGCCGAGCTCGGCGCAGGCATGGGCCGCCTCGTCTGCAGTCAGTGATTCGAACCGGGCGCGCCACAGGCGATTGCCATCAATGTCGACGGCGCGCGCCGCCGGTTGAGCGAGGCTCAGAATAGGCGAGGCCGGCGTCACGCGATCGAGCCGCTCGCGCGCCGCGGCGGCGGAATTATAGGCCCCGACCTGCACCGACCAGGCACCACGCAGCAGCGAAGGCTCGGCCGGCGCAGCGCGGATTGCCGGACGCGCCTCGGCGAGTTGCGAACTTTCATCGGCGAGCACGATGCGAAGCGGGGGTGCGGACTGCGCCGACCCCATTTCAATCGGTTCTGCGAGGCCGAGCGCGGCGACATCCATCGCGATCAGGGCCTGCTGACGGATCGGATTGATGCGCGGCGAAGAGAGGGCGGCAAACAATAGCCGGTCGTCGCGCTGTTCCAGGGTTGAGAAGGCCGCTTCGAGCAACTCCTCGGCATGGGCATCGCGTGATGCTGCCGTCGGACCACCCATAATGACGGCAATCAGCCGGTGATCACCGCGTTCGGCCGAGACCACCACATTGAAGCCGGAGGCGCGGATATAGCCCGTTTTCAAACCGTCGACGCCATCAACCCGGCCGACCAATGTGTTGTGATTGCGATAGGTGCGACCATCCCAGACAAAGCGGGTTTCGTCGAAATAATGGTAATATTGCGGAAAATCACGCTGCAGGGCGATCGCGAGTCGCGCCATGTCGCGCGCTGTGGTCACCTGGCGATTATCAGGCAGGCCAGAGGCATTGCGAAATGTCGTGCCTGGCAAGCCGAGCTCATGCGCCCTGGCTGTCATGGCGGTCGCAAACCCGGCCTCGCTGCCGCCAATGCGTTCGCCGACCGCAACTGCGACATCATTGGCGCTGCGCACCACGAGTGCACGGATCGCGTCCTCGGTGGAAATCGTCGAGCCGATCGGAAGGTCGAGCCGCGAGGGCGGAGCATTGGCCGCATGAGCGGAAATCCGGATCTGGTCGCGCAGCCCGATCTCACCGGCCTCGATTGCCTGGAACAGCATATAGAGCGTCATCATCTTGGTCAGCGAAGCGGGGTAGCGTGTCGCTTCCGACTGGCGTGAGTGCAGCACGACACCCGTATTCTGATCGACGACAAAAGCGGCATAGCGCGAAGTGTCAGCCCGGGCTGGCGAAAGCGGTGCCAGCAAGCTCAGGGCCAGCAAAAGGGCTGCGGCAAGGCGGGGGGCGTGCGAGATCATCCCGGCAGTGTCGGTCGCGCAGAGTTTCCACTCGGTTAAGGGCTGGTGGGCCTCGCTAAAAAGAAAATGTTGCACTGCACAAAAATACGCTTGACGGCGGTGGCTGCCGCCATTAGATATGTTGCGACTGCGAAGAGCCAATGCAGCAATTCAAGAAGTGAACCATGACCGACACGAACATCAAATCCACCCAAACCCCTGCTATCGCTGCTGAAGCGAAAGCACCGGTGGTTGTTGCAGCCGCGCCGAAAGCCGCGAAACCGGCTGCCGTCGAGAACACTGCGGCTCCTGCGAAGCCCCTGGCTGTCAAGCCAGCGGCGCGCACCAAGCCTGCTGCCAAGGCACAGGCCGCTAAAAAGAAACCCGTCGCCAGCAAGCCTGCTGTGACGAAAAAGCCAAAACTGGTCGCCAGCAAGCCCGCTGCCCCGGCCAAACCGAAACCGGCCGCCAGCAAGTCCGCTGCGAAGCCCCAGACAAAAACGAGCAAGCTTATGAACAACTCCATCGAATCCATGACCGCCGCGACCAATGACTCCTTCAAGGAAGGTTTCGAGAAGACGCTGAGCGCCGTCAATGATGCCTCCGCCTTCCACAAGGATACGGTCGAAGCTGTGATCGAGTCCGCTACGGTGACCGGCAAGGGTCTTGAGACCGTTGGCACCAATGCCGCTGCCTACGCCAAAACGGCGATGGAAGAGGGCGTTGCCGCTACGAAGGCACTGTCTTCGGCCAAATCCATGCAGGAGATCTTCGAGATCCAGTCCAACTACGCCAAATCGGCGATGGGCAGCTATCTCGCCGAGCTCAACAAGACCACCGAGCTCTTCTCCGGTCTGGTCAAGGATGGCGCGAAGCCATTGAACACCCGCTTCGCCGCCGTTGCCGAGCTGGCCCAGTCGCAGCGCTAAACGCCGCAGACTGACATTTTTCTCCCTGCCTGGGCCCGGTGTTCTGCACCGGGCCCTTTCTTTTTGGGGTTCGCATACCCAGATCAATTGGGTCGAACAGAGAATCGCAGACACACTCAAATTCTGGCCTTGCTGAGGGCAAACTCTTCCCTCAAACCCTGACAAGGCCTATCCTTGTCCCGAAATCACCCTGACTGTCTTTCGAATATGATTTTAATATGACCGAACGAAAACAAGATGATGCAGGGAATGAGGAGGAGCATGGCCTCGCTCTGAAGACGCGGCCGGCGACCAAGAAACCTTCGCTTTACCGTGTTCTGCTACTCAATGATGACTATACGCCAATGGAGTTTGTCGTGGAGGTCCTGGTTCGGATCTTTCGCAAATCCCCCGAGGATGCAGCGACGATCATGCTGCATGTCCACCAGACCGGTGTCGGAATGTGCGGCGTGTACACATATGAGGTTGCCGAAACAAAGGTAGCCCAGGTCATGGACGCCGCACGACGGGCTCAACATCCGCTCCAGTGCACGATGGAAAAGGAATAGCGTGGTGCCCTCTTTCTCAGCCGATCTGGAAGACAGCCTTCACCGTGCCCTCGGTTATGCCAATGAGCGCGGTCATGAATTTGCGACGCTTGAGCATTTGCTGCTGTCCCTCGTGGACGATGGCGACGCCAATGCGGTGATGAAAGCGTGTGAGGTCGATCTCGACGAATTACGCTCCACCCTGGTGGAATATGTCGATAGCGAGCTCTCCGAACTCGTCGTTGATGACGAGGAGGACGCCAAGCCAACAGCCGGCTTCCAGCGCGTCATCCAGCGCGCGGTCATTCACGTGCAAAATGCCGGACGCGAGGAAGTCACCGGGGCCAATGTCCTTGTGGCCCTGTTCGCCGAGCGCGAAAGCCACGCCGCCTATTTCCTCGCTGAACGCGATATGACGCGCTATGACGCGGTCAATTTCATCTCGCACGGTATCGGCCGCAAGCCGGGTGCCACCGAGCAGAAAATCGTGCGCGGCGTCGAGGAGACCGAGGAAAAACGCAAGGATGGCGATGCACTGACCGCCTATTGCGTCAATCTCAATGAGAAGGCGAAAGCCGGCAAGGTCGACCCGCTGATCGGGCGCGACCATGAAGTCGAGCGCTGCATCCAGGTGCTCGCCCGCCGCCGCAAGAATAATCCGCTTCTGGTTGGCGATCCCGGCGTCGGCAAAACGGCCATCGCCGAGGGTATAGCCCGCAAGATCGTCGAGAATGAAGTGCCTGACGTTCTGGCCAATGCGACCATCTACTCGCTTGATATGGGCTCGCTCCTGGCGGGCACCCGCTATCGCGGCGATTTCGAGGAACGCATCAAACAGGTCGTCAAGGAATTGGAAGAGACCGAGGATTCGGTCCTGTTCATCGACGAAATCCACACCGTGATCGGCGCCGGCGCCACGTCCGGCGGCGCGATGGATGCGTCCAACCTGCTCAAGCCTGCCCTGCAGGGCGGTCTGCGCTGCATGGGTTCGACCACCTATAAGGAATACCGCCAGCATTTCGAGAAGGACCGGGCCCTGGCCCGCCGCTTCCAGAAGATTGATGTGCCCGAGCCATCCGTGCCGGATACGATCAAGATCCTGCAGGGGCTGAAATCCTATTTCGAGGACTTCCACGATGTCCGCTTCACCAATGAAGCCCTGAAGACCGCTGTCGAATTGTCGGCGCGCTATATGGGCGACCGCAAATTGCCCGACAAGGCGATCGACGTGATCGACGAGGCGGGAGCGCAAATGCGTCTGATGCCGGCGTCCAAGCGCAAGAAGACAATCGGCGTCAAGGAAGTCGAAGGCGTTGTCGCGGTGATGGCCCGTATTCCACCGAAATCCGTCTCCAAGGACGATACCCAGGTGCTCAAAAGCCTGCCCACCGATCTGGGCCGGGTCGTATTCGGCCAGCAGGATGCGATTGACCGTCTCTCGACGGCGATCAAATTGTCCCGCGCTGGACTGCGTGAGCCGAACAAGCCAATCGGCTCCTACCTCTTCTCCGGTCCGACCGGCGTCGGCAAGACCGAAGTGACCAAACAGCTGGCCGATATCCTCGGCGTCGAGCTGCTGCGTTTCGACATGTCGGAATACATGGAGCGCCATGCCGTATCACGTCTGATCGGCGCGCCTCCGGGCTATGTCGGCTTCGACCAGGGCGGCATGCTGACCGACGGCGTCGACCAGCATCCGCATTGCGTGCTGCTGCTCGACGAAATCGAGAAAGCCCATCCGGACCTGTTCAACATTCTGCTGCAGGTGATGGATAATGGCACGCTGACTGACAGCAATGGCAAGAAAGTCGATTTCCGCAATGTCATCCTGGTGATGACAACCAATGCGGGCGCCGCCGATGCCGCCAAGGAAGCGATCGGTTTTGGGCGTGGCAAGAAGGATGACGAGGCCGACAAGGCCGTCGAGCGCCTGTTTACGCCGGAATTCCGCAACCGTCTCGACGCGATCATTCCTTTCGCGCCGCTCGGGCCGGAATCGATCAGCCGTGTCGTCGAGAAATTCGTGCTGCAGCTGGAAGCCCAGCTCACCGATCGCGGCGTGACCTTCGAACTGACCCCGGATGCCACGGCCTGGCTCGCCGAGCGTGGCTATGACAGCCGCTTCGGTGCCCGACCACTGGGCCGGGTCATCCAGGAGCATATCAAGAAGCCACTGGCCGACGAGATCCTGTTCGGTGAACTCGCCAAGGGTGGGCTGGTCAAGGTCGATACCGATCCGGCCGATGATACCCGCCTCGACTTCCACATCACTCCGGGCGACCGCTTGCTGCCACGCAATGCGAAAGCCGGGAAAAAGGGCAAGAAGGTCGAAGTCTAGGCTTCAGCTTTCGCCTAATAGAATAGGGAAACGGCGCTCCAATGGAGCGCCGTTTTTCGTTTGGCGATGGTGAAAAATCTCAACCTCAACAGGGCTGAAGACCGGCAGTCAGCCGAGTTTGATCGCATTGCCCGGGGCGAGGTCGGATCCGTGCGCCGCGGTCCGGCGGTATTCGCGCGGTGTCATGTTCTGGCTGTCCTTGAAGGCCCGATTGAACGGGCCGAGCGAAGCAAAACCGCTCTCGAGTGCGATGTCGAGAATCGGCTGGTCGATCCGGTCCTGTCGCGCGAGGAGTCGGGCGGCGTGGGCAATGCGGTAGCCATTGACCAGTTGATTGAAATTGGTTCGCCCGAGGGTGCCGGTGATGGCGCGACTGATCCGGTATTCCGGTTCGCGCAGCCGCTTGGCCATCTCGGCGACCTTCAATTCAGGATCCAGATAGATGCGGTCATCGCGCAGTGTTCGCTCGATGGCCCGGCCGAGCGCGATCTCTTCGTCGGTCGGCTGTGGCCGTGGCGGTCTCGCTGTGCGAGGGGGCCAGACGGAGACCGGAACCGGTAATGGGAATCTGCGCCGGTAACTGATGGTCACGCCTCCAAGCACAAGGATGGTCAGGGCCGCCGCGAAGGGGATCAGTTCGGCGATCGGCCCTTCAATATTGCGGGCCCACAACAGGCTGGCCCCGAGGCAAAGCAGATAGACGCTGGCATAGGCGATCCGCAGATTGCGTTCGCGCAGCTTCTGGTCTGACTGCCAACCGTTCATGGCCTCCCAGAAGGCCAAAACCAGCACCGTGGAGCTGGTCAGGGTTTGCGCGCTGCCCAGGCTTTCGCGCAGCGTGTGCAAACCGGCATCGCCGAGCAAAGCGACGCTATTGCCGCCCACGAGGAGGCGGTCGGCGAGGGAGGGCAGTATGATGATGGAAACCAGAAGAATATGCGGCCAACGGATGGCATCCACTGGCCGGAATACGGCGCGCGACACGAGCCAGGCCGCACCGCATCCGCCGGCCGAAAACACCGACAGCATGGAATCGACAGGTCCGCTTGCCGGTCCGATCAACCCGCGCAGGGCCATGGCCCCGACCGAAATGCAGAGAAATGTCCAGGCCCAGTCGAGCGTCGTCCGCTCGCTACGCTGCAGGGCGAGGGCGATCCAGATTGCCGCCAGCGCCAGCACCAGCACCTGCAATGTCAGAGTGAATTCGGCCATGCGCAGTCCTCGTAAACACGTCCCCCTGCAAAATTGACACCGGCTGGCCGCGCCAATCAAGGCATTTGCTGACCTTGCCGCGAGAAATACCGGTCGATTTCCAAATCGGCGGGACGCTGTGGCGGCAAAGCGGCAAGGCTGGGGGCGTGATGGACATGTAGCCGCCGCCCGGCCGTCGCCGAGCGCCATATTCGAGGAAACACGCGTATGAGTGACACAGGAACGCCGCTTGCGCCGCAGCCCCGGGCAGCGCAATTGGCATTGAAATCGTCAGGTATTCTCTGGTTCTTGGTCGCGCTGACCGGCCAGTGGCTGTTTGTGGCCTATATCGCCATTGCCTACGGATTGACGACTGCCGCGGGCGAATACGCCGCCTGGGATGATACTGGCCTGATCATGGGCTTCTCTGCCGGCGACGCGTTCGGCAACTTCATGTTCGTCTCCCATGTGCTGCTGGCTATGGTCGTGACAGTGGGCGGCAGTTTTCAACTCATCCCGGCGATACGGCGGCATGTGCCGGTATTGCACCGCTGGAACGGCCGCATCTTCATGATCATCTCGGTCTTCATGGCCGTGGGCGGATTGTGGATGGTCTGGGGCCGTGGCGCCCGTCTGAGCGAAATTGGCTCCATCGGCCTGAGTATCGACGGGATATTGATCCTCGTCGCTTCAGCCATCGCACTCAATTACGCGGTGAAGCGGCAGATCGACAGCCATCGCCGTTGGGCCATGCGCCTGTATATTCTCGTCAATGCCGTCTGGTTCTACCGGCTCGGTTTCATGGCCTGGATCATCGTGATGCAGGGCCCTGTCGGGGTTGGCGATAATCTTGACGGCCCCTTCGATATCTCAATCTCCTTCCTCTGCTATCTCCTGCCGCTCGCGGTTCTGGAGCTCTATATGCGCGCCTGCGACAGCCGGAAAGCCGGTGTCAAATGGATGATGAGCGCTGTCATGCTGCTCGGCACCGCAGTGACAGCGATCGGCATATTCGGAGCCTGGATGTTCATGTGGAGTCCGCACATGTGAGGGTGTTCATGCCGCTTGGAGCGGTTGTGCCCCGATCGAGAAAACGCCGCTTGAAGTGGGCGCACGTCTGATTTGATTCAGGCGAGCGCCGGTCTGGGCTGACATTCGGCGAGGCGGAGGCGGCACCAGCGCACCGGTGTTGATTCTGACCTCCGCCGGCTGCGGCGACGGCGGGCGAAATTCACACGCTGGACTTGGACTCAAAAATTAAGTAAAGATTGTATTATCAAAAAATAGACGCTCAGGTTTAAGCGAGGGTGGCATGCCCGGCTCCGATGAAGCATTCGAAACCGTTTTGGTTGCACCGCTCGCCGCGATGATCCGGCAGGTAGGAATGGCTGTCGCTGACGCCCAGACCCACATGGCTCAAACCTATCTCGATCAGCACAATCAACTCAGCGATGAAATGAAGGCCCTTGGCGTGATGCCGAGTTGGTATGAGATGTCGCAAATCGATGTCGAATTGAAACTTGCGATCCATCTTGAACAAGAGGTCAAGGCGGGCAAGCCAACGGGCTTTCGCTTGTTTGCCGCGTCGCACAATGCGCAATACCAAAATGCATTCAACTATACGGCGGATGGAGCGAGTACGATGAAGCTTCGGCTTTCGCCCGTGCCTTCACCACTCGCCCTGCAGCCCCGATAGGCCGGTCATGTCGATCCGTGAATTATCACGCCTCAAGCAAATGAAGATCGAGAATTTCTCGGTCGAACGCGCCCGCGCCGAATTGATGCAGGTGCGCGAACGCCTGACGGTGGAAGATGATGTGCTCAAGCAGCGGCTGGCGGCTGCGAACCGCATCGAGCAACAACTGAAGCAGACTCAAGCCGAGCTCACTCAGTTGGCTGCCCGCAGCCGGGACGAAACCCTTGAATTGCGCACCTCCCTTGAGGCCATGGCGCGCCGGAGCGCCACGCTTGAGGGGGAAAAGTTATCGATGCTGTCGCAGGTCGAGGCGCAGGCCGCGCTGATTACGGATTTACAGGCCGCAGCAGCTCGGGCCGCGCCCGCGGGCGTTGTGGAGGCCGATGTCGGAACTTTTCTGCGCCGGTTTTCCAATGAACTCACCGGGCCTGCGGCCCGCGAAGACCTTTCGGGCTTTACGATCAGCCATCTCGACATCGATTTGCATGTACCTGTGGGTATCAAGAATAACCGTCCGGTGATGCGCTTTGCGCCCACCGACCCGACGGGACCGGAATCGGCTTCACGCATCCAGTTCAGATTGGAAAAAACCGTCCGCGTTCGGCCGGTGGATGAGGGAGAGTAGCAGGGAGTTTCACGGCTTTACCAAGGGAGGATAAGCCATGTCAGGCATAGGCGCAGAACTTCTAAACGTACCGCTGCCGCAAATGGTCGCCAATCTATCGATGGCAATTGCGGAAGCGCAGACCAAGCTGGACACCAATTCGACCGCGGTGGCCAAGTTCATGGCCACGACGAAGATCGAGCTTCCGAAGCTCAGCGGCACCGGCACCGAGGAATTTCCGATCATTGCTCTGGGATTCTTTCCGGGCTTCTACCAGTTCCAGAAAGCGACCATCAAGGTGGCGATGGCCATCAGCATGTCGCGCAGCACGGAGGTCGGCATTGATGTGTCCGCCAAGGGTGGATTTGCAATGTTCTCCGCCTCGGTGAACGCCTCCTACAAGAGCAAGTATAATTACAGCCAGGAAGGATCGAGCTCGATGGAGGTCGTTCTTGCTCCGGCACCGCCGCCGGCCCTGCTCGAGGCCTACATGCAGGCGATGGTGAAGATCCAGTCCGCCAAGGTCGCGGCCCAAATCGCCGCGACTGAGGCTGCAAACGATGATGATGATAACGGCGAGTGATCCTAGTAGTCATTGATCATCTCAACGCCGCGCCATGTATCAACCGGTGAGCAGCCCGACGCGCTGCATCGCCGGTTGATCCGGTGTCGCATTTTGCCCAACGGGGCGAGGGTGTAGCTCCGACCGGACGGCTATGGGAGAGTGCGGGTTCCCTTCGTTTGAGTCTCCCGCCCCCATGACCCCATCCCCGCAATCCATCCTCAAATCCGTGTTCGGTTTTCCTGAATTCCGGCCGGGCCAGCTTCCTATCGTCGAGCGCTTGCTGGCGGGGACGCATACGCTGTGCGTGATGCCGACCGGGGCGGGGAAATCGCTGTGCTATCAGGTGCCGGCTTTGATGTTGGAGCGGCCTACAATCATTGTTTCGCCGCTGGTGGCGCTGATGGATGACCAGATTGCCGGGCTGGCGGCGAATGGCGTCACGGCGGCGGCGATCCATTCCGGGCGCAGCCGTGAGGATAATGTGGCGGCCTGGCGGGCCTTCCAGTCCGGCGAGGCGAAACTTCTCTATCTCTCGCCGGAGCGGCTGATGACGGGGCGCATGCTCGATGCGCTCAAACCGGTCGAGCCTGGCCTGTTCGTGGTTGATGAGGCGCATTGTATTTCCAAATGGGGCGCGAGTTTCAGGCCGGAATACGAGCAACTCTCCCAACTCAAACACCATTTTCCCAACGCGACGCTCGCCGCGTTCACGGCCACTGCCGACAGCGCCACGCGGACCGATATCGCCGAGAAACTGTTTGGCGGCGAGGGCGACACGGTGGTGCGCGGCTTCGACCGTCCCAATCTCAACCTCGCCGTATTGCCGAAGACGCAGTGGAAACCGCAAGTGCTCGGTTTTCTGACCGAGCGCCGGACACAGTCCGGTATCGTCTATTGCCTGTCGCGCAAGCTGACCGAAGAGGTCGCTGCCATGCTGAAGGCCGAGGGCTATCGCGCCCTGTCCTATCATGCGGGCATGTCGCCGGAGATGCGGCGGGAGAACCAGGAGATCTTCATGGCCGAGGCGGCCGTGATCATGGTCGCGACGATCGCGTTCGGCATGGGGATCGACAAGCCCGATATCCGCTATGTCTTCCATCTCAACATGCCAGGCTCGATGGAAGCCTATTACCAGGAAATCGGCCGTGCGGGCCGCGATGGTGCGCCGGCCGATGCGATGATGCTCTATGGTCTCGGCGATGCCAGCCTGCGCCGGCGTTTCATCGATGGGGATGGCGAGGATGACGCACATAGACGGCGTGAGCATCAGCGCCTTGATGCGCTCTTGTCCTATTGCGAGGCGACCCAGTGCCGCCGCATCACGCTGCTGTCCTATTTCGGCGAGCCGGGTTCAAAAGCCTGCGGCAATTGCGATATCTGCCTTGATCCGCCCGTGCTGCTCGACGGCACGCGCGAAGCGCAAATGCTGTTCTCCGCTATCCTGCGCACCGGTCAGGTCTTTGGTGCCGGCCATATCATTGATGTGCTCAGAGGCGGCGATACCGACAAGATACGCGCCCGCGGTCATGACGCTTTGCCGACCTATGGTATTGGCAAGGATCGGCCGAAACCCTTCTGGCAGGGTTTGATCCGCCAGGCGGTGGCGGGCGGTTATCTGGTGGTCGATATCGACCAGTATGGTGGTCTCAAACTGACGCCGCGCGGTGAGGCCGTGCTCAAGGGACGCGAGACATTCGAGCTACGCGAAATCATCCCGGGCAAGGGCGAGAAGAAACCGCGACGCAACGCCGCCAGCCTTGCCGCGGAGGCCGATGTCGATGCGGGATTGCTGTCTGCACTCAAGGGTTTGCGTCGCGAACTCGCGGCCGAGCGCAATGTCCCCGCCTATGTCATCTTCTCCGACGCGACCCTGATCGATATGTGCCATCTCCGCCCCGAGAACCTCGAGCAGATGGCAGCGGTCAATGGCGTCGGCCCCAAGAAGCTGGCCGATCTCGGCGAGGCATTCCTGGCGGCGATACGCGAGCAGGCTGACGCCTAGTCGAGGAAAGAGGCGATTTTCTTTGCCTGGGCCGTCAGCTCGTCCATATCGGCCTTGCCGCCGGCATGCATGCCCAGCTGTGCGCCATCGCTGCGCGGGATGATGTGGAAATGGACGTGGAAGACGGTTTGGCCGGCCGGGGCGCCATTGAGCTGGGCGATCATGATCCCGTCAGGCGCCAGCGCCGCCTTGACCGCATTGCCGATCCGCTTGACCCGCAGCATTGCCGCCGCGAGGGCATCATCACTCATCTCCAGCGCATTGCGCGCAGCTTCCTTCGGCACCACCAGCACATGGCCCGGTGCCTGCGGGAAAATATCCATGAAGCAGAGGACGGTGTCGTCCTCATAGACCTTCACACAAGGCAATTCGCCGCGCAGTATCCTGGCGAAGATATTGTCCGGGTCATAGCTGCCGGTCAGGCTCATGGCGTGTCTCCGAGTTTGCGGGCGGAGTGTAGAATTTCGGGCGGGGATGATCCAGCAGCGTGATCGGACGGGCTGCTTCCTGAGAAGCGCGGCAGGGTATGACTGGCCATGGCGCTATCAAAGGGGGGACAGGAATCGCGATGCGGGGTCAGCGGATCGGGGGGTAACCCAATTCCTCGGCAGTGAAGGGCTCGGGGTCGGCCAAGTCGCTGTATCGACCGCAATCACCGCAAAAGCGTGCGGGCTTGCCATGTCCGGAGAAGAGTGCCGCCAGCACCATCTGGATCATTGACACGGCAGGCCTTTCCGTTGCGACGGTCTCACCGCCGCAGACCGGGCAGGGGTAGAGCGGGGTGGTCTCGGCGGCCTGTGCCTGCGCGATGACGGTACGCGCCTCGGCCTCGCAGGTCGGCGGCACAAGAATACGGGGTTTGAGAAAACCCTCGTCCATGCCCGGATAGAGACCCTGCATATGGCTGTCGGCGATCGTCGCTGGGATGCCGGCGGCTCGCAGCGCATTGACCGCGATGATGGCGTGGCCATGCGAGTGGGCCAGTAGAGGTGTAGTCGAGTGGGTCATCAATCAGAGATTTTATACGGGCTTTCCTCGTCCATCAAGGCGATATCCGCCAGCATGGTCGGGCGCTCACGCTCCAGATAGTCGGCGACGGCGGCGCGAAAGCCTTCATGGGCGATCCAGTGAGCCGAATAGACTGGTTGCGGGCGGTAGCCGCGCGCCAGCTTGTGCTCGCCCTGGGCACCTGCTTCGACGCGGTCGAGCCCCAGCCGGATCGCGGCATCGATCGCCTGATGGTAGCAGAGCTCGAAATGCAGATGCGGATGATCGTCAAGCAAGCCCCAATAACGGCCATACAGGGTGCCTGAGCCGATGAAATTGAGCGCGGCGGCGATATAGCGCCCATCCTTCTTCGCGAGCACGAGCAAGACCTGATCGGCCATGCGCTGGTGAATCAGTTCGAAGAATTCGCGGTTGAGATAGGGGCGGCCCCATTTGCGAGCGCCAGTGTCCTGATAGCAGGCGAAGAAGACGTCCCAGTGTTCGGTCCGAAGGTCGCCGCCGGTGAGGTGCTCGATTTCCAGCCCCGCCTGGGCCGAGGCGCGTTCCTTGCGCAGGGCCTTGCGTTTGCGTGAGGATAGATCACCGAGAAATTCGTCATAACTGGCATAGCCGCGATTGGACCAGACAAATTGCCGGTCGATGCGCTGCAGCAACCCGGTTTCGCCCAGTTCGGACCAGTCTCCCGGCGTTGGGAACGTCACATGCCAGCTCGACACGCCCCATTGGCGCCCGGCCTCGATCATGCCGGCTACCAGGGCGTGGCGGGTCGCCGGGTCTGCCGCCAGAATGCGGCGTCCGGTCACGGGTGTGAAGGGAATTGCGGTCAGGAGTTTGGGATAATAGCGCCCGCCGGCTCGCTCGAAACTCTCGGCCCAGCCATGATCGAAAACATATTCGCCCTGGCTGTGGAATTTGAGATAGAGGGGCAGGGCACCCTTGAGCACGCCGCTGGCATCGCGCGCCAGTAGATGGTGTGGTGCCCAGCCGGTCTCTGCGCCAACGCAGCCGCTTTGCTCAAGCGCTTGCAGGAAATTCCAGCTCAGGAAGGGGTCGTATTCAGTGCCGGCGGGATTGGCGATGCCATCCCAGTCTGCCGGCGCTATTTCTGCCAGGCCCTCGACCGCTGCCAAGCTCAGCGACGGTGTGGCTTTCGCCTCGTCGGCCTGTCCGCTTGTGTCCATTGCCTAGCGCAGATTGGCGCGCCGCTGGCGGCGTTGATCGGCGGCGAGCGGGGCGCTGATCGTCTCGATCTCCGTGGCCCGCATCCAGGCGGGCGTGCCCTGTTCCAGCGAAGCACGTGCGCGTCCGGCGAACATCATCGCCCGGTCGGCATTGCCGGTTGCAAAGGCCTGTTCGGCCACGGCCAGCTGCGCCAGCGCGGTATCGCCCTCGCGTTCATGCACAATTGAGAGCTGGTACCAGGCGAAGGCATTGTCCGGCTCGATATCGAGGGCGACCTGGAGATTGGCCTCGGCCGCTTCGAGCAGGCTGTCATCATCGGCGGCAATCATTGAGATCGCCAAATTCAACCGCAGGAGTGGCGCGGAGGGCTCAAGTTCAACGGAACGGGCATGATAGGGAATGGATTCCCGGATATGTCCGGTCTCGAACAACATCTGCCCATAGAGCTCCTGGAAATAGGGATTGTCGGGCTCTTCGGCGATCAGGCTCTCGATTTCAACCCGGGCTTCCTCCAGCCGCGCGACGCGGAAATAGGCGACCGCGCGGGCATAGCGCGCCGGCAGGGTCTGATCGGTGCGTGGATAGCGATACAGCACGAATTCCGGTTCGGTCAGGAAGCCGTAAATCTTGCCCTGAAGCCGGCGCAGTTCGGCGATTTCTTCCGGCGTATCGTCGACATTCGCGTGTTCCGCAGCATCGGCATTATTGCGCAGAATGGAGATGCGTTCCGAGGAGAGGGGGTGGGAACGAAAATAGGGAAAGCGGCGCGCATTCGACATCACTTCCTGATAGCGGAAGCGTTCGAAGAACTCGACCAGGCCTTCGGATGATTGGCCGCTGGTCTCCAGATATTGCAGTGCTGCCTGGTCGGCAGATGCTTCCTGCGCGCGGCTATAAGTCATGAAGGAGAGGGCACCAAACTGCTGGCTCGAGGCCATCAGCGCGCCGGCTGCGCCGCCTTCACCGGCAAAGGCCGCCAGCAGGCCCAGCCCGAGCGAGATGAACATCGGCACCTGCGCCGCGCTCACCCCGTCTCCGACCCGTGCCAGATGCGCGCCGGCGATATGGCCGGTTTCGTGGGCGATCACGCCCTTGAGCTGATTGGGGGTTTCGGCTTCGATGATGATGCCGGTGTGGAGGAAAATATTCTGGCCACCGGTCACGAAGGCATTAATCGACGGATCGGCGATGATGTAGAGGTGGACATTGGATGACGTCAGACCCGCAGCATTGAGCAGGGGGTCGGCGTAATCGCGCAGCATGTGCTCGATCTCGGTATCGCGGATCAGCGATTGGGCCGAGACCGGCGCAATCAGGGCTACGGATGCCAGGCAGGCCGTAACGATGGATTTCAGAGCTCGCATTCAGCTTCCACTCCCAAGCCCCCGCTTCGGATAACCCTGCACGTATCGGTACAGAATTCAATGATATGGCCAGGCAGGCCGGGCGATCAATACGCCCGGCCTGCCTGCCGTATTATTTGCCGAACAACCCAGTCCGGTTCCACCAGCCGCGCTTGGCTGGTTTGGCGGGCTGGTCGTCGGCCTTGTCGACCGCAGCCTCCGCCGTCGGTTCGGCAGCGGGAGCCGGTTCTGCCGCAGGTTTTGCGGTCGTGGCCCGTTTACGCTTTGGCGCCGGCTTTTCCGTCGCGGCAGGCGCCGTTTCGGTGGCCGGTGTTAATGGCGCAGTTTCGGCCTCGACTTCGGCCTTTTTGCGGCGCGTGCGGGGTTTTGGCTTTTTGACCTCAGCCGGTGCGGCCGCGGCGTCTGCCTCAGGAGCAGCCGTCTCGGCGGTCTTGCGTGGGCGGCGTGTGCGGCGTTTGGGCGCCTCATCGACATCCGCTGCTGGAGCTTCGGCCGCGGTTTCGGCGACCGCAGCGCTTGCGGCAGCTTCGGGCGCGCTGTCCGGTGCTGTGTCGGCATCCGCAGTCTTGCGACGCCGAGGTGCGCGTTTGCGGACCGGCTTTTCAGCACTGGCAGTTTCCGGAGCGTCCAGCACGGGCGCGCCGTCATCAGCGGTCGCGGTGACGGGGGCGGAATCGCCGGACTCGCTAGTCTGCGTGTCCTCGCCCTGTTCCCCATTACCCTGATCTTCACCGCCCTGTCCTTCGGTCCGACGGCGCGAACGCCCGCCCCGACGACCCCGACGGCGGCGGCGGCGTGGTGAATCGCCATCCTCGGCCGTTGGCGTACCCGGTGCCGGCACACTGCTCTCGGATGCATCGTCGCCGCTGGCGTCCTCGGCTGTGACGGTCTCACCGGTTTCACCGTTTTCGGCGTTGGCTGCGACGTTTTCGGAACCGTCTTCGGATGAACCCTTGCGGCGCCGGCGACGGCGTCGGCGGCGCGTGCCGTCCTCGGCGGTTTCGCCTTCGGCGGACTGGGCCGGTGCGGCCTCGCGATTGCCGCGAGAGCGGGAACGACCCTGGTCCGGGCTTTCGCTTTCAACGACGTCCTGCTCGTCCTCTTCTTCGTCCATTACGAGTTCGTCAGCGATGTCGTCGGCATCAGCAATCACGGTCTGACGCGGAATGACGAATTCTTCTCCAGGCGCGCGCAGTTCGACGGCCTCGATGACGTGTTCCGGTGCGACGATCTCATCATCGGACGCGACCGAGATATTCATCTGGAAACGTTCTTCAATGGCGAGAAGGTGATCGCGCTTCTCATTGAGCATGTAGATGGCGATCGCGGTCGGCAGCGAGATACGGACCCGTTTGGCCCGGCCGCGCATGCCCTCTTTCTCAAGTCCGCGCAGCGCCACCAGGGCGCTCGATTCGACCGAGCGGATATAGCCGCTTCCCTTGCAGTGTGGGCAAGGTTCGGTGGAGCCTTCGATCAGGCTGGTGCGGCGACGTTGTCGGGAAATTTCCATCAGACCGAATTGTGAAATACGGCCCATTTGCAAGCGAGCCCGGTCGCGTTTGAGCGCGTCCTTCATCACTTTCTCAACGGCCCGGACATTCTTCGACTCATCCATATCGATGAAGTCGATCACGATCAGCCCGGCC